>Ga0066639_10002383_pt1 | contig 16451 bp, 16 predicted proteins | sample CryGeyCG2114_010_2_FD_59504 | JGI IMG/M metagenome (GOLD analysis project Ga0066639, IMG submission 59504) | Groundwater microbial communities from aquifer - Crystal Geyser CG10_big_fil_rev_8/21/14_0.10 | ecosystem: Environmental > Aquatic > Deep subsurface > Groundwater | place: USA: Utah...
TTTTGCCATTTGAGTTGCCGTTGCAGACAATTCCTCAGCCGCTGCACTCAACTGCTCAGAAGTTTCTTCGAGTGTGCTCAGAACGGCTTCAGTTTCAGTGATCACGTCCCAAGTAACCATCGGCCCGATATAAGTTTTGTGTTCATCCAAAATAGCAGACACATCGAGTTTAAGAATATGCTCACCCAATTTAATTTTGGTAGAATAAGGTAAATTCCGCTCGCTCGACAAGAGCTTTCGTTGACGCTCCGGCGATTTATGAAATATATCTATACTACTGCCAACCACTTTATCGGCCGAAACAGCAAGCAAATTTTCTAGCCCTCTCAAAGTATGAAGTGATTTTGGATTCATATAAGTAATTTTAAACTCTTCAAGATCACACATCATGACGTTCAAAGGCATATTCTCCATCATCGAATTGACCCGCGCCATAATCGCTGAACGCTCTAATTCTTTGGTCTTCGACTCTGTGATATCGACGGCGTATTTTACAACTTTGATTACTTTACCGTCTTGCATTACCGGATTGTACGTTGCTTGAATCCACTTATGAGTCCCGTCTTTTGCGATACGCATGTACTGACCACTTGAAAACTGACCAGAATTCAATCCACTCCAAAACATTTTGTATTCGGGAGATTTCGCGTAATCTTCGTCGCAAAATATTGAGTGATGTTTGCCTTTTATTTCTTCAAGCTTGTAGCCAAGCGTCGAGAGAAAATTTTCATTGGCGCTTTGAATGATTCCATCAGTATTGAATTCAATTTGGGCTTGGGAGCGTGATAGGGCTTCCGAAATACCCTGAAATTCAATGTTCTCTTCTTTCATTTTTAACTTTTCAGTGACGATTTCCCAGGTCACCATTGCGCCCTTGTAATTTCCGCTTCCATCGTAGATTGCACTCACCAAAAGATCGAGTTTTTCGGGTCCCAGATGAATAATTGTTCGAATTGGAAGGTTTCGATCGTCACCAAGAATTTTTCGCTGGTGAGCTGGATTTTTGTGGAAAATATCAATCGACTGCCCTAGCACGGCGCTAGCCCTCACTGGCAAAAGTTTTTCAACTGTGGCAAGTGTTTCAACACTTTTTGGATTAACGTACTGAATTACGAAATCCAAATCACAAAAAAGTATATTAGTTGGAGCATTTTCTAATAATCCGAATACCTCATCGTGGTTTTCTTCAAATTTACCACCAGTCCCGTTCGACGTTGTATTTCCGTTTGCACCCGGGCGCTTTACTCTTGATCTAGATATTTCCATTTTTTGCTCCTTTTTTACACTTTCTTATTTTGAATTTCTTCAGAAATTTGATCGACATTGATTATGCTCAACAAATCCCCTTTAACTTTATATACACCTGACATGAATTTCTTAATGCTCACTGGCACCGTATCGGGAGCTCGCTCAAACTCCGCTTCGTCTACTTCCATAACATCACCAATTTTATCGACTAAAAGTGAAAACAAATGGCCATTGATATTACAAACAACATTCATATGCTCTTCTGGCGCGACATCCTTAGTTGCAAAAAGATCACGCAACCCAATTGCGGTAGCGATTTGACCCCTTAAATTAATGAGTCCGTGAACGTAGGCGGGAGCAAGTGGTACCCGAGTCATCGACAATGCGCGCGTGACTTCTTGAACTCGCATAACCGGAATTCCATAAAGGCGATCTGCAAGGTAAAAGGTCGAAAACTGCTGTGTCGTTGCCATACTTATTAATTTCCTATTTCTCTAATTGCTGACGAACTCCACTCAAAAGTTTGTCTGAATCAAGTTTTTCCATATAAACGTTAAAGCCGGCTTCTTTGCCTTCCTCAATATCTCTTTGTTTAAATCGAGTCGTAATTGCCACCAATGGAATCGATTTAAACCAAGCCTCACCCGAACCCCTAATTGCCCGAGCAAATTCAAATCCGTTCATCTGTGGCATTTCAATATCGGATAGAACTAAATCATAATGATTTGGGGCCGACTTCTTAAGTTGATTATACGCTATAGCTGCGTTGTCAAATGCATCGACTTGATATCCAGCGTCGATCAGTACCTTTTTAACGTGCCTTTGAAAAAACACAGTATCTTCAGCAAATAAAATTCTACCAGTTACTTTTGGAGATGCTGTAACATCGAGAATATCTTCAGAGTCAGAGGAGTCTGTTCCAGTCGAAATCATTCTCTGTATTTCAGATTCAACAACTCCAAGGACGTCGACCACTACCACCACTTCGTCTTCATGAATAACATTACCCAATATTCCAACATGGTCCCGCACTGAATCATCGATTTCAACCGTTACCGAACTGACATCAATAATTGCTTTTACTTCGATACCAAAATTTCGACCTCGTTTTTGAACTACGATCACTGGAACGGCTTCTTCCACACCGGCGTTTCGGAGCTTTTCTTGCTCTTTTAGGTCCGCTTCGCTTTCGATATTTTCAAATCCTAAAAAACTAGCCAGGGAAATTATTGGCAAAATCGTATCACGATACCTGACCACCCGCTGCTCACCAGAATATTCGATTACTGACTTTTTAAACTCTTCTAGGCGATGCACCAAGCAGAGTGGAATTCCATATTTACTTGTCGTTCCTAATTCAAAAAATAGAAAATCAGAATCTTCTCTGCAAAGCGTATTCTTTGCGCCTTCACCAGCTTTTTTGGTTTCTTTCGCTTCAATATTGAGATCTGCTTGTTGTGCAATTCCAGCAACGTCTAAAATAAGCGCAACAGAACCGTCACCCATAATTGTTGCGCCGGAAAAAGTATTGAGCATTTTCAAAAATTGACTCAACGGTTTTACGACAATGTCTGCCGTGTCTAAAATTTCATCAACAATAAGCCCGAATTGCTCGCCCTCAGCCTTTAAGACAACGATATTTACGGTTTCTTGTTCATAGAATTTTTTACCGCTGTCATTGGTCTTTAAAACATCCCCTAAACTCACCAGTGGTAACAAATCACCACGCAGCCTGAAAATAGGATTTCCTTGTAGAAGTTCAATTTTCGATGAACTCCCTTCAGTATTTTCGACCCTTACAAGCTCAACGAGTTTTACCTGAGGGATAGCGAACTTTTCATTGCCAATTCTCACAACCATTGCAGGAACAATAGCCAAGGTGAGTGGTATTTTTAATTGGGTAATCGTTCCTTTTCCCGGTGAGCTTTGAATATCAACCGTTCCGCCAATTTTTTCGATATTAGTTTTAACCACATCCAATCCGACGCCTCGACCTGAAACAGCGCTAACTTTTTCGGCAGTGGAGAATCCTGGATTAAATATCATTGCATAGGCTTCGCGATCAGAAATATTTTCGGCTGCATCGGCCGAAACTAGGCCTTTTTCGATTGCCTTCTCAACAATCTTTTCGCGATTGAGCCCCTTACCGTCATCCTGTATTTCGACCACAACCTGACCACCTTCGTGAAAGGATCGAATGGTAAGCGTTCCAGTTTCATCTTTCCCCGACGCTATTCGCGTTGCCGCATCCTCTAATCCATGATCACATGAATTTCTAACGATATGAGTAAGAGGATCTTTGATTGCCTCCAACAGGGTCTTGTCGAGTTCGGTTTCGACACCCTCTAGGACTAACTCAATATTTTTCCCTAAGTCGCGAGATATATCCCGGATCACGCGATGAAATTTATTTAGAACGCTTCCAATTGGTTGCATTCTTGTTTTCATTACCTCGCCTTGCAAATCCGATGTGACTACATCCAAACTTTGACTCATATTTACAAATTCTAAGTCCTCTGTTCCACTGGCGTACTGAAGAACTTGATTTCTCACCAAAACCAACTCACCTACTAAATTCATGAGCTTATCTAGGAGGTCCACCGGTACCCGAATGGTTTGATCCGGCCCACCAGCGGCTACAGCAGCGGGCGATCCCGAATTATCGGGTTCAATTTTTTGAATATTCGACCCAGAATTTTCTGGGGTGACTAAATGCATGGATTTCTTTTCGGAATTTTTCGGTACTTCCTTAATTTTACTTGGCGCAGGACTTGACGCAGGTGCTGGTGCAGACGCTTGCGCCGCCACTTTAGATTCCGGTTGAATTCGGACGATCTTGTCTTGTGCCGCACGTAACTCGATTTCTAGCTCAGAGGGGACTTCGCGAGGCGGTACATCGTCTCTGATTGGCTCCGCCGAGCCAGAAAACTCATAGGACGCGATCTCAATCAGACGAGGAAGAAGTAAATCAATTTCGGCTCGAAAACTCGAGTCTTTTCCGTTCCGTCGTGCATCAATAATTTTCTCGATCAAATCAATCGTTCGATAAAGCGAGTCTAAAAAATCGGGAGTAACCGCTTTAGGGTTTCGCCTCAAAGGTTCCAATACAGTTTCCATGGCGTGAGCCACATCGCCAATTTCATTCAACCCAAATAGGTATGCGGAGCCCTTAAGCGTATGCATGTTTCGATACAATGCATCAACGACATTAGATTCAGGCACTCCTTTTTCGATTATACGTAAATCACTAGAAACCCCCTGAAGGATTTCATCGCATTCACCAAAAAATTCTGCTTTTGCCTCTTCTGTATCCATATTCCCTTTGTTTTAAGGTTAAGGTTTAACTAGTATTTAACGGTAGATAATTCGTTTTCTTTAATGGAGCGTGCATGGAATTTGACGAAGAAGAAATGGCAGAATTCAAAACCGAAGCTTTCGAGCTTCTGGACTCAGGAGAAGACCACCTTTTAATCTTAGAAAAGGGTGGAGATTTCCGCGAGAACTACGACGCAATCTTTAGAGTTTTTCATAGCTTAAAGGGTGCTGCCGGCATGATCGGCATGGAAGAACTAAAAGACCATATGCATAAAGTAGAAAATACTTTGACGTCCTACAAAGAAGCCATCAGCATTCCGCAAGCGATTGTTACTTTCTTCCTAGGCGCCACGGACGCTGCGCGCACTCTTCTAAATGGTCAAGGCGTTGACTTTGACTACAGCATTACTGAAGGAAGAATGGGTGATGCCGAAACTGATACAAAAACTGAATCAGCCGCACCAAATGAAAGCGCGCCAGAATCGAAAACCAAAACCTCAAATCTAGGGTTAATTTACATCGTCGACGACGAGCCTGATCTCGTTGAATACATGAAAGAAGTACTTGAAAACAGTGGTTTTGAAGTTAAAGGATTTTTCGCAGCGGACGAACTCATTGAGTCTTTTCGCGAGAACCTACCCGACCTCGTGCTATCCGATATTTCAATGCCTAAAATGAATGGTATCGAAATGCTTAGAGCAATTCGAAAAATCAATGCTGATGTACCGTTAGTTTTTGTTTCAGGCTTTCTTTCAAAAGATGCGCTTTTAGAGGCGGTCGAGAATGGCGTATTTGGCGTAATTGAGAAACCAATTAATGAAAAGCAGTTGATTAATTATTGCATGAGCGCAACACGAGCCCATAAGCTGAGCCGACTTATCGAGAAATCGATAAATTTTATAATGTTTCAATTCTCTGACTTAGACGACTATTTGAAGCAACAAGGCAAAATTGAGCTTAGCGATACTATGCGTTTTCAATTGGACGAATTACTTCAGCAAAGACGAGAATTACGTCACTTAAAAAAATAAGGGGAAATATGATTTCCGAAGCAAAAACTGAAAATAACAAAGTCATCATTTTAATTGCGTTCCTCCTTCTTGGAGTGGCCACCGTTGCCATCGCCGCAACCGTATACATGGCCATTGCGACACTCGCTTACTCACTTTTAGTTATTGGTCTTAGCTATCGAAGAATCGATACCAAGATTCACGCTCGACTAATGAGTGCAGGAATGTTTACTGACCTCTCATTGGTACTCGTATTAGAAGTACTTCGAAATGCCATTGATACGGCGACCAGCTTCACCATGACTCCGCTTCAGCAAATGCATATTTTAACGTCTAGTCTCGCGGTTTTATTTTATTTTCCAGTTCTACTGCTAGGTGTGATTCGCCTCAAATCAAACGAAAAAACTCTAAAATCCTACGTCTGGCATAAGCGCCTTGGAATCGTAGCGTTCTGTTTTCGAACCTTGGGTTTCATTTTTATGTTTTCTTTACTTTGATTTCAAAGCGACGATCGCTTTAATCGTTTCAAGGTACCCAGACTTACTCGATTCATCTGCCCAGAATGCTTGCTCGCTACCCGATGCCTCGATCGTTCCGCGAAGTTCCCAAACATGATCAATAACACAAGCCAAGGCGGGAGCAATTTCATCAAACGCAGGTGTAGTGCCTTCCTCAAGCTTCGCCTGCAAAGGAGCAATTACATTTTCGGCTTCTGCCACAATACGTTCCGACAAATGGGCGCGTATAAACCGGGCCGATCCTTTAATTGAATGTAAAATATTGAATGTTTCTTTTAAGCTATTAAGCAGCTTTTGTTTTTGGTTTTCATCGTCACCTATACTGGTGGCCAAAGCAACCCAGGATTGAACGGCTCCCACCAACTCAGATTTGATCGATTCATTGAGTAAGTCGGCGTAATCAGAAATTACGCCGACTCCAATGATGGGAAATTCACCCGACTCCTCCGTCGCCGTTTCAGTGCCGGGAGCAGCAGCCAGTGCTGCAGCGGGAGCATCAGATTCGGTTTTAAATTCGGCCGGCGCGACAACGGGTGACGTCGCAGTACCAGGTTTTTCCTCACAGCTGATGAGGTATTCATCCAATGCCTCGGTTAGCTTCTTAAATTCAACTGCACCGCTATTCACTAGCAGCTGCCCTATCGGCTTCCTTCGATTTCGAATCGTGGTCTCAATTTTCGTCTGAACTTCATCGCTCCAAAAGCCTAAATCAATGCATGCCGAGCGAAAATCGACCTGACTCTTGGTCTGCTTCGTCAAGGCTGCAAAAACCTGACCGGGACTCAGTACGTCTAATTCATGAGCAATTTCAGCCAAACTGGGCATGCCCCTGAGCTGCTCAATAAGGGCATTCACCAAAGCGCCCTCGTTTACGATCCCCTTTTCCACCAAAAATTCACCAAATAATTGTTTCATATTGAATACCTGAAATTCTAACCTAAAAGGCACTTGAAATAGCGATAAAAAACCAGTACACAGTGGGTCATGAAAACAATCAAATCAAAACGCATCGAATTCTTGTCCACAATCACACTCATTTGCCTTGCTGCAGCGGGCCGATTGATGCCACATCCTGCTAATTTTACTCCCCTAACGGGGATTGCCCTTTTCGGGGCCAGTCGGCAAAATTCAAAGTGGGCCGCTTATCTAATTCCCATGTCGGTTCTTTTGATCACTGACCTATTTCTTGGATTTCATTCGACGATGCCCTTCGTATACGGAAGCTTTTTGATCACGGCTTTTCTGGGACGAAAATGGATTTCCGCTAATTCGGGTGCGCTTCGAATTGGTGGGGTAACGCTTGCTTCTGCATCACTGTTTTTTCTCATCACCAATTTTGGCGTTTGGGCAACATCTGGTCTTTATTCAAAGGACCTTTCGGGCCTAGTACTTTGCTATGAAGCTGCGATTCCATTTTTTAGAAATATGTTACTTGGTGATTTTTTCTATGTGGGCGCTTTATTCGGACTTCATGCATTAGTTCGCTCGTTCACGAGCGAAATGAAGGGTTCTGAGGTTTATTCTTAAGCGCTCGAATCACAAAAAATAAGCCGACGCAAATAAACGGAATCGACAACGCTTGCCCCATATTTAATATCGTCCCGCGCTCAAAGGCAACTTGCTCGCGCTTGACAAATTCCACACTAAATCGAAATACGAAAATCATTAAGATAAAAACGCCAAATAGCAGACCGTCTCGTCGACCTGCGTCCTTTTTATAATAAAGCCACGACAACACTATAAACGTAATTAAATACCAGACAGACTCATAAAGCTGAGCCGGATGCCTTGGGAGCACATCCACCCGTCTAAATACAAAGGCCCATGGTAGATCAGTGGGCTTTCCAACAATCTCATGATTCATAAGATTTCCCAATCGAACCAATGCCGACGGCAATGCTGCAACCAAGACAATTCGATCATAAAGCCATAGTGTCGTCTCTTCGGAGTGTCGTTTTGTATAGATCCAAAGTCCCGTGATGATCCCGATGAATGCACCGTGACTCGCAAGTCCACCCCTCCAAATCATTAAAATTTCAAGGGGGTGACGAATGTAATAGTTAAAATCATAAAATAGGCAGTGCCCTAGCCGAGCACCTATTAGAATAGAAAACACCATATAAGTTAAGATGGTGCCGACGTCTTCGACTTGTTTTTTTTCACGGGCGAAAACTTTCTCCAACATGAAAAAACCAAAAGCAATACCTAGCGCGAAAAGAACGCCGTACCAACGAATTTGAATCCCACCAAATTGAACAATAAGTGGATCGACATCCCATACAAAATAATGATTCATTTCACACAGTTCATTTCCGGGCCCCAATAGCCCTTCGGATTAGAAAAAATAACCCAAAAATTAAGAGCGCCACCCCTGATACAATTGCAATCGTATACGGATAGGCCGTTGGATCCATATCATGCAAAGTCTCATCCAATATCAGCGTTTTTAATTCGTCTTGCGAAGCTTTATCAATATGATCATGGTCTTCAACGCGATGTTCTTTCACAAAAAGATCATACCGCAAAACCGCTTTGTTCTAAACAACACTCTGCAAAGCGCCCAAGAGGCTCGGATACTTGAATTTATGTTTTTGATCGATCAATATTTTTGGCAAAACGCGTTGACTCGCAAGAATAGTTTGACTCATTTCTCCCAAGGCAAATTTTAGTGGAAATGTAGGCACCCTAAAGAAAGCTGGTCTTTTTGTGGCCTTGGCCAACATATGGGTAAATTCCAAATTAGTGACCGGATTTGGTGAAACTCCATTAACTATTTCTGCTAAGCCTGGATCTAACGCTGCCTCCAAAAAAATTTCAACGAGATCGTCCACGTGAATCCAACTCATCCATTGCCTACCCGAACCGATTGGACCTCCAAGTCCAGCCCTAAAAATCGGCAGCAATTTCTTAAGTGCCCCGCCGTTGCGAGCTAAGACCAACCCAAGTCGAATAGCTGTTTTACGACAATCAAGATCCGAACCAATCAGCGAGTCTTCCCACTCCTGACAAACATCGGATAAAAACCCCTCACCTTTATTAGAAGACTCTTCAAGTATTTCGTTGTCTCTGTCTCCATAAAACCCTATCGCCGAAGCCGTCACAAATGACTTCAGATTGGAGTTGCTAAAAATTCGAACCAAGTTTCTATTTCCGTCGATCCGACTTCGCCGAATGAGGGCTTTCTTATCGACCGACCACCGGCCAGAAACAACACTCTCGCCTGCCAGTGAAATTACGGATGTAATTTCATCACGAAGATCAGAAGAAATTTGAAAATGCTCGGGAGAACCTTGCAACAGCCGCGGACCCCGGCCATTAAACTGTTTTTTTGCTAAAAATGGATTCCTGGTAAGGATGACGACGTCATGATTCTCCTCAAGCAGCCGAGTGACCAAAGCCCGCCCCACTAATCCAGTTCCACCTGTTACGAGTATTGCCATTGCCCGATACCATACAATAAAAAAGGCTGTTTGGCTCTTTTGATCCAAACAACCTTTTTTGATTACGATAGTGGAAATCTGACTGTTTTTCCAAATTTACTCTACTAGTTTAATTTCACCGATTTTTTCGTTCACGGTTTTGATTAGCTTGCTTGGTAGCGGCGCATAAGAAAGCGCCGCTGCAAATTCTTGCCCAGGCCCAACTGCCCATTTAAGAAAATTAATAATTTTCTGGCCCTTCAACCCATTCAATTGCTCGTAAATTAAAAGATACGTAAATCCTGAAATCGGATACGCACCTTTTGCTGTCGAGTCGGTAATTGAAACATCAAGTTTTACAGGAGTTCTAGAAAACACGTCATTCGCCGCTGCCGAAACTCCATCAATACTTGGCGGTATAAACTCACCCGATTTGTTTTGAATTGAGGCCACATTTAAGCCGTTATTTTTTGCATACGCCAATTCGATATATCCGATCGCTCCCGGTGTTTGTTTAATTAACCCGGCAACGCCTTCATTTCCTTTTCCTCCAAGTCCAGTCGGCCACTTTACGGCCTTGCCTGCACCAACCTGGTCCTTCCACTCAGTACTAATTTTCGCTAAATAATCTGTAAATATGGCGGTTGTACCGCTACCATCCGAACGATACGCGACCAAAATCGATAAATTGGGCAACGCATGCTCTGTATTGACTGTTGCTATTCTCGGGTCATTCCATTTTGTAATCTTGCCCAAAAAGATATCTGCTAGGACATCGGCTTCTAGCTTCAAATAGTTACCGGCTCCTGGCACATGATAACTCACAGACACCGCGCCCAAAACCGTTGGTATGTGTAAAACAGGCATTTTTGCTCGGTCGCGCTCATTTTGTTTCATCGGTGCATCGCTTGCACCAAAATCAATGGTTCCATCCAATAATTGTCGAATACCGCCGCCACTGCCAATTGATTGATAGTTAATAGTCACGTCAGAATCTACATTCCGATACTCATGTAGCCATTTTGAATAGAGTGGGTATGGAAAAGTCGCTCCTGCGGCATTAATCAGCATTGGCTTTTTTGCCGAAACATTTGAGCCAGCAAAAAATCCAGTCGATACTAAAACGGCAATTAAGGTTCCTAGAAGCAGTCCATTTTTTAAGCGCATACGAAAATTCTCCTTAATATTAAATTCGATATGCAGCAACTTTACCCCTCTTTTGACGCGGAGTTAAGTTAGGGTTCTGTTAGGTTTTATTGGAAAAAATACAAATAAATTCAGTGCCTTGGCCGACCTCACTCTTCACCGTTACCCGCCCAGAGTGCTCCAGCATGATGTGCTTTACGATAGCCAATCCAAGGCCAGTCCCGCCGAGCGCTCGTGATCTCCCTTTATCAACGCGATAAAAGCGCTCAAACAATCTGCCTAAATGCTCGTTCGGAATTCCGGGTCCATTGTCAACAACCCTCAACAGGACTTCATTTTTATCTGTGGATTCCCAAACGACTTCAATCTTGCCTTCGACCGGTATGTATTTGATAGCGTTCTCAATTAAATTTCGAAGTACTTGCTCCACGCGGTAAGGATCGGCGGTCATTTTTCGAGCAACAAATCGGGTATGAATGACAATTCGTTTATCATCCGATTTCGATTTCAATTGAGTGAGTACTCGGTTTGTCAAATCATTGAGATCAAATTCAATTCGACTCAGCTCAATGCCCGAATCCATTGCCGACAAGTCGAGCAAATCGTTCACTAAGTGGATGAGGCGTTCCGAATTCTCCGAAATTCGTTTGGCGTAATCTTCTAGGTTTTCATTCAAATGAGCCGCAAGATCTTTTTTCAATAAATCAGTGTAACCTTTAATCGAAGTCAATGGAGTACGCAGCTCATGCGATACGTTTGAAACAAAATCAATTCTCAGTCGCTCCATTTGCTTCAATGGGGTGATATCGTAAAAAATACCAACCGCTCCGTGAGTTATTTTCCCTTCCTTCTTTTCTTTTCGATGAATCGGCGACACGGAAAGCGCAAATATACGCGGGAAGTCTGAGTTGATCACTGGCAATTCGATTTGAATTTCGCTGTCTTTCCCACTCAAAGATGCCAATTGAAATTGTTCAATAATTTCTGGATTTCGAAACACGTCTGTCAAATCGACTTCTGATTCACGAATATTTCGCTTACCGAAAAGTAATGCAAATTTTGGATTTATAAAAACGACTCTACCTTTTCGACTGGTAACAATCATCGCACCATTGACCGCACTCATGATTGCTTCAGTTTCCTGTCGTTCTCGATCTAACGCTTTATTTTTTCTTCTTATTTCGCCAGCGAGGTTTCTAATCGCCTCTTCCAATTCGAAAAATTCAGGACTGGCCTCGAACGCCTCATTCTCGTCGAGCCCCTCCCACTGTCGAGATTTTACATTAATCAATCGCGTGGTTCGATTAATCAAACGCCCAAGCGGAATGGCATATCGTTTTCCCAAAACCGCAAAATATGCGAGGGCTACGAATACAAATCCAACAAAAACTTGAATCAATATCTTGTTAAGTTGATTGATAGGTAGACTTGGCGCTTCACGACTAAAATAGAATCGAAAGCCTAAAAGAATACCCGCCATAATTAAGGATAAAACTACAGCATGGCGAGCAACGTATTTGAGGTATACACCCCATGGAAAATCAGAATCTTTGACAATACCGTTGCTCACGGTATGACTCTGTACCCCACACCCCTGATAGTCTCAATACAATCTGCACATTTACCCATTTTTTTTCTCAAGCCAAATACATGGGTATCTATTGCGCGGTCAACCACCGCAATACCCCGACCCTGAACCTCTTCAATGAGCTGCTTTCTCGATAATACTCGGCCACGATGATGCGCCAAAGCGGTTAGAAGCTTAAATTCTGATTTAGTGAGCTCCAATTTAGCCTCACCACAGTAGGCTTCATATTTGGATTGAATCACTTTCAATTCGCCAATCTCAATGACATCCTCATTCAGTTCTTTTAAAGGGTCTTTACGTCGCAATACAGACTTAACTCGCGCTGCCAATACATCTACGTCAAAGGGTTTACTCACGTAGTCGTCGGCGCCCTCCGACAATCCAAGAATAATATCACTCGACTCTCCCTTTGCAGTCACCATGATCACACGGCAATCATTTTCGAACTCTGAGCTTTTAATTCGATTGAGTAAACTCAAACCACTCGCTCCAGGCAACATCCAATCGAGTACAATCAGTTGATAAGTTTGTTCTTGAAGGCGGTCCCACGCCTCCTCGGCTGTTTCAGCTTCATCCACACGGTAACCCTCTCGCCGAAGTGCTAAGGAAATCAAATACCGAATATCTGATTCGTCTTCCACAACCAACACTCGAGTTAATTCTTTGTCAGCTTTCGTATCCATTCTATTTTCCCTAGTTTCCACCTGCATGTCTAATATCCTCCCCCGTGGTTGTAAAGATCACTTCTTCGGAAATATTTGTCGCATGATCTCCAATTCGCTCAAAATTTCGAGCTATTAATATTAGTGTGATCCCCAATTCAGCTTGGCTTGAATCCTCTTTTATTCCGTCGATTGCATTTCTAAATGCTTGAGAATTCAGCGTATCGAGAGAATCATCCATTTCGATCACTTTTTTTGCTTTATCAACATCGCCTGAGCCCAACGCATCCAATGCCGAACAAATCATTAAATTAGTGATCTCGGACATTTTTCGAATTTGAAAAGCCTGAGACGCGTTCATATGGCCGTCTAGTTTATCGTAGTTTTGAGCAACATTGACGGATTGATCGCTGATTCTTTCCAGATCGCCATTCACCTTCAGTGCCGCCATTATTTTCCGCAAATCTGAGGCCACCGGTGCCATTGCAAGGATTCGCATGCATTCCTGATCAATATCTTTATGGGCCGAATTAACGAGTGCTTCGATTTGAAATATTTCTTTAATCAATCCCTCTGACACAGATTTTCCGAGAAACAAATCCCCAGACAACCGCACTGATTTTTCTACCAGCCCTGCTGTTTCAAGCAATTTTTTCTTTAATCCAGAAACCTCGGGTCCTAGACCTAAAAACTCTTTATTAACCATATCGACCTGTGACATATCTTTCGGTCCTTTCATCGTGCGGATTAGTAAAAATTTTGGAGGTCTTGTCTGACTCCACCAGCTCGCCTAAATACATAAACCCAGTTGAATCAGAAATACGTGAGGCTTGCTGCATATTGTGGGTAACAATCACAACAGTAACTAGTTTCTTTAGCTCCGTAACTAATTCCTCAATTCTAGCCGTTGAAATTGGATCAAGTGCACTCGTTGGCTCATCCATCAATAAAACTGGAGGTTCAATTGCCAAAGCTCTCGCAATGCAAAGACGTTGCTGCTGCCCACCAGAAAGACTCGTACTTGGTTCTTTTAATTTGTCCTTAACCTCATCCCACAACGCCGACCGCTTCAATGAGCGCTCCGCAACTTCGTTTAATAAACTAAGTTTTCTAATACCGGCTAATTTCAAGCCCACAATCGTGTTGTCAAAAATTGACATCGATGGAAATGGATTAGGCTTTTGAAAAACCATCCCAATTCGGCGTCGTATTGCAACCGGATCAACCCCAGCATCGTAAATATTTTTGCCCTCTAAAATAACTTTACCCTGCACGCTTGCACCCGCAGTTTCTTCGTGCAATCGATTCATTGTTCGAAGCAACGTAGATTTTCCGCAACCCGACGGCCCAATCAAAGCGTATACAGAATTGGGTGTCACTTCTAAATTGACATCCCTCACAGCATGAAAGCTTTCAAAAAATGCATTTAGCCGTTCTGTTTTTAAAATTGCTTTCATCGTTTCACACCAAAATTAAACCATATTCTCACCAATAAATTTACTCCAAACACAAAAAATACTAACACAAATGCCCCAACCCATGCTTGATTTTGCCATTCCTCAAAAGGACTGACCGCATAGGTGAAAATTTGAACCGGAAGCGAAGCCATTGGCTCTAACAGTGAATTAGACCAAAATGAATTGTTAAGAGCCGTAAAAAGAAGGGGGGCTGTTTCCCCCGAGGCCCGCGCAATCGCCAACAACACGCCGGTAAAAACAGCGCTCGCACTTCCCCTCAGTACGATTTGAATGATCACTTTTCTTCTCGAAAGGCCCAATGCCAATCCCGCTTCTCGAATATGAATTGGAGTGAGCTTTAAGATTTCTTCGGTCGATCGTCCTATAATAGGAATCATAATCACGGCAAGCGACAGGCCGCCCGCAATACCCGAGAAACTCCCCATCGGTTTTACAATCAAACCATATACAAACAATCCAATAATAATTGATGGTACACTCGTAAATAAATCGGTAAAAAACCGTACTGCATTTGCCGTTTTCGATTTTCCATATTCAGAAAGATAAATTCCAATAAATATTCCCCACGGGATTCCTACAATACTGGCAATCCCCAATAACTTCATTGTACCCATTACGGCATTCCCCATTCCACCACCGCTCTCACCAACTGGTACCGGAAGCTGATAGAAAAATTCCAAATTGATATGTGGGAGCGCTTTGCTCATCACATAATAAAATACAAATAAAAGAGGAATTACCGCAAAAAACGCGCTCATAACAAGAAGCAATAGCATTAGACGATCGATTATTTTTCGGCGTCGATCTCTAAGATTGAGCTGAATCACACTCACCTGCTCCTCCAAACGATCAAGCGAGCAATGACATTGGTGAAAAAAGAAACCACAAACAGCGCCAATCCCACTGACGCTAACGCTGACAGATGAAGCCCAGACGCCTCATTGTATTCATTGGCGAGCACGCTGGCCATTGTTTGTGCCGGATCAAACAAAGAAATAGAAATGTCATTTCGATTTCCAATAAGCATGGTAACCGCCATCGTTTCTCCGAGTGCTCGACCCAAGCCCAAAATAACCGCTCCCAATATGCCGGGTATAGCGCTTTTCAAAACCCCAAGCTTAATCGATTCCCATCGAGTTGCGCCCAATGCTAACGCCGCCTCACGCTGAGACCTTGGAACCGTTTCAAATATTTCTCGCGTCAGTGAAGCAATAGTTGGCGTAATCATGATGGCCAGAATTAACCCAGCCGCCAACATTCCAACTCCATAGGGGGCGCCCTGAAAAAACGGCAAAAACCCAAGCGTATTAGCCAAAAATGGTTCGCCTGTTGTTCTTAAAAAGGGAGCTAAAACGAAAATACCCCACAATCCATAAACAACACTTGGAATCGCCGCCAACATTTCAATTAAAAATGCGACAGATTTTTTCAAATAATAGGGAGCAAGCTCACTTAGAAAAGCCGCGGCGGCCACACTAATCGGGGTCGCAATCATCACCGCAAGAAAGGACGTCACAACGGTACCATAAACAAATGCCAATATTCCGTATTCGTTTTGAATTGGGTCCCACGCATTTTTAAAAATCAGTCCAAACCCAAATGCCTCGAGCGCGGGTTTCGAAAGCGTGTAAATTTCGTAAAAACACGCGGCCAATAGACCAAGACCGGCAAAAGCGGCTGACGCCACAAATAGTTGAAACAGGCGATCGCCCGTTCTTACGTCGTATTTCCTAGCCACAATAATGACATACCGCATTGTCTTCGAGTTTTCAGTCAGGATCTTGTTAGCATTTGGTAACCAATGCAATTTGGGCAAATATTTGGTAGCGTTGCGGCATGAAATCAGAAGTAGCAATCATTACGGGATCAGGCCGCGGAATTGGCGCAGCGACTGCACTGTCCCTAGCCAAGCGTGGGTGTAGCTTAGTCCTGACCAGTCGAACCCAGGAGGAACTCGATCAAGTCAAAGCGGAAGTTTCTAAAATTTCGACTGTGCCGGTTGAGGTCTTAGCTGGGGACATCTCTGACCCGACCCACGTGGGTGCTGTGTTTGATAAGGCTGAGTGC
>Ga0066639_10002385_pt1 | contig 16438 bp, 16 predicted proteins | sample CryGeyCG2114_010_2_FD_59504 | JGI IMG/M metagenome (GOLD analysis project Ga0066639, IMG submission 59504) | Groundwater microbial communities from aquifer - Crystal Geyser CG10_big_fil_rev_8/21/14_0.10 | ecosystem: Environmental > Aquatic > Deep subsurface > Groundwater | place: USA: Utah...
GAGTGGGATGAGACTATCCCAGCTTGCAGTCCGGTTTGTTCGGTAAAACTTCAAGTTCGATCAGCGCCGGATTCAGGTGGATCGCCCGGTGCTTGGAGTAGTTGGTATGGAGCCTTAGGCAGCGGTGATTATTTTACTGATTCAACCGGAACAATTATTCCAATTGATTTAAATTTTAATCAATGGGTTCAATATCGGCTGGAATTGGCGGGTGATGGTGTAGATACGCCGATTTGTCAGGAAATAAGAATTAATTATACTCCGTGATGAAATATTCAATATTGAATTTTAAATTTCAGAATCGCGGCTTTACTTTAATTGAGATGATTATTTATATTGCGATAGTTGCTATGATTCTGACGAGTATTTCTTATTTGATTATTGATATAATCGGCGGGCAAACTATTAATTATACTGATCAGGAGGTCAATTATAATTTACGGCTGATTGCCAATAATTTGACTCGGGATATTAAGCAGGCTCAAGATATAGGCAGTATAACCGCCGACACTTTAGTTTTAATTATGCCGGTCGATAATATAATTTATAATTTTGATAATACGGCAAAAATAATTACTCGTCAGATTGGATCGTCGGTTCCGGTTGATATTGGCAGCAATAAGGTGGAAGTTGTTGGTAGCTTTTCTGATTTATCTAGATTTTATCGATCAAAAAATATCGGGGTTAATTTGGCCATTAGTTATAAAAATCCTGACAATTTATCCAATTATAATGCCAGCACTACCATTGATTTCGCAGTGGAGTTGCGAGGTAAAAAATAGTCGACTTAAATAAAATGAAAAAAATAGAAATTAAAAACCAGTCGGGCTATATTGCCTTAATCGCCTTATTAATTGTGGCGGTAGTTGGTTTGACTATTGGTCTGGCCGTTAGTTTAAGAGGAATTGAAGAAATTCAGATAAGTCATGCGGCCAAAGAGGCTGCCAAGGCAAAAATTTTAGCCAATTCTTGTATTGAAGAAGGCCTCTATCGTTTGCGGAACAGTTGGGTCAATTATTCTGGTTCGTTGCCGTTTGGTTCAAATTCTTGTATAATAGAAGCAGTACTTAGCGGTAGCACTGCTACTCTAACAGCAGTTGGGACAGTTGATATTTACGTCCAAAGAATCCAAGTTCAAATTGATAATAATTTAGAGGTTTTAAATTGGCAGGAGTATTAATAGTAGTAATTTTAATTTTTTTGATTATTTAAAAATATTATGAGGAGGAAAAAAATATTCGGTCTGGATATTTCCGATCATTCAATTGAAGCGGTTTTATTAAAAAAAACATTTTTTGGCAAACCTCGGGTAATTTCTTATTCCCGAACAATTTTAATTGGCGAAGTGGTAAGAGATGGTGTAATTAAAAATCCAAATAAGCTGGCCGAAAGTATTTCAAAATTATTAAAAGAAGCTTTACCTCGGCCGATTAAAGCTTATGATTGTATTCTATCTTTGCCTGACTCCCAGGCGTTTAGCACAATTTTTAAATTTCCAGCCGGGTTAAAGCGCAATGAAATTAAAAATACTATTCCGTTTAAAGCTGAAGAGATAATCCCTTTTAAATCATCAGACATATATTTTGATTTCAAGGCCATTAATATAAAAGATGGCACCCAAGAAGTTTTTTATATCGCCGCGCCGATTAAAATTATTGATGGTTACATTGAAATATTAAGAAGTATTGGGTTGAATCCAATTGCTTTAGATTTAGAATCAATCAGTTTGGCGAGGGCGCTGCTTCAGCCTTCAAAAAAGATTGGAAAAGATAATAATGGTGCGGACCGGGCAATAATGTTGATGGATATTGGTGCTAGAACCACTAATTTTAATATTTTTGATCGTAATGGTATTAGGCAGGGTTTAAATATTAATACCGCCGGTAATAAGTTTACCAAAGCTATTGTTAAGAATTTAGGTATTACCGTTAAGCAAGCCAACGAATTAAAATCCAAGGTAGGGTTTGATCCTAAGCAAAAAAATGGCAAAGTAGTTTTAATCTTGCAGAAAGAATTTGGTCGGTTGATTAATGAAGTAAAGAAATTAATTAACTATTATCAGGAACAGACCGGCCGAAAAGTGGAGTTAATAGTTTTATCTGGCGGGTCGGCTTTATTGCCTCAAATAGACCGGTATCTGAGTGAAAATTTAGGGATTGAGGTAAAAATCGGTAATGCTTTGGAAAAAATTGCCGATCCGGAAAAATTAATTAAATTTAAGAAAAAATCAATTTTGTTTGCCAATGTGATCGGTTTAGGTCTACGTTGCGTCGCTCCCGATCCGATTGGCCGGGATATTAATTTATTGCCATTGGTCAAGAAAAAATTTGGATTAAAACCGGGAAAATTTGATAAAAGGTCATGGCGATTTATTTACGTTCGGTTGGCAGTTTTGGGGTTGTTATTTTTAATTTTAGCGGGGATGGTGTTTCTACAAAAAAACAGCCAAATTGATTTTTATGAAAAGATTTTTCCAATGCCTCATTATCAAAGTTCAATTTCGCCTGATTTTGATCCAATAATTTTAGACGAATTAAGAATGGAGCTGTTGTTGGATTCAACTTCTACTCCAACGACTACGCCGACGACCACTCAGGATTTAATCCCGTCGCCTATTGAGCCGTTAGCAGTTGAAAAAATTAAGATAAAGTCGACCAGTCTTGGCTATTTAAATGTTCGGCAGAATCCAGGAACGAATAGCCCCAAGATTGCTCAAGTCAATTTCGGACAAGAATTTGTTTTATTAGAAGAGCAAAATGATTGGTATAAAATTCAAGTTTCTGAGAGTCTGTCGGGCTGGGTTTACTCTCTGTACGCGGATAAAATTAATTAAGCATGATATTAAAATTAATATTATTTGTCCGGTAATCCGGCGAATAAATTTTAGGAGTAAAATGAAAAAAATAAAAGGTTTCACCTTAATTGAACTTTTAATCGTCATCGGCATAATCGCGATTTTAGCGGCGATCATCTATGTCGCCGTCGATCCGGCCAGGCGTTTACAGGAGGCCCGTGATGCCGAACGATGGGCGTCAGTTAACGCTATACTAAATGCTGTATTGAAATTTACCGTGGATAATAGCGGAACTTTGCCGGCTGGATTAGGAAACGCCTCATCGGGGATTTATTATGTTTTAGGGGCAGGAGTATCTGGTTCTTGTCTTAATGCCAACTGCGGGGCTTTGGTTAATAGCGAAGATTGCATGAATTTGGATACCCAATTAGTCGATGAATATATTTCAGCTATTCCTCAAGATCCTTCTTCTGGTACGATTAATAACACCGATTATTACATTATGAAATCTTCAAATGGCAGAATTACGGTTGGTGCTTGCGATCCCGAGCGAGCCACTAGTATAAGTGTTAGTCGTTAGATAAATAATAAAATAATTAACCAAATAGTCTATGAAAAAATTAAAAGGTTTTACTTTGATTGAACTTTTAATCGTCATCGGTATAATCGCGATTTTAGCGGCGATTATCTATGTGGCCGTTGATCCCGCCCGACGTTTGCAAGAAGCCCGCGATGCCGAACGATGGGCGTCAACTAACGCTATTTTAAACGCCGTGTTAAAGTACACCGTTGATAGTAGCGGAACTTTGCCGGCCGGACTAACTGCCGGAACTGCTCACGCCTTGGGAACATCGGCTTCTGGATGCGATACTACCTGTACCGCTACTACCACGGTTGCCGCATGCCTTAATTTAAGCAGTAGTTTAGTTGATGCTTATTTATCAGCTATTCCTCAAGATCCTTCTTCTGGAGCTGCCGGCAATACTGACTATTATATTCAACGCTCAGCTAATGGTAGAATTACGGTTGGTGCCTGTGATCCAGAACGAGTCGCTAGCATCGTAGTTACTCGATAATTTTGTTTAAATAAAACAGCCGGGGAAAACAATTTTTCCCGGCTGTTTTTATTGTTAGTGGAGACAAAGTAAGGGTATCTTTGTTGAGTCCATGGTCTGCCCTGGAGTTGATACTCTTCATTTGGTTTGGTTTCTTAATTTGGTGTATAATATAATTAGTAATTATTTAAATTATATGTCCAAAAAAGTCGTATTTATTATTGCGCAGAATAATTTTCAGGATCAAGAGTTAGCTGAACCTAGGAATGTTTTGATTAATAGGGGAATGGTGGTCAAGATTGCGTCTGTAACTAAAGATAGGGCCATTGGTAAATTTGGTAGTATTGTAAATCCGGATTTGGCAATTAGCGAAATCAAGGTTGCTGATTTTTCCGCGATTATTTTTATTGGTGGTTCAGGCGCGGCTGACTATTTTAATGATCATCAGATTTTAAATTTGGTCAGAGATTTTAAATCCACCGGCAAGGTTATCGCCGCTATTTGTATTGCGCCGTCCATTTTGGCCAACGCGGGAGTGTTAATTGGTAAAACTGTCACTGCTTTCTCCACCGAAGAAGATAATTTAAGGAATAAAGGGGCGGATTATACGGGAATGTCGGTTGAAATTGACGGCAATATTTTAACTGCCAGAGATGCCGGCAGTGCTAAAAAATTTGGTGAAAAAATTGCTTTTATTTTGGAGAAAGATTGATATTCTTGCTTTACAGCGTTAATTCTGGTAGAATCATTATCTAATCAAATATTTTTATTAAAAAAGGGATATTGTCCCTTTGACTTGCTATGCCTAAATTTCAGCTAACAACCCCATACTCCCCTAAAGGCGACCAGCCTAAGGCAATAAAAAAATTAGTAGCTGGTTTGATAAAAAATTCTCAGCAGACGCTTTTGGGCGTGACCGGTTCGGGAAAAACTTTTACTATTGCCAATGTAATTGAAAAAACTCAAAAACCGACATTAATTTTATCACCTAATAAGACTTTGGCTAGCCAGTTATATCAGGAATTTCAGGCATTTTTTCCTAATAATAAAGTCTGTTATTTCGTGTCATATTACGACTATTATCAGCCGGAAAGCTATTTGCCGCCGACCGACACTTATATAGAAAAAGACGTGATGATAAACGAAGTGATTGAACGATTGCGATTAGAAGCAGCGACTTCGTTGTTGTCGCGGACGGACGTAATCGTTATTGCTTCAGTTTCTTGCATTTATGGATTAGGACAGCCTCAAGATTTCGCTGGTGAGAGTTTCCATTTAACGGTCGGTCAAAAAGTCAATCGTCAAAATTTATTAACGTCATTGATAAATATTCAATACGAAAGAAATGATCTCGATTTGCGATCAGGCCGATTTCGAGTCAAGGGTAACACCATTGACCTGATTCAGGGATCAGCCAATAGTAATATTATTAGGATTGAATTAGGGACTGATAAAGTGGAATCAATCAGCGATATCGACCGGGTGTCAGGTAAATTTTTTCAGCAATTAAGTGAAATTTTTATCTATCCGGCCAAGCCATTTATTGTTCCTTTTGACCGAATTCCCAAAGCTTTAAAATCAATTCGTCAGGAGTTGAAAAGCCGGTTGCCGGAATTAGGCCCGATGGAATCGTATCGGCTCAGCCAGCGAACTAAATATGATTTGGAAATGATTGAACAGCTGGGGTATTGTAAGGGAATTGAAAATTATTCACGCCATTTTGATGGTCGTCAACCTGGGACACCGCCGTTTACTCTATTGGATTTTTTTAGTTATTCGGCGAAGGATTGGCTACTGGTAATTGATGAAAGCCACGTGGCGATTCCGCAGGTCCGGGGGATGTATTTCGGCGATAAAGCCAGAAAGGAAAATTTGGTTAATTACGGATTTCGCCTGCCTTCCGCTTATGATAACCGGCCGTTAAAATTCGCTGAATTTGAAAAACATTTGAAACATACCATTTATGTATCGGCGACGCCGGGGGATTATGAGCTTGATAATTCAAAACAGATCGTTGAGCAAATTATTCGGCCGACCGGGCTGATTGATCCGCCAGTTGAAATTAAGCCGGCCGTCGGTCAGGTTAATGATTTAATAATTGAGATTGGTAAAACGGTTAAAAAGGGGTATCGGGCTTTAGTCACCACTTTAACCAAAAGGATGTCGGAAGATTTGATGGTTTATCTGTTAAATCATAAAATTAAAGCAAAATATTTGCATTCAGATATTGAAACATTAGAGCGAGTAAAAATTATTAAGGAATTGCGTCTAGGAAAGTTTGACGTTTTGGTCGGGGTTAATTTATTGCGTGAAGGTTTAGACTTGCCGGAAGTTGCCTTGGTGGCGATTTTAGACGCTGATAAAGAAGGATTTTTGCGCAATGCCACCAGTTTAATCCAAACCATCGGTCGAGCGGCCAGAAATGTGGAGTCAAAAGTAATAATGTATGCCGATAAAATTACCAATTCAATCAAGCAGGCGGTTAGAGAAACCGATCGGCGACGCTTAATCCAGATTGCCTACAACAAAAAGCATAATATTACGCCTACCAGTATTATCAAAGCGATTGCCGATGAGCAGGTAGTCATTGAACCCGGAGAAAAAGGCCAAGAATTTGATCTGGATAAATTAATCATTGATTTGGAAGGCCGGATGACGGCGGCGGCTGAAGAGCTTGATTTTGAAAAAGCGATTGAGTTGAGGGATAAGATTGAAAAGTTAAAAATAAAATAAAAAAAATACCCAGACTGATTTTTGTAACCAGTCTGGGGCTGGTAGATAAAAGCGTTAAGCTTTTAGCTACCTAAAGAGCTTTTAGTTAAGACCAAATATAATTAGACAAATTCCACCAAACAATCGCTATTTCTAAGATTAGGGTGAGTAATACAGCTGAGACATCAAAGCGTTTGTTCATGGCATATCCTGGCTGGATAATACCGATTGGCAGAAAAATCGCCAGTAGAACTGATATTATTTTAGCATCAATTACATCGGCCATCGGTATCCCGAAATAAAACATCAATATCAGCGTTAATGTTAGCCACATAAAGCCTAAGTGAATCAGTCCCGCCATTGTTATTTTATTGTTAGCAATGATATGACCAGGTAGAGTCTGCGTTTTTGCCCAGATAATATGCATTACTACCGTTATGGCCATGGATAAAAGGGCTATATTAAACATTCGTTCACTACCGATATCATATGAGTTATTAATATGATCGATTAAGTAGCTGTAAGCAATACCGCTGACAATTGGAAGAATTATGAGGTCGCCATATGTGCCGCCGTGTCGCCAAAAAGACAATCCATCTGTGCCATGTTCGAGTTGGATTTGTCTGGTAGTGCAAGTTTTTTCCTTATAAGACACTATTCCTTGCAGTATTACTAAAGCAACTAAAGATACCCACATCCAGACTGAAACAAGCGTTCCGAAAATAATCATTGCAGTAACCCTCCGAAATTTTATTTTGATTTGTTAAGTATCAAACCTTATTTTTTACATCATTTTATAATAGCATATTAATTATTTTTTGTCAATAGTTTAAATAAAAAATGGCCAAATTTAGCAATAAATAAATGGATAAAATCAAACAAATTGTCATTCGGGGCGCAAAAGAGCATAATCTGAAAAATATTGATGTCAAAATTCCAATTGATCAATTTACCGTGATTACCGGCTTGTCCGGTTCGGGAAAATCAACTTTGGCTTTTGATACGTTGTACGCCGAGGGTCAGCGCCGGTATGTTGAATCTTTGTCGGCTTACGCCCGTCAGTTTTTGGGTTTAATGAATAAGCCGGATGTTGAGCATATTTCCGGTTTGTCGCCGGCGATTTCAATTGAGCAGAAAACAGTTTCTAAAAATCCGCGTTCAACCGTTGGGACCATTACCGAGATTTCCGATTATCTTCGTTTGCTGTTTGCCCGGGTCGGCGCGCCTCATTGTCCAAGCTGTGGCCAAAGAATTTTTCCTCAGTCAGTTGAATCAATTGTCAAAATTTTACTTCAGGAAAAAGTCGGCGCTAAAATGCAAATTTTATCACCGGTAGTTCGCGGGAAAAAAGGTACTTACGAAAAATTATTCAAAGAGCTGGGTGGTCGGGGATTTTCAAAAATTCGGGTTGATGGCAAAGTTTATCGCTTGGTTGACTGGGAGCAGATAAAGCTTAAAAAGTCGATTAGTCATAATATCGAAATTGTTATTGATAGTTTGATTATTCAGCCAGGAATTAAAGCTCGGTTGTACGAGGCGGTGGAAACCGCTTTAGCCGAGGCTGATGGTATCGCTTTAGTTTTGATCGGCGATAATCAAAAGTTTTTTTCCCAGCACAATGCCTGTATCGATTGCGGTATTTCTTTTGAAGAGCTTGAGCCGCGGATGTTCTCTTTCAATTCTCCTTTTGGCGCTTGCCCGTCCTGTCATGGGCTGGGAGTTTCCCAGGAGTTTGATCCTGATTTGGTTGTTCCGAATAAAAAACTTTCAATCGCCGACGGGGCAGTCAAACCTTGGTCAAGTTATGGTGAAACTTGGCGCGGTCAGTATTTAGATGCCCTGGCTAGCTATTATAATTTTGACATTTATTCTTCTTGGCAGAATTTGCCGGAAAATATCCAGAAAATTGTTCTGTATGGCAGCGACGAAGAAATCACGTTTAATATGGGTAATCGGGAAGGCACTAGCCATTATAGTTATACCGGCAAATTTGAAGGTGTGATTCCCCAGCTTCAAAGATTGTATCACCAGACTGAATCGGATTATCGCCGGCGGGAAATTGGCAAATTCATTCGAAATGCTAACTGTGCCGTTTGCCAGGGAAAAAGATTAAAGCCTGAATCCTTGGCCGTAAAAATCAACGGCAAAAATATTTGGGATATATCAGAGATGTCGATTGAAGCAGTTTTGAAGTTTTTTGATGAATTGAAATTAAATAAAGAAGAGTCGCAGGTTGCCAAATTGATTTTACAAGAAATTGCCAATCGGCTGAAATTTTTAATTAATGTCGGGTTGGATTATCTGACTTTAAATCGATCGGCCGGCACGCTGGCCGGCGGGGAAGCTCAGCGCATTCGGTTGGCGACTCAGATTGGGTCGGAATTGCGCGGGGTGTTATATATTCTGGATGAACCGTCAATCGGGCTGCATCAGCGCGACAACCAGCGTTTAATTGAGACTTTAAAGCGGCTGCGCGATTTGGGCAACACGGTTTTAGTGGTTGAACATGATCAAGAAACAATTTTAGCGGCTGATTATGTAATTGATTTAGGTCCTGGCGCGGGGATTAATGGCGGCGAGCTTATTTATGCCGGTCCGGCGGCTGGTATCACGAAGTGTAAAAAATCTATTACCGGTCAATATTTATCGGGTAAAAAAGAAATTGCCATTCCGGCAGCCAGAAGAAAGGCATTCGATTATTTGGAAATTTTAGGTGCGGCCGAACATAATCTGAAAAATATTAATGTTAAAATTCCGTTGAAAGTTTTTACTTGTATCACCGGAGTGTCAGGATCGGGTAAGTCAACTTTGGTTAATGACATCCTGGCTAAATCATTAAATCGGATTTTTTGGGCGACCAATGAACAGCCGGGAAAACATAAGGGTTTAAAAGGTTATGGCAATTTGGAAAAAGTGATTATGGTGGATCAGTCGCCGATCGGCCGGACTCCCAGGTCAAATCCGGCCACTTATATTGGTGTATTTACTTATATTAGGGAATTGTTTTCTTCGGTTCCAGATGCTAAGGCTAGGGGATATCAGCCGGGCCGGTTCAGTTTTAACGTTGCTGGCGGTCGTTGTGAAGAGTGTGAAGGTGATGGTTTAAAAAAGATTGAAATGCATTTTCTGCCAGATGTTTACGTTGAGTGTCAAAGTTGTAAGGGCCGTCGATATAATCCAGAAACCTTAACTATAAAATATAAAGATAAAAATATTGCTGAAGTTTTAGATATGACAGTGCAGGAAGCGTTAAAATTTTTTACCAACACGCCTCGGATTAAAAGTAAGCTTCAAACTCTTTATGATGTTGGCTTAGGTTATATAAAATTAGGACAATCGGCCACCACGCTGTCTGGTGGTGAAGCGCAGCGGATTAAACTAACTAGTGAGCTTTCTCGCAAGGGTGGTGACGCATTATATATTCTTGATGAGCCAACGACCGGACTACATTTTGACGATATTAACAAATTATTAGAAGTTTTGAATCGGCTGATTGACAAGGGAAATAGCATTTTGGTGATTGAGCATAATTTAGATATAATCAAGTCAGCGGACTGGATTATTGATTTGGGGCCGGAAGGCGGGGATAGAGGCGGACGGGTTGTTGTTGAAGGCACGCCGGAAAAAATTGCTAAATGCGCTAAATGGTCGCATACCGGTTGGTATCTAAAGGATGTTTTACCATCAGCTCGACCACATGCCAAAAAGCGGTAATTAAAAAAAGAGAACGCTTCGCGTTCTCTGAGGAATGATCTTTAATTTTTTTAATGAGGGACGTGGGATAAAGTTATTTCTTTACTGGGAAAATTGAGAATGGCCAGATTTTCCAGTTTGGCATCGCCCGGGCTGACTATTGGCAGTTCGGTTCCGCCTTCATAGAATCCTTGCAGATTATTGCCAAAAAGAATAATTTCCAAATAGGGGTGGCGGACCTTCATAAACTTGCAAATTTGATTAATGTCTCGTTCTGAACTTTTTGCCAGTTCTATTCCTAAATCAGGTTTGATGCATATTTCATAACCATCAATGGAAATTATGGAGTAATCGAGATGGCTGTCGTCAATACGAATTGGATGCCAGTTCAGGTGATTAATTTCTTCAAATGCGCTGTCAACCAGTTGATTCGGTTTCAGGCGGAAGTAGATTTCAATATCTTTGAGTTCTGGTCGATGAATATCTTCAATTCTTAAATTGCCAAACCATATTAGTTTTGATATTTGGCGTTTCGCTAAATCTTTAGCGAGTCGTTGCCAGAAAGTAGGTTTAATTTCGGATATACCCACTGTATCGCTTATTACCGCAATCGAAGTTGGTTTCTTAATTGGTTTTTCCGTTGGGATCCTTCTAAAAGATATTTCCGATTTTACAGTATCAATAATTGCGAATTCGATACCGCCATCTACCGTTGTGATTACCGCGCCGGGATTAATAAATATCACCGAATTAAGCATTTGAGCACAAGTTTGATAATGGGTATGTCCGGAAAAGCATAATCTGATGCCGTCGTGAGTTTTGCGCATTTCTTCTAAATGATTAAGTAGAATTTCTTCTGATCCAGTGAGAAATTCAAATGATCTCTGATGTCCAACATAAATTTTAATACATTCACCATTCAAATCAATCGAAACAACTCGATTTTCTGGAGCGGTATAATGCCATTTTTCTGGCTTGTTGAATTGATTAAATGCCGGCTGATTTATTTGGTCTTTAGTTAAAGCAACTACTGTGTGTAGATTATCGAATAACTCTTTTTTTAGGTGATGTGGTTCGATATCTCCGCAATGAACTATTATTTCAACGTTTGACTTTTTAAATTCTGCCATGACTTTTTCTATCGCTTCTTTGGAACAATTGTGAGTATCAGATAGCGCGCCGATTTTCATAGTTATTTTTCCTCCTTGATCATTTTTATTTTTTAATGAACAGTTTAATAATTTACCCTTATTATCGTTATTTGTCAAAAAAATGTTATTTTTATGTCAAAAATTAGCCAAAAATTAAAAAATTTGCCAATTGAACCCGGTTGTTATTTATTCAAAAATAAGCAGGAGGAAGTTATTTATATTGGCAAAGCTAAAAATATCAGCAAGCGGGTTAAGTCTTATTTTCGGAAAAATTTAGATGAAAAAACTGGTCAGCTGGCAGCGGCAGTTGCCGATGTTGATTTTTTTGTGACGGATAATGAGTTGGAGGCATTTTTATTGGAAGCCAAGTTGATTCGCGATCGCCAGCCTAAATATAATTTGAAATTGAAGGGTGGTGTTCGTTATGCTTATATAAAAATTTCCGCGGAAAAATTTCCGCGACTAGAGACTGTTAGATCTTTTGGCCGACACGACAAGGTATTCGGACCGTTTGTTTTGAGCCAGGTCAGGCAAGATTTAATCAGGTTGGCTAATATTTTATTTAAATTAAAATCTGATAATCGACAACCGGTTAAAGTTGGCAGCCGTTATAAAATTCGTTGTAGTACCGCCCCTTGGACTCGTTTAGTCAGTGAAAGAGAATATAAAAAAGATGTTGCCAAGGCAGAGTTGTTACTAAAAGGTAAGACATTTGATTTGATTAAAAAATTAAAAAAAGAAATGCAGGGGTTCTCGGCCGACCGGCAATTTGAGTTAGCTAAAATTCGTCGGGATCAAATTTCGGCTTTACGGAATTTAACGCAAAAGCAGACTGTTCAGTTGAGGACGGCTTATGATCAAGATGTGATTAATTATATAAAAACCGCGGATACATTTTTTGTTCAGCTGTTTAATATTAATAAGGGTGTCGTGTCTGGTCGCTTAGAGTTTAAATTTTCGTTGGATAAAGTTAGTCAAAAGCCGGCTGATTTTTTGGCCGAGTTTATCAGTCAGTATTATTACAGCCATGAAATTCCGCAAGAAATTATTATCCCCGATAATTTAGCTAGCCGGTCAATTTTAGTTGAATATTTAACGAAGTTGGCCGGCCGTCAAGTAAATATTATTGTGCCACAAAAGGGCGATAAGCTGAGATTACTTGAATTAGTCAGAAAAAATATCGCCGCTAATTTAAAAAGGGGAGACAGTGCTTTGTTTAATCTTCAATTAGGGTTGGGGTTGGCGCATTTGCCGCAGGTAATTGAATGTTTTGACGTTTCAAATTTAGGAGATAGTAATATAGTTGGGTCAATGGTTAATTTTAAAAATGGTTTGTCTGATAAAAATAGCTACCGTCGGTTTAAAATTAAATGGCAGCGCGGCCAGTCTGATTTTGCGGCGATTCGCGAAATTATTTTTCGTCGTTATTATCGTTTAAAGATTGAAAATGCAAAATTTCCAGATTTAATTTTGGTTGACGGCGGTAAACCGCAGTTAACCGCCGCTTCCCAAGCTTTAAAGCGGCTTGGTCTGTCGTTGCCGGTTGCGGCCTTAGCTAAAAAGCAGGAAGAGTTATTTTTAGTCGGCAAAATTGATTCAATTAAATTAGCAAAACAATCAGATGCTTTGCGATTAATTCAAAAAATTCGAGACGAAGCCCATCGTTTTGGTATCGCGTATCAGCGGTCATTAAGGAGAATTAATTAAACTATTTGGCTAAAAACCCTTGAAATAAGCCCATTTTCGTGCTATTTTTAATTTATCATCTATGTCCACATTATTTATTGTTTCAACCCCAATCGGCAATTTGGCAGATATTACTTTGCGGGCTTTAGATACGTTAAAAAATGCTGATTTAATCGCCTGCGAGGACACCAGAACAACGCAGAAATTATTAAGTCATTATCAGATAATTAAGCCGACAATCAGTTATCATCAACATAGTAAAATTGGCAAAGTTGATCAGATTATTGATGCATTAAAAGCTGGTAAAAATGTTGCCTTAGTGACCGATGCGGGAACGCCCGGAATTTCTGATCCGGGAAATAAGTTAGTTTCGGCGGCAATTGAAGCTAATATTAAAATTGAACCGATTCCTGGTCCGTCCGCTTTGACTTCGGCATTGTCGATTTCCGGTTTGCCGACTGACCGGTTTTTATTTTTAGGATTCTTGCCTCATAAAAAAGGCCGACAAACTTTGATTAAAGAAATTAAAGATTCACAGTACGCAATTGTTTTGTATGAATCGGTTCATCGGATTCAAAAATTATTAACAGAATTATCAGATTTGGATCGTGAGATTGTCGTTTGTCGGGAGCTGACTAAAAAATTTGAAACAATTTATCGCGGTTTGCCCAAGGCAGTTTTAACTCAATTGACCGGCGATAAAGTAAAGGGTGAATTTGTTGTGATTATCAATAAAATGTAGCTATGACTAAAAAAAATCAAAAATTTTATATCACCACGGCGATTCCTTATGTTAACGCCAGCCCTCATATCGGATTTGCCCTAGAGCTAGTCCAGACTGACGTCGTTGCCCGTTATTATCGGCAAAAAGGCCGGGAAGTATTTTTTTTGACCGGTTCGGATGAAAATAGTTTGAAAAATGTTCAGGCGGCTGAAAAAGAAGGAATCAAAACTAATGAATTGGTTGATCGTAACACTAAAAAGTTTATTGAATTAACCAAGGTTTTTAATATTTCTAACGATGATTTCGTCAGAACAACCGAAACCAAGCATTTTAAATGTGCTCAAAAACTTTGGTCGGCTTGTCGTCCAGAGGATATCTATAAGAAAAAGTATAAAGGTCTTTATTGCGTTGGTTGCGAACAGTTTTATACCGAGAAAGAATTAGTTGATGGCAAGTGTTTGGAGCACCAGAAAGAGCCGGAAGTTATTGAGGAAGAAAATTATTTTTTTAAGTTATCTAGTTATCAAGAAAAATTGGAAAAATTAATTGAATCGGACGAATATAAGATTACGCCGACCAGCCGAAAAAATGAAATTTTAAGTTTTATTAAAATGGGGCTTGATGATTTTTCAATTTCCCGTTCCCAGGCCCGGGCGAAAAATTGGGGTGTGCCGGTTCCCGGTGATGAATCACAGGTAATGTATGTTTGGTTCGACGCTTTAAGTAATTACTTAACCGGTTTGGATTATGGTGGTGATGAAAAGAAATTTAAAGCATTTTGGCCAGCCGACGTTCATGTGGTTGGCAAGGGGATAATCAGATTTCACGCGGTTTATTGGCCGGCAATTTTACTTTCGGCCGGTTTGCCTATGCCAAAGCAGTTATTTGTCCATGGTTATATAAATATTGGCGGTGCTAAAATGTCGAAATCTTTAGGCAATGTTATTGATCCGTTTAAATTAGTTGAGAAATATGGCGTTGAGCCGGTTCGTTATTATTTACTGCGCTACATCCATCCGGTTCAGGACAGTGATTTTTCCATTGAAAAATTTGAAGAAAGCTATACCGCTGACCTCGCTAATGGTTTAGGTAATTTAGTTAATCGGGTGGCCGGATTAATTGAACAAAATGATATTAAGATAAAGTTAAAAATAAAACATCAAGAATCAAGTGAGTTGGATAAGTTAATTGGTCGGTTTGCTTTTGATCAAGCATTAAAATATATTTGGGAAAAAATTTCTCAAGTTGACGGCTATATCTCTGCCAAAAAACCTTGGGTGTTAGCTAAAGACGGCCAGCTTAAAGAATTGACAATTATTTTACAAAAAGCCGTAGATGATATTTTAGAAATTATTTATTTATTGCAGCCGTTTTTACCGGAAACTACGGAAAAGATTGAGAAAATATTTAAGGCTAAAAAAATTAAAAAGACCGAGGCGATATTCCCCAGATTGCCATAAATTAATTTTTAGGGATATTTTTAAAATAATTAAAATATTATGTATCTAACAATTTTTGACCTAGTCTTATTAATCATTCTATTTTTGTTTGTTTCGTTTGGTTTTGCCTTGGGATTGGTCCAGACAATCGGCGCCTTGATCGGAATAATTATTGGCGCTTGGACAGCCGGAATTTATTATCAGCCGGTAGGCCAATGGCTGGGCACTTTTATGCTTGGTAACGCTAATTTGGCCAACGTTGTCGCTTTCATTTTAGTTTTTACCCTAATTAACCGCTTAGTTGGTTTGGCGTTTTATTTTATAAACAAAGTATTTAATTTAGTTTCAATTATCCCATTCACTAAAAGTTTAAATCGTTTACTTGGTGCAGTTTTTGGATTATTAGAAGGGGTGCTAGCGCTAGGATTAATTTTATATTTTGCTTCACGATTTGAAATTTCCGAATGGTTTAATGGGGTGTTGGCCGGTTCACAAGTGGCGGCCGGATTGGTTAAAATTGCTTCAATTTTGGCGCCGTTATTGCCGGAATTGGTCCGCCAATTGAAATCGGTTATTTGAGTTGATTCGTCGTTTTTGACTTTTTCTGTCTAGCGTGTTATTTTAATATTATATGAAGTTTATCAAAAATAAAAAATTATTAGAAAAAAAATATATACCTTTAGATCCAAACGGAAAAGCTAGCCGGGAAGACGTAGAAAAGAAGGTTATTGAGGGCACTCATTTGGTAATAGAGAGATATAGAAAAGATTTGGTTAAATTAGGAAACACCTAATGAAAGTTTTTTATTATTTAGATATAGATTTGATAGAAAAGATAAGTCATCCTTTAGCGATGACTTTTTTGGATAAAAGCGATGAGCCAATCTCTCTTTTTTCAACTTGTAATAAGCCTGCGTTAGGTGCTTGCCTTGGTTTGCCTAAGGCAACTTTTGATGGCAAAGAATTGTATCCAGATTTAATTTCTAAGGCAGCAATATAATATTATATTATTCATTAATTAAAAAACACGCTTTTTTAAATGGTAATAAAAGAATAGCCACAACATCACTTATTGTGTTCCTTTTTATTAATAATTATTGGCTTAATGTCGGTCATAATTTTTTATATGCCCTGGCTATTAAGGTAGCTAAATCTGAAATTAAAGATATGGATGAAGTCAAAAAA
>Ga0066639_10002395_pt1 | contig 16406 bp, 17 predicted proteins | sample CryGeyCG2114_010_2_FD_59504 | JGI IMG/M metagenome (GOLD analysis project Ga0066639, IMG submission 59504) | Groundwater microbial communities from aquifer - Crystal Geyser CG10_big_fil_rev_8/21/14_0.10 | ecosystem: Environmental > Aquatic > Deep subsurface > Groundwater | place: USA: Utah...
TCAACATCCTCATCAAATATTTTTTCGTTTAGTTTTAAATCCGGATTTAACATCTTTTTTAATTTACCAAATTGGCATCTACAATCTAGTATTTGCTATTTGCTTCATAATTCATAATCCTTGTTCTTCGTTCTTTGTTTAATACCTGATACCTAATACTTTATACTTAATTTCTTTTCAATTGTTCCAGTGCTTTTTCTGCTTGTTGGCCTAAAGGCGGTGCACCATCTATTTCCTGAACGTCAGGTGGTGTGCCGTGCCATCTATAATCATTTTCCATAAAGTTTATTCCTTTTCCCGGTGTGGTTTTGGCTATGATGACACTTGGTTTATTTTCAACTTTTTTAGCCTCCTCTATGGCATTTACAAATTCAGAAATATTATTTCCATCTACCTCAATTGCATTCCAATTAAAAGCTTCCAGCTTTTCTTTTAAAGGCTCAAGTGGCATAACGTCATCTGTGCTTCCATCTATTTGAATATTATTTCTATCAATTATAGCTGTCAAATTATTTAATTTTATTTTTCCTGCATACATAAATGCTTCCCATGTATTACCTTCGTTAAGTTCGCCATCACTTAAAATGACATAAGTCTTATAAGACTTGTTGTCCAATTTTCCAGCTAGAGCTATTCCTATAGCTTGAGAAAGACCCTCACCTAGGGGACCGGAGGATGTTTCCAGTCCGGGGAGGGAAGTTCTGTGTGGGTGTCCCTGAAGGCGGGAATTTATTTTTCGAAGAGTTTTAAGTTCTTCTATGGGGAAGTATCCGGCTTGAGCCATAGATACATAGCGGATGGGGCAAATATGCCCATTTGAAAGAATTAGTCTATCTCTCTCAGTCCAGTCAGGATTTTTGGGATCGTGACTGAGAATATGAAAGTAAAAAGCAGTAAAAATATCTGCCATACCCAGAGGTCCTGCGGTGTGACCGGACTTAGCCTCTGTGATCATTTCTATAAGAAGGATTCGCGCCTCATTTGCTTTTTTTTCAAGATTATAAATTTTATCGCTTTCCATTGGCAGAAATAACTGAAAGGTTATTGAAAACAGCATAACATACAAAAATATAGCTGTAAATTGATATAATCATTTCATGAATAGTGAAAAAGCCTTAATTTTTGATTTTGACGGGACAATTGCTGATTCAGGTTTAAAAATTTATGAAATTTTAAATGAAATTCTGCCTGCATTTGGAATAAAAAAAGTAGGGGAATCAGAAATTGAAAGACTTAGGGGAATGAATGCTAAAAATCTCTTAAAAGAACTTAATGTACCAATCTATAAACTTCCACTAATTTATTATAAATTTGAAGAAGAATACCAAAAAATTATTAAAGATGTAAAGTTAGTTCCGGGTATTTTAGAAGTTTTGGATAAGCTTAGCGAAAAGGGGATTAAAATGTATATAGCTTCTTCAAATTCTGCGGAGAGCATTAATATTTTTCTGGATTATAATAAAATCAAATATTTTAGTTTGATTAAAGGAAATAGCGGAATGATGGGCAAGTCGCGAATAATTAAAAAAATCATAAGTGAAGAAAAACTTATACCTGAGAATGTAGTCTATGTAGGGGATGAGATACGAGATATTGATTCAGCCAGAAAAGCGGGTATCAGCTCAGCAGCCGTAACGTGGGGGTTTAATAATAAAAAAGCCCTTCTTGAATACGAGCCGGATTATCTACTCGAAAAACCCGCAGACCTCCTCACGCTATAAAATTGAAGATTTAAATTAGGACATAATTTATTTGGGGAAATGTTATAATCGGCAATAGTTGAATATGTTATCATAGCAGCGCAATCGATGAGACAAAAAAGACAATATAGCTCAAGAAATTATTCAAAGTATAACTGGATAGGGTATTTTAAAAGTTTTTCAAAAATATTCCTGATAGCGTTAGTCATCACGATCTGTATTCAAGGTTTTAAATATTCCAAGGAGTATTATCATACATACATATCATTTGAGCACAATTTTTTTCAGAAGAGTGATATTCTGGCTACATCTACAGGACCGGAGCAGGTAACAGTAGATTTTTCCAAGCAAATTTCCACAGGTTCTCCGCTTATTTTTGGTGGTGCACATATGCCGAATCTTGAGCATCAGGACGCTTGGAATAAAATAGAAGACGTAGGCGTAACCATAATAAGGCGGGATATTTTTATAGAAAATGAACTTCCTCAAGGTATTACACTTCAGGATTATAAAAATAATGTGAACGATATCCAAAATCCTGATAATTGGAATCAGGACAGTATAAATTTTACCAACTCGGTGTATAAAAATGCCAAGGATAGGGGAATTAAAATCATGGCAATAATGTCCTATGCTCCTGCCTGGTTAACATATTCAGGAAATAGTCACGGAGTACCTAAGGATTGGAATGTGTTTGAAGATATAGTAAAAAAATCTTATAAACTTCATGCTAGTTACATAGATTACATAGAGATTTGGAATGAGCCTACATTACCCCAATTTTTGGATACTACAGGAAGCTCTTTATCCAGTCAGGAAGCATACGACCAGATTTATTATCATGCATATAAGGCTATCCGGGAAGCTGAAAATGAATTAAATGAGAGTAAAAGTCCAATAGGTGCATCTGTGGGGCATGATCCAATAGATACTTCGCATCTTGAGTTAATTTTTAAAAATCCATTAACTGAGGATTCACTTGATTTTGTTAGTTATCATAATTATGAAGCTGTGCCTGAGCCTTCCTGGGATGACTATAAAAAAATATTAAAAGAATATAAAAAAGAAAACATACCACTATATTTAACAGAATGGAATTATTCAGGAGGAAAGGAAGAGAACGTTTATTATAGATCTGGTACGGGTGCGATTACTTATACCGCTGATAAATTTGTAGAATATTTGCGGATGGGTCTTAAAATGTCTAATTATTACGCATTGGTTGACGTGAATAGACCGAAATACGAAAATGATGACCCATCGTATGGTTTTTATAAATGGGAAAATGGTATCGCAGAGTTACTTCCTCAGGCTAAGACATGGCGTCTTTTAAGTAGGACGTTAAGATTAGGAGAGGGAAATAGTAGGATTTTTGATGCAAAGGTTGAGAATGATGAAATAAATTCCGTAGGATTTATAAATTCAAATAAAGATACGGGAATTATTTTAGTAAATAAATCAGATTCGGATACTTATGTTACGGTAAATATAAAAAATATTAATTCAGATAATAAGGGAGTACCATTTTATGTATATATAGCATCAGATAAATATAATGGATCAGAAATTGTAGATAGATTTTATCTTCCAAAAAATAAAGACAACGTGTATCAGGTTACAATTCTTGTGCCTGCACAGTCAGCAGAAGCATTATTTGTGCCTCAGGATTATGACTGGAAAGACACTATCAGGTCATATCTCCCCTAAATGATATAGATAAATATAGAAGGATATTGAAATATATAGTTATTAGTGATAAACTCCACTTTACTTAACAAGAATATGCAAGAACATATAAAACCATTCCTAACACCGGAAGACGTAGCTGAAGCACTTCAGCTAAATGTTTTGACAGTTTACGGGTATATTAGAAATAAAAAACTTTCTGCGGTAAGAATTGGAAGAAATTACAGAATAGATAGACGTGATTTTTATGAATTTATAAACTCTAACAAAGTTTAGCGATTTAAATAGTTTTATTATTTACTGCCCAGTCCATTTAATATGGATTGGGTTTTTTTATAAATATGTTTAATTTATATGAAAATGAAGAAAGGTTATATGATTTGCTTGAAAAAGTAACGATAGTGCTCGTTGTATTTCTTGTCATATTTTCCGTAGCAGCACTTTATATTAAAGTGCCTGGGGTTAGAGAGGCAGTTGCGTTAGCTACCACGAAAAAGCCTGAGAGATTTACAGAACTTTATTTTGAAAATCATTTAAAACTCCCCTCAGTTGTAAAAGAGAGAGAAAAATATAAATATGCATTTACCATTCATAATTTGGAGCACGAGACTAAGGAATATCCATACGAAATCTATATAGAAACAGATGGTAAAAAAGAATATTTGGAAGAAAATTCTGTAACTCTTACTCATGAAGATTCTGTAACTTTAGAAAAAGCTTTTGTTGTAACCACAGCCACCAGATCCGCTCTAGTGGTAAATCTAATTAATAAAAATCAGGAAATTAGGTTTTGGATGGAGGGAAATAAATGAAAATTTTAACGGTTATTTTACCTGCGTTAAATGAAGAATTGGGAATTAGGCAGGTTATTAAAGAAATTCCTATGAAAAAATTAAGAGAATTAGGCTATTTAACAGAAATTATGGTAATTGATAATGGTTCTAAAGATAAAACCAAACTTATTGCCAGGGAAGAGGGAGCCAGTATTATAGTCCAGCCGGTTAAGGGTTATGGGAATGCATATAAGGCAGGATTTGCAAATGCAAATGGTGAAATTATAGCCACAGGAGATGCAGATCTGACATATCCTTTTTCAATTCTTCCAAGCGTAATTAAAAAATTGGAAAAAGAAAAACTGGATTTTATAAATACAAATAGGCTCAAGACCGTGAATAAAAAAGTAATGAGTAGGAGTCACATCTTTGGTAATTACTTTTTAACAACGCTTATGAAATTACTTTTTAACACTCCTTTTAAAGATTCTCAGTCGGGAATGTGGATTTTTCGATCAGATATTTGGGAAAAATTGAACGTAACTTCATCAGGTATGTCTTTTTCCCAGGAAATTAAGATTGAAGCATACGTTAAAGGTTTTAAATGTGATGAGGTTCAAATAGATTATAGAGCAAGAGCTGGAAAAGAAAAATTAAATACAGTTAGGGATGGTATGAAGACTGCCTCATACCTATTTATTAAAAAATTAAAAATTTCGATGATTGACCTTAGAAAATCTGCTCTGACCTCCTATAGATTCACCATTACTAGATTTTTAAGTTAAACTTATGAGAAAAATAAAACTTGCCTTAGTTTATGACGCAATATATCCATATATAAAAGGTGGAGCTGAAAAAAGATATTTTGAAATTGCTAAAAGACTTACAAAAAAAGGTTATGAAGTTCATCTGTACGGAATGAAGTTTTGGACAGGACCAAATGTAATTGAAAAAGATGGAGTTTATTTGCATGGCATCTCAAAAGCAAGACCTTTATATACGAAAAACGGAAGACGCTCAATCACGCAAGCGATACTTTTCGGCTTGAACAGTTTTAAGCTTATTAGGGAAGATTTTGATGTGATTGACTGTTGTGGGTTTCCTTATTTTTCACTTTTCGCTTGTAAGTCAGTGTGTGTTGTAAAAAGAAAAAAGTTATATTCCACCTGGCATGAAGTTTGGGGCCGTAGGTATTGGAAGGAGTATTTAGGCTTACTTTCTATATTTGGAATATTGGTAGAAAAGACAGCAGTTAAGCTTCCTGATGAAATAATTGCTGTGTCATCCAGGACAGGAAGAAGAATCAGAAATGAATTGGGATATAGAAAGAAAAAATCAGTTATTCCTAATGGAATTGATTTTGAATCAATTAATAAAATTAAACCCTCCAGAGAAAAATCAGATGTAATTTATGCAGGAAGACTTATGGATTTTAAAAATGTAGATATCCTCATTAAGTCAATCGTCATTTTAAAGAAAAAGAATAAAAAAATTAAATGTTTAATAATAGGCGAAGGTCCGGAAAGAAAAAGACTTGAAAAATTAAGAAAAGAATTAAATCTTACTAAAAACATTTCATTTAAAGGATTTTTAAAAACAGATAGAGAATTATTTTCATTTTTTAAATCTTCAAAAATATTTGTTCTACCTTCGGTCAGGGAAGGGTTTGGAATAGTTGCTATTGAGGCAAATGCTTGCGGAATTCCTGTAATTACAGTCAATCATAAAGATAATGCTACGAAGGATTTAATAAGTAAGGAAAATGGATTCGTTGTTGAAGTAAGCGAAAACGATATTGCAAATGCTGTAAATAGATTAATTGAAAATGAAATAAATTCTAAAGACTGTACTGATTTTGCTAAAAAATACGATTGGAATAAAATTATTAATCAAACAGAAGGAGTATATTTAAAATGAAAAAAGTCTCATTTGTCATAATTGCTTATAACGAAGAAAAATTAATCCTGAATTGCATAAATTCAATACTTAATCAGGATGGGTTAGGTAGTTTTAACTACAATATTATCATTGTTAATGATGGCTCAAAGGATAAAACTGGTGAAATAGTTAAACGTTTATCTAATGAAAATTTAAAAATTAAATTAATTAATCTTCAAACTAATAAAGGTAGGGGATATGCGCGTTATAAGGGTGTAGAAAGAGCAGATGGAAATTACATATCATTTGTTGATGCTGATATAACTTTACCAAAGATTTGGTTGAAAACCGTATTTCCATATTTTAAAAAATACGATGCAGTAGGGGGTATAGCATTACCGGATGGTGACTCAACGTATATATGTCAAAAATTTAATTTAGAACCAAAAATTCTTCAACATGCATTTGGCATAACAGGAAGTAATGCAATTTATAAAAAAAGCGTCTTTGACAAAATAACTATTAATCCTCAATTGCGCGGAGGCGAAGATACTGACTTTAATTTAAAGATGATTAAGGCCGGCATTAAAACAAAAGCAATAAATAATTTAGTAGTGAAGCATCAAGAAGATATTGATTTTAGAAAATCTTTAAAAAGAATGTATTCTTTTGGAAAAGGAGCAACGATTTTACTTAATAAGCATAAAATACCCCGAATCCCTGATATTTCTTTTTTCATGTTTATGGGACTTTTAATTTTTTCTATAATTTCTGCATTAAAAGAAAATTATTTATTCCTCATTTTATTAATCACATATCCATTAATAGTAAGCTATCTTCATATTGTTAAAAAATTTAAAATAAATTCGAATTTAAAATTTATCCTTTCAGGTGTTATTAATTATTTTTTAATTTGTTCATATTTTTTTGGTAGGATTATAGGATTTATTTCTAAAGAATAATTTATGACAAAAATTAAAATATTTGTAATTACAACAGAATTGCCAGGTAGAATAGGTGGGACACCCGTTCGGAATTATAATTTAATTAAACAAATTCCTAAAGATAAGTTTTCTTTGTGCTTATTTACTATCTTAGATAATCAAACAAAATATTATTTACCAAAAACAGAAAAAAAATTAAGTATCCCAATATATGCTGTAACTTCTAAGCGTTTAAGTATGGTGAAAAAGATTAATGCTCTGTTAGTTAATAGACTAATTCCCTACATGGAAGAGTACAGAGGATCAGGTTTAGGATTAATACTTCTAAGGAAAATTAATGAGGAGCAACCAAACATAGTGCAAATTGAAACATTAAATGCTTATTACGCAATTATAGACATATTACCCATTATTAAAGAAAAAAATATTAAGATAATTTTTGATGCTCATAATGTAGAGCAAATTGCATTTGAGGAGTCAATTAAAGTATTTAATTTAATCAAAAAAATAATCGGGAGATGGATTCTTCCTAATTTTATAAAAATCGAAAATAAAGCTATAAAATCAGTTGATTATGTTTTTACATGTTCAGATATAGACAAGGCATTTTTTGAAAAATTAGTAAATTCTAAAATAATTACAGTTATACCAAACGGGGTTGATTTGATGTTCTTTATGCCTAATAAGCAAGTAGTAGGAAACACAGTACTATTTATGGGTAAAGCGAGTTATCCGCCCAACGAAGAAGCTTTAAAATATTATTTTTCCGAAATACACGAGTTAGTTAAAAAGTCTATTCCTGATGTTAAGATTTATATTCTTTGTGGAAAATCTCCTCTGTGGTTAAAAAGAATTGCCGTTAATGATCCTTCGATTATTCTTCCAGGATTTGTAGAAGATGTGCGTGAATACCTAGACAAAACAAGAATTTGTATTTCACCAATAAAATCCGGTTCAGGAACAAGTCTAAAAATTTTGGAATACATGGCAATGAGTAAGCCAGTAGTGTCTACATCGAAGGGTGTAAGGGGATTAGATATTGAAAATAAAAAAAACATATTAATAGCTGATAATCCGTTTGATTTTGCAAACAAAATAATTTGGTTAATTGAAAATCCTATTGAAGGCAAAAAAATTGGAGCCAGAGCGAGAAAATTAATTGAGGAGAGATATAAATGGAATATAATTTCTCAAAAAGTTGAAAGTGTATATCGAGAGTTGAAATATGAAACTAAATAGGAATAAATTATTTTCGGGGATTTTGCTTTTTGGATTAGCTTCCATTTCACTTGTGTTGCTTAATATTCAATTTTTATATCTTAGAGCAATCTTTTCGTTTTTATTTTTAACCACTATTCCCGGACTGCTGATTATGTTGGCACTTAAGGTCAGAAATATTGGTTTTTGGGAATATTTGGTATATACAGTAGGACTAAGTATTTCATTTCTGATGTTTGGGGGACTAGCTGTAAATTGGATTCTCCCACTTACGAATCTTACAGATAAACCGCTGTCTTTAGTGCCATTAACGGTTTGCTTTAGTATTATTCTTTTTATTTTCGGAACTATAGCCTACGTAAGAAATAAAGACCTTTCACTAAAAATTAATATTCCTAAGTTAAATACGACAAGTAAGGTATTTTTAATTATTCCAATAATTTTTCCAATCCTAAGTATACTGGGTGCGATTACTTTAAATAATGGTGGGCCGAATTATTTAACCATGATCTTGTACGGAGCAATATCTGTATATGTATTTTTATTGATTATTTTTAGAAATAAATTGCATGAAAGCATTTATCCATATAGTATAATCTTTCTTTCTGTCTCACTATTATTGTCTTATTCATTAAGATCACAATATCTAATTGGATTTGATATTGCCCATGAAATGTATTTTTTTCATAAAACTAATATCGCAAATTATTGGTTAAGTAATAGTGCTTTAAATATATACAATGCATGTTTAAGTATCACTATATTGCCTTCAATATTCTCTTCAATACTAAATATTTCAGACGAATTAATATTTAAAATCAATTTTCAAATATTATTTTCCCTATTACCTTTAGGAATATATATACTTGTTAAGAAGTTTGCCAGAAATTATATTGCATTTCTTTCTACATTTCTCTTTATAACTCAAATTTGGTTTATTCAGCAAATGCCATCTTTAATAAGACAAGAAATTGCTTTCGTATATTTCGTTTTATTTCTTCTAGTTATGTTTAGTGGAGTATTTTCTAAATATCAAAAATATTTATTGTTTATTATTTTTGGATTTTCATTAATTATTTCTCATTATTCTACTGCTTATGTATGGTTGATTATGATGATAGTTTCCAATCTAATTTACATCGTGTTAACCAAAATATATAGGCTTAAGTTTTATCAAAAGCCAGTATCATTCACTATAATATTTCTAATGATTTCATTTTTGACGCTATGGTATGCAATATTTACAAACAGTTCATCTGGTTTAAGGCTAATTGCAGAAAATATTTTAGCTAACAAAAATATTATTTTTTCTGAAGAGACATTAAGGTCCGCACAAGACAGATTACTTTTTAAAAATTTGTACATCAATACAGACAATAATGTTGTAAAAAGCTATACAGAAGCGAGTGCACTTTATAAAGCACAAAATTATAGCTTATTCAATTTACAAAGCTATAAAGATTACGAACCTAGTGCTATGAGGTCTTTTATTATTGAACCAAAAATTAATTATTCCATCAGTATTTTAATTTGGAGAATAATGACAGTAATAAAATTTATCATAACTAATATACTTCCAATTCTTGGATTAATGTATTTACTTTTCAAATTTAAATCTAAAAAGGAAAATGAGAAAATTAATTATATTTCAATTTGCTTAGCTTCATTGCCATTAATTTTCTTACTATTATTTTTACCTTTTTTAAAAACAGAATATAATCTTACTAGACTGTATTTGCAGTTTTTGATTGTATTAGCTTATCCTGCTACTCTTGGTGGTTTAGTTATGTTTTCAATTTTTAGACAAAAAAGGATATATTTTTACACTGCTTTAGTAATCATATTCTTTCTTTATACTTCTGGATTTTTATTACAATTTATAGGTGGAAACCCGTCCATAACACTAAATAATTATGGAGAAGATTACGATAAATTCTATATTCATAATTCAGAAGTAGCTTCTGCAACCTGGCTATCAGACAATAAAATATCAGATTCACTTATATATGCTGATGAGCATGCAAATTTAAGATTAAGCGCATATGGTGAAATAAAAAGCGATGAAGTCAATTACGATATTTTTCCTTCCACAATTGACAAATACTCATATGTATATTTGAATCTAACTAATGTTAATTTTAATAAAACATATAGAAGATTTGATATTGATTTCATTTCATACAATCTTCCAAAAGAATTTTTAAGTGAGAATAAAAATCTGATATATAGCAATGGGGAATCGGAAATATATAAATAGTTATTTAAGGAATTTTTTAATATTTAACAAGTAAATAATTGATATTATTCCTTGCCCAACTAACCATGCGATTCCAATTCCTAATAGCTCCATAGGAAGAAGATAATAGCTAAGTCCTAAGATTAGTGAAGCGCTCAAGAAATTTATTAAAACCAGTTTCTTTATTCGATATTTTATATTTAAAATTGCAGCTCCTACTGAATTTATGTATATAAAAGTTCCTGAAATTGCTAGTAGCTGAAGAAATTCTGTGCCTTCCACGGCATAATCGATCCCAAATACTAATAATATGTATTTTCCTAGAAAATATATGATCATCATAGCGGGTAAAAATAATAGAGCATTTAGTTTGAGTGATTTTTTGTAAAATTCTTCAAAGCCCTCCTCATTATGGGATCCTTCTGCAAATAATGATTGCGTTATAGCTTGAGGAATTATAAATAGAAAGCTTGCTATCATCACTGGCATATAATAATAAGCGGTTAAGCTAGGCCCCAGCTTATTTGTAATTAATATTGGTAGCGCTAAAAGTGGTAGTCCGCCCAGAAAAGTTGCAACATAATTTCCAAAAGAAAATTTGGTCATTCTGCTGATTACATCTTTATAGATCTTTGGTTTAAAGATGTAGTTGAACTTAAGAAAAAGAATGAAAATACTTAAGAGCACAGCAAGTGTACTAGCAATTCCTACAGATATAAATATTCCATATGCTCCAAGGGTTAATAGCAGAAGAGGCAAGCTTAGTTTTAATAGGCTCCATACAATGTTTTTAAGTAATACATACTTTGAAGAGCGGTGAGCTATGAATATGCTTTCGAGAATTAAATTAATTGTTGAAATAGCAGCAAATACAACAAAAAATAATGCAAAAAATGTATTTTCTCTGACAAATAATAATTTAGGAGAAAACACATTTATAAGAACTAGATAAATTAATGCAATAGATATTGAAGTTAAAGTAACAAGTATAAATACAGAAGTTATTAGCTCATTTTTTCTAGTAGATTTTGGTATATATCTAATAATCCCATTGTTGAATCCTAGTAAACTAAAGCTTGTAATAAGTGTGATAACAGATATTAAAGTTGTAGCTATACCTACTTGTGATGGAGTAAAAAGTCTGGCGTTTATAATCCAGAAAAAGAATCCTAAAACGCCCATAACTACAGTACTCATCATCAGGAAGATGGAGTTTCTGTATAGGGAATCATTATTTATATGATTATAAAATTTAGAAATTAATTTCATATCATTTTTTACTCGAGCTTTGTCTCATCCAGTTGTAGAATATTTTCCAGAAAATAAAGAAATAGAGAATGAATAGAATCATTCCCAGATATGTATGAAATAGCTTAATAGATAGTTCCGGTGACACATATGCTCCCACCATTACTAATATATAAACTCTTAAGATATTCACCAGATAAAGCCCTATGGCGGCAGGAATTATCATAAATAATAGCTTCGTTTTATTAAATTTCTTGAAGTCCAGAATGGCTATAAGAGCATATAGAGACATAAATAGAAATAGGGAATCCAAACCAGAGCAAGCCTGTCCTATGCTAACTGCAAAGTTATTAACTACAAGTATTCTTGGTTCTATCATCTGTACTTCAGAAGCGGTTAGAGATGATAGGTAAGATACGCTCTTGAGTACGCCATTACTAAATAGAGGCCACAATTTCCAAACCTGAAAAATGAGAATATCGTAAATTACAGAAATTCCTAAGCACAGTGCAATTTCTTTATAAAAAGTTTTTACAAATTTTTTAATAAACCTTAAACCATAGATTCCTATAAGAAAAAAAGAGGGGATTAATAACAAAATTAAGTGCGTAGATAGGGATAGGGTAATATTCTCTGTAAATGAGCTGAAGCGAAGTAGATTGCTTCCCATTAGAAAGAAAACAGGTGTCAAAAGAAATGCTAGCATAATGAAAAGTAGGTTAGTCTTAGGTTTTGGTAGTTTTTCTAGCTCTGGGAGCCTATTACGGATAAGAAGACCGAAGATAATTGCTGATATAAGCACCATTTTCCCTAGATTTCCATAAATAAAGAAATGAAAATCATAGAGAAGCCTACTTCCCACGACCCATGATCCTGTAACGCCACTCGCTATTACAAAAAGTACAGAGAACGCAAGAAACCTCGTTAATATAAGTTTTTGAACACTATTTAATGAAAACATAAATGCTATAGGGTGGTATTTTACAACTTTTAGGCTAATTTAACAATACTAGGGGATTATTTGATGAATCTTTTCTTCATGTAAAGAAAAGTTCCGCCTGAGGTTAGCGCAGCTAATACTCCCGGAATAAGTCCGAATTCAGGAACATCTGCAGTTTCACAAGGACCAGGCGTATCATACGTTGAACCACTATGTGGTGTACCTAAGTGTCCTTCATAGCTTTGCTGGTTTTGGAAAGTTAATGTAACTTCGTTACCTGGATTATGATGGCAAATGGTTATGGGAAAATCTACCGCGAAAGAGGATGCCGGATTCGCAATAGCAAAAACTGAAAAAATTATGAGGGCAAGAGTTAAAGTTATTAAATATTTCATTTGTGTGTAATTTTATACTCCTTTTAAACGTAAATGTCAATGTTTAGATTGTTAAGACAGCGTAAACTTATTATTTGATTAAAGTTTTTTTCTTCATGTAAAGAAATGCTCCGCCTGATGTGAGTAGGGCAGCTAATCCAGGAATCATTCCAAATTCAGGTACTTCGGCACAGCAGTCATCTACATGGGCATAATTTGAATTTAGGTTATTATTTATGTTTACCGTATTTGTTGTACTACCTGTCTGTGTAGATGTATCGGCTCCTGTGTTATTGCTGCTTGAATTGTCGCCTGTGTTAGAGAATATTCGCAGAATATTCGATATTATCCCTGAATTGGATTGATTTACGCTAGTAGAGCTGGTTTGACTATAATTTATGGAATTGTTTGATCCTGAACCATTTTCAGAAACTGTTACTGTGGTCTGGGCAAAAACAGGGGAGATAGAGGGCGATAAAATAACGCAAACAAAAAGTAAAGTGGACAGACCAACAAATACTTTGGTCTTCATGTTAATGTTTATACACTCATGATAAATATTTGTCAACATTTACATTGATATTGCAATCTTATCGCAATATTTATATTATTAGTGGAATGAAATTTATTCAGGCTACTTCTTTAACTTTATTCGTATTCGGATTGGTAGGCTTTATTTATATCGCAGGTAACGCCTGGTTTCATATGGAGACCCTAGGCATGCCCTTGACTCATTTTTTGCCTTATCCTAGAGAAGACACAGCGGGCATAGTAAGTTTTTTTGTATCCATGATATCTTTCTTCATCTGGCTTCTTATAAAAGATAAGAAGTAATTTTAATATTTCATATTCTCATTTACTTGTTGTAATAGCAAAAGTCGCGAGTTTAAAACAAGAAGAGACACATAGAAGACATACTCAAAAGCTTAATTAAAGACGCCAAGAGTATTTTGGAAAAAAAAGTTAAAAGTTTTCCCAGTATTTCTTAATTCCTAAGCAGGTTATTATACGGTTTTTTTACTGCCCATTCCGGAAATTAGTTTCCAAGCCCCTATTACGACTATGGCACCCACTATAGCTACGACGAAGCTATACAAATTAAATCCAGTTACTCTTTGAGCGCCGAATAGTGTAAACAACCATCCTCCTACGACCGCTCCTATCACACCCATGACAACGTTTAGTATGAGACCTTGCTGGCCGTTGGTTTTCATGATTATAGAGGCTATCCAGCCGGCTATTCCTCCGAAGATTATCCAAACTATGAAGTTCATTTTTTCACCCCCTCTCCTTAATATTTAAAATAGAATAATTGATACTGGTTTTTATTACAATAAGACCAACTACAAAGCAATAGAGCAAAGTATATAGACTTAATTTTTTCTCAGGAAATAATCGAAAAAATCATTAAGTGAAATCAGGAAACAGGCTATTCTGTTTTTTTAAATTCTTTATTTATGGTTTAGTTTTTTATTATTTATGCTAGAATTGAAGAATGTTCTTAAAAGATATTCACAAAAATCTCAAGCGTTATATAAGGCTATATTTTACAGGTTTTGCAATGGGTACTGCAGACCTAATACCCGGTGTTTCGGGAGGAACTATAGCATTTCTTTCAGGCATATACGAAGAGTTAATTTTTAGTATTAAAACTTTAAGCGGTGAGTTTTTACGTCTTCTTTTAAAAAGAAAAATCAAGGAAGCGATAGACATAATTCCGTTTCGCTTTTTGGTTCCTCTGGCATTCGGTCTTTTCACAGCTGTTTTCGTGCTCTCACAGGTTTTAACTTTTCTTCTTAGAGAATATTCTCAGTTTGTATGGGCATTTTTCTTTGGTCTGGTTTTAGCTTCCACATGGGTGGTTTTGAAAAGGGTAGTAAAGTGGGATATGAGTGACAAGCTGTCATTTTTATTTTCTATAATCATCACATATTTTATAGTAGGAATGATCCCTATAGAAACTCCAAATACTCCTGCTTTTATATTTTTAAGTGGCGCTATAGCGATTTGTGCTATGATTATGCCCGGAATATCAGGCTCATTTATATTGCTTCTGTTAGGGAAATATCAACAGATTCTTGCAGCAGTTACACAGCGTGATTTTTTTACTTTGGCAATTTTTATGGCAGGAGCAGTCCTGGGGCTTGCATTTTTTGCACGTGTTCTTTCGTGGCTATTTAAGAATCATCATGATATATCTATAGCTATTCTCGCAGGAGTAATGTTGGGATCTGTCAGGAAATTATGGCCGTGGCAGGAAGTGGTTACTACCAGAATCAACAGTCATGGTGAAGTAGTGCCATTGATAGTAAAAAACACGATTCCTGCCTCACTTGATACAACAACTATTCTTACTGCAATAATAGCAGTAGGTGGCGCCGTAATAGTTATGGGTTTGTATCGTTTTCAAATTACAAAAGAGCATACAGAAGATATTGAAAGCACAGGGTATGATAAAAAGCATCAAAAATCACTCAAAAATCAGTAACTTCTGCTATAATTAGCCTCATGAATTTATCAGTGGGAATTGTTGGACTACCTAACGTTGTCCCGGTACAAGCCTTACTTTCTCGCATGGTTTACATCCATGCCTCACAAGGGCGTCTGTACGGGATGGCACTTTCTTGGTTTGAATATCAAAGAATGGAGGATTTTAGATAATATGAATCTATCAGTAGGAATTGTTGGGCTACCTAACGTTGGAAAGAGTACGTTGTTTAATGCTTTATTAAAAAAGCAGCAGGCGATGGTAGCCAATTATCCTTTTGCAACTATAGAGCCAAATGTAGGCGTAGTGGAAGTACCTGATTCACGCTTGTATGAGCTGGCTAAAATTGTTGCAAATGAAAATCTGAAACAAAACATAAATCCAAATGATCTAAATCAAAAACTTCCTCCCATTGTCCCTGCGACGATTAAATTTGTCGATATAGCAGGACTTGTGAAAGGCGCAAATGAAGGAGCAGGGTTGGGAAATAAATTTTTATCTCACATAAGAGAAGTAAATGTAATAACCCACGTGGTTAGAGCATTCACGGATGAAAATGTAATTAGGGAAGGTAGCAGTGATCCGGAAAATGATTATGCCAGTATAACAACAGAACTTTTACTAGCGGATCTTGAATCAGCCAAAAATCACGAAGTGCGGATCAAGGATCCGGGAGAGAAAAAGCTCATGGGAAAGATAATTGATGAGTTGGATATAGGAACCCCTGTAAGAGATATAAGCTTTAGTGAAGAGGAATACGCAGTTGTAAGGCAAATGTTTTTCCTCACAGATAAACCTGAATTAATAATCCTAAATGTAAATGAGGATGAATATATTTCTTCAAAAGTAACCGGAATAATAGATAAATATTCTAAACTGCTTCAAATACCCAAAGAAAAATTTATTGTAATTTGTGCAAAG
>Ga0066639_10002398_pt1 | contig 16404 bp, 17 predicted proteins | sample CryGeyCG2114_010_2_FD_59504 | JGI IMG/M metagenome (GOLD analysis project Ga0066639, IMG submission 59504) | Groundwater microbial communities from aquifer - Crystal Geyser CG10_big_fil_rev_8/21/14_0.10 | ecosystem: Environmental > Aquatic > Deep subsurface > Groundwater | place: USA: Utah...
AAAAAATACTTTGCCCAGATTCGCTATCATGGCGAATTAATATCGTGCAAAGTAGAAACTAAAAAAAGTACAGCTAAGATAATTTTTGAAAAGCCAATATTAGTTGCTTCGGGCCAATCCTGCGTTATTTATGACGGAGACATTTGTTTAGGTGGGGGAGTTGTTGTATAATCAATTTACCTGTCCCGTACTAAATTTTTGATTACGGGGCATAACATTGAAAGATTATTAATTAAAATTTTAGTACTGGGATGACTCAATTTTTTATAGAAAATGGAGAAATGATTTTAAGACTCGTACTTGCGGTGGTCCTCGGAATTATTATCGGAGCTGAAAGGCTTTTTGTTCATAAAGAGGCGGGAATGAAGACTCATGCGCTCGTGGCTCTAGGCTCGGCAGTGTTTGTTGTGGTTTCTGAAATAATAGCCGTTAAATATGTGGGTTCTTCTAGTTTTGATCCTTCTAGGATTGCTTCACAAATAGTTGTAGGTATTGGTTTCTTGGGTGCAGGGTCAATTATTTTCCACGAGAATAGGCTATTAGGTCTTACCACCGCTGGTGGCTTGTGGGTAACGGCCGGTATTGGTATGGCTGCTGGGTTTGGGCTTTTTAATTTAGCTGTTATAGCTACAGCCTTAGTGCTTGTAATTTTTATACTTGTTAATATCTTTGAGAAACCAATCAAAAAAATATCAGGCGATATCGATAACCCGGCAGCTTAGCATAATGAAACAAATGACATCAGGTGAGATCAGATCAAGGTTTTTAAAATTTTTTGAGGAGAGGGGACATAAAATTATCCCTTCTTCTTCGCTGGTTCCAGAAAATGATCCATCAGTGCTTTTTACTACTGCTGGAATGCAGCAGTTTAAAAGTTATTACACTCATCCGGAAGATGCAGATAAAGATTTTGGTTCTCGAAATGTGGCTACAGTGCAAAAGTGTATTCGTACTGTAGATATAGACGAAGTTGGCGACGATACCCACCTCACATTTTTTGAAATGCTGGGCAACTTTTCTTTTGGCGGGTATGGTAGGCGCAAAGCGATAACTTATGCGTATGAATTTATCACTAAAGAGCTCGGCCTTTTGATTTCTTACGTTACTGTTTATAAAGGAGAGGGTGTAGTTCCGAAAGACGAAGAATCAAAAAAAATCTGGCAGGAATTAGATAAAAATTTAGAAGTCAGAGAAGACGGTAGTGATGTTTTCTGGGGGCCTACTGGTGACTCTGGTCCCTGCGGCCCGACCACAGAGGTTTATTGTAAAAATGCTAATGGCGAGGATGTGGAGATTTGGAATATCGTGTTCAATGAATATTTCTGTAACGGTTCACGTGCCGAGCTAGATGAAGGGAAAGCAGAACTTAAAAAACTGCCGGTGCTGGGTATCGATACGGGTATGGGCTTGGAGAGACTCGTAGCTACAGTACAAGGGAAGAGGAATGTTTACGAAACCGATCTTTTTGAAAATGAAAACACCAGAGAAGAACGCATTGTTGCTGACCATGTAAAAGCAGCACTATTTATAATTTCAGATGGTGCGGTGCCGTCAAATATCGGTCGGGGCTATGTAGTTAGAAGGCTAATAAGAAGGGCAGTTAGGTTTTCACAAGAACCAATTAAATCTAAAATTGAGAAAATAAAAAATACGTATTCGAATACGTATACTCTTGACGATAAAGGAGAAATAGAAAGAGAAGAACAAAAATTCAGAGAAACTCTAAATAAGGGTATGAAGGAGTTTGAAAAAGGAACTGATCCCTTTATCCTGTTTACTACCTACGGTTTTCCCATAGAGCTCACGCAAGAGTTGGCGAAAGAAAAGGGTATAAAAATAGATATGGATGATTTTAATAAAAAGATGGCGGAACATCAAAAAATTTCCCAAACTGCCGCCGCAGGTATGTTTAAGGGCGGGTTGGTGAATCATGAGGAAAAAACAGTAAAGCTCCACACTGCGCACCATTTGCTTTTGGCTGCGTTGCAAAATATTGTAGATAAAAATATAAAACAGAGGGGGAGTAACATAAACGAAGAAAGGTTGCGAATGGATTTTCTTTGTGACCATAAATTGACAGAAGAAGAGAAGAAGAAAGTAGAAGATTGGGTAAACGAAAAGATAAAACAGGGACTAAATGTTGTGCGAAAAGAAATACCGTTAGAAGAAGCAAAAAAGCTTGGTGCAGAGATGGAATTCGGCGCAAAGTATCCCGATGTTGTTTCTGTTTATTTCATAGAAGACAAAGATGGCAAAGTAATTTCAAAAGAATTCTGCGGAGGTCCGCATGTGAAGAATACAGCAGAGCTGTATCCTTCATCCCGAGCAGAGTCGAGGGATAGCGGTCCTTTTAAGATAAAAAAAGAAGAATCGGTGGCTCAAGGGATCAGACGAATTAAAGCAGTACTAATATAATTGTCTAACTTAATAGTTTTTATGAAAAATTACTTGAATAGGGTATAATAAATCCAATGGGGATTTTTTCGAAGGCTAAAAAAGACGGCGAATTGGTTTTGGTTTTCGATGTCGGGTCTTCCTCGGTAGGAGGGGCGCTTTTTATGACCCAAGAATCTGGAATTCCGAAAATTATCAAGGTGGTTCGCGAACCTATACTTCTGCAAGAGACATTAGATATAGATAGATTTTTATCCTTAGCTATACAATCTCTAGAGAGGGTAGCTGGAGAGATATATAAATCAGGTCTTGGCATTCCCAAGAAATGTTTTTGCATTCTTTCCTCTCCGTGGCACATTTCGCAGACTCGGGTGATTAAACTAGAAAAAAACACACCATTTGTATTCACCGGCAAACTCGCTAATAGTTTGATAAAAAAAGAGGTATCGCTTTTCGAAGAAGAATATGTTGCGAGATATAAAAACATAAAAAGCCCTTTGCGCTCGATCGAGTTCAAGAATATAAAAATAATGCTAAATGGTTACGAGACACATAAACCTTTAGACCAAAAAGCTCGAGAGCTCGAAATGACGGTCTTCATTTCAGTCTGTGAAGAACGCATTATAGACCAGATTAATAAAGCCATAGGAAAATTTTTCCATTTCAAAGAAATAAAATTTTCTTCTTTCGTGCTTGCTTCTTTTGCGGTAATGCGAGATGTGTATGCGCATAACAACGATTTTCTCATGATTGATATTAGTGGAGAAGTAACCGAAATTTCCATGGCCAAAGACAATGTTTTGCGCGAGTCAATTTCCTTCCCGCTCGGTTCGAATTTTATCGTGCGTAAAGCATCTTCCATACTAAATACACCGCTCGACGAGACGAAATCTCTAATTAATCTTTTTCAAAACCGACACGCCACAGAATCGGTAGCAACCAAACTTCTTTCAGTGATGGAGGGCCTGCAAAAAGACTGGCTGACGAAATTCCAAGAATCTTTAGCCAATCTCTCAAACGACATGTCGGTGCCCTCGACTATCTATCTGGCTGTAGATAAGGATTTTGTTCCTTTTTTCAAACACGCCATAGAGACAGAGCAGTTTAATCAGTACACTCTGACAGAGTCTAAGTTTAAAATTATATTCTTAGGTTTGGACATTTTTCACGGCCTGGCTGCCTTTGATGGCACAGCTGTTCAAGATACTTTTTTGGTTGTCGATTCAATTTTTATTAACAAGCTCTTTAGTCATCCCGTTTCGGGGAAATAATAAGTTATGCGCAGAATTCAAGATATTAAAATAAATCGCATTTCTTCCAGGAGGATTATTAAACAGCCAGAACTAAAGCAAGAATCTAAGTATACTACTCCCCCCAAGGAACGTGATCTAAAGGGTAAGCCTAAGCACGGCCTATGGATAGTCGCCCTGATCTCTTTTATCTTTTTATTTTTTGCCCTATCTTATTTTTTTGCCAAGGTTACAGTTACTGTGAATCCAAAAATAGAAAACATAACGATGAATGAAAATTTATCTGCCATAAAAGACGCCTCGGGTGAAGACCCCTCTTTTGATCTTATTGTGCTTTCCGGAGAAGAAAGTAATACAATGCCATCTACCGGGCAAGAAGAAGTATCAAAGAAAGCAGGGGGAACAGTGATTATTTATAATAATTTTGGGTCTGGTACTCAGAGGTTAGACATAAACACTAGGCTCGAAGGCTCTAATGGTAAAATATATAAAACTGAAAAACAGATAGTGGTTCCCGGAAAGCAGGGGACCACTCCGGGGTCGATAGCAGTAAAAGTATTCGGTGCCGAAGCGGGCGAAGAATACAATAGCGGTCCGCTTGATTTTACTATTGTGGGTTTCAAGGGGACAGCTAAATACTCTAAATTCTATGGACGGTCCGACGGAGAAATAACTGGGGGGTACAAGGGCATGTCCCCGATTATTTCCGAAGAAGATCGATCAAATGCATTAGATGGCTTAAAAAAGACCCTTCAAGAAAAATTATTCAAAAAAATTGCAGAGCAGATTCCAGACGGATTTGTTCTATTCAAAGATAGCACTTTTTTAAAGATAGAGGGAGAGTCAGAGGCCACAGAGCCTGACAATGACAACCTGGTACTTACTGTAAAGGGCGCCCTGTACGTGTTTTTGTTTGATGAAGAAAAGCTTACGAATAAAATTATTGCTAACCATATTACCCCCAATGAGGGTGATGACATTTTTATTCCTAATATACAAAATTTAAATTTTACTATATTTAATTCTGGTGACGTTTCTTTTGATAAAGTACAGAAAATAGATTTTAATCTATCTGGCAATGTTAAAGCAGTCTGGCGATTAGATGAAGACAAATTTATTTCTGAGTTACTAGGAAAATCTAGGAAAACTTTTAACCAGATACTATTACGGTACCCCGGTATCGAGTCTGCAAATATGGTGATAAGTCCGTTCTGGAAGATGACATTTCCAGATAAAACCAAAGATATAAAAGTTATTGTAAATTATCCAGATGGAAAGTAATTACTTGACGTCTTCTACTTATTTTAATATAGTTAAGGCCTATCAATGAGCGATCCTAATAAAGAAAAGTTATTGACCGCGCGAGGTGTAGTTACCGAGTCTCTCCCTTCTACCTTATTTCGAGTCGAAATAGATAATGAGTCTGCAAATTCTTCTGAGGGAGAAGAGGCTAAAAAAGAAATTTTGGCTTACCTTGGTGGCAAAATGCGCATGCATAGAATCAAGGTTTTGATAGGAGATTCGGTAGAAGTAGTGCTAGACCCATACGGCGGAAAGGGGCGAATTATAAAAAGGTTGTAATTTTTCTGAGAATAGTGTAGAATATGATCCATAGTTTATTTGGGTTTTTAAAAAAAGAAATACATTGAAAAATAAGGGTTTTTCCTTGTTTTTTCTTTGTGTATTAGTGTCTTTTAATTTTTATGAAAATCAAGTCGGCAGTAAAAAAAATTTGTGATAACTGTAAAATGGTTAAACGCAAGAGACATTTGCGAATAACTTGCTCTAACCCAAAACACAAGCAGAAACAATAATTTATGAGAATTCTCGGAATTACCGTACCAAATGAAAAGAGATTAGAGTTCGGACTCACCTGTCTTTATGGCATAGGTGTTTCTAGAGCCCGCAAGATTCTTGATCAGGTGGGAATAGATCAAGGTAAACATGCCAAAGATTTAAGCATGGATGAAGAAAACAAGATTCGTACGGTAGTAGAGGGAATTTTGATTGAGGGAAATTTAAAAAGAGAAATAGCCGCTAATATCAAAAGGTTGAAGGACATAAAGAGTCACCGAGGTGTCCGTCACATGAAGCGTCTTCCAGTCAGAGGACAAAGAACTAAGACCAATTCTCGCACTGTTAGGGGAAATGTTAGAAAGACTATGGCATCCGGTAGAAGGAAGGAAAGCAAGACATAAAATAATATGACAAAAGATACTGAAACAAAAAAAGAGCCAGTCGTAGCGGAAGCAGAAGCAAAATCTGCTCCCGTGAAGTCTTCGAAGAAAAAAGTAGTTTCCGGAATTCTTTCTATTGAGGCTACTTTTAACAATACGAAAGTTCTTTTCGCAGACAAGTCTGGAAATACGCTTTTTTGGTCAAGTGCTGGTAGTCTGGGTTTTCGAGGCGCAAAGAAGGGCACCCCGTTTGCTGCTTCCAAGGTTGGAGATCTTATCGGAGAAAAAGCTGCCGCTCTGGGAGTAAAAGATGCGGATGTGGTGGTATTGGGAGTAGGTTCTGGTCGTGAGCCAGTAATCAGATCGTTTATGGCTCGCGGTATAGAGATCACTGCAATCCGAGACGCAACACCTGTGCCACATAATGGTCCAAAATCAAAGAAGCCACGAAGAGTTTAGTAAAACATAAATTTATGATATCCAAACCAAAATTTAAAATTGGCCGAAGATTAGGCCCCGGAGTATACGATAAATGTCAAACTGCAAAATTCCAAACAAGCGCATCTAAAGGTGGGGTAAGAGGAATGCGTAGGCCTAAAGCTTTGTCTGAATATGGCACTCAACTTATTGAAAAACAAAAGGTTCGTTTTTCATATGGCATCACTGAACGCCAGCTTTCAAATTATGTTAAAAAAGCAAGCCATCTTAAGGGGGCGGGTACTGCCGAGAAGCTTTTTGAAATGTTGGAATTTCGTTTAGACAATGCGGTTTACAGAATGGGTTTGGCAGGTAGTCGCCGAGCTGCAAGGCAGATGGTTTCGCATGGCCATTTTATGGTAAATGATCATAGAGTGACTATCCCTTCTTATGAATTAAAGTCTGGAGATGTAATCAAAGTAAGAGAAGGATCTAAGTCAAAAAAGATTTTTAGCAATGTTGCGGAAAAGTTAAAAGATTATATTTTCCCAACTTGGCTTAGTTTTGATGCGAACAAGATGGAAGGCAAAATTTCTGATCATCCCAAAAACACAGAAAGTTTCCTTGATTTAAACTCCGTATTGGAGTTCTATAGTCGTTAAATTTTTATAATTTTATTATTAAATAAAAAATATCAATGTCTGAGTATAAAATAATCATGCCTTCGAAGCCTCGTGTTGTTTTAGAAGAGGGGAACAAAGGAGTTTTTGAAATAGACGGTTTGTATCCCGGATACGGTCATACATTAGGCAATAGTTTAAGAAGGATTATCTTGTCGTCCTTGCCCGGAGCTAGTCTTACTTCTATCAAGATAGACGGAGTGACCCATGAATTCCAAACGCTTGACGGTCTCAAAGAGGATGTGATTGTTATTATCCTTAATTTAAAGAAGGTTCGTTATAAGATGCTTTCTGACGAGCCACAGACTGTTACCGTTTCTATTAAGGGTCCGAAAGAAGTCACTGCAAAGGATATAAAGACAGGAGGACAGGTAGAGGTTTTGAATCCTGAACTTCACATAGCTGAAGTTACAGGTAAGGTTAATTTAAGTATCGAGATGAAGGTTGAAAAAGGCCTTGGTTTTATCCCGAAAGAAATTTTCCAAAAAGACAAAGTAGATGTAGGCACCATTGCCGTAGATGCTATTTTCACCCCAGTACGCCGAGTGTCTTATGAAGTAGAGAACATGCGCGTAGGTGACAAGACCAACCACAACCGTCTAAGAGTTGCTATTGAAACAGATGGCACTCTTACTCCTCGTGAAGCGCTATCGCGATCGATCGAGATAATGATAAATCAGCTAAAAGCAATAATTGGCTTCAAAGAACCTGAAGAGCCTGAGGAATCTCTAGAAGATGCTAAAGAAGATAAAGAAGGTAAGGATGGCGGATCTGATGATAAAAAAGTACCCAATTTACCAGAAGTATTAAAAACAAGAACTGACAGCCTAGATATTTCTACTAGAACATTAAATGCCCTAAACGGCGCCAGCATTCGTACTCTAGGTGGTTTAACCAGAAAGAAACGAGAAGACTTGTTAGAAGTAGAAGGTATTGGCGAGAAAGGGGTGGCTGAAATTAAAAAAGCACTCTCTGGTTTCGGGCTTAGTTTGAAAGATTAAAAAACAAATGCGACACGGAAATAACAAAAGAAAATTTGGCAGAGTCAGAAAGGTGAGGAAAGCACTAATTAATTCTTTGGCCTTGAATTTGATTATACGCGGTAAGATTAAAACCACCGAACCGAAGGCAAAAGAACTCCGTCCTTTTGTCGAAAAGCTGGTGACTGGGGCAAAGAAAAATACTGTAGCTTCACGCAGGTTAATATCAGCTAGGCTTTTCAACAGAAGTGCCGAGACTAAGAAACTTTTCGATGTTATTGCGCCCAAATATACTGATCGCAAAGGTGGATATACCAGAATTTTAAAATTAGGAGCCAGAAAGTCTGATAGCGCCAAGATGGCTATTATAGAATTTGTATAAAAATATATGGTCACAAAAACGACAAAAGAAACAAAAAAGGTTGACACAAAGGTAATCGACGCAACAGGGCGCACTTTGGGGCGTATTGCCAGTGAGATAGCGATATCCCTTTTAGGTAAAGACAAAACCACTTTCAAGAGAAATGTCTTGAGCGGTGGACCAGTAAAAATTATCAATGCAGCTAAGCTTCGCGCAAGTCAGAAAAGACTAGAGGGTATTTACCATACTCGATATTCAGGTATGCCTGGTGGTTTACGTATTTTAAAGGGTACAGAGACCGTAGAGAAAAAGGGGATGAAAGAACTTATTCGTTTAGCTGTATATCGAATGCTTCCCTCAAACAAGTTGAGAAAAGCGATGATGAAAAATTTAACTATTGAAGATTAAAATCCATGGATAAAGAAAACAACAAAGGAAAATATATTGAAGCTACAGGTAGAAGAAAAACCTCGACCGCTCGAGTGCGCATCACTCAATCAAGCAAGGCGCATTTTGTAGTGAACGAAAAAGATGCAAAAGAATATTTTAAAACCGAAGGCGATCGCCGGCTTATTCTCGACCCGGTCACTAAAAGCGAATCTGGCGCTGGAAAGAAATGGGATGTTACTGCAAAAGTAACAGGCGGAGGATTGCACAGCCAAGCAGAAGCAGTGCGACATGGCCTGTCTCGTGCTTTGGTTAAGTCAGACGCAGAATTGCGTAAAGAACTAAAAGATCTAGGACTCTTAAAAAGAGACGCTCGAGCCAAAGAACGTCGTAAGTTCGGCTTGAAGAAAGCAAGAAAGGCACCACAGTGGTCAAAACGTTAAACAAAAGCCCCCTCAAGGGGCTTTTGTTTTCGTTTTGACGTGTGATAATATAAAAATTATGAGTGACAAAGAAGAAGAAGAGAAAAAAGCGCCACCTCAAGGGGAGCCGAGTGATGATTCTGAAGTGGTAGAGTTTGAATTTAACGAAGATGGCGAAGAAGACCTAAAGAAAACCCTGAAGAAACTCAGGGCTGATTTAAAGACATGTAAAAAAGAAAAAGATGAATACTTGGTTGGTTGGCAGAAGGAGAGGGCTGATTTCGCAAATTACAAAAAACAAGAGGAAGACAGAAAGGCTATGTTTTCAGAGTCTATGCGCGAGCGTATTTTAACTAGATTTCTGGCTGTGGCAGATAGTTTTGATATGGCTTTTAGTAATCGTGAAGCATGGGAGAAGGTAGATGAAAGTTGGCGAAAGGGGGTAGAGTATATTTATGGGCAAATGAAGACCATATTTGAGGAGTATGGGGTAAAAGAGATAGGGAAAGCCGGGGAAGTTTTCGACCCTAATATTCATCATTCTATCGAAGCTGTGGAAACCGACAATAAAGACAATGATCATAAAGTTGCAAGTGTAACTCAGAAGGGATACAAACTGGGTGAGCGTGTTTTGCGCCCGGCTCGGGTAAATGTCTATGAATACCGAGAAAAAAGCGAATAGGATTTGTGAGCATTGCGGACAAAACTTCACCATTGAGCCGGAAGATTTTTCTTTTTATGAAAAAATAAAAGTGCCAGCGCCAACTTGGTGCTTTAACTGCCGCCAGCAGAGGCGGTATGCCTGGAGGAATGAAAGGACTTTATACAAGAGAAATTGTGATTTATGCGGAAAAAGTACCGTTACTATCTATTCCCAAAACAAGCCATACAAAGTGTATTGCAACGAGTGCTGGTGGAGCGATGGCTGGGATCCTGCGAAGTATGGGCGGGATTTTGATTTCAATAGGCCATTTTTCGAACAGTTTGCGGAATTACAGAAAGATGTGCCTCGCATGGCGCTTTTGAACAAGAGGAGTGTGAATTCTGAATATACAAATCATTCTGGCGACAATAAAGACGTATACCTGTCCTTCATATCTTTTAACGGAGAAAATATTATGCATAGCAATTGGATTCATCAATCCAGAGATTGCGTAGACTGCAGTTTTGTTTATGAAAAAGGCGAACGTTTATATGAGGTTTCTGACTCTAAAAATTCTTATCAGTGCCAGTATGGCATTTTCCTCAAAGATTGTTCTAGTTGTTTGTATTGTTATGATTGCCGCGGTTGCAATGATTGTTTCATGTCTTCCAATCTCAGAAATAAAAGCTATGTTTTTAAAAACAAGCAATACACTCGCGAAGAATATTTAAATAAACTTAAAGAATACGAATTATCGTCTTTTGTGACACGCGAGGGCTTAGAAAGAGAGTTTGATGACTTAATCGCTGATTCTGTTCATAGATATGTCGTGAGCGAGCGCAATGTAAATTCTTCAGGTAACCTGCTTTATGATTGTAGAAACATAAATCAATCTTTTGAAGTTAGTAAGGGTGAAGATGGCAAGTATTTATTCGGATGCATTGAGATGAAGAACTCAATGGATATTTACCATGTTGGATATAATTGTGAATTGTGCTATGAGCTTCAGGGTTGTACCCGAGTCTCTAATTGCCAGGTTTGCCATCTCTGTTATGACAACGTCAACATTTTTTATTGTGATACTTGTCACAATAGTCAAAATCTTTTTGGGTGTGTTTCCGTGAAAAAGGGTGAGTATATGATTTTTAACAAAAAATATTCTAAAGCGGACTATGAATCTCTAAAAGAGCGTATCGTTGAGCACATGAAAAAAACAGGTGAATATGGAGAATTTTTTCCGCCTCAGATTGCGCCAGTATATTACAACGAGACACAGGGGAATTTATATATGCCTATGACTAAAGAAGAAGTGTTAGCCAAGGGGTGGCTTTGGGAAGACAATGTGCCAGGTACTCTAAGCCAAGAAACAATTTCTACGGGATCTATACCAGACAAGATAGAAGATGTTCCAGATAGTTTTTTAAATGAAATATTCGCATGCGCTTTATGTTCAAAGAATTATAATATTACCAAGAATGAACTTGCTTTTTATAAGAAAGAAAATATTCCGCTTCCCAGGAAATGTTCTAACTGTCGATATAAGCGCAGATTTGACCTTAGGCCTCCGAGAATGCTTTGGCATCGCCGATGTGCGTGTGATAAGAACCATTTTGATCATCAAGGGCTATGCACAGTAGAGTTTGAAACTTGTTATCCGCCTAACAGTTCTATGAAAAAGATATATTGTGAAAAGTGTTACAATGCAGGAGTATATTAGTATATGAATACTGAGACTAAAAAATGCCAAAACTGTAAACAGGATTTCGTCATTGAGCCAGAAGATTTTAATTTCTATGAAAAAATAAAGGTTTCTCCGCCGACATTTTGCCCAGAGTGCAGACGGATGAGGCGTTTTGCTCAGACTAATGAAATAGTCCTGTACAAGAGGAAGTGTGATTTAACTAATAAAGATATTTTCAGTATGTATCCCCCTGAGGCGTCTTGGCCAGTATATGAAACAGACGAATGGTATTCGGATAAGTGGGATCCATATGAATATGGCATAGATTTTGAGGAATCTAGACCGTTTCTAGAGCAATACTTCGAACTTTTACAGAAAATACCCAGGATGTCCCTGGTGCGTCAGGGTCCGGCTGTCAACAGTCCTTACACTCACCGCATAACTGATCCTAAAAATTCTTATATGACTTTTCGCTCTTCATATCCCGAAGATTGTCTGTATGTTTATAATGGGAATTTCCCTAAAAATTGCGTGGATTCTTCCTGGGTTTTTAATTCAGATCTTTGCTATGAGTGCGTCAATGTGGAAAATAGTTATAACATAAAATTTTGCCAAGAAAGTAAAGATTGTCGAGACAGCTTCTTTTTATACGCTTGCAGAAATTGTTCTAATTGTGTTGGGTGCGTAAATTTAATAAATGGGGAATATTGTATTAGGAATAAAAAGTACACCAAAGAGGAATATTTTAAAGAACTAGAAAAATTAAAGCTGAGCAGTCATTCGGGAATAAAAGATTTTGAGAAGGAATTTGAAGAATTTAGAAAAAAGTTTCCCTTAAAGGCTGTTGCTGCCGTTAAATCTGAAAATGTGTCAGGCAATTGGTTTACCAATTGCAAGAATGTGCATCAATCCTTTGACTGTATAGACGTGAAAGATGCCAAACACCTTTTTATGGTCTTTAAAGTAGAAGATGCTATGGACTATTATGAATGGGGGAATAAGGCGGAACAGGTGTATGAAGCCGTAAATTGCGGATTAAATATCCAAAGGCTGTATTTTTGCAATCAATGCTGGCAGGGAGCTACGGATCTGTATTATTGTGATACTTGCCCCGGTGCACGAAATTGTTTTGGTTGTGTAGGACTTAAAAAGGGGGAATATTCCATATTAAATAAAAGGTACTCAAAAGAAGAATATGCAATTCTGAAAGAAAAAATCATAAAACAAATGAAAGAAGTTCCGTACGTGGACAAACAGGGGCTTAAATACTATTTTGGCGAGTTTCCGCCGGTAGAATTTTCTGATTTTGCATACAATGAAACCATAGCTAATTACCATTTCCCGCTTTCTCGTGAAGAAGTTTTAGCTCGCGGGTATAAATGGAGGGATATTGAAAAGAAAAATTACGAAACGACCATAAAACCGGAAAATTTGCCCGACACTATTTCTGAAGTAAATGATTCAATTTTAAAAGAAGTGATTGAATGCGAGGATAAAGATAATCCAGAATCGACTGGGGCGTTTAGAATTACCCAGAATGAATTAAACTTCTATCGTAAAATGGATTTACCTCTGCCCAGAGCGTGTTTTAATATTCGTTACTGGCGCAGGATGAATAAGCGTCCTAGATTAAAACTAATAAAAAGAAATTGCAGCAAGTGTAGTGTGGAAGTTGACACTGTTTATTCAGAAGAGTATGCGCCGATCCTGTGCTGTGAAAAGTGTTACCAACAGGAGGTATATTAATGATGCAAGAAACCAAAAAATGCCAAAGTTGTTTGAAAGACTTTACCATCGAGCCGGAAGATTTTAATTTTTATGAAAAAATAAAAGTTCCGCCGCCAACATTTTGCCCGGAGTGCAGATTCCAGCGCCGGATGACCTGGCGCAACGATTGGCATCTATTTAAGAAGAAAGACGAACATACAGGCAAGGATATTTTTTCATTTTTACCAGAAGAAAATGAAATCAAGGTTGTGAATCGAGACTATTGGACTTCTGATGATTTTAATCCGATGCAATATGGAAAAGATTATGATTTTTCCAAGCCCTTTTTCGAACAATTTAAAGAATTGCTTCACCAAGTGCCCTTGCCAGCTCACTCTATGTTTAATATCGTGAATTGCCAGTACTGTACCAATGCTAATAATATTAAAAATTGTTATTTGGTTCGCGGTGCTTCTTACACAGAAGACTCTGCATATTTGATTTGGGATGGTTTTTCCAGAGGATGTCTCGATAGCCATATGACCAACAAATGTGAATTGAGTTATGGAAATGTATATACCTCCATGTGTTATAAAACTTTCTTTTCTGTGGACTGCGATAATTCTCAGGAATTAATTTTATGCAAGGATTGTTCTGGATGTAATAATTGTATTGCTTCTGTCGGATTGCGTAATAAATCGTATTGTATTTTCAATGAACAATACCCCAAAGAAGAATATCAGAAAAAACTAGTCGAGCTTGATTTGGGATCAGAAAGATCTTTTCAGACACTAAAGACTAAAGCATATAAACATTGGCTAAAGTATCCACAAAAATACATTCATGGATACCAAAATGTAAATGTTTCGGGCGATTATATAACAGAATCTAAAAATGCCCACAGATGTTTTCGTGCGATGGGTGTCGAAGATAGCAAATTTATTCAAAATATAACTACTGTGCCAGTCAAGGACTGTTATGACTATTCAAATTACGGAGACAACGTTGAGCTTATTTATGAATCGCTGATTATCGGACAGGGGGCGTCTAATGTTAAATTTTCTACCCAAGCGGTTTCTAATATAAAAAATCTTTCATATTGCATATTTTGTTTTCCCTCTAATTCTGATTTATTTGGTTGTATTTCTCTGCGCAGCAAGCAATATTGCATTTTAAACAAACAGTATACGAAGGAAGAATATGAAAAACTAGTGCCAAAAATCATACAGCACATGAATGATATGCCATATATAGACAAAAAGGGGAGAATTTATAAATATGGCGAATTTTTTCCGAGCGAATTATCCTTTTTGCCATACAAGGCAACAGCAGCATATGAATTTTTTCCATTGAGCGAAAAGGAGGCAAAAGATCAGGGGTTTTTGTGGTATGAAACAGTAAAGCAAATCTATAAAATTACTTTAAAAAATGAAGAAATACCGGATGATATAAAGGATACAGATGAAAGCATACTTGATCAGGTGATAGAGTGTGCGCACCATGAATTATGCGGATGTGAATGTGTCGGCGCTTTTCGGGTAATCAAAATGGAGCTTGATTTTCTGAAAAGAATGAACCTTCCTTTGCCTAGACTGTGCACCAATTGTCGTCATCATGAGAGAGTCTCATTGCGAAATCCGCCACACCTTTATCACAGAATCTGCATGTGTGACAAGAAAAACCATTTTCATGGGGAGGGGAAGTGCGAAGTGGAATTTGAAACGAGCTATGCCCCAGATAGGCCAGAGGTTGTCTATTGCGAGAGATGCTATCAGGCTGAAGTATATTAACTATTATTAAAAGTCTCGAACAATACTTTTTTGCTTTCTTCGTCAATATGTTCGGTGGTGATAATCATCATCTCAGTAGTTAAGCCCAGATCTTTTTTGATATTAGTGAAAAGGTGTTCGTAGGGGAAAGGAGATATCCAAGCAGAATTTTTCAAGCATACGAAACCAGCTTTTTTCAAAAGGTAGCGTAAGGATTCGCGTTCGTTCTTTCTTTCTTCCGGCAGATCGAGGAGAATAATCCTCCAAAGCCCATCCCAGGATGTATTTACTAAGTTTGTTTTATTTTCGAGTTCAAGACTGTGTACTTTCTTTTTTCCTTCTTTAGTCAAACGCGCATAATCATTCCAGGGGGAACTTACTTGTTCTATAAGCCCAGAATCCTTAAGCCCTTTCAAAGACCTGGTTATGGCGTATTTTGAGCCTTGAGAGCACTCGTCAGTTCTGACTTTATTCTCAAGTTCAGGAAGGGAAATGACGTTTTTTTTGTTCAAAATCCTTAAAATTTTCTTGTAATATTCTATTTTACTTGACATGAATATAGGTTATCATATATACTCTATTTATACAAGTTTTTAGTGGTCGCGAAATATTAGTTAAATTATAAATAACATATATAAAATATGAGTAAAATAATAGGTATAGATTTGGGTACTACAAATTCTGCAGTGGCTGTAATAGAAGGGGGTTCTCCTAAAATTATCGAAAATGCAGAGGGAAATCGAACCACTCCTTCCATAGTTTCTGTTGCAAAAAATAAAGATAGGCTTGTTGGTTTGTTGGCGAAAAGACAAGCAGTTACGAATCCTGAGAATACTATTTATGGCATCAAGCGCTTTATGGGCCACAATTTCGAGGACCCCGAAGTACAAAAAGATATTAAAAATTCTCCGTTTAAAGTTCAGAAGTCAGCAAACGGCGGAGTAGAAGTAAAAATCGGTGACAAGTGGATGCGTCCGGAAGAAATTTCTGCAATGATTATTCAGAAAATTAAAACTGATACAGAAGCAAAACTCGGAGAAAAGATTACTGAGGCAATAATTACCGTACCGGCCTACTTTAACGATGCACAGAGAAAGGCTACCAAAGACGCCGGAGCTATTGCAGGCCTTGAAGTAAAAAGAATAATCAACGAACCGACTGCGGCTGCGCTTGCCTATGGATTTAATAAAAAGAAAAATGAAAAAATCGTAGTCTTTGATTTCGGAGGCGGAACTTTCGATGTGTCTGTACTAAACGTAGATATGAGCAACGAAGGCGAGAGTTCTATCGAAGTGGTTGCCACAGATGGAGACAGTCACTTGGGCGGACGCGATATCGACCACAAGATCATAAATTGGATTGCTGAAGAATTTAAGAAAACCTCTGGCGTGGATGTGCGTGGTGATAAGCTAGCTCTGCAACGTTTAGACGAAGCAGCGGAAAAAGCGAAGATCGAACTTTCTACTGCTTTAGAGACAGAGATAAATGTACCGTTCATCACTTCTACCGCAGAGGGTCCTCAGCACCTCTTGATCA
>Ga0066639_10002406_pt1 | contig 16384 bp, 15 predicted proteins | sample CryGeyCG2114_010_2_FD_59504 | JGI IMG/M metagenome (GOLD analysis project Ga0066639, IMG submission 59504) | Groundwater microbial communities from aquifer - Crystal Geyser CG10_big_fil_rev_8/21/14_0.10 | ecosystem: Environmental > Aquatic > Deep subsurface > Groundwater | place: USA: Utah...
CAGCACGTTCTGCCCGTAGCTTGTGCGGAAGTATAGCCGCCCGAGGATCATGAGAAGCTTCGGGTCCACGCTCGGGACGCGGGCTTCGTAGGCCGCCTCGGCCCCTTTCTTTTTAATGATGTTGTTTATCTCCTCCTCAGCTTTCTTGACGGCCTCCTCTATCTTTGCGGGCTGGATGCGGCCGTCCAGGATGAGATTCTCAAGCGCGATGCGCGCTATCTGCCGGCGGATAGGGTCGTAGCAAGAGAGGGTGATGGTGCCCGGCGTATCGTCGACGATGACGTCGACGCCCGTCGCGCGCTCGAACGAGCGGATATTGCGGCCCTCTTTGCCGATTATCTTTCCTTTTATCTCGTCGTTGGGAAGCGTTACGGTCGTGGCTAACACGTCGGAGACGACGGCGTTGCCGAGCCGGTGCACGGCCGTCGTCAGTATCTCGTTGGCGCGCCGCTCGAGCCGCTCGTCGCTCGCTATCTCAAGCTTGCGCATCCGCTCCTCGATATCACTCTCGTACTTTTTCTCTACCGCCGAGAGAAGCTCCGCGCGCGCCTCGTCCTCCTTCATGTGCGCTATTTCTTCAAGCTTTGCCTGCTGCTCGCGGATTTTTTCGTCGACAAGGGCGCGCGCCTTTTCTACCTCTGCCTCTTTCGCGTCGAGTGCGCTCAGCTCCTCCTCGAGGTTCGTCTGCCGCTTATCGAGGAGCTCCTCCTTGCGCACCAACCGCTCCTCGGTTTGCTTTAAGTCACGCTCCTTCTCCTTTAATTCTCCGGCTATCTGGCCCTCGCGCTCTTTTGCGGCGGCCTCGGCCTCCTCGATTATTTTTTTGGCTTTCTCCTGTGCATCAAGCATCATCTGCTTGATCTCGAGCTCCATGGAGCCCCGCTGGCCGAGGCTGATTATCCAGCGCAGAAAATACCCGAACGCGACGCCGAACAGGCCCGCGAGGGCTAATAGGATAAATACGGTTGTTAATGACATACGTGGCGGCTTTCGCCACGCATCTCTTCTACGCTAGGGCTGGTCGTCTGGTCTTACTGATGCGAATGCCGATAAGATGCCGCCCGAAAGAGGCCTGTGCGATAAAAGATGCGTCGCTGAAAGCAATGAATTGCATACATTGATTAATGGTGTAGGGGCACTATACCACCCGAGCAGTCATTAGTGAATAGTCGATAGTCTAGAGAGGCGCGCCGCCGCGCTGACGCGCGGCGGCGCCATCCCGCGCATCAACTATTGACTAATGACTATAGACTATGGACTAGCTAAGCACTTTATCGATGATGCCGTATTTCATCGCCTCGTCGGCGCTCATGAAGAAGTCGCGATCGACGTCCTTTTCTATACGCTCCAGCTTCTGCCCGGTATTTTTTGCAAGTATCTTATTCAGCCGGTCGCGTATCTTGAGTATTTGGCGTGCGGTTATCTCGATATCGGCCGCGCGCCCCTCCGCACCACCCCACGGCTGGTGGATCATAACCTCCGCGTTCGGCAGCGCGTACCGTTTGCCCTTTGCGCCGTTGGAGAGAAGTACCGAGGCCATAGAGGCGGCCATGCCAACGCACACCGTTGAGACGGCTGGCTGGATGTGGTTCATCGTGTCGAGAATTGCCAGGCCGGCGGTCACAACGCCGCCGGGGGAGTTTATGTAGAAGGAGATGTCTTTCTTTGGGTCTTCGGACGCGAGGAAAAGGAGTTGCGCGATGACGAGGTTTGCCGCGTCGTTGTCGACGGCTCCGCCGAGAAAGACGATGCGTTCCTTAAGAAGGCGCGAGTAAATATCGTACGCGCGTTCCCCGTAGGTCGTTTTTTCAACGACCATGGGGACGAGCATTTGTGCGCGGATCCCTTGCATAGCGCAGAGTGTATAGAAAAGAGCGCGTCCGCGCAAATGAGCGCGAGTGCATCGGAAGTTGACGAGCATGCCGCCCTGCCTTGCGTCAGCACGCGGTTTGTGCGTGCGCCGCGACGAGCAGTGGGCAGGGTTGCCTCGTGGGGTGAAGAGAGTATCCTGCCTTCATACAAGCCAATAGTGACATTACACACAATTGCGTATGGATGAGAATCAAACAGCAGCGCCAGAGCGCGCTAATTCATCGAAGATGTGGCTCTACGTAGCCGCGATTGCGGCGGTTGCGGCTCTTGCTGCGTTCCTCGTGTGGGGAGGCGCGGGCGGGCAGCCGAGTGTCGCCGGTCCGGAAAATGAAGAGCACGCAGGCGTTGCGGGCCCGAGCGCCGAAGAGCAGGCGCCGGAGGTCGAGGCAGGGCTCGTCGGCGAGTGGCGGAGCACGCAAGACCCGAACTTTACGCGCGCGTTTCGCGCGGATGGAACGGTCGTCGACAGGTACGAAGGAGAGCCGGCAGCCAGCGCGAGCGGCACGTGGACCGTCTTTACGGAAGCGACGGCTCCCGCAGGCGTAGCTATCCCGCTCAACGCGGCGGGCGTCTATCTGCTCATGAACGTTGAGGGAGATGTGCTCCACTTTCAAGTGGCGAATGTAACCGCGACCGAGCTTGAGCTCGTGTACCTCGATCGCGGCGGAGTGCTTGTTTTCACGCGGGTACAGTAACGCTGGTTTGCGGCGCCGCCGGCCCCTCGGGCCGGCGGCGCTGTGCATTTCTCGCCGCGCGGGTGTAATGGGTAGGGTATACTTCCGGCATGAGCATACTGCTGCGCTTTCAGACCATCGAAGATAAGGATAAGCACGAAGCCGTGCGGCGGCTCGTCGAAGGGTCAACGGGCGATTTCAATTTTTCATTCATGATGGTGCTCGCGGTCATGATGGCGACACTCGGATTGCTTGCTGGCAACGAGGCCATCGTCATTGGTAGCATGCTCGTAGCGCCGCTCCTGTACCCCGTTCTCTCGCTGGGTCTCGGGATCTCGATGTCTGATTATTCTCTCATCAGCCGCTCCTCGTGGACCGTCGTGAAAGCGTCGCTTCTTTCGGTTTTTGCCGCCGCCGCGACGACGGTATTTTTCACGTTTTCCGGCGTGTCGTTCGGTCTTAACGATGCGATTGCACTCCGTATCGAAAGCTCGCTGCTCTACCTCGTTGTCGCCGTTGTGTCGGGACTTGCGATGGCCTACGCGCTGGTGAAGCCCCGCCTTTCCGAGACCTTGCCCGGCGTCGCCATTTCCGTCGCGCTCATACCGCCGCTTGCGGCAATAGGCGTGGGCGTGGCGTGGCTCAGCCTCCCCATCATCGCAGGCGCCGCGATGATGTTTTTCGTCAATGTGTTCGGCATTCTTGCCGCGGCGACGCTCTCGTTCTCGCTCATGGATGTGCACGGCGAGCAAAAGACCGCCGCCGTCGTCATCGCAAAAGAAGAGCGGCGCGTTGAACGCGAGGATAAAAAAGCGAGCACACTGCCCGAGACAGAAGCAAAGCAAGTGGCGTAGCGCGGCAGTTGTCCCCATTCTTTTCCTCTACGCGACCTCGTGTGCGAAACGTTGTGTATTATGAACGCACCTTTGGTCATTAATAGCATTAGCAGAATTTCTTTCTAACGGTATGGAACTTTCCATTTATTTAGCGCAGCTACTCGGCCTCTACTTCGTGCTTGTCGGTGCGATCGTCCTGTTGCGGCAAAAATCTCTCACGCCGCTCGTGAACGAGTTCGCGCAGAACAGGGCGCTTCTCTTCAGTGTCGCGGTTATCGAGCTTGCGGCCGGCCTCGCGATACTGCTTGCGCACCCTATATTCGAATTCACCTGGCAGGGCGTCATCACGTTCATCGGCGCGCTCCTCGTGGCCGAGAGTCTTGTGTACCTCATGATGCCCTATCCGAAAGTCGGACGCTTCATTCGGCAGTTCAATACGGCCACATGGCTCCGAAGCGGCGCGCTCATCGCCATCGTCTTCGGCGCCTACCTTGCCGGCGTCGGCTTCGGCTTCATCTAAGCAGCTAAGGTCGAAGAACCAACTTACCACCATGGCTCACCCTCGGCGAGCCGTGGGGTTTTGGTAGATACTTTGCAAGAAACGTTAGGTGTGCGCGTGGTCGGCGGCAGTGTGGCCTGCCGGTTCGGGATTGCCTTCGAGGAAGCGGATGACCTGTTCGTTGCGAAGCGCGTGGGCGATGTGGGCGCGCAGCGTATCTACGTTTGCCTGCGGGTAGTGCTGCTTCGCGTGCTCGAGCTCGTGCGCAAGGCGCGCTTCGTCGGGCTGAATGTTTTCCTTGCGCGCGATCTCGCCCAGGATGAGGCGCACGCGGGCGCGTTTGTCTGCCGCTTCTTTCCACTCGGCGCGCAGCTCTTCCCTCGTTTTTTTCGTGTCCGTTAAGTACTGCTCCAGCGTACGGCCCATGCGCTCCAAATCGCCCTGTATGCGCGCTTCCATGTCGTCGAGCTCATACTCGCGCAGGAGCGCAGGGTAGCGGATTGTCGACTGAGCGGCGAGCTCGTCGAGCATGGCCGCTCGGCGCTTTTCCGCCTCGCGCAACTCCTTTTCGTTCTTGATATTCTCGCGCACCTTTTGTGAGAATACCTCGGCGTTTTCATAGCCGAGTGATTTGACGAACTCGTCGTCAAGCTCCGGCAAACCGCTCGCGTCGAGCGCTGCCGCCTCCTCGTACGCCTTCGCGGGCTCGACGCCTTTTTCGATGCGCTCAATGCGCGCTTTTTCTCGGCGCAGGTGCGTAAGTGTCTCCCCGTGCTCTTCGTCGGTGACGACAACATCCACTTTGGCGTCGGCATGACTCTTTGCGATTTTCTTGTAGTCGGGGAGAGTGATTTCGGGTGCAAGCGGCGCGCGCGCCGAAAAAGCGAGCGGCTTGCCGCTCTCGGGCGGCTCAATGGAAACGCGCGGCGCCTCGACGATGTTCGCCTGCTCCTTGGCAAGAAGCTCTGGCAGTTCGCTCTTCACCGCGAGCTCGGCGGCTCGGCGCATCACCTCCGTTTCGCCATAGACGCGCACGATGGCCTCTTCAGGCGCATGGCCCGGGCGAAACCCGTCCAGCTTCGCGGTCTTTTGTATTTCCTTGATCGCCTCGGCCCGGTACATCTGGAGTGATTCGGTTGGTATATCCGCCCGTATCTCTATCTCCCAGCGGTCGGTATCGCGCGAAGTGCGCACGTTGGTTGCAGAGGACATTCGCGCCACTCTAACAGAGAAGTGTGATCGCGACAAAGCGCGGCGGCGTTCGTGCTGAGCGCCGCCGCGCTTTTTCAGGATGCTGTGCGAGCCACCTAGGGCTCTCTAGTACGTCCCTTCCTCGAAATAGTAGAGGTCGCTTTCCGTCTGCCACTCGAATCCGCTCATGTCCATCGCAGCGAGGTCCGCCTCGATGTCCTCGATCTCGTCCGAGTCGCTCTGCGGCGGGAGCACCGTATATACGTCCGCTTCAATGGCGGAGTCGGCATAGCCGCCGTTGCCGTTATCGTCCGTGATGAACGGGGGAAGGTTGGAGCCGCTCGCGCGTTCGTTGAGTTTTGCGCCCCAGAAGTAGAGCGCGCCGACGACAAGGAGTATGACGACGATACCGGCGCCTATCCACGGCCCGACCGGCTGATGCGGCGACGCGGAGGGCATAGTTTGGATGGGCGACACGCCCCCGTCTTGGTCCTGTCCTCTGTACTGCGGGTCTTGTTCCATAGCCGTTTATATATTATTGCGCAGGCCTCTCCGACGAGCGCGCGTCTTTGAGCGCCTGCACGGCGCGTCGCAGCGCCTCGTGTGCCGCCTTAATGGACGCATTTGCCTCGCGCACAAGTAGTGCAAATTCTTGGCGCACGCTGCCTGCATCACTCGCGTCGGTTACCGAAGCGAGGAGCGCTGAAATTGCGGCGACACTCTCGCTTGCTTCTCCGATAGCCGCGCGCGCGGATGAGAGTGCGGCTTCCGCGGCATCCGTCTGTACGCCGCGTTCTTTCAGTATCGTTATGCGCGATTGGATGCGTTCCGCAACGGAATACAAGCGGTCGAGCGCGTGCATGAAGCGTTGGAGCGCCGCGCCCATGTGCCTGCGCGCAAGTTCACGCAAGTTTGCCGCACGCTCTTGCTGCGCGGCGCGGCGCTCGAGCTGAATATTCTCGCGCGCTTCTTGCGCGCTTTGCAAGATCGCACGGCGCTCTTCAGGCGTTGCTGCCTGCTCGAATCGCTCGCGCTGCGTCTCTTGCAACAGGCGCGTTCGCTCTTGCAGCGTCCCTTGCCGGTCGGCGGCTGTTTCCAATATACGCTGCCGCTCGTTCGCGACGTCTTCGCGCACGAGCTCTGCGTCCGCACGAAGCCGCTCACGTTCCAGCCGCAGCTGCTGCATCGTACGTTCGCGCTCCGCGAGGAATTGTGGATCCGCGCGCTCCTGCGCGAGCGCCACTGAGCCGGCAAGAAGAAGCGAAAGGCCGAGGATAGCAGCGACGCTCGTGCGCATACTCATAGCGCAAGCATACCCCTCCCCGGAGAAGTGCATGAAGGTCGGGTGTTGATAAGTGGAACCTATGCGACGGCAGTCGAGAAAAGATGCCGCAGAGGCGAGTTGTTCGTACGAAAAGATTTTGCCTTGTGCGCGTTGTGGCCTATACTTTCGGCATGGTTGATTACAATAAACTCTACGATCCGGGGGACTTGGACGCTTTCACCGTCAACACGGTGGTCGAGATCCCCGAAGGATCCATCCTTAAGGTCGAGTACAACAGGAACACCTGCGCCTTCGAGCTCGACCGCGTCGAGCCGGCGATTTTCGCGAAACCGTCCAACTACGGGTTCATTCCGCAAACACTTGACGAGGATGGTGACGAACTTGATACGCTGCTCGTCTCTCCGGAGGCGCTCCCCACAGGCATCGTAGTCCGGGCGAGGATTCTCGGCGTCCTGAACTTCGAGGACGAGGGAGAAAAGGATCACAAAATAATCTGCGTGCCTGCGGACGATAGGGATAGCGGCAATCGCGTGAAGGAGCTCGATGACTTGGGGGAGCAGTGGAAGAATAAGGTTGAGTACCACTTCAATACATACAAAGACCTCAAAAAGCGCGGTACGACAAAAGTGCTCGGCTATGGCGACCCTGAGGAGGCCGTCGCGGTCATCAAAGAGTGTATTGAACGGTACAGGAAGTCACGTTCTTGAGTGTTCGCTCGCCTTTTACGGCGCAAGCGCGCGCCGCGGCAATTCGCGGTGCGCGCTTCGCATTGGGAGATGCTACGCTTCCTTCCGCGATTCGTCCGTCGTCTCCGGCTCGGACGCGCTCGATTCTTCGGTTTTAGCACTTGGTGTTAGGGTTTCATCCGAAGCCGGTTCCGCCGCGCCCTCTCTTTCTTTTGCTTCCGGTGACTCCGCTATTTCCACGTCGCCGCTCTCCGTTGCTTCTGCCACTTGCTCTCCCGCGATGGAGCGGATGTCGATCTTCCATCCCGTAAGGCGTGCGGCAAGGCGCACGTTCTGCCCGCCGCGCCCTATCGCGAGCGATTGCTGGTCCTCGGCGACTTGCACCACGGCGCGGTTCTCATCCTCGTATAGTTCGATGTCCAGTACCTGCGCGGGCTTCAGTGCTTCTTTCACAAAATCAGACGGGTTCTCGGACCACTCAACGACGTCTATTTTCTCGCCGCCAAGCTCCGATGTCACGACCGCGACGCGCACGCCCCGCTGGCCCACCAACGCGCCGACAGGGTCGACGTGCTCGTCGTTGGAGTGGACCGCGATCTTTGCGCGGCTTCCCGGCTCGCGGACGACGCCCTTCGCCTCAACCACGCCGGAAGCCATCTCGGGTACTTCTGCTTCGAACAGCTTGACGAGAAAACGGGGATGCGAGCGGGTGAGGCGGATGAATGTGCCGCGCAAGCCTTCGTCCACGCGCAGCAAAAGGGCGCGCACGCGCTCGCCCTGGCGATAGCGCTCGCCCGGTATCTGCTCGTCGTAGGGAAGGATGGCCGTGGCGCGGCCGAGGTCCACATAGAGGTTGCCGCGCTCAAAGCGCTGCACGTGCCCCGTCACTATTTCGCCTTCGCGCTCGCCGTACTCGGAGATGATGCTGGAGCGTTCCGCCTCGCGTATCTTCTGCATGACCACTTGCTTTGCTGCCTGTGCGGCGATGCGGCCGAAATCTTCGCGCGCTTCGAGCGGGAAGGATATCTCCTCGTCGAGCTGTGCGTCCTTGCGTATCTTGCGCGCGTCTTCGATCATGATGTGCTGCTCCGGATTAAAGCGCGAGCGGTGGTCATCCTCGCCGGCGGGCTCCTCGTCCTCGCCGCGCACGAGCGTGCCATCGACGACTATTTTCGCCTGTCGGAATTCCACGTCGCCGGTCTCGGGATTGAACGTCGCGCGTATGATCTGGCCGCGTTTGCCGTACTCGCGGCGGTAGGCGGCGGCAAGTGCCGTCGCAAGCGCATCGATGACGCTCTCGCGCGAGATGCCGCGTTCATTCTGCAACTCGTCGAGCGCAGAGTTAAGGGTTTTAAGGTCAAATAGACTCATATGCTGCTAGCTGTTAGCGTCTGGTAAATCCATTAAAAATGTCCGCCACAGGCGGACTGAATACCAACTATTCAGTTGTATCGGCATCCTACCTTTAGCGATGGAAAAAGTCAATCCCGCCTAAGCGAGGCGGTTGTATCGAGCGCTCGGTATAGTGCATGTTTGGCAATGCTATACTTTCTCCATGCTATGGCTTTCCGCGTTTCCCGCACGGTAGAAGCCGGACGCTAGACGCTGTCCTATGTATATAAGCGACACACACCTCAAAACATTTCTCTCCGACGCGGGGCTCGTGTCGCAAAAGGATTTCGAAGCGGCGGAGCGCGAGGCGAAAGAATCCGGCAGGCCGGTCGGCGACATCCTTCTTGCGCGAAACGCTATCGGAGAAGACGAGTTGCGCCGCACCTACGCCTACATCCTCGGCATCCCCTTCGTCTCGCTCGCCGAGGTGAAAATACCGTACGAAACGCTCTCACTCATCCCTGAGCCGGTCGCACGCCGCAACAACATCATCGCCTACAAGCACTCTGGTGATGAGCTCGAGGTCGCGATGCTCGACACCGACGACCTCGCGGCCATCGACTTCATAAAGAAGAAGACGCGCCTCAAGGTGCTGCCGCGCCTTACGGACGTAGCGTCGATAAAGGCGGCGCTCAAGCTCTATCAGCAGGGGCTCAAGGACAACCTCGGCGATGTCATCGAGAGAGAAATTGCCGCACTCGAGCCCGGCTCGGGCGAGGCAGGCGAGGAGAGCTTGCGGCAAATGGCGGCTGCAGTCCCTGCCGTGCGCATAGTCGATACGCTCCTGCGGCACGCGTCCGCGCAGGGCGCTTCGGATATCCATATAGAACCTTTGGAGCAAACGCTCCTGATACGCTACCGCATCGACGGCATTCTGCACGATGCGATGGAGCTTTCGAAGGCCGCCGCCGCCGCGGTCGTAGCGCGCATCAAAGTGCTTGCCAACATGCGCCTCGACGAGCATCGCCTGCCGCAGGATGGGCGTTTCGGTGTCGAGGCGGGAGGCGAGAAAATATCGTTCCGTGTGTCCGTACTGCCGACGTACTATGGCGAGAAGATAGTCATGCGCCTCCTGCGGGAATCGCTTGGAGGGTTCACGCTGGAAGCGCTCGGGTTCCACGGTTCCGCGCTGGAGCGGATGCACGATGCCGTCCGCAAGACAACGGGCATGATCTTGACGACAGGCCCGACCGGCGCCGGCAAATCGACGACGCTCTACACGCTGCTCGATATCGTGAATACGCCGGATGTGAACATCTCGACCATCGAGGACCCTATCGAATATCAAATGTCGCGCGTTAATCAAACGCAGGTTCGCCCGGAGATAGGGTTCACCTTCGCGAACGGCCTGCGCGCACTCGTGCGCCAAGACCCCGACATAATTATGGTCGGCGAGATACGCGACAAAGAGACGGCTTCGCTCGCCATCAACGCCGCGCTCACGGGGCACCTTGTTCTCTCGTCACTTCACACGAATTCCGCCGCGGGGGCCATACCGCGCCTCCTCGACATGGGAGTTGAGCCGTTCCTGCTCGTCTCTACGCTGCGCGTCGTCATTGGGCAGCGACTGGTGCGCAAGCTCTGTGCGAATCCGGAAAAGTACGAACTCTCTCGCGAAGAGCAGTCGCGGCTCGAGAAGGCGGTGGATGCCGGCGCGGTACTGCGCGCCTTGAAAGAGGAAAAGGTGGTCGGCGCTGATGCGACATGGAAAAATATTCCCTTCTACCGTCCGCAGGAAACCGCTGAATGCCCCGACGGATACCAAGGGCGGCTCGGGATCTACGAAGTGCTGCCGGTGACGCAGACCATAAAGGAGCATGTCATGCGAAGCGCTACGAGCGACGACATCGAGAAGCAGGCGCGCAGCGAAGGTATGCTCACGATGACGGAAGACGGCATATTCAAGGCGGCGCAAGGCCAGACGAGCATCGAGGAAGTTCTGCGCGTCATCACAGAGTGACAGCAGGTTTTTTTGTTTTTTTCTGTTATTAGATGAGGGGGAGGGAATACGCGCGCGACGCCGTCAAAAAAGTTCTCCGTATGCCGCTGCGCGTGTGAGGCGTGTATAACTGCCTGCGGCGAACTACCCACTACATACTATACTTTACCGTGTGGCTCGGTTTACCTACACGGCGCAGCGCGCGGACGGCGAAGTCTACACCGGCAGCGCGACCGCGCGCGACCGCTTCGAGTTGTACCGCCTCGTGCGGCGCGAGGGCGGACACATTGTATCCCTCTCCGAGGATTCGGACACACGCACGTGGAGCTTTTCCTACTGGAGCTCGCGCATATCGACCGTATCGGAGTACGAGAAGGTGCTCTTGGCGAGAAACCTCGGTGCCATGCTCGCCTCGGGGCTCGCGCTCGCGCGCGCTCTCTCCGTGCTCGAGCGGCAGACGCGAAATCACAAACTGAAGAGCGTGTTGGCGGAGGTCTCCAGTGAAGTGCGGCGCGGCCAGCCGCTCCACGAGGCGCTCGCGCGATTTCCGCGTACCTTTTCAAACCTGTTCATCGCGATGGTGCGCTCCGGCGAGGAGAGCGGCGATCTGTCAGGGTCTTTGCTCGCCGTCTCCGAGCAGATGGAGCGCATGTACCAGATAAAGAAAAAAGTGCGGGGCGCGCTCATCTACCCATCCATCATCGTCATCGCTATCGTTGTCATTGCCGTTCTCATGATGACGCAGGTCGTGCCGACCTTGGCGGAAACCTTTCGGGAGATGGATGCGGACTTGCCACTCTCGACGCAGACTATCATCGCCATTTCCGATTTTCTGGTCGAGTACACGTCGCTCGCGCTTATCTTGTTCCTCCTCGTGTCGGTCGGGGCGTATATGTCTCTACGTTCCTCGACGGGCAGGCGCCTCGCCGAGCGCGTGCTTCTCATGACCCCGGTCATCGGCATGCTCGTGCGGGAAGTGAACGCCGCGCGCACGACTCGGACGCTCTCATCGCTTCTTTCTGCCGGCGTCGACGTGATGGGCTCGCTTGAGATAGTCGGCTCTGTCGTACAGAATTCGCACTTTCGCGAGGTGATACGCGCAGCCGGCCTTGCCGTCGGGAAGGGAGAGCCGCTCTCTTCCGTATTCGCGCGGCGCGAGGACCTCTACCCCGCCTACGTGGGAGAGATGATAGCGGTGGGCGAAGAGACGGGGCAGCTGACAGAGATGCTTAAGCGCCTCGCCGTACACTACGAAGACGAGGTAGACAGAAAGACGAAAGACCTCTCGACGATAATCGAGCCCTTCTTGATGTTGCTCGTCGGTGGTGCCGTGGGCTTTTTCGCGCTCGCGATGATCACGCCTATCTATGAAATGTCACAGAATATTTAACGGGAGGTGGTGCACGCGCTTTCCCCCACGTCCTTTGTGCGCTACGGGGTGATGGCGTAGGTTCCCGGCACGATGGCCCAGGAGCCGCCGGGGCCGCCGGAGAAGTTTGAGTTCGAAAGACCGCTTTCATAGACAACCTGGCTGTTGTTGCTCATCTGCAGCCGGTGTGCGGTTATCTGCCTCGCCTGTGCGTTGTTGCTGATCTGCACCGTTCCTGCGGTAGCGTAGAGGATGATGCCTTCCGCATTGTTGCCAAGCGAGATAGCGCTGCCGCTCGTGTTCGTCGTAAGTATCATCGGATAGCTGCCGGGGTTGCCGTTGCCGGAGACCTGCATGCCGTTCGTGAGCGTCACTTTCCCTTTGCTGGATTCTTCCCCGGGCGCATCGGCGATAAGAATTGCGGCCCTGTTGCCTAAAGACGCGGAGGTTTGCAGGTGCGATGTGTTGCTGAAGGATATATCGCCCGTCACCCATACGGGGCCGGTCAAGGTCAGCGTCGCGCCGTTGCTCACGGTAAGTTTGCCGGTAATTTTTCTCGGGCCGAGCGTTGCGGAACCGTTGTTGGAGATGGTGAAATCTCCCGCATGGACGCCGCCCGCTTCCGCATCTTCTTCCCACTGCCGTATATGCGCCTCTGATATAGGCATCAAACCGGGCGGAGATGAGGTTGCATTCGGATACTTGGTGCCGCTCACCGTACAGTTGGTAGTGGCGCTCTGGAATGTGGCGTCACCATGAATGGTGCAGTTGGAGAGCTGCTGGGCCCACGCGTTTCCCTCCACGGTCGTTTGGGAGAGCGATGTTTGGTTTCCGGCGAGAAAGATTTTGAAGTTGAGGTCCCCCTGCACAGCGCTCCATGCGTCCGGGTCGTCCCATACGGCGCTCGCCGCGGCCTCGCCGCGACTGTAGCCCGCGAGCGTATCGACCGCCCATTCGTAGTGGGATGTGGAAGATACGGGCAGCGACGCGACGAGCCAGTAGGTTTGGTCCGCCTGTACTTGTATGAGCGATTCGAGCGCGGCCTCCGCAAAAGAGAGGTCGTCCGCAACGTGCGAAGAGGGTATAACGGCCGTGACGAGGACGGTGCCTGAAGGCCTGCCAGCATCGTCCGCCATGACCCTGATCGTGATGTCGTTCGGATTACCCACCTTGCGCACATAGAGTTGGATCTTGTTGAGCGTTGAGGAGGTTGACGGACGGAATGACTGCGCGACGCTCGCCCGCGCGGCAACATCACCGAGCCCCACCGTCCCATTTTCAGTGGTCCACGACTGATCCGGCGAGCCGGCGGTCCCCGCCGCTACCGTGGCATCGCCGGTCACCGTGCCGCTGCCGGAGATGCTTCCGTTCGAGAAAATGTTGCCGATTATCTCCGCGCCGTTTCCCATGGACACGCCGCCTTCGCCGACCTGCACGCCGAAGTGGAACGCGACGACGCTCGTATTGATGGATGCGGTCGCGTGCACGCTCGCCTGCGCGCGCGGACTCGTGCTGTTAGGGACGGAGGCGGTAGCCGAAATACGCTTTGAGTTTGCATCGATGTTCGTGACGGTGATAGTGACGACTCCCGCGCCGAGCGGCGTGTTCGACTCGCCCGTATAGCTGCCATTCTGGTTCAGCTCGTACACCGCCTTATCTATGCCCGCCTCGGCGAGCGCGAGCGCCTGCGCCTCGGCGACGCTTGCGCGCGTCACTTTCGCATTCAGCGCGGTGTAATTGACGAGCGCGACGGCCATAGTGGTGAGCACGGCACCGAACACGAGGGCGGTAACGAGTATCATGCCGGCGGTGCGTCTGTGGCGCGTCATACTATCGATTGCGCAAGTATATGCGCTGAGAGAGCTCGGATTCGACCACGCGACCGGACACGTCGGCACGCGTATGGACCGCCGCGTCTATGTAGGTGATGAGAGAGGGTGTTTGGTTGTCGTAGGAAAAGGAGAGAGATTCGACGCTGCTCCCAAGTTTTTTCGAGCCGCTATGGCGCGTGCTCCCTACTGCAGTGTCGAGCAGGCGGTACGCATCGCTGCCGGAGGCATGAAAGGCGACGTAATCGAAAGAGCCGGGGATGACCGCGCCGTTTTCCTCTATCGACGGCAGCTGCAGAACGAGCGCATTCTCGCCGGTCGAGACGGTGGCCTCGGGAAAGGTATGGGAGGAAACCGCTTGAGACGCCTGCAGCGCCGCGGTGCGCACCTCGTTCATAACCATGCTGGCGGAGCGCACGACGTCGACGGACGAGTTATGCGCGCGATAGAATGCGCCATATCCTTGTATCAGCGCAATGACGACGATAGCAATGAACGCGAAGAGGCCGAACACGATAACCGTTTCGACGAGAGTGTATCCGCGTTCCGCTCCCTTCACATCCTGTGTGCCATGCTCCATACGACGTACTACAATCCGCCTACTTCGGTTATAAGCGTCGAGAGTGGAACGGAGCGCGCGCCCTTGCTGTGGTTCCACGAAACGGTGACGGTGACCTGCTTTGTCTTCTGATTGTATTCGGAAACGGTGATCTCTCCCGTGCCTTCTCTGAGGGCGGCGAGCGCGTCGGCCTCGAAGGTCCCGCTCTCTGGGAGTGCGTCATACGATAACGCACGCAACTCTTCGAGCTTGGTCGCGGCGATGCGCAGGGCGATATCTTGCTCTTTCGCGCTCCTCAGGGCTTGGGTCAACATGGCGGCGCTGGTATAGAGGGCGAGGGATGCGCCGAGTACGAACACCGTGAGCAGTATCTCAATAAGCGTAAACCCTCGATGCCTGTCGGGGCATTGCCCGATAGGTGTGGGAATAAATCCTCCGCGCACGGCGCGAAGTGAAGCGCGATGCCGCGTCGCGAGGCGCTTCCGGCTGGAATCCATGCCATAACTGTAGCATGCAGCATGATACAATCGCGGCAATGGCGAAGAAGATCGTTGTTGCGAACTGGAAGATGAACCCGCCTTCTTTTCGTGAAGCGAAGAAATTATTCGAAGCGGAGAAGAAGGCTGCGGCGGCACTCGCGCGGCGGGTGACCGTTGTCATCGCGCCGCCGGCGCTGTACCTGCGGGCGCTTGCCTCCTTGGTGCGGGGCGCGTCGACCGCATTCGCCGCGCAAAACGTGCATTGGGAAAGTGCGGGCGCTTTTACGGGCGAGATGTCGTGCCTGCAGGCGCGCGACGCGAAGGCGGCGTATGCACTAGTGGGCCACGCGGAGCGGCGAGCCGCCGGCGAAACGAACGACGACGCGCGCAAAAAAGTGGCTGCGTGCCTCGGCGCGGGCCTCACTCCGGTACTGTGCATAGGAGAGGCGGCGCGCAATGCCGAGGGTGCGCACTTCGACTACGTGCGCGAGCAGCTTCGAATCGGTACCGCCGATGTGCCGCAGGGGAAGGTGGGCAAGCTCATTGTCGCGTACGAGCCGGTATGGGCGATAGGCGCTGCAGCGGCGATGAAGCCGCGCGACATGCACGAGATGGCGATATTCATACGCAAGGTTCTCGCGGAGGCGCACGGTGAGGGAGCGCTTTCTGTCACGATTCTCTACGGCGGCGCGGTCGACAGCACAAATGCGGCCGCAATGCTCGAGGAGGGCGACGTTGACGGGCTTCTCGTCGGACGCGCCAGTATCGAAGCCGAGAGATTCCGCATCCTGCTGAACGCGGTTGCGGAACGGTAGCACCATGCGATGCATCGACGAAGTGCCGCTCGGAGAATTGAAGGGGAAGCGCGTACTTGTCCGCGCCGGTTTTGACGTGCCGCTGAACGCCGCCGGCGAGGTGAGCGACACGTTCAGAGTGCGGCGTTCCGCCGAGACGCTGCAGTATCTCAAAGAGCGCGGTGCGCGGGTCATCGTGCTCTCACACATTGGCCGAGAACCTCGCGAGACGAACGCGCCCGTCGCACGCGCTCTCCAGAATATCCTACGCGTACACTATGTTGCCGACGTGACGGGTCACGCAGCGCGAGACGCGGCGCAGGCCGTCGGAGAGGGCGAGGTGTTGCTTTTGGAAAACGTGCGTTCTGATCCGCGGGAAATCGCCAACGATGAGGAATTCGCGCGAGAGCTCGCATCCCTCGGCGAGCTCTACGTCAGCGACGCCTTTTCCGCGGCACACCGGGCGCACGCATCGATCGTCGGCGTACCGAAATTTTTGCCGAGCTACGCGGGACTCCTCATGTGCAGCGAGGTCGCGGCGCTGGAGAGGGCGCGCGCGCCGCGCAGCCCCTCGTTTGCCATTCTCGGCGGCGCAAAATTCGAGACGAAGGCCCCTCTCATTCGCTCGCTGCTTGATGCGTACGACCATCTCTTCGTTGCCGGCGCCCTCGCGAACGACGTGCTGAAAGCGCAAGGGTTCCCGATAGGGCGCTCGCTCATATCAAAGGAGGCGCCGGGGCCGGACGTGCTGGGGCATCCGCACTTCGTGCCGCCGGTGGACGTGGTCGCGGAGAATCTGGACGGGCAGGCGCGTACGATAGCGCCCGCGGCAGTCGCGCAGGATGAGAAGATAGTCGACATCGGGCCCGACTCCGTCGCACTCGTCGCTCCTCTTATTGAGGAGGCAAATTTCATACTTTGGAACGGGCCGACGGGGCTGTACGAGGACGGCTACACCACGTGGACGGAGCATGTAGCGC
>Ga0066639_10002409_pt1 | contig 16381 bp, 15 predicted proteins | sample CryGeyCG2114_010_2_FD_59504 | JGI IMG/M metagenome (GOLD analysis project Ga0066639, IMG submission 59504) | Groundwater microbial communities from aquifer - Crystal Geyser CG10_big_fil_rev_8/21/14_0.10 | ecosystem: Environmental > Aquatic > Deep subsurface > Groundwater | place: USA: Utah...
CCAGCTCCAGCATTGGTTTTCACCTCTCTCACTGTTCACTATGTCCTGAGCCACTACATCACAGTCTAGGTAAATTAAATTGACACCCGTAAGGAAATTGGACTTTCTTTAGACCCTAACTGTCTGATTTTGGGTCATTTAATTTTGGCATGATTTTGGCAACAATAGGTTTGGATGGCGGCTAAAGAGGAGTGTCATATCAAAAAGCATTTAAACATTTTCAAGAGTCTTCTGTTCTTCTCTTCAATCCTTTTTGTGAGTTTTGCTCAGGCACAGCTAAGCAAAAATGACTGTCTACATGAAGACAATGTTATCTGTCATAAATTGATTAAACTCAATTCTAAAATGGGGCATAAGCGTGCCTATAAACTTTCAAATGAGTTTCATCAAATAGGCAAAAAATATAATATCCCCAGTGATATCTTGATTTCAATTGCTTACCAGGAGAGTAGTTTTAGAGAGAATATTGTCCGCACTGTCACTGGTTTTGTGGCAGATGATGATAACAAATTTGTTAAAGTCGAGGTGGGAACAGATTTTTGTATGATGCAAATTAATATCGTCAATATTAAAAAAATGCACCTTGATACGCAAAAACTTCTTGATGATTCCGCCTATTGCATTGAGGCCGGTGCCAAGATTTTGTCCCAGTATCAGGAAAAACATAGCGATACAGAAGAAGATTGGTGGACACGCTATAATGCCGTGACAAAAGAAAATCGCGCCATATACTTACGCAAGGTCTCTCGGCATTTAAGCAAAATCCAAGAGAGGCCCCTGCGCGAAGATAGGCAATTGGCCTCAAACCCAGAAGGCCTGTTATTTCTTCCAATTGATAGCCAGATTTAGGCACCAGGAAATGAATGCTTGCTTAATCTGAAAGCTTCCTATCACTGGCTTTGATAATCATATTTTTTAGGTTATGTATGAGGTATGAAAGGAAAACTTTATTTAGTCGCCACTCCCATAGATGAAGAAAACGAATTGCATCCCAAGGCCAAGCAGACTTTGTTGACGGCCTATGCTGAAAATAAAGAGTACTCACTTTTTTTAGTTGAAGACATGAAGTCGGGACGGCGGCGGTGGGTGCATTTTGGTTTGCCAAGAGAAGCCATTCCTGAGCTCATTCTTTATAATGAGCACACGCGAGGCGAGATTTTGCCTCAGATTATAAGTCAGATTAAGCGTGGAAAAAATGCTTACTTAATGAGTGATGGAGGTCTGCCGGCCTTTATGGATCCAGGTCAGGAGCTTGTTTGGACCTGTCATCAAGAGAAGATTATAGTTGATGCCATGCCATTTTTTAATTCTACTTTACTCGCCCTGGCGCTTTCGGGCTTTCCTGCTGACCAGCACACTTTTCATGGCTATTTTCCCAAGGATGCCGAATTGCGAGAGAAGAAAGCTGGGGAAATTTTAAAGCAGTCGCATGCTCACATTCTCTTGGACACGCCTTATCGGCTACAGCGCTTGTTGCAGGATTTTGCAAAAAGTGAAAGTTTGAATGGCCCTAGGCGTAAATATTTTCTCGCTATGGATCTAGGTAGTTCTCAGCAGGAATACATGAGTGGCGGCATTGCGAATCTTTTGCAGCATGCTGAAGCAATGAAAAAACGCGAATTTGTCTTAGTCATCGCACCGACTAATTTCTGATTTTAAGCATGACGGGCCATCTCTCCTGTGTTAAAACGCTTCGAGTTAAATATGACACAAGAGCGCAAAACACAACATTTACATCTGACAGGGGCAGGTCAATCGGATAAGGCGGATCTGCTAGGATGTTTTGACTACGAACCCATGCTTTCGGGCCATCCTGATGGGACTGAAGATCTCAGCTGCAACTTTTTAGGCAAGAAATTGAGTGCACCTATTTGGATTTCCAGTATGACTGGCGGTTCTTGTGAAAGTGGCGCTATAAACCGTCAATTGGCGCAGGTGGCGAGTGAATTTGGACTGGGTATGGGGTTAGGTTCGTGCCGCTCTTTGCTTGATAATAATGAATTTTTTGATGACTTTAATTTACGTCCTGTCCTCGGTAAGAATCTCCCTCTATACGCCAATTTGGGCATTGCGCAGCTGGAGCGATTGCTCCATGCTGGTGAACAGGATAAAATTTTTGAGATGCTGGCAAGGCTTGATGCCGATGGCCTGATCATTCACGTTAATCCTTTACAAGAGTGGTTTCAGCCAGAAGGTGATCGCTTCTTGCACCCCCCGATTGAGACGATTCAAAAATTTTTGCAGCTTGGTCACTGCAAGGTTATCGTTAAAGAGGTTGGACAAGGCATAGGACCGGCTTCCTTGAAAGCACTTATGCAACTGCCTTTGGCGGCCATAGAATTTGCCGCATTCGGAGGTACTAACTTCTCAAAAGTAGAATTACTGCGTGGTAAAAAATATAAAAATATCAGCGCTTTAAGTTTGGCAAACGTTGGCCATAGCGCCGAGGAAATGGTATCCATGGCCCGCTATTTCGAAGAGATTTTAGGCCCTAAGTGCCTATGTCCTGAATTTATTATCTCGGGAGGAATACCTTCATTTTTAGAGGGTTACCACTTAATTTCGGGATTTGAAGGGCGCGCTATTTATGGCCAGGCCAAGGTCTTTTTAGAACATGCTTTGGCCGGGAAGGACAGTTTGCGCCTGTATGTAAAAGAGCAGCTTGAAGGGTTAAGCATGGCGCGTCGTTTTTTGCGGCCCAAAAAAATTGCAAGTTGGAAGGGTGAAGTTTAATAACCGTTTTTTAATTAGTTTTATACATAAGGGATAAGTTACTCATGAGATCAGAGATGAAAGAATATGCTCAGAAGAACGAATCCCTGTCGTCTCCATTTTTACAAAATAATAGTCTTTATTCTTCCGCCGTTGAGGGTTTTTCAAAATTATTAAAAACTGAAAAGATTGAATATTTGGTCGAGAAATTTTTTGCCGGCGAACAAGCAATTGAAGATTTGCTACGTGGTTTTTGGCACCAAGATCACAAAGTCCAAAAAGTGATTGATGAATTTAGCGAGAATACTCTGTCCAATTTCTATTTTCCTTTTGGTGTTGTTCCCAATTTTATTTTGAATAACAAAAATTATTGCGTTCCCATGGTTATCGAAGAAAGTTCTGTGGTTGCTGCTTGCTCTCGCAGTGCCAAGTTTTGGAGTACCAGAGGGGGATTCAAAGCGCAGGTGATAGAGTCTTTGAAGGTAGGGCAAGTACACTTTTATTGGCACGGTGAGGCTAAAAAACTACAAGATTTTTTTAAGCAAAATAAGAATAGTCTCATGCAACATGTCGCCCCTCTGACTGAAAATATGCAGAAGCGAGGTGGGGGACTAGTTGATCTCGAGCTACGGGATAAGAGCGACTTGGATCCGGGTTACTTCCAATTGTTTGGTCGATTTGAAACTTGTGATGCCATGGGAGCAAATTTTATCAATACTGTTTTAGAATCACTCGCCGATGAGTGGAAAGATTTGGTTGCTGCCAGTGAGGTCTTTGCCCAAGAGGAAAAAGAAGTTTGTATCATCATGTCGATACTCTCTAACTATACCCCAGAATGTCTCGTTCGCGTGTGGGTAGAATGTCCTGTCGCTGATCTGAATGATCCGACATTAGGTATGGATGCTGAACTCTTTGCCCAGAAGCTGATCCGAGCAGTCAAGATTGCTAAAATGGACACCTACCGTGCGACTACACATAACAAAGGAATATTTAATGGCATTGATGCCGTTGTTTTGGCGACTGGAAATGATTTTCGGGCAGTCGAGGCGTGTGGTCATACCTATGCTGCACGCGAAGGTTCCTATGCCGGGCTGTCAGATGCCAGCGTGCAAGACGGAATTTTTAAATTTTGGCTTGAGATTCCGATCGCTGTTGGAACAGTAGGGGGCCTTACGTCTCTTCACCCAATGGCCAAGTTTTCACTTGATCTCTTGCGCCGACCTTGTGCCAATGAGCTTATGCAAATAATTGCGAGTGTGGGGTTGGCACAGAATTTTGGTGCTCTCAGGAGCCTGGTTACGACGGGGATTCAAAAAGGGCACATGAAAATGCATTTGATGAATATTCTAAATCATTTAGGCGCTAATGAAGTTGAAAGGGAAAAGGCCAAGGTATATTTTGCGGGCAAGACAATCTCTTTTAAGAGTGTCAGAGACTACTTGGCCAAAATTCGTATGTATCAATAATTGATTAGCTTAGGAACGGAATATAGATGGATAAAAATTTTGAGACCAATGAAAAAAATAGCGGTCTAACAAAAGGTTTTGAAAGTTGCCAACCTCGACTAGAGTTAGAAGGTGACTATATTTATTATGGACATGGAAAAATTCTTTTGTCTGGAGAGTATTTTGTTTTAGATGGGGCCCAAGGATTGGCCTTACCTACTTTTCCCGGACAACGGTTGCGAGTTCGATACTCGCCTTCATACGATCCTTGCTTAACTTGGAAAAGTTATGATGAACAGGGAGAGATTTGGTTTGAGGGGAAGTTTGAATTTTGGAAATTTGCCTGCAAGCAAGCAAATCTTCCCGATGTCGGCAAAAAAATTCAACAAATCCTGAAACAGGTAAGACGACAAAATCCTCATTTCTTGCGTGATGGGGTGGACGTTTTAGTTGAGACATTTTTAGATTTTCCTCGTGACTGGGGACTAGGAAGTAGTAGCACGCTTCTTTATAATATTGCTCAGTGGGCCTACATTGGACCGTTTGAATTATCTTCGCAAACTTTTGGTGGCTCTGGTTATGATATTGCTTGTGCTGGCTCTGAAGGCCCGATATTATTTCAAAAAACTAGCAAGGGACCAGCTTGGTCACCTGTGACATTCTGGCCTAGTTTCCATAGCAATTTATTTTTTGTCCATCAGGGAAAGAAAGCAGAAACGGCTAAGGCCATCGAACTATATAAAGAATTAAAACTGAATAAAGAAAAATATATTGATCGTATTACAAAAATAAGTAATGACATGTTACAGGCTAAGACGTTAGAGGAATTCGAGGCCCTGATGTATGCACATGAGGAAATTGTTTCTCGGGCAATTGACTCTCCACCTGTTAAATTGGCATATTTTTCTGATTACCAAGGAGAAATTAAATCTCTTGGCGCTTGGGGAGGGGATTTTCTATTGGTCTCTTCCCGAGATTGCGAATATTCTAGGCAATACTTTAAAGAAAAAGGACTTGAGGTTTTCATACCTTTTGAAAAAATGATTCTAAAGCGTCCTGTTCAAAATTTGGCAGCCAATCTCAAGTCATCCTCAGAAGAACTTGAGAAAAGTAGCAATACAAATTACTTGATACAGTAAAATGCCTGCTGACTTGCTATAACTTGGTAAAATAAAGATGAATTGTAATTTAGAACACAGTCAATACCAAGTTTCAAAGCAGGACGTTGCTATATGGTTTGATGAGATTAATGACAAGGCAAAAAACATTGGTTTTCGATCTGGCCAAGTTAAGGTTTCCGCTCCATCAAATATTGCCTTAGTAAAATATTGGGGGAAAACCGGACAACAATTACCACTGAACTCATCGCTTAGTTTAACTTTGAATCATTCAACGACCGAAACTCAACTTGTGATTGAACTTGATTCAAAACGAAATGAAGCAGAATTTTGTCTATTTTTTGAAGGCATAGAGCGTCCTGATTTTATGCAAAAGCTCCTGCCTTTTTGGCAGGAAATTAAGCGCTTATTTCCCTGGCTGACGAGTGCTAAAATAAGCATTCACACTAGTAACACTTTCCCCCATTCCGCTGGCATTGCTTCTTCTGCTTCTAGTAGCGCCACTTTGGCCTTGGGACTTATTGAAATTTTTAAAGGTCTGGGTTTGCTTGATCATGCTGCTGAAAAAGAACTTGTTCTTGCGAGCTATTTAGCGCGACTTGGTTCAGGTAGTGCTTGCCGCTCTCTTTTTCCTGTAGCTAGTCTTTGGGGGCACAATCCTGGCCTTCCTGGAAATGACTATTTCGCTGTTCCTCTTCCTGACTGCGCATCCTTTTTAAGCACTTTGTGTGATGCAATTCTAATTGTTGATCAAGAGGAAAAAAAAGTCTCCAGCCGCGCAGGTCATGCGCTGATGCAAGATCATCCCCATCGAGAAAGTCGCATTGCCCAGGCGCAAAGCCGTACTCACGCCGTGCTTGCGGCAATAGAGCAAGAAGACTTTTGGAAAATGGGCGAAATAATAGAGGCAGAGGCCTTGGAGCTGCATGCCTTAATGATGTCTGGTTCTTCACCTTTTATTTTAATCAGGCCGAATACATTGGCAATTATTGAGGGGATTTGGAAAAAACGCAAAGACAACGGACTGCCTGTTTTTTTTACTCTGGATGCCGGTCCAAATGTTCATTTGCTTTATCGCGATAGCGATAAGATTGAGGTGGAAACGTGGGTAAGAGATGATTTAAGTTGTTTATGTCAAAAAATTTTGTGGGACAAAGTTGGGCCTGGTCCGGTAGTCCTCGAAGCATACAGGTCATTATGATTGGAAATAGAAGTTTTTGTAGTAAAATTCTACTGTTTGGTGAATATAGCATCATTAAAAATTCCATGGCGCTTTCTATCCCTTACCGCCTTTTTGAGGGACAGCTTAAGTTTAGATCGTCTGACGAAATAGGCAAAGGCCTAAGAAGGGGTTCACCTGACCCCGAACTCAAACCCTTCGGACAATACTTACAAAACTTGGCCGATAAAGGTGAGCTATTTTCTGATTTAGACGTTGAATCATTTCAATTTGATATATCTCAAGGTCTTTATTTTGATTCGACCATCCCTCAAGGTTATGGTGTTGGTAGTTCGGGGGCCCTGTGTGCCGCCGTTTTTGACGTCTACAATAAGAATGACAGATCACAGTTTGATATTCTCAGTTTGAAAGAAATATTTTCTCAATTGGAATCACATTTTCACGGAGCGAGCAGTGGCCTCGATCCCTTGATTAGTTATTTGGACAGACCCGTTTTACTCAAAGATAAAACTCATGTTGGCACTGTTGATATGCCTAGCTTTGAAAAAGGCAAAGGTGGAATTTTCCTTTTAAGCACCGGCCGTCCTAGACGAACTGAGCCGTTAGTAAATCTTTTTCTTGAGAAGTGTAAGGATAGGGAGTTTGAATCGCTGTGTCAGAATACACTTATCCCTTCAACCAATAATTGCATTGAATGTCTCTTGGAAGGACAAATTGCCAAACTGTGGCGAGAATTTGAAAACTTGAGTCTGTTTCAATACAAACATTTTTTGCCAATGATTCCCAACCTCTATCAAGGGCTGTACAAGCAAGGACTTGAGCATGGAGATTTTTTCCTTAAGCTTTGCGGCGCCGGAGGAGGGGGATTTATCATGGGAATGACTAGAGACTTTTCCAAAGTAAAAAGTACTTTGGGCCAATACGAGTACCGCCCAGTTTTATATTTTTAGTTTTGGGCGCTTGTTTCCTTAGCGCTACGCTTTATTTGCGCCGCTAGCTGATTGGCCTTGGCAAAGCTTGGTTTTTCATTTGCCAGTTTTGCCTGTGCATAGGTCTTCCAGTCAGAGAAGGCCAAAGTTCCAAAGGTCACACTCCTTTCTACTGACATTCCAATTTCGAGTTGTTTTAAAATAGTTTCCAGTAGTGCACGTTTGGCCTGAATGCGAGCAATGGGTGACTGAGCATTGATTCGCTCTAAGAGCTGAGACAAAAGATTCTCTCTTTCAATGCGATCTTGGTAAGTATCAAATACCAGACCGCTTAGTTTCATATCCTCACTACTAATGGGGGCCCCACCCAGGAGGTAGTTTCGTACGTGGGAAGGAGAAAGAATCGAGGAGAGGACGGCCACTCCACCCGCTGTCGGTGCAAGTCCTTTTGAAAGGTGATCAAAATGGACGTGACCAGGAGAGCGACTGATACGTATATCTCCAATCAGCGCTAGTTCCGAGCCCACGTCAAAAGCGCCTTGACCTAGATCTACAATAAGAGTCTGAGGAAGAAAATAGGCACCGGAAACGAGTCTCCCGACTTTTTCAAAATATTTGATCAGGGTCTCTTGTCCTGAATTGGCCAATTCGTGAGGAGACATACCTTTGCAAAAGTAGGCGCCACTAGATTGAATAAGAACGGATGAAATTTCCACTCGCGATGATAGCCAATTAAACAAGCTTTCTAGCTCTTCCAGGCACTTAAAGCTCAGATAGGTACCATCTTGCTCCTTATCCCCAATGCTACTGGGTGGCAGGGTTACGGTTAAGCTGCGTGTTGCAGGATTAAGCTCGGAGGTGAAATGAGAAAAATCAAGTGAAAATGCCATGGTACCATCCTTGGTTTTGGCGAATTATGCAAACCATGCACTTCATTTCCTTGAAGTGCATATTAAAATTTTCCTGAAGAATGAAGACTCTGTCAAAAGATGATAAAAAAAAAATTATGACAAGTTCATACTTTTGGTCAGAATTAACCGATCATATTATTCGGAATGCTCAGACAAAAAGCGTTCGGCCCTAATCGCTGCCATACATCCGCTACCAGCGGCAGAAATTGCCTGTCTGTAGTAGCTGTCTTGAACATCACCGCAGGCAAAGACTCCGGCCACATCTGTTTCTGGTGAACCATTCTTGGTTTTCAAAAATCCGTGTTCATCACATGCCAGTTGGTTTTTTAAAAAAGAGGTGTTGGGAGTATGACCAATCGCCATAAAGAGACCATCGGTTGGTCTTACAGTTTTTTCGCTCGTTTTCAAATTTACGACTTCGATTGCAGTTACTCCAGACTGATCAAAGATTATTTCAGAGACACTGCTGTCCCAGACAAATTCAATTTTAGGATTGTTAAAGGCGCGATCTTGCATGGCCTTAGATGCTTTGAGCGAGTCTCGTCTGTGAATGACATAGACTTTGGAGGCAAATTTAGTCAAGAATGTTGCCTCTTCCATGGCAGTGTCTCCACCTCCAACAATGTGGACAACTTTGCCCCGAAAGAAAAACCCATCACAAGTGGCGCAAGCGCTGACTCCGCGACCAATCAGTTCCATTTCATTGGGAATGCCTAAATATTTTGCGCTGGCCCCGGTTGCTATTATTATTGTTTGGGCCAGATAGCTGCTGCCATCATTACAATCAACTTGAAAGGGGCGTTTAGATAGATCAACAGAGGTCACATTGAGGGATTTATATTCCGCCTCGAATCTCTGCGCTTGTTTTTTCATATTTTCCATCAACTCCGGGCCTTGAATTCCCTCGGGGAAGCCAGGAAAATTTTCAACTTCAGTTGTGGTTGTGAGCTGTCCTCCGGGTTGATTGCCTTCTAGCACTAAGGGCGACAGGTTGGCGCGAGCGCTATAGAGGGCAGCAGTGTGGCCAGCGGGACCAGAACCAATAATAATAACTTGACGCTTCTCCATTATGAACTCCTCATTTCTAATGATTAAATATTAACCATGACGAGATTGAGCCTTAGGTCAACATAGGGGGCGAGACCTTGACTATCCTTCTCTAGATTCGAGCATTTTTTTGATGCTTTCAGGCCGGTCATCTTTTTCTGGATGCATTTGGTAGTAGGCCTTAACCGAGATCAATTCATCAGGATGAGGGGCCTCACGAGTGGTAGTGAACGCCTCTTCAGTAATTGTGCATTTGTATTCGTAAGTTTTCTTATACTTTTTGCGCGCCACGCTAAATCCTTTCTTTCCAAGTTTATTTCTAAGTCATCTATATAGTTGAAAATCTTCTCATGTTCAATACTGATGTAGCAAACACTTGCAATCTTTGGCCGGCAAAAAATACCTAGCCTCTAGAATCAACAATGGGGCATGTTACAATCAAACTATCTGAAATTAAAGGGGCAGCATGTCCTTAAAAGGCCTGTGTAGTATTTTTTTTTGGCTCGCTTTCATTCCTCTTGGTCAGGGATTTGAACTGGTTAAAGTTTTGAAGGTTAGCACGTCGGGACGTTCCATCATAATCGATAAAGGCAAACTTGAGGGAGTGGCGCTTGGTGACTGGGCGCGATTTATTTTTCAAAGTGGTAACCCTGAGAACCCTAAGCTTTCAGATGTTGCCGTTGCTGAGGCAATCTCAGTTGTGGATGACCAAAGCTATTGGATAATTCATGAAAGAAGCGCTAGCGCCAATGCCTACGAGCAACTCAAAGGTGGGGGGCATCTGCTATTTGCTAAGGCCAATGACATCTTAAATGGCAGAAGACCGTTTAAAACTTTGGCCAAAACTTCATACACCTCTACGGAAAATTTACAGCAGGTGAATGAGCTTGAAAAAGAGGATGAAACAGTTCATGGGCCGGGCATCATAAAACACGATAAAGATTATGAAGTACTCGATAGCTTGAAGGAACCGGTCGATATTTCGGAGCATGATCTTGAGAGAACTGAATTTAGGCCTGCAACTTTGAAACAAAATAAAAAAGGTGAGTTAGATGAAAAATATATTGAAGCAGTAGGAACTGAGTTGAATGAGATTGCAGTTGAAGAAGTTATGCCAGAAACAGCAAAGCAAAAAGAAATGGCCAAAAAGCGCGTCTTTCATTCGACTGAATCGGGAGTTATCAAAAAGATCAATGCTCAAAAGCATGGATTGGCCGAAATGTATAACGATGCCCGGCATGATCCAAATGCGCGAATATTTTCCGACCACTCAGTAGAAAAATCAGTCTTTGAACAGCACCAATACGATAATCAGCAAAAAAAGATGATAAGTCCCCAAGTCTACAAGAAAATAAAGATGGGTGGGCCACTGTGGTCTGCTGATTTAACAGACTCGGGACTTCGTCGCTATTTTATCCAGTCTGGTTTAGAATCTGAATTTCAAAGACAAAAGCGAGCTTTGGAAAACAAGGAGTCACACGAAATACTTATCCGCTTTTCTCAGGGCATGGTTGATAATACCAATGCCAATGATGGGAATTATCGCGCTATGTATAAAGGCCTCGGTTTAGGATACGAATTTCATCTTATGAAGGTTAAGGACACTTTGGAACGATGGTCAATTGAATTGGGTTACGAAAGTGCCAGCGGTTTTTATGATATAGGTAATCAAAACGCAAAGGGAAGCGAGACGACTTGGAAGGGGATGCTGAACTACTATTTTTATAATCTGCCCTCAGCGATACAAACTTTTACATGGTATCTAGGCACCGGCATTGCCACGGGCAATGCAAAAATCAACTCAGTGAATCTATCACAAAGCTATGATTACCAGATCCTTTCTCTTAAGTATGCCCAACTGGGCATGAAGTATCGCTTTTATGCCGGAGACGAAAAGGATGATGCCTTCAATTATGGCGTTGGATTTAACTTTTTACTTTCATTGGAAAGTAGCACTTATAAAAACAGCGAGGCATTAAGCGACAATATCAATGGAACTTTTTCTACTAATGATTTAAAATTTATCGTAGGTGCCAGTGTATTGTTCTAATTTTGTGATAGGGGAGGGTTATAACCTTGGAAGATAACCGACAAATTTCTCCTTTGCTCTGCCTCTTTGTGGCAGGATTTTTTATTTGGTGCTCTCTCAGTGCAGTTTCACAAGCTTTAGAAATTGATGAGAAATTAACTTTAAGATTATTGCGCACATCGACTTCGAAAAAAACAATCCTGATAAATAGAGGGCTAGAAGATGGACTGGCGGTTGGTGATCATGCAAAGTTTTATCTAACCACTGGTATCGTTGCCAGGGGAGTTCTTTCCAAGGCGTCTCCTTCACGTTCTATATGGTCGCTTTATCGTGTTATTGATGGCGAGCAGTTAGCAGTTGATAAAGTCATGAATCTTAAGGTCGCCACACCTGTTAAATTGACTGAAGATCGAACTAAAATGCTTTCGCCTGATAATTCAAACGAGGGGGCATATCAAATTCCTATCGCTCCAGGAGCGGAAGAAACGGTTGCGGGGCTTTCTAAAGAGGATGAAAGTGATTTGGCTGGCCTACAGCAACAAAAAGATGACATGCCGGCAGTATCGCTGGAGGAGAACATTGGACTGGCCAAGGGCAAGACTCTTGAGTTTTGGGGCATCTTGCACTTTAGTGGTCTGAGCTCTTCCTCAGATCGGGGTACGGATGGTAGTAGCTCCGGATCGAACTCTACAATTGAGCTATCAGCTGGGCTTGAAAAGTATTTTTCCGATACCAAGACCTGGCTACATGATATTTCTATCTTTGGTATTGTTCACTACTCCGGCAGATCTATTCAAACTGTTTCAGGTGAGGAGTCTTCTCTTACGGCCTTGGAGTACGGAGTTGGCGTAAATTGGCATTTTTGGGCAGACCCTTTTGTTTTTAATAAACCCATTGGTTTTTTTACCGCTTCTTTAGGTGTTGGTAAAACAGAAGAAGTCTTTAGCATCAACAATTCGACAACAACCACTACCGGAACTCCGGTCGGTGGCACGTCCAGCTTTATGGCGGTAGGAGCCGGATTCAAATATTATCTGAGCAAGGGTGTCGGCTTTCGTGGTGTTATTGACTATTACCGCCGTGGTGAACGCTACGTTTTTGATGGTCAAGACACCGATTTTAGTAAGGTGGTAAGTGGACCAAGGATTATGGTTGGCCTTTCATATCGTTGGTAGGATCCGCGCGTCTAGGCCGAAGTTAAGAGCTTCACAAAGTCATTTAGGTTTTGCTTGACCCACTCCTTAGTATCATACATTTGTTTTAGATCAGACATGCTAGGCGCTTGGTTTTCATCTGGCCGGGCGGCCAATAATTCTTCCAGTTTATTTGCAAACTCGGCCACACTGGCAGTTGTTATGAGGGGAGAATCTATTCCTTCTCTACCCAAAGGAGTGGACAATACCTCTGCTCCGCTAAAAAGAGCTTCCAGTATCTTAAGTCGGGTACCGCTGCCTTTAAGTATTGGAACTACCAATACTTTGGTTTGAGAAAAAAATTCTTTCATTTTAGCATCTGAGACATTTGCGACCAAAGTAACATCACTTTGCTCTAGCAATGTGATAATCTCGGGTACGGGACTTTTTCCTGCTACAAGAAAACGATATTTTTCCCTGATAGAGGGCGAGAGTGCTGGCAAAATCTCGCGACATAGTAATTCTACCGCCTCAATATTAGGCAGATAATCCAAAGTTCCGATGAATGAAACATATTTTTTGTGAGGATGGGAAAAATATAGATTTGAATCAACTAGATTTGGGAAAACAAAAATCTTGGGCGCTAATTGTGGTCGCTTGCTAATGATAACATCCCTTTCTCTCTTAGAGCATACCAAAGTTAAATGGGTCTTAGACATACAATCAAGTTCATACTCGGCAAAGGCCAGAGCTTTAGTCGAACAGTCATTACGAGAAAAAAAATTTTCAAATTCGAGATTGTGGGCATTGTAGATAATAGGAATATTCTGGTTTAAGTTCCAAGAGAAATGGCGAAGATGATCAAAATGATAGAAATCTCCACACGGGATTGAAGTATGGGCGGTGCGAAACATGGTTCTAGTGTGAAATCCATATTTTCGAGCACGTAAAATGGCGCTTAGGCCTCCTGCCAGTGGAAGGGCACCAACATAATGAGTAAGAACCTCAAGTCCAGCGCTCTCATATAGGTGAGTGAGAGCACGGTTACGTAAGCTAGCGCCACCAGTTTGGGTGCTATCTCTAAGTGAGGAAAGAAAGTGAATTTTCATTATAAATCCCTGAGGTATATACTACGTCATGTTGAAAAAAAAACAAGTCACGGGAATTTGTAAATATAAGACGTCTGGTATTAGGAGAAAAGCTAATGGTCGTTGCTGTTATTAGCTGGCCTAGTTTCGATTTGTATATGCTCTGATGGAAGAGGAGTAAGCAGAACAGGAGGGGTAGGTTCAAAATATTTTTTAACCTTGCGACTATCGATTTGGAAATAAATTAGCCCAGATAAAGACAGCAGAATAATGATAAAAAACCATACAAAGTTTGAAATATCTTTTTTTTTCACATTGCCGCCTCCCAAATATCTTAAAATGAATTTATAATAATGACATGAAAAAAATGAATTATAAAGTATTGCTAGTCTTTTGTTTCGTCTTACTCAATTCATGTAGTAATGAGAGTTTGTGGAAGAAAAAGGAAGCGGTAAAGGAAAAAAATGAAATCGTCCCAGTCAAGATTAATCCTGACGAAATGAAAAGCTGCTTAAATGGTGATGGGCGTTTTTGCTTAGGTATCGGAAATCAATATTTACAGGCCAATCAAAATGAAAAGGCCTTCAGACACTATTTGATTGGCTGTAATTTGGATCTTGGGGCAGCTTGTACTGCGGCAGGAAAATTGAGTATTGAGCAAAAACAACATGACATAGCGCGAACTTTTTATGAAAAGGGATGTCAGCTTAAGCATGGTCATTCATGCTTGGAGCTCGCCTTAGAAAAGCTTGCGCTTGGTCAGGAGCAAGAGGGCAAAACATATCTGCTCCATAGTTGCGATTTTAATGACCGCGATGGATGTTTAAAGTTGGGAGAATTCTTTTTTGTTCATGGTGAAACGAAAAGATCATTCTATTTTTTTCGTAGATCCTGCGATCTTGGCCATTCAGGGGCCTGTTACGATGCAGGACAAATGCAGATAAAAATGGGGAATCAGGCCAAGGCAACAGAATACTTTTTAATTGCTTGCGATCGCTCTGAGCCTACCGCCTGTTACAATTTGGCCTGCCATTTTTCTCGCCAAAATGACATTGAGAAAGGGCTATTTTATTTCGAAAGATCTTTAAATTATGGTTTTAATGACTGGAACATGATTGAGTTTGATCCCGATTTAAAATTGCTGCGAAATACCTCGAAGTTTTCTTCTTTGGTTAGTTTTTATCGTATGGATAGTATAAATGATATGCAAAACTCAGTCCGCGATTAAACTCACAAACGGCGTATTTTATCAAGGGTGGCACAGGCAGAGGCCGGGGATCTGCCTGGTACGGTTGATGTCGTCGTAATCTTATCCAGATCACCTAGTCGATATTCAATGCAATCAGTTTTAGCCAGAAATGAGAGGGCCATAAGTAGACTTTTGGTATGATATGTATGGATTGATTTTTTTATGATGGCAGCGAAATGTGACAGGTTGTGCTTGCTAATATAACTTAACGCTACAATTGTCAGAATTTGCTTTTGTGATTGTAACATTTCTCTAAGGTTTTGGTCTGATTGTTTTGAATTGGCAAATGCCTGGAGTAGCTTTTCAAAATCAGCATGTAGAGATGAATAAGATTTTTCATTTTGTGAATTTTCAAGAGTTAGAAATATAGTGTTCCACTGTTTGGAAGACAAAAGCTTAGGATCAAGTGTTTCAAATCGTTGCATCAAACCGCATAGGCCCTTTTCACCAGGCGAGAAAAGTTCTGCAAATCCCAAACCAAATGAGCTGGCCGTCTGCGATGGATTAAGCGGGGTCAGTTGCCTATATACTTTAAGCACGTCCGCATTTTTTAAATAGTGCATATACTTGGCGAAATCAAAGTCACAAGTCGTTGGTAACTTTAATTTTTCGACTATGGCATCAACGTGCTTTTTGCTTAGGGGATGGGCCTGAAATTCCAGCTCCATTAAGCGTGCATTCAAACTGAGATTTTCGTTTTCTGATCGATTAAGTGAATAGAGGTGTAAATTAAGCCAGCAAAATAGTGTGGTTGCTAGCAAGGAAAATTGAATAGCATATAAATTCTTTTTTGAAAATATAAGATGACGATCATGTGTTTTTATAAACACCCAAAAGCAAATATAGACACCCAAAGCACCCAACGCTGCCTTGCTTGGTCGAATGAAAGCTATAGAGAAGGTCAAAGCGGCAGTTAGTAAAATAACCTTTTTGCTTTTGAAATTCATTGTTCTAAGTAATTTTAATTTAAAAGTGAACCACTGGATAAATGAGGATTGACCTTGACGGTTTTTGAACGGACCATAGGGATCGACGTTAAATAGAAATGTAAAAAGAAAAGCAAGCAATAGAAAGTTTAACATAATCATTTGGGTGGAAAATAATTCTTCTATGTATGTACTTTTATTCTCCAGCACCAGCTTGACATAATGCAGGTCGTTTTCTCTCCCCGAAAATAGACTTAGAGGCGAATCTGATAGAGGTCCATCAATAGGCATTAATCTTTTTGCCAGCAGCATCACAAAAAAGAAGATAGAAAGTAGGATTATAATTTTGAAAGTTTGAAATATAATATTAAAGCCGATCAAAGATGTTCTTGAGAGTGGGGCATTAGGTAGCCATTTTGAGACTTGTATCAAGGGAAAAGTATAAAAATACAGGCCATAAAGTGCGATCGAAAAACTGAGGTAAACGAAAAGCAGTCTCTCTGCTCCTGAAGAGGCCAAAGGATAGAGAATAAAACCAAATATAAGACCTGTGACCAAAACTGTCAGAGCAATTTTTTTAAGTAGATCTATTAAATAAAATTTAAGCAATGTTT
>Ga0066639_10002413_pt1 | contig 16371 bp, 22 predicted proteins | sample CryGeyCG2114_010_2_FD_59504 | JGI IMG/M metagenome (GOLD analysis project Ga0066639, IMG submission 59504) | Groundwater microbial communities from aquifer - Crystal Geyser CG10_big_fil_rev_8/21/14_0.10 | ecosystem: Environmental > Aquatic > Deep subsurface > Groundwater | place: USA: Utah...
AGAGATATGTGCTGGAAACCGACCGTCTTGTGGCTTTCTTTTTTCATCAAGTTTCATATTGGAAAGAACCTTAATACGAGCAACAAGGGGGCTTAGTACATTAATTGGCAAAACCAAACTCGTATACATGTCTCCGTCTACTCTAAATCTGACACGAACATTTTCGTCCATTGGTTCAATATGAATGTCAGAAGCATTGCCATCTGTTGCATACTTCAGTATCGTAGCAACAATTTTGGTAGCCGGAGCGTCCTCGATAAGGGTTGTCTTAATTTCTTTTTTATCTTTATTTTTTTTTATTTCGAACTCTTCATCTTGAGTAAGTTCACTCTCAAGTTCCCCCAGAGCCTTTGAGACCTCACCATGTAAACCCTTATAAGAATCAATAATATTCTGAAAATCCGGCTCTGAAATTAAAAAGATTTTGTAAGGAATCTTTTCTTTAGAAGAGATAAACTGAAGTGCATCTTTGGCTTCGATATTCTCTGGGTCAATTATCCCAACCTCTAAAACTCCATCCTCCATCCCAATCGGAACAAATTTATAGTGAGTAGCTGACGATTCTGGAATAATTTTTAAGATATCAAACGGAATCTTCTTTTCCCCAATAATCCTAATGGGAACACTAAAATAATCTCCTTTCGCTTCTAAAATTTGAGTAGGAGAAACCCCTTTTTCAATTAAAATAGACTCAACACTCTTTGAAGACTGCTCTGCCTGTTTCTGTAAATCAGAAATTTCTGTTTCCTTTATTAGACCCTTGGAAGATAGAGCCTCTAGAAATCCCATTTGAAAATTATTTTTAATAGTAAATTTACTGTTCAACGCTCCCCTCTCCTGTATCCTGACCTGATTCATTGTTCGACACAGAGGGGCTTTCTGTAACCTCTACATCTTTACCAATGTCAGCAAAGGGGTTGGGCCTTCCAGTTGGTTGTGGAGCTACAGTTTGACTAAAATCGCGAAGAATCACAAAAGCTCTTTCACTAAATATGGTCTCGTCAAGCTCAATTGAACGAAGTTCTAGTAAAACATTCAGAAAATCTTTACCAATTACGGCACTCTGACTATTAGACACATTATCAGAACTCAGCAGGGTTCCGGTCTCTGTATTGGGAGCAAAGAAGGATTTATAGAGTATAAAAACAACGATGCATATGACTACAACTATGAAAATATTTTTATATTTATTTAACAAATTTTTCATTTTCTTTATAACTTCTATTTGAGCCAGTAAGTCCTAATCGAAACATCAAAGTCAAAAAGTTCTGCACTCTCGCTTCTTGGTCGGAAACTCAATCTCTTTATGTCAACAATTCTTAGGCTTTGTTCTAAGTCGCTTATAAATCTCTTAAAGTCTGCATAGGGCGAAGTAACCTTGAAACTTAGATCAATCTCACCAATCGGACTATCTTGGGTAATAATATTTGTATTTTCATTACTACTGTCATTATCAGAAATAGAGACATTCTTTATGAGCATACCGTGTTTTGAGGCAATACTATCTAAGTCAAGAATCAATCTGACATTATCAACATTGTCTGGTAGAAGTTTATCAATCCTGTCGATACTTTCGGTAGAAAACGTATTGTATCTACTTAAAAGACCATCTCGGACGGCCTGAAGCTCCTTTGAACGATTCAGGGCTTCATCAAATTGGCTGTTCTCTTCGCTAAGAATTTTAATTTCTTTGTATGTTGGGTCAACAAAAGTAAAGAAGGCTGCAACCGCTAGTAATATTAAGACTGTTGAAAAAATTGTTCTAGACATATTAAAAACCTTCTACATTACTCTTAAAAAGAAGAAGACTTGGATTAACCATGGCTTTATACGAAAAGCTTATGTTCCCAGAATTATCAAGATTTATGTCAGCAAATATTTGGTCGCTCAGAAACCTATTTTTTCCAAACAGATCAGACTGTAAGACTACTGTCGCGTAGTCGGTCGCTTGCCCATCCATTTGAAGCTCCATCTGGCCTGAGTCTTGGACAGTAAAATCAAATTGATTAAATTTGACACTTTTCAACGTAGATTCTTCGATTAACGCAAAAAGTGGTGTTAGAAGAATGTGGGAAGCTAGGATATCTTTGGAAGCCTCAATCCTATTGTTAAGCGCAGTCAACTCTTCAATCAAACCCGGGTCAAAAGCTTCCTTGGCTCTCTCAAGAGAAACTGCTTTTTGGTTGATGCTTTTTTCGAGAATCTTTTTATACGCAAAAACACCAATGGAAGATGCTGCTGAAATTACAAATATTAGAATCGCGATAATAGTAAACAGACTCGTCGAGGACTTTTTCTTGACTATTGGATTCAGAGACTTTTGTGGTATGAAAGATGTTTTATCAAAGACATTAGCCATACTTAAATTTTATTACGAAAGAGTATAAATTCCAAAGAAAATGTGTGTAATTCGTCTCAATTTATTCTGACTCCTCAAGCTTACGAAGGGCCACGCCAATTGCTACCGCAAATTCAGGCCCCGCCAATTTAAGAGTATCTGATAGAAACGCTGGGTACTTCAAGATAGAAAATGGGTCGCTGACCTTTGCCTCTATAGATAAAAACTTGTTAGCTACAGTAACCAATCCCTTAACGATAGAACCACCTCCGGTTAGTGCAATTTGAGAAACACTTTTATTAAACTTTGTCTGGTAATTTATCAAGACTCGATTTGCTTCGTGAAATATATTTTCTACAACAAGAGAAGAGACTTGGAAGGAGTCATTCCGATCAGGTAATAAACCATTTTCTCTCTTTATTTTCTCTGCCTCTGCCATACTAATGCCAAGTGCCCGCGAAATTGAAACTGTGATATTTTGAGAGCCCCTATTTATAACGTGAGACTCCTTAACAATGCCACTTTCGACAATATAAACCTTTGTAGTGCCCGCCCCAAAATCGATAATCATAATAGACTCTCCTGGTTTATGAGAAACCGTTCTGACAGTGCTAAAAATTTCAATCTCCAAAAAAGACGGAGTAAGCCCGGCCTCTCTCACAATTTTTGTATAATTTTCAATTGTCTCTTTATGAATGGCCACAACAAAAACATCGGTTCTATTAGACTTGCGCTTGACTTCATCTTCTTCCTTCTCCTCCCGAGATGCATAGGATGGAGGGGCAGATTCTTTCGGCACCACCTTCCAATCAATTAAAACCTCATTGATTGGAACAGGAATATATTTCCTCATCTCAATTGGCACCATCTCTTCAAGTCTCTTTTGACTAACTTGTGGCATTGATATCAAATTAATAAGACTTGAACTCATTGGAATAGCCACGCCACAATTTTTTGTTGTTACCTTTGATTCTTGGAGTAAATCCTTGAGAGCGGCAGACATTTTTTCCAGAGGAAGAGCTGTGGCCTGCCCACTATCAAGGCCGCTATAGGGACCTAGCGCCAGCTCCCCGTATGTTTCGAGAACAGCAGCCCCTTTTTCTCTTTTTATTTGAACCACTTTTATAGAGGAAGAGCTAATATCAACGCCCAAAACACTTTTATTGGCGCTAAACCCGCCCAATATTTTGTCTAGAAAACCTGGCATATATAATTATATTGTAACTTATAAATAGAAACTTATAAATGAAAATAATATCTACAGTTTGGGGAATTGCTCTAGAAATACTTTTCCCGTCAAAAAGAGCCGAGAAGAGAGTCCGAGAAATGACTTTGGAGGATTTCTTATTACTTAAAAAAGTAAGTCTTGATGAAACAAACAGGATCTGGTCTCTATTTAATTATAAAAATCCACTCATTCGGGAAGCAATCTGGCAAATGAAATATAGGAGAAATAGAACTATCGCCAAGATTTTCGCGGAGGTTTTGGAAGAATTTCTTTTGGAAGAACTTTCTGATTTAGTTCTGTTTGAAAATTTCGAAATGCCACTTTTAATACCGATTCCAATGAGTAAAGAAGAAAAAAGAAAGCGCGGATTTAATCAAACTGAAATGTTAATCGAGGAATTGGCTAAACTTGATACTAAAACATATGAATATGATTTTAATCTCCTCAAGAAAATAAAAAATACTAGAAGACAGGTTGAAGTGAAAAAAAGAGAAAGACTAGAGAATGTCAAAGGAGCTTTCAGTGCAGATGAAAGTGTCAAAAACAGAAACATTATTCTAATTGATGATGTCTATACAACCGGTAGCACTCTAAACGAAGCCGGTCGGATTTTAAAAGAAGCTGGAGCTAAGAAGGTCTTTCGGTTGGTTATTGCACATTAGGTTAGAAATATTAGCCCAACACCTTTCGCGAAAGGTGTTGGGGTGCTGGGGTGAGACTACGAAGATTAGTTGTTAGACACAAGAATTATAGATTTCTATTTGACTATTATAATTCTCAATTAAAACCCTGGTCTCTCCAAGCAAAGTATTATATTTATTTACCAGACTATTATATTCCTCAACTTTCTCTCTGTCTCTAAAAGGCTTCCCTCTTCCCTCACGGGGACTCTCGTCCATTTTATCTATCTCGGCTGAGAGAGTATCAAGCACCCTTTCGTTGTTTTCAATACTTAATTTTAAATTCTCATCCGGAGTCGGGCACTCCGAAGCAGGACGACCAAATTCCTGCACCGAAAGCCAAGTCATCCTTCCTTCAAAATCTCCCGGGCTGGCGGCGATGCCAATTTCACTATATTTTCCATTTAAAATATTTGCTCTGTGCCCGGGTGAGTCCATCCAAGCTTGAACAAGGACGACATCGTCATCATAATTTCCTAGAGCTAAGTTCTCCGCGATAGAAAGATATTTATATCCCACCGCATCAGCCAGATCTCCAGGCCCCTCACCAGTTGGTGATTCGTGCTCAAAATATTGATGGGCGAACATGTCGTCAACTTTTATCTGTGATGCGTTAGAAAGTTTTTCATTCAGTGCAAGTGGTAGCAACCCATTCTCTCTTCTGTGCCTGTTTGTTTCACTCAATATTCCCTGAACCGTTAAGTTGGTCTTTGCCGATTCGTCAACAGGGCCACGCAAAGGCACCGAGGTGATAATCTCTCGTAAAGGCTCTCTCAATTCGCCCACCCTCATAGCCAAATCGGAAGAAGTATCCTGCCAGAGAACTTTTATGTCATTCCAAAAATAAAAGCCCACAAGGACCAGTATCAATAAAACTAGAGCTTTAAAATCATTTCTTTTCATAGCTAGCTTTTAGATTTCAAAAAATAGAAAATTAGGTTTATTCCCCACTTCATAATAACAAACTATAGAGTGTTAGTATGACTTTGTCGACATATTGTATTTCCAAGGTATTGGAGGATTACAAAAAACTTGACAAGTACTATATATTAGTATATAATTAACTATAGTGTTCTTGTAAGACCCCATATCACTAACCTTGTCTGGAGGCAAGCCAAATGAAGAGGCTCTTGAGTCTGATGATAACCGTTGTCACTGCTGCTCTGAACTGGGCGGCATTCTGGTGGCTGGCTGACTACTTCGGAAGCCAGAACCCGGTCTTCATCGCTACCAACATTCTCCTCGCGCTCCTCGTTCACGAGATGGGGCACATGTACGTGATGGAGAAGGCTGGTATTCGGAGTCACATGATCTTCTTGGTCATCCTTGGTGGCGTCGGCCCCTGGAAGGAAGACCGAGAGAAGTTTGACGAGCTTAACTGGAGCACCCAGTGCTACCTTAGCCTCGCCGGTGTGATGGGAAACATTCTCATCGTTGGAGTAAGTGCCGTCCTCTACGGATCAGGCACCCTCGACGTAGAGAAGTTTCTCTCTATCGCAAACTTGAACGGCCTCCTGATCATGTTCAACCTGCTTCCATGGTGGAAATTCGACGGAGGGCGATTCACGCGGACATTCTTCAACAGTGTCCCCGAACACCTCGACCGGGTGTATTCCACGGCCTTCACGCTTGTCGTGGTCGCTGGACTCGTCATGGTCATGTTCTCGGTCGGCGGGCGTCTCTTTTTATTCGAATCATGGCTCTTCCTTCTGGGCATCCAGAGGAGAGCGGTTGATGACGACCCGTCGGGGAGTCTCGACCACAGAGCGATGAAGAGTTGGGAGGAGATGTATTGGGGAGTCGTTTACATCGTACTCTTCGTGATGGGCATGGTCATAGCCATGGTCACTCCGAACTGGATGATGTAGTAGCCACGCGAAGCGTGGCGCCCTGCCCCAAAGATGGAGCCCCAGAGGCCCTCGTCTTTGGGGCTTTCGTCTTTTATATAAAAAACCTCTTCACACCTCATACCAACAAACTGGAGTTTGTTGGTATGAACTGTGGGAGTTATTATTCTCAAGAAATTCCGAAAGCGACAGATATTGGCGATTAAAAGTTACATTACTCTAAAGCACTCTAAAGCCTCTAGAGCTCCAATCGTTTTAAAGTCATAGCATTGACTACCACAATAACTGTCGAGAGGCTCATCACCAAAGCTCCAATCTCTGGTCGTAAAAAGAACCCCCAAACAGCAAATACACCCGCAGCGGCAGGTATTGCCACAATATTGTAGCCAAGCGCCCAGACAAGATTCTGAATCATTTTTGAGTATGCCTTTTTGGATAGCTTAATTAACCTCAACACATCAGCCGGATCATTATTTGTGAGTACAACATCACCTGATTCAACAGCTACATCAGTGCCCGCTCCAATAGCCACACCTGCATCTGCCTGAGTGAGAGCAGGTGCGTCATTTACCCCATCGCCAACCATAAGCACCACACTACCCTGCTCCTGAAGCTCTTTAATGTGTTTATATTTATCTTCTGGTAAAACATCCGCAAAGTATGTATCGATTCCAAGCTTCTCCGAGACCTCTTTTGCCACTTGCTCGTTATCTCCAGTAAGCATTGCCACCCTCACGCCTAAAGCATGCAAATTTTTAACCACTTCATAAGATGAATCCTTGATTGAATCCGCAAGGGTGATATACCCAAGCAATTCTTCTTTCGTTGCGACGAAGACGACTGTATCTGAAATGCTTTCCGGTATCTCGTGGTTAAACTCTTCAATCATCTTCTTATTACCAACAAGATATTCTGTTCCATTTATTTTGGCTCGCACACCTTTCCCCGCGACATTTTTAAAGTTGCTGGTTTCAAACAAATCTACTTCCTCTTTACGAGCATACTTAAGTATTGAATGTCCAATAATGTGCGAGGAGTCTTTCTCTAAAGAGGCTGCAATTTTCAATACATCATCCTCGCTTGAACTTCCTAGAGCTTTAATATTAGAAACTCCAAACTTTCCTTCCGTTAAAGTTCCTGTTTTATCAAACACCACATAATCAACTTTTTGTATTGTCTCGATTTTAGACAAATCTTTTATAAAAAATCCATTCTTCACTGCAAGTGATGTGGTAATGGTTGTTACTGTGGGAATGGCAAGTCCGAGAGCATGAGGACACGCGATAACAAGCACGGTAATTGCAAGGGTTATTGCGAATACAAATGATTCACCAACAATAAGTGTCCATATGAGTAGCGTTAAAAGAGCTGTTATTCCTGCAACAAAAGTGAGTACGGCTGAGGCTTTATCGGCAATTCTTTGAGAACGTGGTTTTGTTTTTCCAGCTTGTTCAATCAGCTTTTGTATTTGTCCAACAGTTGAATGTTCTCCGACTCTGGAAAGTCGCACTGTAAGTGAACCATCTAAACATATAGAACCGGCAATAACCTTGTCGCCTTCTTGTCCCGAGCCTGGTCGAGGGGCCTCTTTTTCGACTGGCTTTGATTCACCACTAACAAGCGATTCGTCCACATTAGCAAATCCCTTCGTTACAATGCCATCAGCAGGAACTTTTTCTCCTGGCTTCACTACAACAATATCGTTTTCCTCAAGCTCCGATATGTCCACATCTTTTTCTTGCCCAGCTATAAGTTTATGCGCTTTCTTTGGTAAAAGTTTAGCAACCTCCTGAAGAGCACTTCCGGCCGCACTACTTGATTTTGCCTCTAGATAGTGACCAAACAGGAGCACCCAAACAAGGGTTGAGATCTCTAAATAAAACTCGGCGTGAAGTGATGGAATAAATGTTGAAGCTACTGAAAAAAGGTACCCCGCACCAACCGCAAGAGAGACAAGCGTCATCATTCCATAACTCCTGGCTTTTATTTCGTGCCATGCGTGCTGAAAGAAGACGATGGAGAACCCAAAAATGATAGTTGCTATGCCAAATTGTATCCATGCATTTAAACCAAAAGTGATACCAAGAATTTCTGATACTTTTGGATGTACCAGGACCAGTGGAATAAGGAGAGCTGTAACAATCCAAAATCGCTTAAGATATTCACCAGCAGACCCATGACTCATCCCATGTCCGTGGGAGTGTGCTTTGTGATTGTGCTCGATATGTTTTTGTTCTGTGTTACAACAATTCATAAAATTTCCCACATATTAAACACTACAGCCGCCTCCACCGCCTTTCTGTTCAGGCGGAGTGACTTCGGCAGCGACTCGCTGGAAACCTGATGCGCTTGAATAATCAGCTCCAAGCACCTCTTGCGGGTTAACATCCTCCCAATAAACGCCCTTATTTTTCATGTACATAGCTATGGTTATGTAAGTATCGGGGAACCAGTACGAATTTATAGCAAGAGCCGCATTCCACATCTCTTGTTCGCTTGCGCCTTGCGATGCCATGAGTTCCAAGAGGCCGAGCATCGCCATGCCATGGTTGCAGTCGGGGAAATGTGTTGAGTTCCCGCAACAGGGTCGGTATATCCCTCGTGACACTTTGTCAACCAGTGTCTGTTCCTCTACCGTAAGATTAAAGAATTCGTGCCTACTGTAATGATCCATTGGGCTTCCGACAGCCAATGTCCAGCCACCAGTAGACGCAAAATTGCCCGCCCCTCCATATTCCGGATTCATCATCTCTCCTCTCTCCAGTATCGGATTTTTGCTCGCAAGACCAAGTGCCCAGAACAAGTTGAGGAGATACCCAGCATTTTCTTGAGTAATTGTAAGCTCACCATTATCTTTTTTTAAGAGTAAATCTTGATATTTAGAATCAAATACCCCTCTTTGTTCGTATATGCCTTTGAATTTTTCGGCGTCAACCACTCCAGCACTTACAAGTTGTGCTCCAATGTCACCCCAGACGACAGGTAATGCCACACCTTCAGATGGCAGGACTTTTTCTTCCAATTCTGAAATCTGACTTATTTCGGATGCAACTGTGGCATTATCATTATTCTGTTTTGTATTTTTTAGCTCTGTCGTATAAATCCACGCTCCAGACAAAATCATAGCGGAAACAAGGATGCTCGCTGGTAACACATAACTCTTATTAAGGTGTTCTTTATTTTCGTTTTTCATAATAACTAGTTACCAATTTTTACAACATTCAATTATCTTTTGTCCCAATATTCCCAAGCTTTTTACGTTTCGACCTATATGTATTGAAGTTGCAAACAACCAAAGTAGTAGAGTTATAGCAACCATACTGATAAAGAATACCTGTTCAAGAATAAAATACGCCAAAGAGATAAGGGTTAGGAAAAACGGTAGTTTGAAGAGTTGATATTTTTCTGGAAGTTTTTGTTCAAGTAAGTACATTACCCCGACAACGCTCCCACCCATAAGCAGTCCTGTGAACACGAGGCTTATTTCATAGTCTAAATAGATAAGGACGAGAAGTGTAATCCATGTCAGAGATACCGCACCACACAAGGCACAAACTTTTAAAGAGAATATTGTTCGTAACGCGATAAATATAGCGAACAAGACAACTATTCCTACAAATGCGAGTGTGATATCTATCATGAAAGAAATTGAATCATAATCGATGTTATTACAAGCAGAGATATGGTGATCGTTATTCCTTGGAATGGAATTTGTTTGCTTCTTAACTTCGTAATAAATGCACTTATGTACGGAGCAATAAACATAATTGATGCTCCAATAATGACTCCGAGGATGTACAGGTTGATAGTGTATGTTGTTCCATATTCACCAATAAACGGAATATAAAGCGGTGCATAGTGTTCTATGAACGGCATTATTGGAATAACCGTTCCCAAGAAAATCAAGATTGTGAGTATCTGTTTTTGAAAACTGATGTACTGCTTTTTAATTGCTTTCGAAATCCACAACCCAAGCGCAAGAGAAAATGCACCTATAAATACACCGACTACAACTGAAGAGACCCCTAAAGAAGCTGCGAGTACTGCAAGTACCCCCGCACCGGCGGTACACAATGGGCAGTGAGCAAAAGCTACCTTAGGAACAAGGACGAAGACTGGAAGCGTGAGAAGACATTTTTTCATTGGTAATTTTGATTGTTAGATAGTCATAAAGATATCTCCCTTGGTGCCTTCGTGAGTAATTTCGTAAATTACAAAATCTTCTGTTTTAGGGCCTGGCATTCCTGGAGATCCAGAAGGCATGCCCGGCATACCTATACCTTTAATATCCGGCTTCTCAGCAAGAAGTTTCTGAACAGCTTCTTCTGGTATATGACCTTCAACAACGTATCCTCCAACCTCCATAGTGTGGCAACTTTCAAGTTCATACGGTACGCTAAGCTCTCTTTTTATAGTAGACATATCCTGAACATTTCTAGACTCAACATCGTAACCTTCTTTTTTCATATACGAAGCATAGACACCACAACACCCACATGTGGGTGATTTGTAAACGGTTGCAACAACACTGTTTTTTTCAGAGGAAATAGTATTATTGTTCGTTCCTGTTTGGGTTGCCATAAACCCGACAATACCCATGACTATAACAACTAAAGCCGCAATGAGTGTTTTACTATTCATATTAATTTTCATTATCAAACCATGCTTCTAACCACTCTTTCATTGTGTCTATTTCTTCCGACTGAACCTTAATGATATCTTGTGCAAACATCCTCAGTTCTGGGCGATCTGTTTGCTCTAATAGCCCTTCCGCCATTCGAACTGCGCCGATATGGTGGACAATCATTCCTCGAAGAAACGCCTCTTCATACGCTTCACCGGTTTCTCCTCTAAAGCCGAGCATCATTTCGTCCATCGCATGCATCATCGCTCCGTCACCAGAAATAATATTGTCTTCATACATGTATTCCTCTATTTCTTCGTGCATCGCGTCATTTGAGAAGAGGCCACGATGTGGCATCGTGTTTGCACCAAAGAAATACCCCAAAATTAATCCTGCGATTAAAACAAGAAGAACAATAATAGTCGTTTGATTTTTGTTTTCCATATTATTTTTTTTTAGATTTTTTAAACACACTTATAATTTCTCCTACTGCTTTTTTCTCCTGCCCCTGCTTCATCTGATGAATCACGTGCTCGGACAAGTGATTTTCAAGCATTAAATCTTCTACGGCCGAGAGAGCGTTCCTAATGGCCGAAGATTGAGTAATGATATCGATACAATATTTCTCCTCATCGACCATTTTCTGGAGACCTCTGACCTGGCCCTCTATGCGCCGTAGGCGATTACTAACTCCTGTTTTTATTTGCTCTTTCATACAATCTAATATACCCCTATAGGGTATAAAGGTCAACACCCCTCCAACACGCCACCTCCTGGTGTGCTTAGAATCCCACACTACACATACTCACAAACTGCGGTTTATGAGTATGTTGAGTCTTCGTGTGCTCCGTCTTTCGAATCCCTCACTCCCTTCAATACCGAAAAACAAAAACACCCGTTTAGGGTGTTTTCATTTTCCGGTGCGGAGAGAGAGGGATTCGGTCACGAGTTACTAAGCTTTTTATTTCGCTTCACTCATAAAAATCTAAGTACTCTCGACCCCGCCTCGGTCTCCCTCGCTTTGCTCGGGGCTTCGCGACCTGCGGCCTTCGAATCCCTCCCTTTCTCACGCACTGATAATTCGCTCGGACGGTTCCCATCCATCCTTGCGAATCATTGCGGAGAGAGAGGGATTCGAACCCTCGAGGCCCGTAAAGGCCTACGGCATTAGCAGTGCCGCCCATTCAGCCGCTCTGGCATCTCTCCATAAAGTCTAAATTAGCACAAATGCCTGTTACCCGAAAGTAAAGGCAAATGCAGAAAATCCTTTTCCTTTAATTCGTATCTCAAGAACATGTTGGCCATACTCTCCTCCCAAATCAACGAGATTGTATAAATCAGCGCCGTCAAATTCAATCTCTCTGATTTTTTCTCCATCAAGCCAAATCTCAGCCGTGGCTCCATTCAAGGTATCGACAACCAAATTTACCTTACTAGCATTAAAGACAATGCCTATGACCCCACTATCCCCATCCAAAACGGCACTCTCTTTTTCTATTCTCCAATCTCCCCCTAAAACATAAGTATTCAGCGCAACAGTCTCTGGTAAAACAAAATGACAAGTTTTATCTATACAACTTGCTGAAGGAAAATTAGCTAGATATTGAGCCCTTCCCCAACCCAAATAAGTTTCCGGAGACCTTACTTTAGAGAAGTCGGTTTCCGGGGCATCTTTTGGCTCCTCAATTTTTAGGTCAACCATATTGCTTTCCCCTAAAACTTTTTTTCTCTCATTTAAAAGCTCCACAATTTTTGCTTCCGTCTCATCATAACCTCCTTCTCCGATATGGTCATAAATAATAAAACCATCGATATCTATTAGATATTTCCTGGGCCAATACCTGTTCTTGTAGGCTGTCCAGGTAGAATAATCATTATCAAGGACAACAGGATATTTCACCCCATATTTCTCTGTTGCTCTCAAGACATTGTCATAATCTTTCTCGAACTCAAACTCTGGCGTGTGAAGGCCGACAATAACCAATCCATCGTCTTTGTATTTCTCGTGCCATTGGTTCAAGAACGGTAATGTCCTCTGGCAGTTAATACAACTGTATGTCCAAATATCTAAGAGGATAATCTTCTTGCCGATTAAATCGGCAATTTTAAATTCTGGAGAATTTATAAAACCATCAGGAGTACTGATTTCTTTTGCACTTTCATACTTTTCTTCTTTCTCTGCAACAATCTCTTCTCTGTTTAGTTCAAGAGCAATTAACCCTGGGTTACTATCTAAGTCGATTTCTGATTCGGTAATAAGCTCGGGCGCATTACCTCTCTGATCCGTCTTTCCTGATTCAAGAAAAAGGATGGCCCCCACAATCAAAATAATGACCAAGACAAAAACAATATTTTTATTTCTTTGCATCATCAACATATCAACACTATTTCAATAGAAGGTTATTAATAAAACCGAGGTTAGCAACAAGATTTAAGGAGTTGGTGAAAACAAGAACACCCAAAATGACCAAAATTATACCGAAAACGATGTTCACATACTTGATATAGCCCGAGAACTTCATAATGGCCTTGTCGGCATATGAGGCAAAGGCCCCAACCAAAAGGAACGGCAGACCAAGCCCAACCGAATAAGCCATCAGAAGTGTAAAGGCGGAGCCGGGTTGTGTCGCCGCAAGACCCAAGACGGCACCCAAGACTGCCCCGACACATGGGGTCCATCCTGCCGCAAAAGCAGCGCCAAAAATAAAAGATGTTAGGTTTTTAGAGTTAAACTTTTTCTGAACATGAAACTTTCTTTCCTTTTCCAAAAATTTAACTCTCATTAGTCCGGTAAGATAAAGCCCGAAGAAAATAATAATCACTCCCCCTATCCTGCCAAGCCATATCTGAGCATCATAAGCGAAACTCTCAAGCAAAGTGTTCAGAAGAACTCCAAGAAGAGAAAAGACGAAGGAGAAACCGAGGACGAAGAAGATACTTGCTTTGAATATATCCCATCTCTTTCTTCCCTCCCGCTCCTCGGTCGATGTTCCCGCCAAGTATCCGAGAAAGCCGGGGATTATGGGCAGAACGCAAGGCGAAAGAAAAGAGACAACTCCAGCGAATAGTGCAACTGTGATGCTCAACTCCATTTTATTATTCTGCTCGCTTAGCTATCTCTTCCAAATATCGACCCTTGCTCCAGGATTCCGGTGATTTCAAAACCCTTTCTCCATTTTTCAGAAAGACTTTTGTATGTTGGTAGGCCACTCCGAACTGACGAGCTAGACTTTTTTCATCGTCATCGGTTTGATTATCATTATAATTGACCCTGAAACCTACAACACTCTCATTTTCTAGCTCATTAAAAGACGGGTAAAGAGCTTCCGATACTTCTTTTTTACAAGTCAGACACCAGTTCGCAAAGAAATAAAGAACGATCAGCTTCTTCTCTGCCAGGGCCTTCTCATAATCGGCCTGATTAAAATCAATCAATGGACTGACATCCCCCGCGATAACACTACCTGAGAAAGATGTCTTCATCATAGAGTCACCCCCAACCTCATCCATTGCCATACTATTCTCTTCATCTCTTTCCACCCCTTCTGTAACCCCTTCGTCTTGTCCCGACTGATTCGAGGTTATTTCATTACTCTCCATCTGACCCTCATCTTCCATCGCCACTTGACCATCTTCTCCCCTAGACGAGAGCAGAAGATATGCACCAACCAAGATGGCCAGAATGACAACGCCTATTAATATTGAGTTTCCTTTTTTGAACATATCCTTAATTATTATTTCTGCTCTTATAAAGACTTATGGCTTTCGCGGCAACCATAGCTACCAAAGCCACAACCAGCCAGGAATCGATGTTGTGACTGAAAGCCTGAACTATGATGCCTATAATCAAGACAAGCGCCCCGACAAAAAAACCAGCTTTGCCGGACCTAAGTCGATGCAACTCCTCTCTCTCGTCCTGGACATCCTCTTTCCAGAAGAAGGCCGAGAAAATTAAGAAAGCTACCAGAAGGAGGGCAGACATCATCATCTGAAACATCGAGGGCATAAATACCATAAATGGATCCGTTGCCAAAACAGCAAGAACAATGATGACGAGCGCGAGTATTAATTCTTTTTTGTCTATTTTGTTCATATCATTAACTTTTACCACCCTCTATCTTAAAAACATCCTCCACCCTCTCGTCAAAGAACTGAACTATCTTCAAGGCCAGGAGGACAGACGGCGTATAGCTCCCCTTCTCGATTGCAATAATAGTCTGGCGAGTGACGCCAACGGCTTCCGCCAACTCTTCTTGGGTCACACCCTTCTTCTTCCTGAGACTGCTGACATTACTCGATATCATTATGATATCAAGTATATTCTCCAGAAAATGATATGTAAAGTCAACTTTACATTGTTCAAAAAGCCTTTTTCTAATAAAATAAGAGGGAGATGATGAAAAGAGAGGAGAAAATCATAATGCTACTAAGAGTTGGAATTGCCTTTTCTTTCCTTTATGCGGCTTTTGGCGGGTTCTTAAACCCGAATTCATGGATTGGTTTCATCCCGGCCTTTATGACAAGCATATTGCCGGCAAAGACAATCCTCGTTATGTTTGGGGTAACAGAAGTATTAGTCGCTCTAGGTCTTCTTTTTATGAAAAACCCTTTCTGGCCGGCAGTTTTGAGCGGATTGATGCTTTTAGGTATAATCGTCTTCAATCTGCCCCAGTTCGAGATTCTTTTCAGAGATGTTCCAATAGTGCTTATGTCCGTAGCATTAGCAGTGTATTTTTATAAACCATTAGAAGTTAAAATTAACAAAGAAAAAGATGAATAAATTAAAAAGAGGAAATACAACAATCTGGGTTATAGGAGTGCTTGTCATCGCTCTTGTTCTTTTTTTGGTCTTAAGAGGAAATGATGAGAATGACCCGATTAATGAGGAGACAAACAATGGTGTCTCGTCAGGCGCTCTTGTCCCTGAATTAACAGTTGACCTAAAAGAGGTTGCTGGTTCTGGTATGTCGGGCAATGCAAAAATAGAAACCGTTGAAGGAGGTATGTTAGTCACCCTATCTTTACCTCAAGACCAGGGGGAGAGGCCAGCGCATTTGCATGCCGGAAGGTGTGAAAATCCAGGCGGTATAGAATATCCACTGAACAATATTGTAAACGGGAACTCTGAAACTATGCTCCCAGGCATAACGATGGCTGACTTGATCACAACACAGGAACTTTATGTCAACGCTCATGAATCAGAAAGTAATCTTGGAAGATCAATAGCTTGCGGTAACCTACCTTTCACAAGCGAAATGGTCGTGAATGACAACATCTCTGTGAACGCAAGTGGCAGTATGGAGACAGATCTAGAGACACCTGTCGATAGTATTCTTGAAAGAGGAGAATTTCACGTGATTTCTTACACGAAAGAAGGATTCCGCCCCGAGACACTCACAATAGAGCAAGGTGAGACAGTAAGATTCGTGAACAATTCAAATGGAGGAATGTGGGTAGCTTCAGCAATCCACCCAACACACGCAGCTTATCCAATTAAGGGAGAAAACGACTGTTTGGGAAGCTCGTTTGACCAGTGTGATGATAGCCTTCCTGGATCATTCTGGGAATTCACATTTGATGCCGAGGGTGAGCACGGTTATCACAACCATGTTAGGGCAAGCGACTGGGGTAAGGTAATAGTCCGATAGTTGGCA
>Ga0066639_10002426_pt1 | contig 16333 bp, 13 predicted proteins | sample CryGeyCG2114_010_2_FD_59504 | JGI IMG/M metagenome (GOLD analysis project Ga0066639, IMG submission 59504) | Groundwater microbial communities from aquifer - Crystal Geyser CG10_big_fil_rev_8/21/14_0.10 | ecosystem: Environmental > Aquatic > Deep subsurface > Groundwater | place: USA: Utah...
ATAGACACGTTAACCAAACAGAGTCCCAGCGCAGACATAAATACAGTAGAAAATTTCGACATATTATTGATTCCTCCAAGAATTTATAAGGGGATTTAGCACAGGTAACGCACTAAGTCTATGAATTGGCGGCCAATCCGAGCTGGCGCAGGTTTGACAAGTGTCATCTCCGACACATTGTTTTTATCTGAGTATTTTAATATACTAATGGATGAAGCATAAAGCATAGTCGGGGGATAATGCGGAATCGTTGAATAAATCTTCCCTGAAATCGGTAGGTTATAAAATTGGGTGAAAATAAAAAGTATCTATTCGGGATAAATGCGTTTGGGTTGCCAATCATTCTGCCCGTTATTCTGCCACTTGTGGCCGGAATCCTTTTTTCCGGCTGCGAACAGCTGTCTGGAAAAAGCGGGATTTCAATTGAACGAATCTCAGACTCAGCCCAGGTAAACGATGGCATCGTCGACCCACTTGCCGGTCGTGGCGACGGATTAGACAAAGACGTTTGTGGCAATCCAACCGTTCCCGTTTTCAAAAATAATATTTTACCGCTTTTTACAAAACACCAGTGTGCGACTTGCCACTATTCAGGCGGTGGTGCCGCAGGACTATCATTTGATCCTAGCGATTACCCAAGCAGCATCACCGAAGCTGAAGAAATTGCAAAAACACAGATTTCGAAATGGGAATCGGCCTACGCTTCTATGGCTTCAGGATCGATGCCTAAAAATTTAAGCAAAGCCTCATCTTGTGACTTAGAACTTTTCGCATCCTGGATTTCAAGGGCAAAACTAAAAACTGCAAATACAAGCTGTGCGTCAATGGATGGACTCCTAGAACCAAAGGTTAGACGACTAACTCTTAATCAATTTAAAAACACGATGTCCGCAGTATTTGGAAATATATTTACCGACGACCTATATCCAAACTTAGGCGACGCATTTCCCACCATAGGGCTCTCCAATAATCCTGATGAATTAGAAATCCATAACTTAAATTTTGAAACTCTTTTTAATTCGATGGATGAATTGGAAGCAAAAATTATAGAGGAAAACTCCGATTTTAATATTTGTAAAAACTCTGCAGATCTAAACTGTTTTAATGCACTCGTCGATAACTATTCCCCGCTTGCTTGGAGAAAACCGGTTTCATCACCTGAACGAGACGCAATCAAATCTGAAATTTCAAATCTAAAAAACCAAGGTGGAACCGGATCAAACTTAGGAAGCCTTCTGGTTAGAATATTAGTAATGGCGCCAGACTTTTTATATCGAACCGAAATTGGTCCAGGAATGGTCAACGTCGGTGACGTCGTTAATCTAAACGACCATGAAATCGCAAGTTACCTCTCCTATTCACTCTGGGATTCGCCGCCTGACTCGACTCTACGCAACCTAGCGAATCTAGGCCAACTTGCAAACGTCAATGCAATAAGACAGCAAACCGATAGAATGATGCTTGATCCGAGATTTAACAGTGCATTGGTTGAGTTTTTCGATGACTTCCTTAAGCTTGAAAACGTAGTGACGATCGAAAAAGACCCAAGCCTAAACTTTGACCTCAATTCACGAAAAAGTTTATTGGTCAGCGCTAAGAAAACGCTTGAAAATTCTTTGTCCAACCACAGTTCAAACTACATGGACGTATTCACGAGCGATAAATACTTTATAAATAATACAACGGCTAGCTATTTCAATGAAAATCCCGCTTCCTATTCAAATACTTTTCAACTCAATACCGTTGCAAACGCTAAGCGTAAAGGGATTATTTTTCACCCGGCATTTTTAAGCGCTCATGCCGGCGAAAAGGGCACCAGCATTGTTAAACGTGGCGTATTCACGCTTGAACAAATGCTTTGCTACCAATTAGGAAATCCACCCGCCTCTATTCCAACGGACCCTGTGCCAGCAGATATTGACCCAGACAAGACTTCAACGCGCGATCTTTTACAGATAACTCACAGCTCAAAACCGGACTGCATTGGATGTCACGTCAAGATTGATCCGGCCGGATTTGGTTTAGAAAATTTTGATACTTTAGGACTGTATCGAACGACCGAAAAAGACAACGTCCCGATTGATTCTTCAGGCGAAATCGCACTCGGCGAGGAGCTCATTTCCTTCGTCGATGGTCTTGAATTTTCAGAAAAAATGGCTGCCTCTGAATCGATGAAATCGTGTGTTCAAAGTCGGTATTTTGAAAATATCACTGGTCAAAGCGCGTCCACAACCAATTGGTGTGAACTCGATAAATATAAACTCAGGTTTGCGACGACAAGCGAAGACATACAATCACTCGTTCGCGCAATGATGGACATGGAAAGTTTCATCAAGAGAAAAGTAAGGTAATTTTGAGGTTTAAGATATGAGCATAAATTCAATGGAATATAGCAGAAGGAGATTTATTCAAGCCCTCGCTGGATTAGGACTTTTACCTCTGGTGAATGTGCCAAAACTACTAGCGGCCACCACAACTCCACCTTTACGATTTTTATTTGTGTCTCTTCAGCATGGCTGGGGAATGGGATCATCCCTACCAGATAATATTGGAAACTTTAGCGGAACGGCCGACAATTTTAATCTACCCGACATCTGGACTCCGTTCGAAGCTATTAAGAATCAATGCCTTTTCATCGACGGGCTTCGAGGTGGAATCTTCGCTCATAAAGTGAATGCCCACGATCACTCCTATTCGGACATCCTTACGGCAGGAACCGCACTTGATCCAACCAAGAGCGGTGGAAATTTTCCGTACCCAGTTAATCCATCGATCGATTGGCAAATTGCTCAGCACTATGGAAAAGACGCCCTATTGTTTAGTCGAGGCTATGCATCCTGGGGGCAACCGTTTCATCCGTTGAGTTACGATAGCGGACTTAATCGACTCCCCTTTTTCACTGATGCCGGTCAAGCCTATAATTCAATAAAGTCTCAAATTGAGGGCGGATCGGGCACTCCACTCCCGGACCTTGTTTCGCCTCGCTTGTTTTCGATACTTGAAAATAGAAGTCAAATGCTTCTTGGCAAGCTAAACGGCTACGAGAAACAAAAAATTGAAAAATACGAAGCCGCAGCCCAGGCAATGAATGCAAAAATCACTCAGTCTGGCGGTCAAGTGATCGCGGGTACAGCGCGAGTTGAAAAAGTACCCGTAGCCGGTCAAAGCCAGAATGCAGAAATGGATTCGTATCTGGATATGATTCGAGTGGCCTTCACCAACAATAGTCACCAAGTAGCCGTTTTGGGCCTCGGAAATTGGGATAACGGCTATGAGCGCTCCCAAATTATCCAAGAATCAACAGAAGGCTTCCACCACGCCGTTGCACATTATGGTGAGGGTAACACGCATGCTGCCGACTCGCGTGCCGCAATGAAGAATTGGACACATTGGCATATCAATAAGATTGTTGGATTAGTACAAAGGTTGGAAACCACTCTGGACATCGACGGCAGCCCACTCATTGACAACACCGTGATTGTCTTAACGGGTGAGGTGGGCAATGGAGTACACGCCACTCGTGCTAAGGGACACATCTTAATTGGTGGCGGAAACCGAATTTCTAAAGGAAAATGGCTAAAACTTCCGGGCGTCGAGCCACGCAATCGACAGGGATTTCAACTTTTTACAAGGGACGCAGCCGGAACACTCGTCGAAAATACGGTAAACTATGGCTCGCAATACAGTCAATACACTCACGGAGATCTTTTTGTGCAACTTGGCAATTTAGCTGGACTTGGAATTTCTTCATTCGGTATGGATGTGCACAACGCTGCCTATAATAGTATCGCTCCACTTAATCTTAAGATATGATCAGCTCCTAGTTAGAGGAGTCAGGCGTCTATGAACTGTCCGAAATGTGAAACTGACCAAAAATTTAGTTCCAAAATATATGAAGGCGTTGTTGTCGACGTTTGCCCCAACTGCCTTGGGGTTTGGCTTGAAGAGCACGAAATCACAAAAATATTAAATACCAATATCGAACGATTTTCTCCAGAACTGATCTCAGAAACAGTAAATGCTGCATTTACTGGCGTGCCCGAGGATGAAATTCGCTCGGAAGAGGATTGCCCAAAGTGCAATGAGTTAATGATTGCTGTGAATTATGCGTACTCATCAGGGATAATTGTTGATCGCTGCTTGAAATCTCATGGAATTTGGCTTGATCATATGTAGCTAGAGAAACTTCAAGCACACAAAGAGGCATCAAACCCTAAGCCCGAAAATTCAAAGGACGCCTGGGAACGCCTAATCAGAAGTCAGCCGTCGTATCGGCTATCCAATAATTCACCAGTTGATTCTACAGATGACTCTACTAAGGGCGGCTCTTTACGGCCCACCCAATTCATAGCAGATCAGATCTTGAGCAAATTGCGGAAAAAATAGGGCGCCTTTACGTCAAATAACCATCATTCCTAATGGATGCTGCAATCTGATATAATCTACATCGATGTATTTTTTGCGATCGCTGAAATATAATACTCTTCCTCAAATCCAATAGATGAAACTGTGGGTTTGGGACTATCGCTAGTATTTTAGCCAATTGATCTCTAAATTCAAATTCCCCTATCTATAGCGGCATGTAGTTGCATCGAAATCATATCCAATTTGGTTTTTTAATTGCCCGAGTATAAATTTTCCAATTTGCCCTGAATTATTGGAGTCACTCATTAAATTCATTGCGTGTGCGCCCTTTGCAATTGAAAAGTGAATCTTCCGACCGGGTGAACTCTCAGCACGACCACCGATTCCGCTCGATTCAAAGCGACGTTTAAACTCATCCATTAACGCACACGTTCCGACGTTCCATTCCTCATCACCCATTGTAAAATATAGATTTGGAAAATTATTCATATTTTCAATTTTTTTGAGACGCTCAAACGGATGAAGGTATTCACTAAAATCATCATTTATCTCAGCAATTTCACGTTCGCTCATTTCATCGATTTTTTTATCCAACCCGGAAACATATGGGCCAAATATATTAGCCATCAATCTTCTTTGTTCAGAAGTATTCATTTCCGCCAAATCGTTAGTTACTGAGCCGCCGTTGGGTAGTTTGTAATTTCGAATAAAATTAATATAATCAAAATATTCATTAGAAAATGCGTATCGCTCAAAGAAAGTAGACCCACTAAACACTGCGTTTTCGAACTTTTCAGGCGCACTCAAGACCAACTGCATTGCATTAAATCCCCCTAGTGACACACCCATGATTGATCGTTTGCCGCGGCTTGAATCAAATCTTATTTCTGGTTGGGATTCAATGAACGGCATTATTCGCTCAAGGACATCATCAGCCAATCCAGATTTTGTTCCTTTTGGGTTTTTATGAGCCAAAACATATGTATTCTGTGTGAGCCTTGGACTAAAGATCACTTTCATCAGCACATCCATAAGTTTTGGATTCATCAGAATTCCCATTATACCTCCTGGACTCTCCATTTCGGCAACAGGGGAAAGCGGCAAAACAAATGCGTCGTCTTTCACCGTAATTGAAATTTCAATCGGTGGCTTAATTCTTTGTTTTCTCCACTGCCGTTTCCACTCCTTTCGAATATTAATTGCCTCGACTTGGTAAAAATACTCGCTTCCGCCAGCCCCATCCCAAAAATAAAATAGATCTGCACTATTATTTTGGATTTTCTTTAGTAATCCCCGAAAATTGAGCGTCATACAAAATGACCAATGATATGGAACTGGACTATTAATTGCGCCTGCCGGATACTCTCTACAAATTGATTTACCAGTATTATTTCCAGCAACAGTCGTTTTCACTGTTTGTTTTTGTTTGATCACCTGACTTCGGCCGCCAAAAGCGCTCGCGTCGTTCGGTAATATACCAATAAAAATAATAGATAGAAAAAGCCGCAAGCCGCGGCCTAAATGAATACGATTAAGCATGAATCCTCCAAATTCCCTCTCGTCGGATCTAAAAAGAATTATTCCCCTTCCTCAAAAGAATGCAAGATGCCGACCACTTGAGTCCTGATTTAACTATATGATTTCATTTATTTATATTATCTTTGTCTACTTTTGGCCCAAATTGGAACTGTGTATATTGTGATCATTGTCAATCTTTTACTGCCTTTTTATTGGCCAATTTGACTACGACTTCCGCACCGAGCGTGATAGGTCACTTGTTAATGGACTCACCTATTTTCAATCAAACAGAGGAGGTCTCGAGCGAAGAGTTTAATGCCGCACTTCGAGTGCTCCAAAACTTATCTGAAAATGAAATATTAGTTGCCGAATTGCCAGAAGCTCAGAGAATTGCACTGTTGAAAGCAGCAGGAAAACTATCTCGACCTGATAAATTCGAAACTATTATACGCCGAAAAGCAATTCGAAAAATCCAAAAGCAGGAACTTAAAAACTTCAACAAAATGGCAAGACGTTCGACCGGTATTCGATCTGCGAGGGACTGCGATGTTTTTATTGCGCCCAAACAAGTTCAGGGATTACTCGAATCGAATGTTCAGAACGACACAAAAACACGCGAGTATAAAACACCACATGATTGCTATGTGTGCCGAAAAAAATACACTGTCGTTCATCCATTCTACGATTCGATGTGCAAGGAGTGCGGAGACCTTAATTACTTGAAACGCTATCAGACCGCTGACCTCACCGGTCAGGTGGCGCTCATTACCGGATCAAGATTAAAAATAGGTTATCAATCATCGCTTATGCTCTTAAGGGCCGGCGCGACTGTCATCGCGACTACTCGATTTCCAATTGATTCGGCAATTCGATTTAGCAAAGAACCAGAATTTTCAGAATGGGGCGATCGACTGCAGATCTATGGACTCGACCTCAGACACACTCCAAGTGTTGAATTGTTTGCAGCTTATATTGCGAGTCAATACGATCGTCTTGACATCCTAATCAATAACGCCGCTCAAACAGTTCGGAGACCAAGTGGATTTTATGCACACCTAATGGAAAATGAGCGGTTAGACATCAGGCAACTGCCCAATGGCGCCTCGGGGCTTTTAGCCAATCATTCGGCTTGTCTTCAAAAACTAGACACGTTTGGATCAAACACTGAAAACCTACCGATTGCCTGGCACGGCAATGCACCGGGAATTGGAATTAGAGCATCGGCTGAGCTGTCACAAATCCCTTATAGCTTTGATAAGTCCCTTCCAACTCAAGAGGTATTCCCACAGGGAAAACTCGATGAGGACCTTCAACAAGTTGACTTAAGGGAAACCAATAGTTGGCGACTTCGACTTGGCGAAATCCAAGCTCCTGAAATGTTAGAAGTTCAGCTCGTTAACTCCGTTGCGCCTTTTGTGTTGATTAATGGACTAATTGGATTAATGCGAAAAGAGAATACAGGAAAAAAGCATATCGTTAATGTGTCGGCCAAAGAGGGTAAATTTCACCGCTTCAAAAAGGTCGACCGGCATCCTCATACGAATATGGCAAAGGCTGCACTGAATATGATGACCCACACCTCCTCGCTCGACTTTGCAAAGGATGGAATTTTTATGAATGCCGTTGATACCGGATGGGTTACTGACGAAGATCCCGCGCGTCTATCTAAACTCAAGCAAGAATTACACGACTTTCAACCGCCGTTAGATATTGTCGATGGCGCCGCACGCGTTTGTGATCCATTTTTTGATGGAATCAACCGAGGTAAACATTGGTGCGGAAAATTTTTGAAAGATTACTTTCCGATTGATTGGTGATTTCCATTCGGCTGCTCGCGTTAAAAATCATTTCAATACTAGACATTTTCCAAAAAAATGAAGTAAGCTTTAGCCGTCGTTTCAATGACTCGGGGGAGATCAATTCATGCACGCAAGCAAAAAGCATAGGGCAAATTTTCGAAAATTTTTTTTCGATCTTTCAAGCCTGATTCATAAAGTTTTAATTTTTTCGGTGATTTTGAATTCAGTGGTTATTGGCGCCTCTGGCTTCAATGCAAATGCATCTGAAAGCACCACTTCGGTGAACCCGTCAGTTAATACTGTAGGAGCGGAAAAAGATTATATCCTTGAAGCGACTGCAGATGAATCCAACAAGAAAACCAAAGCTGAAATTTACGACGCTACCCTTAGTCGGCATCGCCAGTATGGACTACTCACGGCGCCATTGGTCGGGCTACAAATTGGCCTTGGTGTGGGCTTACTTCGCAACGAGCGCGATCCACCCGACCAATCGCTTAGGGCACTTCACACAATCAATAGCCTTATTCTAATTGGTTTGGCATTCTCCCAGTATTTTGATGGTAGGACTCTTGCCGGCGAAAAGCATTTAAAAGTTCCGCATGCACATTGGGCATATGGGTATTTAGGACTCATTGCACTTTCTGGAGTGCTTGGCATCGTGCAAGGACATTTTTTAGATCGTTCGAGCAGAACCTATGATGTCATGGCGTCTGTTCACACGGGTATCGCCGTGAGCTCAGGAGTCTTAGTTACGATGACACTTTTTCACGCGCCACTTTAATAGTGCAATTAAATAAGGGACTAATGAAATGATAAATTTAACGCATTTTTTACTTTTTTTATCAACGACCGGGGCATTTACTTTTTCTTGGAACTCTCAGGCATCATACCAAAACAACATATCGGGGGCCGGTGGAATTGTAAGTCCTAGTGGCGTTACTGCGCTAGGGGAAAATCCCGCAGGACTTGTCTATAACAAGAAAACTATACTAAGCACTGGAGTGACTCGCGGAACAAGCTCTTCCACGTTTGGTTACGGCGGCGGCATCTTTACTGGAAACGGTGACGTTGGGGGCGGGGTGAGCTTGACTGGATTTAACTCTCACTCTGGAAGCCCTGGAAATGTATTGCTCCTGAACTACGGAATTGGAATTAATCTCTCCGGTGGCGATTTCGCATTTGGAGTCACTGGAACCACAACCCTGCTTGAGAAAGGTGAAATCGAAGGCACCGGAACCAGCACGACTTGGTGTGCTGACGCCGGCATTATTATTAATCCAAATGGACGCAATCAATGGGGCATTTCTGTATTTCAACTCCTAGCCGACGTGATCGCGGTAGGCGTTGGATATGGCACGCGAGTTGGTCAAAATGCCACTTTTGTTGTTGATACCGTTTACACCAAACCCAGCAGTACTTATTTAGTTAAGCCTGGGATAAAGGCTCATTGGAGTTCATTTCAGCTTGAACTCTCTTACGGGCAAAGGGTTCTCGGTAGTGGTTGGACCTGGATATCAAGCGGGCCCACGGTCGGCGCAGGCCTAAGTGTTGGCAATAATTTAGCGCTTACTGGGTACATCAATCATATTGCCAAAGTGTATGTAGGACTCGAAGCGAGATTGTAGTTCCTTTTTAAGGTCTATTTCATAATATTTGGGTATTTGATTTTGTATAAATCAATCAGCTCCAAAGCCCTGGCTTTTCCCGCAGCAGAACTGCTTACGCCAGCAATTGCCACTAAAACCCCATATTGTTCACCATCGAATGAGGCAATATAGCTAGCTGTGTAAACAAGAGCTGTGGAGTCATACAATGCTAAGACTTTTTTATTTCCTCCGACAGCTGATACGTCAAATACCTCCGCGTTTGCGAAATAAGGATCCTTGCCTTTAAGATAGTTAAGGTAATCGGAGTAGGCAATTTCGCCCGAAACAAGTTTCGATTTCAGAGCAGTTAGATTTATACGATAGACATGAACCGTGTCAGATTTCGCCGCGCTTAAGCTCGGATACTGAACACGCATTAGGTGTTTTTTTCCAGGAGTATTGTTAGTTCCAATTTGAACAAACTGGGCTTTAAGGTTCGCAACCTCCTCGCTCGTGAAATAACTAAAGATAGGCAAATGTTCACCCGCATTGTGCCAACCCGTTACTTCTGCACAGTTGTCGGAACAATGGATGTAAGTTAAATCTGAATCGCTATCTAATACGATTGGTTCAGGCTCTGGTGCCGGTACTGGCTCAGGCTCTGGCTCTGGTGCTGGTGCCGGTACCGGCTCAGGCTCTGGCTCAAGCTCGGGAGCCGGTTCTGAAGTTGGCTCTGGTTCCGAAATAGTGCCACCGGCCCACACTTTGGAATCAAACATCCCCAGTGAATTTGCTAAAATCATTAATACCAAAAACTTACTAAAATATTTTCTATTCTTCAAAACAAATCTCCCCCTGATCAATTCGAAAATGTACCGACTAGAACCACTCTGTGATCCAATAAATGAATTTCAATATTCGCGTCTGTTCTCTCTTTTCTGCGATGAATTCCGTCGGATCATTGGTTGCATAAAAGTCATCGACTAACATTCTTTCGGCGCTTGTATGGTGATAGCCGTCGTCAGCAATATCAGCGTGGTAGTTATGCCTTCGGCCGCCAATTTCACACGCCGCATCTGCGCCGGCTGTATAAACTTGAACGTAACCACCAACAAGCTCCGTACCAACTCCAATGCACACCGTAGAGGTTGCGGCCGTTTTTGTTACCACTTTAAACGCATCCCTTGCCCAGCCAGCTTGTTCTTTTAAATTCTGAATCGTACCGAGCCCTTCGTGCTCCATTAGGTCCTCCATCGTCTCCTCCCATGGACCTGGCGTGGGATCGTGATTCCTATCCCGTATTACGCATTGTTCACCTTCGTTGTAATTATAGACTTGGCCAGTAGAACGATCTTCCGATTCAGTGGTCGTCACGATTACGATATCTCCCAATTGCGATATGCCCTCTCCTTTGTTCTTGTAACTTACTGCGGTACAGCGACCATCAGTTTCAGATTTAGTAACGTCTTTCTCGTGCTTAAGTGTCTCCTCTACACCCGAATCGCATTCTTCTGTTTCACGGCTCGATGACCATGAATCAATCTTTTCCATTCGTGCTCCGCTTGGATCTGCAATAGCCACATAAAAATCTTTTTTTGTTCGGCGCCTACCACGCCATCTATGCGTTTCCCCATCGGCTGACTCGCAAAGATCAGGCGGTGGAGGTGTAAAATTTCCAAGATCAATTTCACCCCCGGCAAAACTATTATTGCTACCTAAAGTGAAAACCAAAGAAACTCCGGATATTGCGTGCGGAAGCATGGCCAAATTTGTATATTTTTTCCAATTATTCAAAATATCGATCCCCCAAAAAAGCGTACTACAAACTTAATGTCGATTATTTATTAGAGTAACAAAACTATGCGAATTGGTATAGATGTGTCTTTTTTGCATCATAGTGAAAATCTTCAACTGTTTATTTTTTATACACAGGTAAATTTTAAGTATAAAAAAATCGCTATAATTTTAGTTAATTAGCCATTTGGAATAAACCAATATTTGGCAGACCAATTGCAATATAAAATCTGTGAGGGAAAAATGAAATCTACTGTAAAATATTCAAAAAACTATTCAATATATTCGCTAATATTAGCACTCTTGCTTTCTATCGGAGTTAATGAAGCGAGCGCCGAAGTGATCGACAATCAAAGCAAAAAAGACGCCGGCGGCCTTCTGGCTCTGACTCTTATTGAGGCAGCAAAGAAAGAAGGCAAGCTTCCAAAAAATGCTGAATTAGACTATGAATCCATAAAAGTGGAGCCCTTTATTAGTGCTACCAAGGAAGTGCCGAAAAAAACTGAAACCGACTATATCGCAGTGCCGTTTGTGTACATGGGCATCGCTTTTCGCGCCGTTCAGGACATATTGAAAACAGGGGAAAGAGACTTCAATATTCTATCATTCAAAGTAAAAATCGGAGACCGATCTTTTGAAAGTGTTAATTTTATTCATTTCAAAACATCGGATTTTGAGTGCTCAAGCCAAGTGCATAAAACTCAAGGTGATTTCTTAACCTTTAAAAATGCAAAAACCGGAGAAACCTTTGAAGGCCGTACTGTGGGCACCCTTCCTTATTTCACTAATGACGATGATCTAAAGATCAAGCGCGCCTCCTCTTGATATGATGTAGATTTGGACACAGGTAGGAATTTAAGCTCAAATCTGATATAATTTGTGCTCGGAGGGATCTTGTTGAAACTAGAGTTCATCAACATCACCAAATGGCTAATGACCACGTTTAAATTGATATTGTTTCAATTGACATTGATTTTTACAACTATGTCTTGTTCTAAAGTTGCGGACCTAAACCCGACTTCTTCAGCGCCCACAGTCGAACCATCAAGTTTGATTTTTGAAGTAAGCTACGATCGAGAAAATTCGGCAGGATTTGGCAAAGCTAAAGGAACCATCAAGTTATTAATTGAAAATAAACCGATACTTGGCGCCACCTCCCGGCTTAAAATTGAAACAGCGCCAAGCAATCATTCTGCGATCGATGAAAAGGGGGATGGCTTGTATGGATTTACAATTACCCCCACGCGATCGGGCGAAGTAGCCGTTGAAGTTTCCTTTGAAGGGCAATCAAGGTCGGAATCGCTGCTCATATTTCAAGGCCTGTCAAACTCCTTTGGTCAGCCACTCGCCATTAAAGGTGACGTCAATACCGACGGCTGGGAAGATGGCGCCGTAATACATCCCAATGGTGAGTTATTTTTTGCTCAATATATCCCAATTCATGCAAGCGCAATGTTCAATTTTTCCACTTTTTGCGCTAGTTCAGTTCTCTGTGACTGGAGTCACCCTTGGATCAAGTATACTCATGGACCCGTTTCGTCACCGAAACGCCCCGACTTTTTTAATAGCCGAATTGAGCTGGACGGAGCCTTGGCTCATAGATTTCCATTGTTTGATTTCGATCCAATTTACTCTCCTCCGTCTTCTTTCTACGGTTTCAAACGAATGGCCGATGGAAGTTTTAGCGAGCCATTCTTGATTGGCGTCGACGACGGTAATTATGGCGGTGGTTTTGGACCGTATGGACTTGGGCTCCAGCCAATCAACGAGATTCAATCTCGAATTGTATTTGCTTGGGACGATCCACTTGATGCACCAGACACCGGTTTTGATATTTTCACTGATGTGATTACCCACGGCGAAAAAAATATACTTGGAATCTATCAGCGAATTGGCGGAGTGCCGACTCAGCTAAATTTTTCTCCGATTCGACTAGGGTTTCCTGACCATTCTGGCGTTCAAGGAAACCCCCACCTCTATTCCGACGCAAACGGCTTAGTCAAATCGGTTTGGGTTGACTCAGAAAATGATTCCGACAATACGAATGACCTCACCGCTTACATACTTACCGATCCAAATACCTTTCCATCTGGACCATGGATCAAAAAATCCCTTCCCAGCAAGTTGGACACCCCTGCTCGTGGCGAAACCCAGCCTTTTTTCAATGGCAAATACCTTTACTACCGAGGCGAGCTGGAACTTTTACGCTCTGAGTACCTTGGAGGAGATTTCTCGCTTGAAACCTCCTGGAGTGACCCGGTAGTAGTGATCCAACCCGCGAGTATTGCTACGGGAAATCTAGTTGCAGTTGGAGAGCCATCGATCGCGACTCAAAATGGTAAAACCTATTTGTATTTCATTTACGCCATAGACCGTGGCGCGGAGGCCGCTACTGGGGTTCGCGACTTCGACTTAAACGCAGGGTACGTTGAAATATTGGAATAGCCCGCGCGCGTTGTTCACGGAAAAAAAACTATTCCTGCCGATTTTGATTATTTTTTTCTTGACCGTTAGCGTCAAGTTCGATATACCACTAATGAATTCGAGAAATACCTAACATTACGACCATTTGGACATCTAATGATTGAGTTCTGCCCCCGGAGTTGGACCCGTAACAACCAACTCTAAAATGCGGAGAGAGAGTGAGATGAGACCAAGTTCATGCGCGGTCTTTGCGGTACACCGGTACGCTGCTATTAGCCAAGTGGTCGGTTAGGTTCAATCGAATAATCCCCAAATCCACTAAATTAACAAAATAAAAATGTCTCGATTATCGCTCGCTGCTCGAGACATTTCAGTGAAATCGATTGGGTTGCAAATTAGTTAGAAACTCAATCTTGATTTAGCGGCATCGAACTCGGTGCAGTCGACCGGTTCAAATCGACCGAGTTTTAAGGTCATGTCTTCGTCTTGGTTGACCGCGCCAATGGTTTGTCCATAGAAGCGAGCGACATCAAAACTGCTAAAATCAATTCGGCTAATGTTCTGAATATTTTTACCCTTAGGCTCATCGGTTTGTTTATAAATGATTTCAGAAGAATTAGGAAGGCTCAGCTTTAAGTAGTAATCTTCAATCTGACTCGAATTATCAAATTGCCGATCGGCCCAATATTTATGACATTTAATTTCGTTAACTAAAAACTCCGATTTAAAATCATTTTGTACTTTTGCCAAGTTCTCACTCGCGTTGCAACTCGAGGGGTGATGACTACGATAAACTGGCCAATCTTGAATAAAACCAACTGCCCTCACCATTAGATCTTCATAGGTGCTTGCGGTCGATGGCACATAGAAATTAGACGAATAATTACCTCTTGGATGTTTAATTCCCGTGTACGATCCATCTAATTTGCGATCATGTAAACCATGGTAGACCCACCAATGCCGTCCACCGTTATCTTCATAAAATCGAAACATCGTGATTCGATAGGGTTGGTTTGCGTCTTTTTCGTGTTTGAATTTTTCAATGAAAATATCAGCCTTTTGATCAACACCATCTATTGTAAAGTCAACGTTTGGAATGTACGCACACTCGTTTGGCGCTGCGCTCGCCTGCGCAGGACTGTCGGACCAAACGCCTGGACTCGTTTCATCGCTAAAACCATCTGAGTCTTCAGTCGAATCGTCCTTTTTTTTGCCATGCACACCAGTCCAGTCCCATGGCTCTAGTCCGCACCCAGCAAGTAAGAACAATGCACAAACGAATCCTGATAATTTCTTGAATCCGATAAATTTCATACTCCCATAAGTTATCGGCGAATATCGAATAAAGACTTAAGATCCGATGCCCCGCAACGTCAACTAAATGACAAACTCATATGCAAACATCTACCGATAACTTTGCTTACAACGCAATTTTCGGCACCCTGGACAAAGCTCATTGATCGCCAAGCCGCCTTCTTCTGAAAAATTACGAGCACAAGCAGCATGCAAATAAACAGGTGATTGTTCACTCAAATTACAAACACACACATTGGCCGGGGACTCACATCCTATCACCCGCTCAATTCGCTGTGGCTTGCCGTCTAAAATTTGATCGTATTCAATCTGACATTGCCAATTGACTGGAGGTGCATAGTCATTCGGATTTGAAATTGAAAGAGCATAAAAAGTGGCAATCCCAATCAACACCGTGAAAAAAAAGGGCAAAAACTTCTTCACAAAGTCACCACACTTCCGCAAAGATGAATTGGCCCAAACAAACGTGAGTCAGGCATAATACTCGAAGTATTTAGTTCGAACTGATAGCGCCAGTAATCTCCATCAGTCTTTAACGCGTCGGTTGTGACCTTTGGCAGGACATAGGTATTGCCTTCTTCTGATTTTTTTCCACACCGTTCGATCTCTCGGCCCACTTCTACTACAAAGTTCATCGAGGTTTGATTCGCAATATCAGGGGTACTTCGATCAAACAAAAGGTGAACTTTGCCATTGAAAACTGGGCAAGGTTTTTCTGCATGTACTCTCGCATATTCTTGTTGAAAATTAATTTTTTCATCTTTTAATTTTTTATCAAGGGCAGCTAAATACCCGAATGATAAGACAATCAACACTACAGCGACAGCGCCTTTCACTATAGTGACAGGGCGAATACGAATATTCGGCCAAAATCGATTTAAAATATTAACAGTTATACCCACCGCAACAAATAGCCCGAGCGAAGCCGCAACCCCTCGGAGCACGATGAGCTGTAAAAAAACTCGAGGCACAAAGTGATAGTGGTACACATAGACTGCAACGCCAATAAATACGGTGACAGAAAGCTGCGCCCAGATCGCAATCCAAAGTGCATATGAAAACCTCAATGCATCTGGTAGAAACACTTTATTAATTTCAAAAATAATAACTTTTTTAATTCTCGGAAAAAATTTAGCCATGACAGGAAAAAACAGGCCTAATAAAACAAAAAAGCTAAACATTGCGTTATGCGGCTTATCGAATGAAATAAATATTCTCAATACCTGCAAAATCATTTCATAATCTTGTCGATTTTTCAGATCATAATGACCGACGTCAGGCGGGAGCATTCCCTTAGAAACGCGCGCATAATGATATCCCAATCCTGCACTAACAATCACTGCGCTCAATAGAAAAGAAGACGACCGGTCTGTAAAATTTCGCTTCCGATCATGAAAAAACCAAAATATAAGAACAGTCAATCCAGATGCGATAACCTGCATAAACCCGGGCGCAGCCACCAAGACAAGCCCCAGCATCGCCACAAAATAAAACCAATACAGCAATCGATGTCGATCCTTAGAATATTTTGAC
>Ga0066639_10002432_pt1 | contig 16311 bp, 12 predicted proteins | sample CryGeyCG2114_010_2_FD_59504 | JGI IMG/M metagenome (GOLD analysis project Ga0066639, IMG submission 59504) | Groundwater microbial communities from aquifer - Crystal Geyser CG10_big_fil_rev_8/21/14_0.10 | ecosystem: Environmental > Aquatic > Deep subsurface > Groundwater | place: USA: Utah...
GTGGGGAAGGTGGGAATCGAACCCACACGCCCGTGAAGGCACACGATTTTGAGTCGTGCGTGTCTACCGTTCCACCACTTCCCCATCGTCTAATCCATTATAGCAAGAACTACCTAAAGAGTGGCCACTTTTTGGCAAAAGCTCTGACCTCTTTGGCAATCCGTTCGAGTTCGTTTTCGTGGTTTCTGTGTTCAATCGTTTCATTAATCCAGTTCGCAATCTTAGCCATATCGCGTTCCTTCATGCCCCGCGTGGTGATGAGCGGCGTCCCCATGCGAATACCGCTCGGATTCATCGGACTGCTGGTCTCACTCGGCACCGTATTGCGATTGACAACAATGCCCACTCGACCGAGCAAATCCTCGGCCTCCCGACCGGTGATGTTCTTATTTTTTAGATGAACGAGAAAGAGGTGGTTCTCAGTCCCGTTACCGACAATTTTAAAATCATGTTTCTGCAACTCCCTAGCCAGAGCTTTGGCATTTTTGATAATCTGTTTGGCATAATATTTGAACTTCGAGCTACTCGCCTCTTTGAGAGCCACCGCAATCGCCGCAATCGTATTTTCATGTGGCCCGCCCTGAAAACCGGGAAAAACTGTTTTGTCGATAATCTTGGCATACTTATCTTTACACATGATGATGGCGCCTCGTGGACCCCGCAAAGTTTTGTGCGTGGTTGTCATCACCACATCAAAGTACGGTACCGGATTGCTGTGCTGACCGGCCGCGACCAAACCGGCGATGTGTGAGATATCGGCGAAGGTATAAGCCCCACACTTTTTGGCAATCTCCGCGATCTTTTTAAAATTAATCTTACGCGCATAAGCGCTGGCGCCGGCCACAATCATCTTTGGCTTGTGTTGCAAACAAAGACGATAAATACCGTTGTAGTTAATCTCACCGGAATTGCGATAGACTCCATAAGGGATAAAGTCAAAAGCTTGTCCGGAAAAAGAGACGGCGGCTCCATGGGTCAGGTGGCCACCTTGAGTCAGCTCCAAGCCGAGTACCGTATCGCCAAATTTCAAAAAAGCTAAATAGATGGCAAAGTTGGCCGGCGTACCGGAATACGGCTGAACATTGACGTGCTCCGCCTTGAAAAGTTTTTTCGCCCGTTCAATCGCCAGATTTTCGACTTGGTCAATAACTTCATTACCGCCATAATATCTCTTGCCCGGATAACCCTCGGCATACTTGTTCGTCAAAACCGAACCCATCGCCTGCAAGACCGCCGGTGAAACATTGTTTTCTGATGGAATCAGTTCGATTGATTCTTTTTGACGACGCGTCTCCGCCGTTATCAGACGACCAATCTTGGCATCACTTTTCGCTAAATTCATAACAGGGATAGCTTACAAAAAGAAACTCCAAGAAGCAAGATTTTAATCAAGAATTTGGAATATTGAATATGACGCTTGGCATAAAAACACCAAAAAATAAAGCATCCCTCCGTGGACGGTCTCGGCGATGGCAAACCATCAGAGCCCTCTTGTCACCTTGTTTGGGAGTTCTGCGTTATACTAGATTCTAAATACTAAATACTAGATACTAGTAGTATGCTTAAACAAGGATTCCCTTACACTTTTATCCTCGGACGGCAACCGGCGCTTGGCGCCGCCGAGCTTCAAAACTATCTGACCACCAGAGGCGTTGCTTTCGAGTATCTGGGTCAGTTCAAAGAGGCGTTGGTTCTCTCTTTTACCAAGGAGCTGGAAAATGTTAAGAAAATCCAAGATGAGCTTGGTGGGACGATTAAGATTGTTCAGATTGTCGACGAGGCGAGAGAGGCGGCACAAATCATCAACCTCCTCTCCCCCGCCAGATTGGCCAAGACCTACTTCACCCAGACCAAATCAAAAATCAACTTTGGCATTAGCTGGCATGGGAATTTTTTTGACCATCAGACCAAAAAAGAACTCAAGAGTCTGGGCTTGAAAATTAAGAAACAGCTCAAAGACAACTTTTCCTTGCGAGTGGTTGAGACCAAAACGAATAGTCTCACCAGCGTCCAAGTCGCCAAAAACAGGCTTGTTGAGAGTGGCGCCGAGATTGTCATTGTTAAAACCATCAATACTTTTCTTGTCGGCAAAACACTCTCGGTCCAAGATTTCGAGAAATACTCGCACCGCGACTTTGACAAGCCGAGTCCGGATGCCAAGTCTGGCATGCTCCCACCGAAATTGGCGCAAATTTTGATCAATCTCACTCGTGATGAAAAAACGGAGATCGTCTTTGACCCTTTTGTTGGTAGCGGCATCGTCCTGCAAGAAGCGATGATGATGGGTCTTAAGAGCGCCGGCGCAGATATCGAGAACAGCGCCACCGAAAATACCAAAAACAATTTACGTTGGTTGATTCAGGAATTTAACCTCAACCATAAATATTACATCGGTGTCAAAAAACAGGACGCCACCCGTAGCACTTGGCCGGAGATGAATCGCGCCGATACCATTATCGTCACGGAGCCGTATTTGGGACCACCGCAAGGACATATGATGAACCCTGAAAAAGCCAAGAAAATCACCGGTGAGCTGCGCGCCCTTTATCTGCGCTTCTTTGAAAACCTAGCTACCAACTTTGGCAAAATCGAGAATATTTGTTTTATCACACCAATTTTTAAAACAACCCAGGGCGAGATCGCACCGATGATTATTGACGAAATAGCCAAGCTCGGCTATACTCGGAAAGTCTTTAAAACACATTTGCCTCTAAAAGATTTGGTTTATGCGCGTGACGACCAAGTCGTCAAACGTCAGATAAATATTTTAAAGAGAAATTAATGGCTCACGTTAAAGCCGGTGGCTCCACAAAATTAGGTCGCGATTCCCAATCAAAACGTTTGGGCGTCAAAAAATTCGGTAGCGAAAAAGTGCTTGCCGGCAATATTTTGGTACGCCAAAGAGGCACCAAGTGGCTGGCTGGCGCGGGAACCCGTTACGGCGTTGATCACACCATTTACGCTCTCACCGACGGCACCGTTAAATTTAACCAAAAACGCGAACGCAGACCCGGCGGCAAGTATCGGCTCAAGACCGTTATCTCTGTTGTGCCTGCTGAAAAAAAGAAAGTTAAGGTTAAGGTCGAGAAATAAAAAAACAGCCCATATGGGCTGTTTTTGTTTTAGAACAACGCCGAGGTTTTGACCGATGCCCCGACAAAACCGTCGAAAAGTGGATGGGGATGAGTCGGGCGAGACTTGAATTCTGGATGGAATTGGCAAGCGACAAACCAGGGATGATTTTCAAGCTCAACAACTTCAACCAGCTCATCATTGGATGAAATGCCGGAAAGCGCCATCCCCGCTTTTTCAAATCGCTTGCGATAAGCATTATTAAATTCATAACGATGGCGATGACGTTCGGCAATGGTCCCCCTGCCATAAGCCCTGTACGCCAAACTGCCAGGTTTTAATTTACAGGGATAGGAGCCAAGTCGCATCGTGCCGCCCAAATTGATAACCGTTTTTTGGTATTCCATAATGTGCACCACCGGATACTTTGTTTTCGAGTTGAACTCTTCAGAGTTCGCGTCTTTGAGCCCCAGAACATTGCGCGCGAATTCAATCGCGGCGATTTGCAAACCAAGACAAAGACCAAGATACGGAATTTTGTTTTCACGCGCGTATTTGACCGCCGCAATCTTGCCCTCTATCCCCCGCGAACCAAAGCCACCCGGCACCAAGATACCGCTGACATTGCCCAACTCCTCACGCACCTTGTCCTCTGATTTTTCCAAAAGCTCAGCATCCACCCACTTAATCTCAATGTCCACATTATGATGCCAGCCGGCCGACTTGAGCGCCTCAAAAACACTCAAATAAGTATCTTCCATTGTCGTGTATTTGGCCACCAAACCAATGGTAACCTTTCTCTTGTCCGCCTTGATGCGTGTAATCAGATTTTCCCAATCGGCATGGTTTGGCTTGGACAACGGTAATTTTAATTTGCTTAAAATAAACTCGCCAAAATTATAATTTTCAAAGCTTAAGGGCACTTCGTAAACCGTCTCAGCTGTTTCCATCGGAATCACGGCCTCGCGTGGCAAATCGGCGGCGGTGGCGATTTTATCCAAATGCGCCTGACCCACCGGCCGATCACTCCGACACATCACCGCCGCCGGCGAGATACCCAACCCCTGCAAATCACGAATACTGTATTGAGCCGGTCGTGTCTTAATCTCTTTGCTTGTGCCCAAATACGGCAAAAAAACTACGTGAATGTACATCACGTTTTCCGAACCGAATAATCTTCTCATCTGTCGAATGGCCTCCAAATAATAAAGACCTTCGTAATCTCCGACCGTGCCTCCAATCTCGGCGATCACCACATCCGCATGACTACGCTCCGCCGCCCCGGTGATATGCTCAATCACGTTATTGGTAATCTGCGGGATAATCTGGACCGTTTTGCCCAAATAATCCCCTCGCCGTTCCCGCTCAATGACTTCCTTGTAAATGCGACCGGTCATGACGCTGGAGTCTTGAGTCAAAGCCGTATCGACAAACCGTTCATAGTGTCCAAGATCCAGATCTGTTTCGGCACCATCATCGGTGACAAAAACTTCACCATGCTCACCGGGATTGAGCGTACCAGCATCAACATTGATGTATTGGTCAAACTTTTGCAAAAATATTTTGAGTCCACGTGCTTTGAGAATATTGCCAATTGAAGCGGCGACAATACCCTTGCCGAGCCCCGACAAGACTCCGCCCGTCACAAAGATATACTTCGTCCCTCTCTGATTACTGTTCAGCTTTTCTTCCAAAAAATCTCCTAAGCTCTCTTAAATAAAAATAACTTCACTCATTATAAAACCTCGGCAACGAACTTGGCAAATGGGTTGTGATTTCGTAATTAATCGTGTCCGCCCACTTCGCCAATTCATCAGCAGTAATCTCGGCCTCGCCATCCCTGCCAATAAGAGTCGCTATCTCCCCCACCTTGACATTATCGATATCCGTCACATCCACCATCGTCATATTCATACAAACACGACCGATGATTTTCGCGCGCTGACCGGCGATTAAAACCTCGCCGCGACCGGAGACGGCTCGTGGCAAACCTTCGGCATAGCCGACCGACAAGACTGCAAGACGCAAGTCGCGTGGCGCTTGAAAGGAACAACCGTAACCAATGTATCCGCCCTTCCTCACGTCTTTCAGATGTACAATGCGGGCACGGTAACTTAAAATCGGCAAAATTTTTCTCTCGTGGTCAAAAATATTTTTAGACTCTGCCCAGAGCCTGAAACCGGCCGAGGGTGGGAGGCCGTAAAGCATAATCCCCAGCCGCGTCAAATCGTATCTCGTCTCCGGATACATCACCGCCGCCGCAGACGCGGCTATGTGACGATACTTCGGCTTGATATTGGCTGACGCAAAAATTTTTAACCCCTCTTCAAATTTTTCAATCTGTTTCTCGGTATAAGACTGGTTGAGCTCCTCCACACTCGCCAAGTGCGAAAAAACACCCTCAACCCGAATCTCCCCCTTCTCCTTTAAGACCTCAATCACTTTTGATAATTCTTCCAACTGAAAACCGAGACGATTGATGCCCGTTTCGATTTTGATGTGAACTTTTGTTAACCCAGAACCGTGCTTGCTCTGGTTCTGGGCCTGCTCGATATTCTCCAGATCCTCAAAATCAAAAACGCCAAAAGAGAAACCGAGCTCCACTGACCTTTTCATCTCACTTGGCGTCTGTTTACCCAAAATGACAATCTCCGTTTTGACGCCAGCTTCGTGAAGCGCTAACGCTTCCGCAAAACTGACCACGCCAAAAATATCCGCTTCGCCATTCAAAGTTCTAGCGACCTCAACCAGACCGTGACCGTACGCGTTACCCTTGATAATCGGCATCACCGTCGTGCCAATGATACTTTTGATCAAACGCAAATTATGAAGCAGAGCGCTCCTGTCCACCTCAATCCAAAAAAGTTTGCCGAGCATTATAGATTCTTCTTGCGAGACACCAACCCCGTTTGACGGGGCTGATCTCTTTTTTGTAATCAAGTTTCTTTGATTCATACATTTATAAATATACAGCAAGAACAAGCATTTTTAACCAAAAAATAAACGGCTCCCGCCTACAACGCCTGAAGCGTAGCTTCTGCGGGCAGGCAAAATTTGAGCCATTGAATCTTCACACAACACTCTGACAATCTGCAGATTACAAGAGTGTTGTAAAAATACTTAACTACATCAAATAAGACGGCCGTCGGTGGTGGTGTAGCAGATCAAAAAATGATGGAAAACTTAACAAAAATAAACGGCTCACGCGTCTGAGCCGTTTATTTTTTAATTAAAATCCCAGATTCTGAATCAAGTTCAGAATGACAATTCTTTACACATCCAAGTTCTTCACCTCTTTCGCATGCGTTTGGATGAATTTTTTGCGCGGAGCCACGTCGCTGCCCATAAGCACACTAAAGATCTCATCAGCGGCTTTGGCATTTTCCACTGTCACCTGCCACATCACCCTACTCTCCGGATCCATCGTCGTCTCCCAAAGCTGTGAAGCGTTCATCTCGCCGAGACCTTTGTATCTTTGAATGTTGACCTTACTTTCACTTCCCTTAGTCATGAGAGCGATCTCCTTATCTCTCTCGGCATCGCTATAGGCATAGCGAACCTCTTTGCCAAATGAGAGCTTGTACAGCGGTGGCTGAGCGATGTAAAGATAGCCCTTTTCAATAATTTGCGGCATGTGGCGGAAAAAGAAAGTAAGCAGTAGCGTCCGAATGTGCTCGCCGTCAACGTCAGCATCGGTCATAATCACGATGCGATGATAGCGAATTTTTTCAATATCAAATTGGTCGCCGATGCCAGCCCCGAAAGCAATAATCATAATTTTGATTTCCTCGTTGCTCAACATTTTGTCCAAACGGGATTTCTCCACATTCAAGGGCTTGCCACGCAAAGGCAAAATTGCCTGAAAACGCCGATTGCGACCCTGCTTGGCCGTACCACCAGCCGAATCTCCCTCGACGATGAAGATTTCCGATTCCTCCGGCTTGCGCGACGAACAATCCGCCAGCTTGCCCGGCAGAGTCATACCCTCCAGAATGCCCTTGCGGATAACCGTGTCGCGCGCCGCCCGTGCCGCCAAGCGCGCCTTGGCCGCCAAGAGTGTCTTGCCAATGATTTTGCGCGCTTCATTTGGATGTTCCTCCAAATAAGCCGAAAAGTAATCATTCATCACCGACTCTACCGCAGTGCGAATCTCCGGATTGCCCAGCTTGGCTTTCGTTTGACCCTCAAATTGCGGATCGCCCAGCTTCACACTGATGACCGCCGTTAAACCTTCACGGACATCATCGCCGGTCAAAGCACCGTCGCCGTTTTTGAGCAGATTATTTTTTTTGGCATAATCATTCAAGCTCCGAGTTATGGCCGAACGAAACCCGGTTAAATGCGTGCCCCCCTCAGGATTGAAAATATTATTGGCGAAGGGGTAAACCAGTTCGTTGAACTCTGTTGTGTATTGCACCGCGATCTCAAAAGTAACGTCATCAATCCCTTTCTCGATGTAAAAAGGTGGCACATTCACCGGTTCGCGCCGTTCATTCAAGCTTTCGACATACGCTCGCACACCGTCCTCAAAATAAAAAGAGTACGGCACGGCTTTCTCGGCTTCACTGATAAAAACAAATCGGACCCTCTTGGTGAGATACGCCTGTTGGCGCAGTCTCTCTAGAATCTGCTTTTGGTTGTATTCCAACGTGGAGAAAATCTGCGCATCCGCCCTGAAGGTGATGACCGTGCCGCTCTCTTTCGCCTTCGCCCCCGTCAGTTTAGTTTTTTTGACATTGCTCTTGGCCTTGCCACGCACATACTCTTGGGTATAAAGATATCCGTCACGATAAACCTCCGCCTTGAGCCATTCCGAAAGTGCGTTCACCACCGAAACACCGACACCGTGCAGACCGCCGGAGACCTTATAGCCACCGCCGCCAAACTTACCGCCGGCATGCAACGTGGTCAGCACCGTCTCTAAAGTTGATTTTTTGGTTTGCGGATGCATCTCGGTCGGGATACCACGACCATTGTCGGCGACTTCAACGGCACCATCAGGCAAAAGCTTGACGGTAATCGTATCGGCAAAGCCGGCCATCGCCTCGTCCACTCCGTTGTCCACCACCTCCCAAATCAGATGGTGCAAACCCTCAACACCGGTCGAACCGATGTACATACCCGGTCGTTTGCGCACCGGATCAAGACCCTCTAAAACCTGAATGTCTTTCGCACCGTAACCGGCGCTTTTGCTATCTTTTTTAGCCATATTTTATTTATTTTTAGCCAGAGCTTTAACTTAAAAAAGAGAATCAAAGAATTAAATCCTCAACCCTCTTATTCTACCAAAAAATCGCCCCTTAGTCCCGTACCCGTACACTAAATTTATCCTCCAGAACCGCAATCACCGCAGCATGAATTTCCTGCGCCTCATCCGTCGTCAAAGTTCTGTTGGGATGGAAATATTCAAGGTGAAAAGCAAGACTTTTTTTGCCTTTGCCAATGCTTGATCCAGCGTATTCGTCAAAAAGTTCAATGCCATAAACACCTTCGATTTTTTCGATTTCTCTGATAACTTCATCAGCTTTTATCTTGTCATCAACAATAATAGCCAAGTCGAATTTCGCGACAGGATATTTTGGCAATGGTTTATATTCAATTTTTTTTGCCTTGGGATGAAACTCGCCCTTATGCAACGTCTTAGCGTCATCTACCTTAAACTCCACAATCCAGTATCTGTGATTCTTTATATTTCTGCCCTGTCCCCGCAAAGACTTTTCTTCGCTCTGGGCGGAATCAGCTTCACTCAAAAGCTCTACAACCCTAGGCCCAAAAACTTTGTTTAGATTCTCCTTTTCAAAACCAACGGCTGCTAGTAAACAATGGTTTGTAACTTTACTTTTATCCAAATAAACTTCACCGATTTCAAAAAGCAAAAACGGTGGCTTGGTATGACCAGAATTATTGATAATATTCTCTACAACGCCCGACTTCAGATTGGTTCTCAAGAAAGCCCTATCACGACTTAAGGGATTGGCTAGCTCTATTTCGCCCTTGGAGCTAAAGCTGCGCGTATAAATTTCTTCAAAACCATCATTGGCATAAGCATCTTTCAAATCATAGACATGTTGCTGTTCGGCGGTTCGTTTGGCTGGTTTGATTTTTTTCAATTTGGTCGGCTTCACTTTATCCACGCCGATGATCCGCAAGACTTCCTCGGCGATGTCGGCTTCACCGGTAATGTCGCCACGAAAATGTGGTGGGATAACGGAGAGTTTTTTCTCGCCACTAACCGTAAAATCAAGCGCTTTCAAAATATCTTTAACTTTTTTAGAATCCAATTTTAGGCCGAGCAGTTTTTCGAGATTGCCGATCTCGACATTGATAGACTTCGGCTTCGGCCACTTGTTGCCAGCTTCGGAAATATTGCCCGCCTCCCCACCAGCCAGTTTAGCGATAAGATGTGTAGCCCGTTTAATGGCCATCTCTGTTGAGAGTGGCGAAAGACTTTTCTCAAAACGAATCGAGCTGTCGGTACGTAGTCCAATCCGCTGAGTGGTGCGGCGCACGGTCGCAAAATCAAAATTGGCGGATTCGAGTACAATCTCTTTAGTGCCCTCCTGAACACTGCTCTCTTCCCCACCGACAATGCCAGCAACAGCCATTGCCTTCTTATCATCAGCGATGACTAAATCGTCGGTCGTTAGTTTATGTGTCCCGCCATCTAGCCCAGCGAGTGACTCCCCCACTCTGGCCTTACGAATGATAATTTTATCGCCGCTAATCTTCGCACGATCAAAAGCATGCAGGGGTTGACCAGTCTCCAACATGACATAATTTGTCACATCCACAATATTATTAATTGGTCGAAGCCCAGCTGTGACCAATCTGCTCTGAAGCCACTTCGGCGAGGGACCAACCTTGACGCCACCAATCGGTAAAGCTTGGTAACGGGGTATTTCCTTCTTGGCACTGGCATCAATCTCAACTTTAATATCCTTCACTTTGCCGATTGGATAATTGATATCAACGTCCAGCTTGGCTTCTTTGCCAAGAACAGCGCCGAGGTCCCGCGCGACCCCAAGATACGAAAGATAGTCCGGTCGGTTCGCAAGGACTTTGAGCTCAATAACAGCATCGACATCTTTCAAGTCAAAATTCTGGCCAATTTCATATTCACCCTCCGGTAAAATCATAATGCCTTCAGACTCTTTGCTAAGCTCCAGCTCCGCCTCGGAACAGATCATGCCGACTGATTTTTCGCCCCTGATCTCCGCTTCTTTAATCTGCAGACCACCCGGCAAGGTCGTCCCAACCATCGCCACCACCACCAGCTGATCTTTGGCGACATTGGGCCCACCACAAACGATGGAGAGTGTCTCTCTGCCCACATCAACTTGGCAAAGACTAAGCCGATCAGCATTCGGATGCTTTTCTTTTTTCAACACCTTGCCCACGACCAAGCCACCCGTGTCGACACTCTCGACCTCGGTCATGTGCAAATTGATTTTATCCACCAGGCTCTGTCCCGACTTGTCGGAACTACGCCTGGCTACCGCCAGCTTTCCTAAATCAATGTAATCTTTTAGCCAGTTGAGAGAGATCTTCATGAGAATTGGCGCGTAAAGCGCAGATCGCTATTTAAGAAATGACGAATGTCTTCAATGCCATATTTCATCATCACCAACCGATCAATCCCGAAGCCGAAAGCAAAACCAGAGTATTTTTTGGGGTCTAGCCCCATATTCTTGAGAACCCGCGGATGCACCATCCCACAACCGGCCATCTCCAGCCAGTCTCCACCCCTTCTTTTCATATCGACTTCAAAACTGGGTTCCGTGAATGGAAAATATGATGGTCGTAAACGAATTTCCGTTTCTCTGCCGAAAAGTGTTTTGACCAGCTCATCAATCGTTGCCTTCAAATGCCCAACGGAAATATCTTTGTCGATGACAAGTCCTTCAAATTGCCAGAAATCGGAAGCGTGCGTGCTGTCCTCCGCTTCGTAGCGGAAAACTCGACCGGGCGAGATGATGCGAATCGGTGGCTTATGCTTCAAGGCATAACGAATCTGCACCGGTGAAGTGTGCGTCCGCATGAGCAGCCTCTCCCCCCTTGACCCTTTGGCTTTCAGCCAAAAAGTATCCCACATATCCCGCGCCGGGTGATCCTTCGGGATGTTAAGTAAATCAAAATTGTATTCCTCCGTCTCCACCGTCGGTCCCTCGGCGATTTCGTAACCCAATCCCAAGAAGAGAGCTTCAAGCTCTCGCTTCACCAAAGTGATCGGGTGTAGTGAACCTTTTGTAATTTTTGACATAGACAAAAATTGGAATTTAGAATTTAGAATTTGGAATCTGGCATTTTATTTTTATATTCATATCACAACCCCTCTCTTATCTTTCCCTATCTCAAGAGGAGGAATTATTTTTTAAGCTTATTGCGATACGTGCGTAGGTTCTCGATATTTAAGTATAGCTCGGTAAAAGCAAAAACGAAAACGGCGATAATGAAATTCCACCAAGCGAGCAGACGGAAAATTTGTAAAACCAAAATGACGGCAAGGAAAAGTGTCAAGAGAATACCTTGGCGAATAGAAGTTTTCAGCGCTTCACTCTCCTCGGCAGTTCTGAAAAGGTTGTCTGCCTGTTTATTCAGTCTCCACAGTCGCAGCCAAAGGCCTAGTGAGGTAAACAGGCTGGCGGTGGCCACCAAAAGAGCTAGCGAAAAGATGAGCCAACCGATTGCCCCCAAAAAATATGGATCGGTGCGACCCAAAAACAAAACCAGCGCCGCTAGACTGATCACGCCGCCGGTTAAAATTAGAAACAAAATTCTGCGTAAATCCACGATTGCTTCCTTCATTACTCCTTGATTATACCCGCCCAACTTTTTGTTTAAAAGTTAGACGGGGACAACAAAGGAAGAGGCGGGGGAAACACCCGGATCAAGGTCGGAATGGTTTAATGCATCTTAAACGGAGATTTTAGCCTCCTTATAAGATTTCCGAACTTATCATTCCCCCGCCGTTAGTTTAATTATGCTTACAAAGTAATAAAAAATAAAGAGTGAAAAATGCCCAATGTTTCCAAAATAAAAAAAGAGGGCTCGCATACATCTGGCCAAAAATTAAAATTTAATGCCAGGTTGGAGCCCTCAATGTCGGACTCCAAGATTTTTCCGAAGAAAAATCCTTTTACGGAGCACCGACTAAGGTGCGTAACGAAACCATCAATGGGACTATGCCCGGTTGACCGTTCCGTTGCTCTACTCTTCAAATTTGCTTGAAGAAGAGAGCAACGGAACGATCGCGACTTTTGTTTTTGTTTTTGAAAACTTGCCCAGCGTCGAATTTTATTCCGGTGCTGTGGTTTTTGGTTGACAGTTTCGTCGGTCAAGATTCGAGAGCTTCCCCAAACCCTCACCGCCGAAACCGTCCTCCTTTTTGTCAGCTGGTCGCGATCGAATTTTTAATCTACAAGAAATTATAAAATTGTAACAGTTTATAAGCCCTTTGTCAACTATTTAGACAAAGTCTGTTCTGGATATATGCGCCCAGAGCCAAAAGTATCTTCAAAAACGCTATATCTCAATATTGCCTTTTTCGATGGCAAGCAGGATATCTTGACCGTACGGCTTGTCAATCAGCTTGCGGTCATAAAAAATAATCTCTTTCAAATCCGGGTTTAAATTGCCGGCCACAATCTTGCGCAAAGCGGTGATTGTCCGCGGCAAGTAAAAATCGCCAAAGTCATCGACAAAATTGGCGCGACGGGTTGCAAGCAAGGGATCGCTCATGGGCGCGAAGGGCAGCTTGGCAATGATGAGATAATCAGTAGCCAAACGAGCATGGCTCAGCTTTGTTTGCCAATGATAAGCGGTAGAGAGCAATACGGCGCTCCCGTTGCCGTTAAACTTCTCCCCTATCTGCAGAGCGTTACCGGAGGTGTCCGGCGAGACAAGGCCGATTTTTAGCTCTCGCGTCAAATCCCAAAGAAGGTCAAAGAAGGTTTGATGCATTTTATTATTCGGCAAAACGACCACCGTCCGACCCCCCCTTTCACGCAAATGCTCTGTTAATCTTTGGCTGATTTCCGCCTCCCACTCGGGCCGGCCACTGTCGGGTAGCTTTACATCGATGGTCACTTCTGGCAAAAGTGGTGGCGCAGAGCGCACATACGAGACTTCTTGGTTCGGCCAAAGGACTTTCTTCGCTGATGACAAATCGAAGACACGGTCCAAGATTATCAATTTTGGGCTCAATTTTGACAATTTTTCGAGCTCATGACGGCCCACCTCTGTCGCAATTGTCTCGATCTGAATATTGTCATTATAGCTGCTCAAGTAGTGTTGCCACTCTCCGCTCAATTTGCCCAAGTCAGAGAGCCAACCCAGATAATCGTCCAACATTTTATCGACTTGAGTATAAATCGGTCGGCTTTCGGAAGAATAACTAAATTCGGCCAAGCCCCCTTTTAGACCCTGCAACAAAAGCACCACCTCCCCAAGCCGAGCCTGCAAATCACCACCGACCTCTTTGGCCGAAAGCAAAAGTGGGTTGCCGTAGCTGTCTTTGTAGTTCAAATATGTTTCTGAAAGCGCCAAAAGAAAACCGTTCAAAGCACCACTAACCTCATTAATCTGTCGAAAATATTCGCCGCTTTTTGCTTGATCGGCCGATTCGACATGGTAGCGGACAAAGCTACGCAGACTGCCGACAAAACGGTCAAAGTTACCACGCGTCATTCGCCGACCGTTCAAATTTAGAACTCGATTTTCCAGATAACTCAAGTCCGGAAGGCAGACGTAGGCAAAGTCGCCAACAATCTTTTGCAGATCTGCCTGACTCAACAAACTAGATTGATCGGTAATCAGCACATCATTTTCTCCCAAGGCCGACAAATCCTCCTCACTTAATTCAGTCTTGGCCAATTGCCACCAAAGCGACCTCTCGTCCGGCGAAAGATAAACGTCTCGCTGATGACCGGTTTTTTGCCAAATCATAATCTTGACCAGAAGATTTAACTCCAAGTCGTTAAGACTTTTTTGGTCAGAAAGTTGCTGGACAAGCTTTCTCTCCAACTCGTAACGATGCCCCTGCCAGATGCCAATCTTGACCTCGAAGGGCAGACGCTCTTTCAGCTGGGCAATGATGAGGGGCCAGTCTTGATAATAAAAAGCGGAAGGCCGCAAAGCGATTAAAGTTTTTTCATCGCTCCGAGCAGTATTATAAACAGCCAGAATGAGCGATGCCAACGAGGGCTCGATATTCGCTCCGCTCTCAACCATGGTAATCTTGGCTTTGGCTATCGAGGCTGAGATTTGTTTTTGCAAAGTATAGAAATCTTTTTGGAAATAAACGGTGTCTTTCGGAGAAAGCAAATATTGGTCATACTCACTAACCTTCGGGAGCTTCAATGGCAAGTCATAATCAAAATCGGCAAAAGCATCTTTGGCGATACTTTCTACCGAACGAAGCTTGACCCTCTTATCTATCGTACTCTCAAACAAAACCCCCAAAGTTGAATTACCCTTGGCAGCGAGAGCGCCAATCTCTGTCCGCAATTCAGCGTCAAATGATTTCACGTAATTACTCAGATAAGCGAACAGGTCGACGGAAGCCAAAACATCATCAAGCGCTCTATGGCTGGGCTGGGAGGGCAAGTGCAAAATCTTTGCCAAATAGCCCAAGCTATAATACGGCAACTTCGGCAGAAGCGTACAGGCGAACTCCCAAGTATCAATCTTGTGGCCCGCGAACTTAATCCCCTTGTGCGCCAAAAACTCTAAATCAAATCCGATATTATGGCCGATAATATCTAGATCACCGACATAGTTTTGGATTTTGTCCTTTACTTCATCAAAAGTCGGCGCCTCCCTCAACTTTTCTTCGTTTATGCCAGTCACGGCCAAAATCTTTTTGGGCACTGCTCCGTTCGGCTTGACCAAAGTTTCGAAAGTATCGACAATCTCGCCATCTTCATAGATGGCCGCCGCAAATTCAATGACATCATCCACATGCCCATCAAAACCAGTCGTCTCGATATCTAAAGAAATGAATTTCATACTATTATTAGTATCCAGTATTTTGTATTTAGTATCCAGTATAAAGATCAGTGCTTGAACGAGATTGACAATTTTATCGCCAAACGGCAATATGATTTATGGCTTGGACAAACACGAACCTTATTTTAGGAGGATCTTACGAATGCCAGAAGAAGCGCTAAGCCTGCGAGAAGCAATTAATGCTTATTGGCTGGGAGAGTATCACTGCAAAGCGGCCTTTGGCGCACCCGAGGTTGCGGAAGCGCTGAAAAAGCTCAAAAAAAGCCTCTGGCATGAACATCAAGTCGCCATTCCTACCAATGAGCGTCTGGATCGTCTCCAGGTCCTCGCGGGACCGGAAACGAAAGCTTCTCTCGAGGAGCTCATGGTCCTGATTGATCCGTAATCCAAAAGGCCGTCGAAGAATCCGACGGCCTTTTTTTGATCCGCTAGATCTTCCGCAACTCAATCTCCACACCCTCCGGTTCAAAGTTTTCGACCTTGAGACCGTTTGGCAGCTGCACCATCTCGGGCGTAAGCTGAACCCGGTTTTTACCAGAGATCAAGCCATCAAGGTTCACGTTCAGCCGAATATCTCGAGAAGTGACTCGGTTAAGGATTTCCGGTGTGCCGGAAAGAACCAGATTCACAATCTGTGGCGAAAATGATAAAACCTCCAATCTGGAATTTAAGTTTGCAAAATTGGGCGTAACCGGCACCGTCCTCAAAAGCTCACTTGTCGCTAAACGAATATTGACTTTAACCAAATTATCGCCCAGTTGTTGTGTTAGTCGCGGCAATTTAAGAACGGTGGCTTCCTGCAGATTTCCTTCCAAGCCATCAATGTTGATAGGCGCCGTGAGGACTGATTCAATCTCGGCCAAAGTCTTATCAGAGCCAATCAAGGTGATGGTCGGTGGATCCAACTCAATACTTGAAATCCAAAAACCGGCCTTCGGCTGACCAACCAGATTCGGAACGACTCCGACAGTCTTAGTCAAACGACCAGTGTCAATCTTAATATTGGCTTCGACAAAGTCAGAAACAACTCGAAGATTGCGATTGAGCGTACCATCGCTTTTGACCGCATACGGCTTGGCCGATGTTCTGAAGTCTTGTGAGCGACCACTGACATCAATATCAATTTGCACAAAATCGGTAATATTAATCAGTTTTTGGCTACCACGAATAATGGCTTTGTCGGGCACGACCTGAACATCTTTAACCACAAAACCCTCTTTGGCAAATCCGATT
>Ga0066639_10002435_pt1 | contig 16293 bp, 15 predicted proteins | sample CryGeyCG2114_010_2_FD_59504 | JGI IMG/M metagenome (GOLD analysis project Ga0066639, IMG submission 59504) | Groundwater microbial communities from aquifer - Crystal Geyser CG10_big_fil_rev_8/21/14_0.10 | ecosystem: Environmental > Aquatic > Deep subsurface > Groundwater | place: USA: Utah...
TCTCCTGCATCTCCAGTCTGTGTGAGTGAGCTAAACTCTCCAGGAAAGCTGACGATGGACGGTCGGCTCACCAGTTTTTGTTTTTTATTATATACCTTGGCAAGTAGGCGTAGATTTCCATTTTTTTGTTTTTGAGCTTTTAAATGAATCACACCGTGGTCCATAGGCATAATTGTCCAATCATTTTCGCCGAGATCCACTGTACCGTACTCAGTATCTTCATCGGCGATACGCAGGCCAAAATCTACTTGGTAAGGGGTTTGGGGGGCTGCTTGGCCGTTTTGCGTGAGTATAAGAAAGGCTACCAGCGAAAAAGAAATTGATTTCATAAGGATCTCCTGTCTTCCATATTTGCATTTTGGGGAAAACTGGTAAATCTACAAAAAATTAAATGGATAAAAGACCTGTTAGTATTAAAGGTTGCATATTTATGGCATGTTGATATTTTGTAGCCATCAATATATGGCTTCCGCATTTATCATATTTCAAATTTTATTCACAGGTTTAGTAGGCTTTAGTTTTGTCTATGGTTTTTCTTGGCCTCAAAATGAAGTGCCTTTATTTTTATCCTATATTTTTTGTTTAATATTTTGTCTTTATCTTTGTTTTAATTCTGTAAATTTAAAATCAACTCTGTCTAGCTTAAGGCAAAAGTTAAGCGTGGTTTGGTTGCTACCGCCAGCTATAGTTTTACTTATTGCGTATTTTTGTAGTATGGATTTTATTCCAATCTGGGATTCCGTTTGGTATGCAAACTGTCTCGAGAGTGCAACACAGCCGCATTTAAACTTAGCCCAACTCGGCTGCATCCAGTACGATTCCTTCTCTTACCTTTCTATGTTGGCCCTTTTGTTTAAAGTCTTCCACTACGATTTTAAAATTCTATATTTGTATAACCTATTAATGTCTTATGCCTTATTGTCAGTGTTATATCTGATTTTCTTGGAATATAAAGTTGATAAAAAATTTGCGGCTCTTGGGGCTGGATTACTATCAATCAGTCCCTTGTTTATAGTCACAGGCCTTAATATTAATCCAGACTTTGCGTTGGTGGTTTACTGGTTTATTGCTTATTATTTTCTTACAGTAAAAAAATTCGAGTTTGCTTGTTTGCTGGGGCTATTGCTCTCGTTTACAAAAATGACGGGAGCGATACATTATGGTTTGCTTGTTTTGATTTTTTTGGCACTTGATACATATAAAAATAAAAGAGTGGCTTGGTCTTTAGCGGCTCTGCTGTACATACCTACGGTTGTTTATTTATCGATGGAGTCTTTGTATATTGTATTGAAAATTAGATCACATTTGCCAAGTCATTTGGACTTTAATTATGTTCTTAAGAATGCCTTTAATCTTGATCCTTTTAGACGGAGAAATATTGAGCTGATGTTTGGCGTTTCCCTCTTAAATTTTAATTGGGTCTATTGGCCAACGATTCTCTTTGGCTTGTACTCATTTATTAAAAAGCGACAGAGTAGTAATTTAAATATTTTTCTAGCTATTAGTTTTCTCGGTAGTCTTTTTATTGTGAGTAGGATTTTGCCCTTTTACAATCCTAGGTACTTCTTGCTACCCCATTTACTTTGGGGCTTTATGGGTCTTTTAACAATTTATACGCTACTTAAAAATTTAAGACTTAAATTTGCTCTGAATATAGTTCTTTATAGTTTGTTAGTTGTTTCTAGCTTTAGAACTATAGACCCCGTATCTAAGGCGATTTTCGGCTCATTTTTCTGGGGGGCTCACGAACTTTTAAGTCCTGGTAAAAGCATGGATAATGCGCCAGTGCCTGGGCGAGACCAAATAGTTTATAACTTGCAGGTGCTAAATGTTCATAGGCTGTTGGATATATTTTATCAAAAATATCAAATATCTGATAAAGACCTGTTGGTGACTAGCCCACAGTCGAACCCATACCACTTGGCCTATATTGATAAAAAAACATATGGCCGAGTGGCTGTGAAACAGAATGCTTTTTTGCCAAATAGAATTGCCTATTTTGAAATTCCTGACAATGACTTAGGCAGACAGTTCTATTTATTAAATGAACCCTATTTTGTGCAAGATTTACCCCTAATTCCAAAGCAATATACATTATCATTTACTGATCAAATCAGCCTACATGGCTATACACTTGAAGTTCAGAAATACACTCTAGATACCCCTTGATTTGTTAATTACCTAAACAGTCCTATATATTTGTTACTCATTTTTACGTGGTGGGGTATTGGGCTAGTTTGTGTCGGCCTGGAATTTGCTATATGAATGCCTATGGTTCGACCTCTGTTCATTGCGATTTTATGTAGTTGCTCCTTTTTTCCTGTTTTTGCTCATACCGATGATTCAATGTATTCTTGCAGTGATCCCAGGGTACAGTCCTCCATGCAGTTTGCAGAGAGACAGGCCTTTAGCTTCCAAATACTCAATGAGGCACGCCAGCAAGCTTTGGTAGAAATGCAAACCTATCGTCAACAGGCCCATTGGTCTGCTATTTTTGTTTCAGCACTTCTAACTATCTTTGGTGCTTTGCTCATGGGCTTGATCGTGTGGCGACTCAGCGACCATGGTTTTGAGTTAGGCTTTCGCTACTTAATGACAGGCATTACAGTGCACTTGTATTTTATGCTCATGCTTTTGTTTGTCGTTTCATTGCCAACGCCATTTCAACGTTTGATTGAGGACTTTAGGCTAGTAGCCCAAGAGCCTATGGTGGGAGAATTGGCTTCGGCCAACGTTGGCGACTTAGAACGTTACATAAATAAAATTAGGGTGGATACCACAAGAGTGCCTAAGATTTACCACGAAAAGGTGTCTATGGTTCCTGAAGACCCTAGGTGGTGGTCTTTAGGTTGGGATGCAGTCTATTTGATCGATCTCCACAGAGAGGCCATGGCGGCATTATTAAGAAGAAGTCTAAAGGCACAGCAGCAACTCGAAAAAGCTAGAAAATACCTTAAACAAGCTTGCGTTCCACTTAAAATTTAAGAATCATAGCTGTATTAGCAACAGTGGGAGACAGCTATGACTATTTTACTCAAGCAAGTTTTTGCATTTTTAAAACTTCTTAACTCAGACACTGGCACCACCTCTTTGGCGGCAGGTTTGACTTGTGGATTTATTCTAGGTTTAACCCCAGTCTTTTCATTACAGACACTGCTTGTATTTATTTGTTTGTTTTTGTTTCGCATTCAAATAGGCGCCGCTTTTTTAGCAGCCTTCTTTTTTAAATTGATAGCTTTTGCCTTGGATCCAGCCTTTCAAGTGGTAGGCCAATCAGTACTAGAGCTGGAGTCACTACGACCGCTGTACACCGCACTTTATAATATGCCGATCATTCCTTACACTCGTTTTAATAATACAGTTGTTATGGGAGCAGGAGTTTTTGCAATTGCCTTGTCTCCTGTCGTTTTTGTGATTTCTAGAATATTTATTGTTCAATATCGTGCTCAAGTGGTGGCTCGTTTTCAGAGTACTAAAGTTTGGAAAGTGATTAAGGCCACTCAGTTTTATAAGTGGTATGTAAAATACGATGAGATGTTCGGTTAACAAGTAACGGAGTACTTTATGACTAAAGATTTATCTAAGAAAAAAAAGAAGGGACCTCTTCGATTTGAGGCGATTATCCCTATGTTGATTATTGTTGTCCTTATCTGGGCCTATTTTTTCTTCTTATTTGATACTCATTTAAAATGGGGTTTGCAAACAGCTGCCACAAATTTAAACGGAGCTGAAGTTGACATTGCAGATGTAGAAACTAATTTTTTAAAAGGCTCCTTTCACATAAATGGTGTTCAGGTGACTAATGCTGAGGAGCCTAGCAAAAACACTGTTGAAGTTGGCCAATTGAGATTTCAGTTTTTATGGGATGCCCTTTTAAGGATGAAGTTTGTTGTGAACGAGGCTGCTGTAGAAAAAATCCAAGTGGCCACCACAAGAAAGAGTCCTGGTTATATTGTACCTCAAAAATCTGAGGACTTGCAGGCCCCTTCTGGTAGCTCCAATAAGGCATTAGATCAGGCTGCAGAAATGCTGACGAAAAATATTGATATGAGTGAACTCAACAGTATTAAGCTTGAAAACTCAAAAGCTCTAGCTAAAATTGAAGAACTGAAGGCAGAGTTACCTCTGAAGCAGAAGTTATGGAAAGAGACTGTGGATGGCATGCCGTCGGCTAAGGATTTTCAGTCACTGCAAAGTCGTGTGCAGCAGCTTAAAGTAGGGGGAACAAGCAACCCTGCGGAGTTACAAGCTCAAGTGCAACAGGCTCAGGCTCTCATTAATGAGGCCAATGATAAATCTAACCAGTTGAAGTCTAAGGTTAATTTTTTAAACACAGATATTAACAATTTCTCTGGCAGTGTTAGTAGTGTGGACTCTTTGGTACAAGAAGATATTCGTACTGTTGAATCTAAATTAAAACTGCCAGCTTTAGACACTGAGGGTTTAGCACGTTCGCTTTTTGGTGAGGAATTATTTGCGAAATTTATAAAATATAAGCGCTATGCTCTTATGGCTAAAAAATATATGCCACCTAAAAAAGAAAAAGATGAGGATATTCTTGTGCCTAGGTCTCGTGCTGAAGGGGTGAATATTGAATTTCCAATAACAACTGGCTATCCATTGTTTTGGCTACAAAAAGCTGTTTTTAGTTCTAAGGCTGACGGATCGCCTTTTGGTGGTGATGTGTCTGGAGAGATTCGTGATGTGACCTCAAACCCGGCATTAATTGGTCGCCCTGTGGTTGCTACATTTAAAGGTGATTTTGAAAAAACGCAGGTGAGAAATATTAATGCTAAAATTATTTTAGATCATCGCCAGGCCCCTGCCACACAATCGTTAACGGCCTCTGTTGGAAGCTTTCCTGTTGAGGGCAAGATGTTCTCAAAGTCAGAGAGTGCACAGTTTGGATTTTCTGAAGCTTTAGGGCATGGTCAGGTGGAGGCTTTTGCAAAGGGTGACCAAGTATCCATTCAGTTTATTAACTTCTTTGATCATATTGATTACCTAGTAGATTCTAACAATGAGCAAATGAAGGGCATTTTGGTGAATGTAACAAAAGATATTCCCAAGGTGACTCTCAATGCAAAGGCCACTGGGTCGTGGACACAGTTACAGTGGGATATAGATACGAACTTGGCGAGAGAGTTATCCCAAGGTTTTTCTAAACAAATCACTGGTAAGCTGAACGAGGCCAGACAAAAAATACGAGAAGCAGTGGAGTCTAAAATAGGAAAACAAAAATCTGAGTTAAATCAACAGTTTCAGAGCGCTCAGGCCCCTGTGCAGAAACAGGTGAAAGAAAAAGAACAAGAGGTTCAAAAACTTCAAGCCAGTGCTCAAAGTAAATTGAAAGAGGTTCAAAACCAGGCTACTTCTCAAGGAACAAAATCCTTGGATGATATTAAAAAGAAATTTGGATTTTAATCTATTCTAGATACATGATGCGTGATTAAAACGAACATGTTTTCGTTTCTCCATATCTACCTTGAGATAATTTGGGAAATCTCATCGAAGCTAAGCTCATAGACGCTGGATTCTACTCTTTGACTTACTAGTTCATTGGCATCTTTAAGACGCCTAATCAGGCTGCTAATCACTGAGATAGCCCAGTCTGGAAGTTCTTTTAGAAGTTCTTGGTAGCCCTCCTCACTCACTTCTACAGCGTAGCCACTGCTAAGGGCTCGGGCAGAGGCAGAACGTAAACTTTGGGTTATCAATGCGAATTCGCCCAGAGGCTCTCCTGCATTCACGACACCAAGAGTTTTTGATTTGCCTTCTATTTCTTTGAAAACCTCAACTTTTCCTTCTTGAATAATATAGAACGAAAAGCCCTGGTCGCCCTCATTGAATAACATGTCGCCTTGAGAAAAGTCGATTCTCTTAAGTTTTTTAATAGCTGTAGAATTCATAGTTTTCTCCTAGACTTAGGTTATCTCTATAGGAATTGAATTCAACTTTTAACGAACCCAGTAATAGAATATGGACCTTGGGAGAATGCAATGACACAAAAAAAAGTTTCTATTGGCCTATTGATCATCATGCTTTTTATGGCATGCACAACATCACATCAGAAAGATGAAAAGACGTCTGCGACAAAGGTCCAGCAAGGTAAGGATCCTTCAAGTGACATTCCTGCTCGCCGTGAATTCCCCATTAATACAGAAGTCAACCCTTGCAAAGATTTTTATGCCTATACCTGCTCAAAAGTGAATGAGAGTTTTAAGTTAAGAGATGACCGTTCATCGCACACATTTGCTTTTAACGACTCCTATGAAAGACTATTAGAAGCAAAGAAAAATTATCTTAAGAAATTACAAAACAAAACTCCCTCCTCATATAGAGGAAGAATGCTCGCCACAGTCTATCGTGCTTGCATGAATGAAGAAGCCTCTAAAAAGGAGGAGTTAACACTTGTGAAAGAAGGTGTTGAGAGGATGAGTGGAGTAACGGATAGGGATAATTTTTTAATCATGCTCGCTCAAAATGTAACTACAAAAGAGTATAGTTTTTTTGATATCGATAGTATTGCTAACTTAGAAAACCCAAATAAAGATGATCTTTATTTTTTAGCAGAGGTGATGAGCCTTCCTGAGCGTAGTTATTATGACAAAAAAGAAGCTGTCCATGATCTTGAAGTTTTGATAACAGATTTTTTTAAAAAAATTGGATACGATAAAGCAGAGGATAGGGCTAAGGCCGTTCTCTCCTTTGAAAAGAACTTTGCTCAAACCTATCCATTACCAAGTGAGTTTAGAGAAAAAATCAGTGTTAAAACAGAGCTCCCAAGAAGTGATTTTCAAGAAAAGTATCCTCACTTTCATGCAGAGTACTGGTTAAAGAGAATTCCGAGAACAACTCTGATTCGTAATTTAGCACCTGAGAATTTTGCAGCCCTTAACCAAGCTCTTGAAACAACTCCTTTAGATACTTTAAAGGATGTTTACCTCTTTCATGCACTGAGCGATTATATGGATGATGCTTATCCTGAATTTTATAAAAAGAAATTTGAATTTAATCAAAAGCATCTTGGCGGGCCAGTGGTTCGACCGGATCGTGAAGAACGCTGCACTAAAATGGTTATGGGACGATATGGGAAAGAGTTAGATGAGCAAATGCTACCTATTTTATTTCCACATTTTCCTGAGAAAAAATTTGTAAGACTGGCTGAAAAAATACGTCGTTCTATTCTTAATGGTTTAGAACAGAACGTCTGGCTTTCACCAGCTGCTAAGAAAAAGGCCATAAAAAAAATAAAGATGGCCCGATTGGATTTGGTGAAACCTCGTAGGGAGAAGGATTGGGATTTTACTCCTCATGTAAAATACTCTTCAAATACACCCTATGAGAATATGCGTAACTTATCTTTGGCTTTGCAAAATAAAATGATTCGTGAGTTATCAAAACCTCGCAATAGAAATCGCTGGAGTATGGGGCCTTTGACTGTGAATGCTTACTATAGCCCACCAGATAATAAATTTGTAATGCCCATTGGAATTTTACAATATCCTTTCTACGACCCAAAGTTGAGCGATGAGCAGAACTTTGCAGCTGTGGGCATGGTGATTGCCCATGAGTTGGGGCATGCCATTGATGACAAAGGTTCACGGTATGATGAAAAAGGTCAACTCAATGCTTGGATGAGTGACGAAGACTTGAAGCGGTTTAAAACGCGTGGGGCTCGTTTGATTGAGCAGTTTAATGAGTCAGGTCACAATGGGGAATTAACTCAAGGTGAAAACATAGCAGATCTTGTAGGACTGACCTTTGCCTATCAGGCGGCATTTCCAAAAAATAAAGGCTCAATACAAAGCAAAAAGGATTTCTTTGCTCAATATGCGAGGCTTTGGTGCCAGGTACAGAGGCCTAAATACCGAGAGATGCTATTGAAAACAGATCCCCATGCCATGGGCGATGCTCGAGTGAATGAACAAGTGAAGCACCAGCCAGGTTTTAGAGAGGCGTATTCGTGTTCTTATGACTTTGAGCCTCTACAGGTTTGGTAAGAAAATAGTGGATGGTTTCTTTAAGACCATCACTAACGTTGTAGTCAGGGGAGTATCCTAAAATTTTCTTGGCTAGGCTAATATCAGCGAGAGAGTGTTTGATATCACCAGGCCGAAAATCTAAATGCTCTTTTTCTGAATGCACAAGCTTAGAGTTCCATTCAGAAAAAATAAGCTTCATTCTTTCAAACAGGGTATTGAGCGAGGTGGTATCGCCTGCGCCTACATTTAAAATATGGTGTGATCCTCGTGATAACTCCGCCGTTGCGGCAAGCAAGTTAGCTTTCACCACATTCTTTACATAGCAGAAATCACGACTGGTGCTGCCATCGCCATAAATTTGTACCTGTGAACCATTGGCAACTTTAGAGATCCAACGAGGAATAACAGCGGCATAGGGCCCCTTGGGATCTTGTCTTGGCCCAAAAACATTAAAATATCTTAAGCCTATTGTTTCTAGATCATAAGTTAGAGAAAAGGTCTGTGCATATAGCGCATTGGTGCGCTTAGAGACAGCATATGGTGAAAGAGGTTTACCAATATGATCTTCTACCTTGGGTAGTCCTTCAGAGTCTCCGTAAACAGAACTACTGGAAGCATAAATCACGCGATAGGTTTTAGATTCATGGGCTCCTCTAAGAACTTTTAATGTGCCCTCAATATTGTGTTGGTTTGTGGCCAAAGGGTGTTCTATGGATCGGGGGACCGAACCCAGGGCTGCCTGGTGGAAGATGGCTTTGGCGCCATGGAAAATTTCATGGAGAGGGAGCTCGTTAATATCTCCTTTGATCCACTGGAAGTTTTTCCAGCAAGTTTCGCCTACAATTTGACGAACCTGATCTAGGTTATGCTCGTGACCGGTGATTAGGCTATCAATGCCGATCACTTTTTGTTCGGCTCTCAAAAGAGACTCCAAAATGTGTGAGCCAATGAAGCCGGCGCAGCCGGTGACAACCCAAAGCTGTGGTTGGCTTTGAAGCTTTTTTTCAATATCTGCGAGAGTTGAGCTGAGCGTCATTTATGTAAAGATATCGCCTTATTAGGGCTTAGGATCAACAAGAAAAGCTCTTTCACACTGAGTCAAAGCTCTATCGGTAAGCATCCTTTTGTCTTCGCAGCTCTGACCATGTTTTTTCGGGCTCAGTGGAGCTATCCAATTTTAAATCATTTATTAAATGAGGATCTTCTGCATTTAAAAAAACATTGGTCTTTAACTCTTCCTGAAGTGCTTCTGGCACCGTTGGAAGGGCCTGGTCTCTCAGTTTTTTCAAACGCTCCCAACGTAGAGGAATATTCTTGTTGGAGGGCCAAATGGACTTTGCAAATTCTAAATTTTTTAGAGAGTACTCATGCCCGCAATAGATTTGAGCCTCGGGCGGAAGTTTTTTTAATAGCTTAAGGGAGTGGTACATCTCTCGATGCGTACCTTCAGTGACACGGCCACAACCTCCACAGAACAAAAGATCTCCGGTGAATAGAATTTTTTCTTGAGGAAACCAAATAACTAAGTGCCCATGGGTATGGCCAGGGGTGAGAAAAACCTGGGCCTGGCTGTGTCCAACAAAAACACTCTCTTTATCTTGTAAGGTTTGCGTGCGCCCCTCGACGTATGGCTCATCTATGCGCGAACATAAAATAGGGCATCCATATTTTTTTTGCAGTTCTAAGTTTCCACCCACATGATCCCAGTGATGGTGTGTGATCCAAATTGCATTGGGCTTCCAAGATTTGGCATTGAGAACATTTTGTATAGGCTCAGCTTCGCTAGGGTCAATGACGATTGTACAGGAGCTTGAGGAGTCATGCACAAGATAAGCATAATTATCCTTCAAACATTCAATAGTAACAACCTGTAGTGAGCCGTGCTGCTGTTCAAAGTGCATTAGCGTCGTTGCTGTCCCATAATGTCAACAGTGGTTTTTCTAGGTATAAAACGAGGGATTTGGCTCATCATCCAATTTTTTGTGCCGCTTATGACCGTTGGCTCTTTTCTCTTTTGGAGGGCTCTCCAAATATTTTTTGCCACCGCATCAGATGTTTGCACTAAATATTGTGGTGGATGGTTGGAGGCTTGGCCACCGGCTCGCTCATGAAAGTTTGTTTGAGTCACACCAGGGCAAAAACCCATAACATATATGCCTCTTTTTTGATTTTCATACCAAAGAGACTCACTAAAGGACGTCACAAAAGATTTTGTAGCTGAGTATATGGCGGCTTGGGGCATTGGTAAAAGTGCCAGAACACTAGAAATATTGACGAGGGCATCACCGCTTTGGGCTTTTGATAAAAAACTGTGAGAGATGCGAACGAGAGAGTTAACATTTAAGTGGATAATTTCCATTTGCTCATCAATGCCCAATTGATGAAAAAGGCCATACTGACCAAAACCTGCATTATTCACAAGGAGTTGGTACGTGTTGCTTTCTACTTCAGTGAGGACTCGTTTGAGATCTTCCCCTTTTGTAAGATCGGCCACTAAGTATTTGTGATGTTTATCAAGATTCATTTCTTGCAACAAGCTTGTGAGGCGCTTTTCATTTCTAGCAATTGCGGTGACTTCATAACCTTGTTGTGCAAGAAGCAGACAGAGGCTTCGGCCTATGCCCTCGCTAGCTCCGGTGACTAAAGCTTTTTTAGTTTTTTCAGATGGGGCGAAAGTCTCGTTGGAATGATTCATTTAAAAACCTCCTGTAGTACATAATGACTACCACTAATACTTCTGGACATGCTTGCAAAGATTATGTGAAAAAAATAGTTATAAAGAGGTGTGTCGTGGAAATGTTACTGATTGGAGCTTTTGGTGCCCTAGGAGCCGTGTTGCGGCATATAATACATAGCAGCTTAGTTTTTTCAAAGTTTTGCCAGGCTGATATAGGAATTTTATTTATTAACGTTCTAGGCTCTTTTTTGATGGGCTATTTATTTATGAGCTCCCAAAGTGAAACTTTCTTTATTAATCCCTCACTGCGAGTGCCTCTGATGGTTGGGCTTTTGGGGGGATTCACTACTTATTCTACTTTTTCATTAGATGTCTTTAAACGTATGGAAAACACAGGTTTGAGTTCTGCTTTATTTTTAGCTTGTCTCACACCCGCCCTATGTATTTTTGCCTGTTATTGCGGAGTTTATATTGTACGACGTTTTTAGTTATCAAAAGTGGAGTCCACTTTTAGTTCAAAAATACATTAGCTCCTTAGAGTATAATTCTAAGGAGACGCTAAAATCTGCCAAAAAAGTTTTAGAAGAACAAACAGCCCATTGCCTGGAGGCCACCCATCTGGCCGCGGCTTTACTAGAGTTTGAAGGATATCCTCCCTTAGCACTGAGTATGGAAAGTGAGGATAATATTGGGCACGTGGTTTATATCTACAGACAGAATCATCTTTGGGGGAGCATAGGCCGCTCTCGAGAGCCGGGGCTTCAGGGTCGACTGCCTGTGTTTGGAAGTTTGTACACTTTATTACAAAGTTATATCAATCCCTATATTGATGATACTGGTTGTATCACTGGCTATGCCTTTTTGAATCTTGATGATTCTGGTTCAGACTGGAGACATGCGGAAAAAAATGTGTGGAAGAGTGAGAAGTATATTTTAGGTCTGCCACACAAAAGAATTCATATTCCTCAGATGCGAAAGAAAAAAGCCCTCCGCAATTTTTTGTCGGGAGGGCATCCTAAAATCTATCATTGGCTATAATTAAGCATGCCTTTTGATCATAGAAGCAATTTGATCCTTAGGCAGATTGCCTAGGATTTGATCCACAGATTGTCCGTCTTTAAAAAGTACCATCATAGGAATACTTCTCACATTGAACTTCGAGGGCGCTTGAGGGTTCTCATCAATATTCACTTTGATGACCTTCACTTCGCTTGCCATTTCTGTGGCAATTTCCTCTAGCTTTGGGGTTAGGGCACGGCAGGGACCACACCACTCTGCCCAGAAGTCCACGAGAACTAGTTTATGGGACTTCACAGCTTGATCAAAATCGGCGTCAGTGGCATTAGAAATGTTGGCGGACATGATGAACTCCTTTTTTAAACTAAAGATTACATTTTTCATTATACTCTCTTTTGCCCTCTTTCATCAAAAGGCTTTTTCAAAAAATCAGGAGGAACTTATGGGGGCCCGCTCAGAACGAATTCACGCTATTTTTAATGGTTTAGATAAAAACACAATGGATCTGCTGCCAGGCTTTTACCATGAAAGAGCTGTTTTTATTGATCCCTTGGGTCGTAAAGTGGGGCTACTTAAAATTAGACAGTACTATGAACATCTCTATGAGAATGTGGATTCTATCCGCTTTGACTTTACCAATGAAGTGAAAGAAGGGGACACACATACTGTCGTATGGACCATGCACCTTCGGGCTCCAAAGTTAAATGGCGGTGAGGAGTTTAGTTTGGATGGGAACTCTGTGATTCGCTTTGATCCTGAGACTAACAAGGTCATTTATCACCGCGACTATTACGACATGGGAGAGTTTATTTATGAACGGATCCCTTTATTGAAGCTGATCATTGGTTACATTAAATCGCGTTTAGAAAATTAATTTGATGAAGCTCTGGAAAATAAAAAAGGCGACGGTAAGGGGGGTTACCAGTCGCCTGTGGGGGGGTACTATTCACTAGAGCAAGGGTAGTGCCATAGGTAAAAGTGGCTAAGAGTGGCTTATATTTGAGAAGACATTGTGATGATGACAATTTTGGGAATTTTGAGGGTGATTTGGGGTGACGAATTTGGGCCTTTTTGTGGCGAGCCGTGGGCTAGGAACAAATTTGGGATCTTCTTTTGTATAGCCTACATAAATTTTTAAGCCGTTGCCGGTTTAATTTGAGTTCGAAAGGGTATGAGCCTTGTGGCTGGGTTAACAAGAAATTTACCCCCCCAGCAAGGACATAGAACAATGAAATATCTAACCCTATTATTATCACTCACGCTATTGGCAGCCTGTGCTAAAGAAGAGAGCCCACCCTCAACCCCACATGAAATTAAGAAGAAGCAGGTTATTTTATCAGAACTTGCACAGAGTATTCAGAGTTATTACGTAGAGGTGTACACAGAGATCAATCAGGATCTTTTAAAAGCTCCATACCTCAATGGACCCGTAGAAAAAAATAAAGCTGTAGGTTGGATGCTTTCTGTACGATTTAATTCCAAGAAAATGAATTGGAAAAATAGGAAAGGTAAGGAAGAAACACAGGTTAATTTTTATTTCGAACCTCGATCAAACTCAAAATCCTTAAAATTAATATATGTTTATGATGGCATTATTCGTGATCGTAGGGGGACTACTGACCAGCTATCTGATTTTGGTGATGTGACGGCAAATGCCAGCTGTATTGATGATGCTTGTGAAGTGGTAGAGTTTCAGCTAGTTGGCCAAAATATTCAATGGCAAAACCAAAGTCTTCTTATTAGAGACTTACATGCAGAGAACTTTCATTTTGAAAAGGAATCCTTCCACTACTATCTCGAGGGTGATATCAGAGATCTGTCAGAATTTTTCAATCGTCCAAATATGGTAAGGGGGAATGATGCAGTGGTTTCCATTTTTAATTTTAGTGAAATTGAAGAAATACCTAATGCAATTAATTTAGATTTTCAGAACATATATACTTATGATTTATATTTCGATCCGTCCTCTATGAGTTACCGATTTAAGACTTTAAAAAGTCTTACTTTTTTATATAAGAATTTAGAGAATAGCCGTGGGGTTGTGACCTTCCATCGAGATGTACGGTCAAACCGGAGTATGACAAGGCAACGAACTAATATAGTGCCGAACTTCTATTTAACAAAAAATGATGAGGAGTTAAGAATTAATATTATGGCAAAAAATGTTTTGCGCGAGAAAGATGGTAAGCTTGGTTATATCTTTAGTTTACCACAACTTAGTAAGATGTACCATTTGGATGCTATTAAAAATATTAAAGAAAAATAGCAATGTCTTCAAAGCTTCTCTTCACTTTGTCGTGAGAAGCTCTCATGGTTCATGGGAGGTGGTGGGTGAGTTCCTAGTAGCTTTATGCTTCGGTTGTGAGTGTGAACGATGGTAGAGAGTAGGGGAAGTCATTTTTACTAAGAGTTGAGCTTTCTTCTAAAGGGAGTGTGGAGAGGGGAGCAAAACCGAAAAGCAAAATATAGAGGAGCATTGAGTAGGCGATAGTTTTTTGTTTGTAGCACCATAGTGCCTCTACTCCTCCCTGTTCATCTTAATTTATTTATGAATTACCCACCATTGTCTTGCTCAAACTCAGACCTAAGTCCGTCTCAAATTTATTCTATATAACCGAAAAGAATAGGTGGCATTACAGAGAACACGTAAGCATAAATTCTATGAGATGATAGTGAAGTGCTGTGTGATTAGCAGCTTCTTGTTTGGTTGTTATCGCCAAGCCCCAGAAGTTTATAAGCCCGCTGTGGATTTGGCCAAAGAGGTAGTTCAAAAAACAGAACCTCAAGAAAAATCACTCACTCAAAAACCAAAAGTTGTCTCCAAGAAACACTCACAGTCTCCTGCCAGGCGAGTCCCTGCCCAAACCAGTGTGTCTGATCAAACAAAAGTGGTTGTTGCTGAACCTTCTATGATGGAAGAACAAAAGCTTGTCACAAAACCTATGTCTCAACCCGAACCCGTACCGGTGGTAGTGGAAACTGTACCCGAACTTAAGAAAGAAGAGCTTCAGAAAGAAGTAGTAAAAACACTTCCCGATTCTTTTGTCCCACCTGTAACCCCTGTTGAGCGTGTGGATTTAAATGAGGAAAGGCAAGAGTTAGAGAAAAATAAATCTGTTGTGGTTAGTCTTGTCAAAGATGTGAAGGAATTGAAAATTACTCAAACCACAGAGATCAGTGGTTCTGAAAATCCGCCTCCTAAGAAAGCTTCTTTTGTAAATGAAGAACCTCAAAACCATGAGTTAGTTCATTTGTCTAACGTATTATTATTTGTTGGGAGCGAATTTGATCAGATGGATTCCATACAAAAATCCAATAGTACTAAAGCTTCATTAAAAACTCAGCCCACTCTTAACATTGCTTTAGAGTGGTGGCAAAAATGGTCTGACACAGTAAAAACATGGTTAGGTTGGCAGTCAAAAAGTATTGAGTTTAGTAAACCCAGCAGCCGTGATGTTGAGGGTGCAAAAATGTGGTATCACACGGCTCAAATAGGCACTCAGCTTTATTTTTCAAAACGTTTTGGAATCATAGCTCAGGGGCAAGTCACTCAGTTGCCATTTTACTATTCACGTACCACCACCAGTTTAAGCTTTGAATCCTTCACAACAACTCAACTGATGGCAGGCCCCTTCTTTGAAATACTTCAACATGGTCCCATGTCTTTGGAGCTTCAAACTCTATACATTTATTCAGCTCCGGGTAGCACAGATAACTACAGCATCGATACAGGGTATGGGTATTATGCTGGATTACATTTAAAATATTCTCCCAGTTCTTTTTCTGTTTATGGCCGTGCTTATTACCGCTCTTTAAAGCAAGACACTTCTTTGTTGGAGAATCAATTCACTGAAATTGGTTTAAAGCTTGGTGTAGGGTGGAGTTTTTAATGATGCGTAGATACTTCTACATTCTTATTGCTCTGTTAATGACCAGTTGTTTAAACTCTGGTTCCACTGTTGAAGATTCCCACACACCAGGACTAAATAGTGGTGGTAGCAGTGGTGGTGATTCTGGCGGTGGTGGGGGAAGTGGTACTACGGCTTCTGCAGCAAACTCAACAGTGTCTGCTAGTGCAACTCATGGAGTTGCAGACAATGCAACTACTGTGACAATCACTGTGACCTTGAAAGATGCAACATCAGCAGTTGTACAAGGGAAAACAGTGACTCTTTCCTCATCAAGGGGTGCTACAGATACCATTAGTCCTGCTTCGGCCACTAGTGATGTAAATGGTCAAGCTACTTTTACTGTGAAGACTGCAACGGTAGGTATACCAGTGGTCACTGCAACAGATTCAACAGACTCCGTAGTAGTGACTCAAACTGCTACCATTTACTTTGGCTGTACGACAGGCAAACAGGTAGTTGCCGCCTCAGGAACAACGGTTTTTGCTGTACCTTCTCCGTGCACAGATATTTTTGTTAAAGCATGGGGTGCTGGCGGTGGTGGCGGTGGTGGCGGCAATGCTGGTGCAACCGGTACCGGTGGCTTAGGCGGCGGCGGTGGTTTTGCTTCTGGAACTTTATCTGTTACGGCCGGTGAAAATTTAGATATTGTTGTCGGCACTGGAGGTTCTCAGGGTCTTCAGGGGGCTTGGCCCTCGGCGGCTGG
>Ga0066639_10002436_pt1 | contig 16293 bp, 15 predicted proteins | sample CryGeyCG2114_010_2_FD_59504 | JGI IMG/M metagenome (GOLD analysis project Ga0066639, IMG submission 59504) | Groundwater microbial communities from aquifer - Crystal Geyser CG10_big_fil_rev_8/21/14_0.10 | ecosystem: Environmental > Aquatic > Deep subsurface > Groundwater | place: USA: Utah...
AATATGCTCACCTGTGACAGGATCTGTTAACCGACCTATTCGTGCAAATAATACACGTAGATAATCATATATTTCAGTAATTGTGCCGACTGTTGATCTAGGATTTCTTGAAGTCGTTTTTTGATCAATTGCAATGGCCGGGCTTAATCCCTCTATCGAATCAACGTCAGGTGGCGAAAATACTCCAAGAAACTGACGGGCATAGCTACTGAGGGATTCTATATATCGCCTTTGTCCCTCCGTATAGATGGTATCAAATGCCAGAGAGCTTTTCCCTGATCCACTCGGACCCGTGATTACAATTAATTTATTTTTAGGAATTTCAACATCTACAGACTTAAGATTATGTACACGTGCTCCATGAATATTAATTGTCTGCATATATAAGCCTGACTAAATTAAATAAAAAAAGGATTGAAGAAGGATCTGCTTGATTTTTCCCAACTAAATCAGGTGCAGTTCCATGATCGACGGTCATTCTTAAAAAAGGAAGCCCAAAAGTAATGTTTGTTCCGATTTTCCCGAATGACTTTTTAAACATCGGTAGTAGTTGATCATGATATGCTGAAACGATCAGTGATTTTCGGTCAAATTTTTCGTAGAGAAAAAAACTATCAGCCGCAAGAGGGCCAGAAAATGCTATATTTGGAAATTGTATTTTTAAAGAGTTAATTGCATCGTAAAAGACTGATTCTTCAGTGCCTAAACAACCATTCTCGCCAGCATGAGGATTAACTCCTAAAAAGATGACTTTTTCAAGTTTAGAAAAAAAATCTTGGAAACCATTGATAGCATATTCTAATTTAAAGCAAATAAAATCCTTGCTAAGAGTCGGAGCTACACTGCTTAGCGGGCAATGGTCAGTTAGAAGGAGTAAGTTGCACATTGAAGATTTAAAAGACATGGGCAAAAAGGGATTATTAAATTTATTCCTCAAATATTCTGTGTAACCAGCGCCGTTTGTATCTTCTTTGTTGGCAGGAAGTGTAATTAAAATGTCACTGGGTCGACAAAGAGAGAGTGCCTGATTGAGAGCACTGATAACTATTTGAGAAGAATTTGTAGCAGGGATAAAGTTAAGCTTATGATTGTTAACTCCAATTAAGGTATTTGAGATTTTGGAAAAAATAAAACCACAATAATCACATGTCTGTTTTAGGTTATGTGAATTGCCAATATATACAATATTTTGGCGCAAGTTTTTTTCAAGTAGCAAAAATGCCTTGAGAAAAATCTCGGTACCGATGCCAGATTCAGATCCTTGAGTTACATAAATCATTATTTTAAATATTTTACGATATAATGTTTAGATTCTTCACGTTGAAACCACAGATGAGTTACTTGATCAGATAGTTTTTGAAATAGCTCTTGATGAATTCTTTCCTTCTGTTTTAAATAAACATCTGATTCAACCAAGTCGCGTTTCTTTACAAAAAATGAATGAAGAGTGCCGTTGAGCGCAATAGGCTTTGAGAAATCGCCTTCTTCTGTATTTTTCAATGCAACCCTCAGGGATTCTGATAGACCGTCCGCTGTGATTTCGCCGAGTACATTTGTCTCTGCAATATCCAGACCCTGTGGAAGGCTTGAACCTGCCTGGAATTGCTTTAGGGAATCTCTAATTTGAGTTGAGCTAAATTTATTTTCTACACCACGCGAAAGAATAAAATCTACGAGAATATATTTAAATGAAATTGTTTTGCTTTGACTATTTTGTTTGTAAAACTCATTTTTGATATCTTGGTCTGAAATATTGATTAGTGGAGCAATTACTCTGGCATTGAAAATATTAAGCTCTATGGATTCTCGGGTTAATTCAAAATATTCATCAAACTCTAAACCGTTGTTTTTTAAAAATCGCAAAAGAGAGTTTCGGTTTAGTCCTAAACGTTCTTCTGTTGATTTAATTTGTGACTCAACCTGATCATCGTTAATGACATATCCAAGTGAACTAAGCTTGTCTCTGACAAGTTTCATATTAATAACGGAAGATACAATCTCTGGTTGAGAGGGATCAGCTTTTGTAAATATCAAGGGAGCAATCTCTCTTCTTGGTCTTATGGTGTCCTTAATTCTAGTAATTTCTGAATAGGTAATAACCTGATCGTCGATAACAGCTAAAATTTTATCCAAAAGTTTAGCTTGTGCCTGCAGTGAAAAAAATAGAATAAAGATACAAATAGATGCATGTTTCATTATTGATAATATCTTGGTTAGCGTTAATAACTAGACGTTATTTTAGGAATTTTTTTTCAACTTTAACAGAAGCATCTTTACGAAGTTCAGAAAAATACTTTTCAAGAATAGCATCACGCTTTTTGTCGTAAACGATCTTTTTATAGAGCGGCACGTTAATTGAGGCAAAATCCTTAACAGCAAGAACCTTGATAACGTGGTATCCAAATTGCGTTCGCGCTGGAGGTGAGAGGTAATCCTTTGATTTCCCATTAATAGCAGTAAAATATTCTGGGGCGAGTCTAACGGCTGGTTGGAATCCAATATCGCCACCAAGGGATGCAACATTTGTCTGACTGTATTTATTTGCTAGTTCAGAAAATTTATCAGGATGTAGCTTAAGCTCCTCGTAAATTTTAAATGCTTGATCCTGCGCAGCTTTTATCTCATTTTCGCTGGGATTGGCGCTTAGGCGCATAAGTATGTGGGCAGTTCTGTATTCAGGAAAACTTGAGTAGTAATCTTTAACATCATTATCGGTGACAACAATTTTTTTAAGCAGAGGTTCTAAATCTTTTGAGACTTGAGCATGGTATAAGACATCTTCCATTTTTTGCTTAACGGTAGCGTCTTCCTGTAAATTGGCTTTTTTGGCCCTTAGGATGCCAAGTTCTCTGTTTATAAGGTCATTTAATACTTTTTCTTTTGTCACTATTTTATCAGAGACAAATAAAAGATTTTGCTGATAAGTCTGATCAAATTCTGAAAAATAAATGTTGCGGCCATTGACGGTAGCTATAACCTCTTTTTCAGAGGTTTTACAAAAAGCCGAAAGAGATAGAAATATTGTGGACGCAATAATTATTTGAAATTTCACCCAATTCACCTCTTAAAATATACTTATTCTACAATAAAAACGCTAACATGGATTTATTTGCTGTGCAATGTCTTTTGCAAGGGAATAAATGTTCTCCTGGGTGAGCTCCTGCTTTGGGGTGAATATAAAAGAGTAATCCTGATTAAGACGGTAGAGTTTAGGACTCCGTAAAAGAAAAGCGACCAGATTTTCTCTAAAGGATTTATGCAATTCCAAAAAGTTATGGTCGAATTTGATTTCAATCGAGCCTTTAAAAACTTTAATAGAGACAACGCCGCAACTGGATAATAAAAGTTTCAAACTTAGAATAAATAATAGATTGCTAAACTCCGGTGGGGGTTCGCCATAAACATCTGCCAAGTCCTCTTTAATTTTGTCAAGCTCATCAAGGCTCTTAGCACTTGATAGCCGTTTATATGTTTTTAACCTCAAAGAGGGCTCAGGGATTAAACTCTTGGGAATATATGCAGGATACGGAGTAGAAATTTCAATGTCAGCCCTTCTCTCAGTTTCCTTACCTCGAATTTCATTGATGGCTTCCTGTAGTAATTCAAGGTAAAGCTCGAGTCCAATATTTTCAATATGTCCACTTTGCTCCCCGCCAAGAATGTCTCCTGCTCCCCTAATCTCCATATCGGTTGAGGCGATAGAGAAACCGCTGCCAATTTCTGAGTACATTTGTAGGGCCTTTATTCTTTGTTCCGCAACTTCGGTTAGGGTTCTATTGGGAATAATAAAATAGGCGTAGGCCTTTTTGTCAGAGCGACCGATGCGTCCGCGAAGTTGATGTAATTGAGAAAGCCCAAAAGTATCAGCGCGATCAATAATCATGGTATTAGCGTTTGGAATGTCGATACCTGATTCAATTATGGTGGTACTAAGAAGAATTTGATATTTCCCAAGGAAAAAATCGGAAATTCGTTTTTCTAAATCCTTTTCATTCATTTGACCATGGGCCATTACCAGGCTAGCTCCTGGGACAAGCTCGAGAATTTTACAAGCATAGCTTTCAAGATCTTGAACTCTATTATGGACGATATAAATCTGTCCTCCTCGTTCAATCTCACTTTGGATGGCCTCTTTAATGATAATATCGTCATCGTGGACAATATAGGTTTTGATAGATTGTCTTCGCGGTGGCGCCGTTTTGATTAGAGAGAGATTTTTAAGTCCAAGAAAGGACAACTGAAGAGTACGAGGAATTGGCGTTGCTGTTAGTGTTAAAAAGTCGACAGAAGCTTTAAGTAGTTTTAATTTCTCTTTGTGGGCCACTCCAAATCGATGCTCTTCATCAATAATGACAAGACCTAAATCAGACCAATTGATATCACTTGAAAGAAGTTTATGGGTTCCGATGATAATGTCGAGCTTACCTTCTTTGATTTTATCCTTGATTTCTCGCGTCTCCTTGTTAGATTTAAAGCGCGACAAAAAATCAATTTCGACAGCAAAATTTTTAAAGCGCTCTTTAAAGCTTAAATAATGTTGATAAGTTAGAATTGTAGTTGGAGCCAAAACGGCGACCTGTTTCTTGTCTAGAACAGCTTTAAAGGCAGCGCGCATAGCAACTTCAGTTTTTCCAAAGCCCACATCACCACAAACTAAATGGTCCATAGGTTTTGGCTTTTGCATATCCTCAATAACTGATTGTATTGCATTACTCTGATCGGGAGTTTCAGTAAAAGGAAAAGAAAGTTCAAATTCGTGGAATAAATGTCCTGGAGGAGAAAAGGAAAAAGCCTTAGTGGTCTCTCTTTGGGCATTGAGTTGCAGCAAATCAAAGGCAAGTTTTTTGGCTGCATCCTTGGCACGTTGTTTTGTTTGTTGAAATTTTGCAGTTCTAAGATTTTCAAGTCGGTGGTGAGTACTTCCGTCTGCATGTTTTTGAATAAGATTGATTTTGTAAACAGGAACATAAATTTTATCATCATTATCAAAAAGGATGACTAAAAAATCACTTATGATATCTCCAACAGAAATACTATCAAGACCTAGATATTTTCCAATTCCATGACTCTGATGGATGACATAGTCTCCTACCTTAAGTGTAGAAATTTTTTCAGCAAAATAATCTTGGTTTTGTTGAGACGCTTTTGTCTTTGGCCTGTGTGCCTTTTTCTTAAAGAGATCCCCTTCTCCTAAATAAAAGACGTTGTCGTTTTTTAAATAGAAGCCGTAATCAAGATATATGTTGTGGTAGGTGATGCTTGGTTGATTTGCTTCTTCTATGTGTGTCGAAAATAGGTATTGCAGCTCCTTTAAAGTTGAAGTCTTTTGTACACAGACAGATATTCGTCCATTATTGGAAATTATTTCGTTAAGAAGATGAATTTTTTCCTCAATCCGTTCATGTAGATTTGTAAATTTTGAATCAACCTCTTGAAAGAACTGCCTAGAAGAAACGACAGGTATAATTACGCTGCTGGCAAGGCTATCAGAAGGAACATTGCCCACAACAAGATCTTTGACAATAATATTTTTTTGTTTCATTACAAGATTGATATCTTGAGATAAAAGATTCTCAGGCGATGAAATAATAGTTTCTGAACTAACATCTGTAAGCTCTTTTTGATATTGTGCCTGGAGCTTATCTAAATAAAATTCGAAATCTTTAGTAATGGCGTGATCGCCAAGAATAATAGGAAAATAATTTGCCTCTAAAAGGTAGTCGACGAGGGTGGATTTTTCGGAAAAAAACAAGGGAAAAAGCGCAGCATAATTCTCGAACAATAAACCATTTGAGATGCGATCCAGAATGTGATTCCTCCTTTCGAAACGGCTTTTAAATTGAGGTCCAGGGTTGGGCAAAGCGGCCCTTAAGTTGTTTTTAAACTCTGTGTCGCAAGCAACAAAATGAGGAGTGGGAAAAATTGAAATATTTGAAAAAGTAGCTTGTTTGTTCGATTTTTGATGTTCAGGATTGAATTCAACAATACTTTCGATAAGGTCATCAAAATAGCGAATTCGAAAAGCATTAGAGAGAGTGTAAATATCAAAAATTTCACCACGATTGGAAAACGTACCAGGTTCTTCACAGGTAGGGGTTCTACGATAACCTATATTGGCTAAAGATTTTGCCAACTGGTCCGGCGGAATAATTTCATTTTCACTTAGGGTAAATTTTTTGCTTTCCAGTAGATCCGAGGAAGGAAGAAAGCTGAGCAATGATTCCATTGAGCTAATAAGAATCTTTGGATATTTTTTTTCGCTAAATTTGTTTAAAATGGAAAAACGCTCAAAAAGAACTTTTTCAGATTGAACGGCCTTAGAAAAGGGGTCAAAGTCAAACTTGGGAAAATAACTATAATTTCCTTCAAAAATAGATTCATTTAAAAAAGAGACGTGATCCTCAATTTGGTTTGGATGAGAAATGATAAGAATTCTTGGTAAGATACTTTCGAGCTGTGGAAGCAGTTCTTGCAGCATGGCAAGAAACTGGTTTGGCGCCAGACCCTCAATGGCAAAGGAGTTGCTGTTTGATTGGTGCCAATTTAAAATTTTAGAACACAGTGCACTACTAGACATGATTTTCCTGTTTAAGGCTGGTCGGTAAATTAACTCAAGACTGAATAAAGAGGAAGAAAGAATATGCCAAAGGGAAGAAAAAAAAATAGTATTTAACCCACTATTTTCATTTAGAAAAGGATGCTGTAACCTGATTCTTTTAAACTTAAAAAGTGAAGTATAAGGGTTTTCATGACACCCCCAAATTTTGACGTTTACCTTCCTGTAGCACTATTGATGGGCATGGCCGTTGCAATGGTTGTTGGGGCCCTCCTTTTTGGAAAGCTATTGCGCCCTAATAAGCCTAGCTTTTTAAAGCAATCAGCTTATGAATGTGGCGAACAGCCTGTTGGTGTCGCCTGGTCGTATTTTAACGTGAGATTTTACGTCGTCGCGCTTATTTTTATAATTTTTGATGTTGAAAGTGCCTTAATGTTTCCAGTTGCGGTCGTTTATAGGCGTTTTTCAGAACTGGGAGCAGGTGCAAGCGTATTTTTTTCTGTTTTGATTTTTATAGGTGTTCTGGTTGTTGGAACTATTTATTGTTGGAGTAAAGGCGATCTTGACTGGGTCAGAAGCTTTACAATATCCAAAGATAATTACCATCAAGGTCGCGAGCAATGAATCAAACAATAGTGTCATATCTATCGGAACTATTTGCGGTCAATTTTTCGCCTTGGGTAGTCATACTTATCTTCTTTGTCGCAGTTTTTGTTGTTGTGAATGTGATGGCACTAATCGGCGGACTTGCAACTTATGCAGAGAGAAAAATATCAGCAGATCTTCAGATGAGGATAGGGCCAAATCGCGTCGGTCCCTATGGCCTACTTCAGTTCTTGGCTGATGGCGTAAAAATGATCACGAAGGAAGATACTATTCCTCGCGATGCTGATAAATTTATTTTTGCCTTGGCTCCTCTGCTTTGCCTGCTTGGAGTTTTGGCTACTTTGGCAGTGTTACCTTTTAGTTCAGGCTTAACTCTAACGGATTTGAATATTGGAATTTTTTATTTATTAGGTGTCTCCTCTCTTGTTGGTGTGGGAATTTTTCTTGGCGGCTATGCTTCTAACAGTAAGTGGGCAATGTTAGGCGGAATGAGAGGGGCAGCACAAATAATAAGCTATGAAATACCTGTAACCATCACAATTTTATCCATAGTCTTAATCTCAGGAAGTCTATCGCTTAATCAGGTAGTGGAAAGACAAGGCGCATTTCCAAATGGATGGTTACTTTTTCATAATCCATTTAGCTTTATTGGTTTTTTTATCTATTTTATTGGAGCCTTGGCAGAAACGAATAGGGCGCCATTCGATTTACCAGAAGCAGAATCGGAGCTTGTAAGCGGATATCATACAGAATATTCGGGCATGCGTTTCGCATTTTTTGCTCTTGCAGAGTACATAGAGGTCTTCGTTGTATGTGCCGTCGCGACAGCTTTTTTTCTTGGGGGTTATAAGATTCCGTTTAACTACGGAGCTGGAACTCTATTGGGACAGGCCTTGCAAGTGGCTATGTTTTTTGCAAAGACATTTGCGCTGTATTATGTGGTGATTTGGATTCGCTGGACATTACCAAGGCTGAGAGTCGACCATTTAATGACTATTTGCTGGAAATATCTCACGCCCATAGCGTTGTTTAACTTAGTAGGAATTGCAATGTGGGTTTGGTTATTTAATGGAAGGTCACTATATATGATAATTAAACAGGCCTTAGTCATAAGCGGTAAGTAGTAGGAGTGCTTGATGTTTTTGAATGTTGTATTTAGTCTGTCTGCACTTTTAACGGTCAGTGGAGCCTTGATGGTAGTCGTGACTAGAAACTTAATTCATTCGTGCGTTTTTTTATTAATGTCGTTGTTAGGAATTGTAGGTTTATATGTAACCCTAAATGCCGATTTCGTAGCAGCAACTCAACTTGTCGTTTACGTCGGCGGAGTCATTGTTTTAATGCTGTTCGCAGTCATGTTGACGGGCGGAAATAATACTAAAGAAGTTCTTTCTCGATTCGGTTTTGAGTCACTTCCATTGATGGGGAATGTAAAAACTTATTTTTGGGGCATACTATCCGCAATAACGATGATGTCAGTAGCAGGAAATTTAATATATAGAGTTGCACAAAGTTCACTTGCGAGCGTGCTAGAGCAGTACAAATCGTCGGTCGATGAGATTGGAACCAAGTTGCTAACAGATCATGTTCTATCTTTTGAAATTTCTTCAATTTTACTACTTGGAGCCTTGGTTGGAGCAGCAATTATAGCTCGGCCGTTAGGCTCAAAACAATTGAATGAGGAAAAATGATAAGCTTAAGCTCATACTTAGTAATTTCGTTGTTTTTGTTTTTATGTGGCATTACGGTGATGATTGCAAGAAAAAATATTATTGCTATTCTTCTTGGAATTGAATTGATTTTGAATGCATCAGCACTAAATTTTGTAGCCTACTCACGTTTTGGCCATAATAACATTGATGGTCACATTATGGCGCTTTTCATTATTGTCATTGCAGCAGCAGAAGCAGCAGTTGGCCTGGCTATCGCAATCAGATACTTTCAAAACCGAGAGACTATTCATATTGATAGTGCCACTCAACTCCAAAGTTAAGAAAAGGGAAATTAATATGGAGTATGATATCTCCCAAATTTTGCCGATTGTACTTCTTCCGTTTGGAGCATTTGTACTTAATGCTCTGATTGTAAAAAAAATTCCCAGGGTAGCCGTATTTTTAAGTTGTCTGTCCATTTTTGTGAGCTTTTTATTTGCTGCAAATATTTTTAAGGATTTTTTCTTTAGCAAGTATGCATCTGATTTTTATGTTCACAGAGTTTTTGAATGGTTTAATCTCAATGGAGGCAACCAGACATTCTCCGTCAAAATGGGAATTTATCTTGATAATATGTCATCAGTGATGTTGTTAATGGTTACCGGAACTGCTTTTTTGATTCATATATTTTCTACCTTTTACATGAAAGAAGATGCAAGATATGGACGTTTTTTCGTTTATCTTTCGCTTTTTTCGTCAGCCATGCTTGGTCTTGTCCTCTCTGACAATCTGCTTTCAGTTTTTATTTTTTGGGAAATTATGGGCTTTTGTTCATATAGCCTTATCGGCTTTTATTTTGAAAAAGAAGGAGCCGGAAACGCCAGTTTAAAAGCATTTATGACGACGCGAGTTGGTGATGTTTTTTTCCTATTTGGAATTATTGCCTTATGGACAACAGTCGGAAGTGTTTCTTTTGTCGACATATACAGCGCCATAAATGACGGACTGCTATCATCAAACATCTCAATTCTGATTTGGTCTTTTCCTGTTGTAACGGTTGCTGCAATTTCTATTTTTCTTGGAACAATTGGAAAGTCGGCCCAGTTTCCATTACAAGTTTGGCTGCCTGATGCAATGTGGGGACCGACTCCGTGTTCTGCACTTATTCATGCAGCGACAATGGTAGCTGCTGGAGTTTATCTTTCTCTTCGGATGTATCCTCTGATGCAAGCCGGTGGCTTGCTAATTCCAATTGCTTACATTGGTGCAATAACTGCATTCGGAGCTGCAACAATTGCCTTGATTCAAACAGACATAAAGGCAGTGCTAGCCTATAGCACTATTTCACAGTTGGGCTACATGGTACTTGGAATTGGCGTGGGAGCCTACAACGCTTCCTTTATGCATCTGATTACTCATGCTGTATTTAAAGCATGTTTATTTTTAAGTGCCGGGTCTATTATTCATAGTCTTCATGATCATCACACGCATGCACATGTTCAAGAGATGCCAAGAATGGGCGGTTTAAAAAAGAAAATGCCATATACTTTCATCGCAATGCTTTTTTGTACTTTGGCTATTTCAGGAGTGCCTCTATTTAGCGGTTTTGTAAGCAAAGATAGAATTCTAGGTGATGCATTGTTAATGGCCACTCATAACAATCTTTATATAATTCCGGCATTATTAGGATTTGGCGGAGCATTTCTTACTGCGTTTTATATGTTCCGAATGATGTTTTTGACATTTTTTGGCGAGCCTCGAGATAAGGAGCTATTTGATCATGTTCACACTGAGAAGTTGAAATGGAATCAGAATGTGCCGCTTCTAATATTGACTGTATTTACTCTTGGGTTTTGGTACTCAGGATCATTTTCTGGGCAAGGATTAGTTAAGGTATATGACGCAAAATATGAATGGTTTCAAACTTTGATTAAAGCGCCCAAGATCTCGGAATTTCAAAATTATACATCGATTGGAATGACAGAAAAATTTACCAGTAATGAAATTGTATCTTCGAAGTATGAGCCTGACGAAGGGGAAACGGAAGAAGAATCTCATCACGCACATTCGGTACATCATGTAGGCGCGATTATTTCAATTCTGATAGCCATATCTGGAATTCTCATGGCGTGGTTGATGTATATTATGAAAACAGTCAACCCTGGATGGTGGGTTACGACTTTTACTCGATGGTATAGAGCCCTCCAAAATAAGTACTACTTTGACGATTTTTATATTAAAGGTGTTATTCAAAAGCTTTTACTGCCACTGAATAGAACCTTGTCATTTTTTGATATGGGCATTTTTGACAGATATGCTATAGATGGATGGGCTGCCATAAATAGATTTTTTTATAAAACTTCGAGATGGTTTGATAATGTCGTTGTTGATAGCATATTGGTTGACGGAACAGGCGTTTCTGTCCGTTTTTTTAATGTGTTACTTAGAACCATTCAAAACGGCAAGATTCAATTTTATTTTATAGTATTTATTGCAGTTTTAGCAGGTTATATTTTTTCCCTAAAGCCGCTTGTAAATTGATATTAAAAGGAGAATTTACGTGAGTCATTTGTTGGATTGGATTCTTTGGATGCCAGCGCTTGGTCTTCTTGGCGTTTTGCTCATTCCAAAAGATAAAGTAACCTTTATACGTTTTTGGACTCTTGCTAATACATTAGTCACCTTTATCCTGACGATTTTATTGTATAGTAACTTTGATAGTGAGGTTGCAGGCATTCAGGAACGATTTTATGTAGCAATTCCTTGGATCCAACAGTTTAATATTTACTATAGGCTCGGAGTAGATGGTATTGCTCTACCAATGATTATTTTGACAGGGATGCTATTTTTTATTTGTGTCCTTAGTTCTTGGTCAATTTCAAAATCAGTAAAAGCTTACTTTGCACTTTTCTTAATGCTTGAAACAAGTGTTATGGGGGTCTTTCTCTCGTTGGACTTTTTCCTGTTTTACGTATTCTGGGAAGTCATGTTGATTCCTATGTTTTTTCTAATCGGAATTTGGGGTGGCGAAAATAAAGAATACGCAGCTGTGAAATTCTTTCTATATACGTTTGCCGGCTCAGTATTGATGCTAGTTGGGCTTATAGCTCTTTATTTTGCTTCCGGGCAAAATGAGGATTCATTCAATATAATTGCTCTGCAAGGCGGCCATTTTACTGATATGACTGTTAATCTATTTGGGTCTCAATGGTCCTTTGCGCATCTCTTTTTTGTCCTGATGTTTATAGGATTTGCTATTAAAGTTCCTATTTTTCCCTTTCACACATGGCTCCCCCATGCGCATGTCCAGGCCCCTACGGCGGTGTCAGTTATTCTTGCAGGCGTCCTCTTGAAAATGGGAACTTATGGGTTTCTTAGAATATCTTTTCCTATTTTTCCAGAGGCAGCTGTATATTTCAGGCAATGGATCGCGGTTCTTGGACTAGTTAATGTTATTTATGGAGCATTTTGTGCAATGGCACAGTCAGATGTTAAAAAATTGGTAGCTTATTCTTCAGTATCGCACATGGGTTTTGTCATGCTCGGGCTATCGGCTATGACGGTTCAAGGAACAAATGGGGCAGTTCTTCAGATGTTTAACCACGGGACGTCGACAGCTATGATGTTTCTCTTGATTGGTATTTTGTATGAAAGATCTCATCATCGCTGGATTGTTAAGCCGGATGGGACGAAAGGTTTCTCCGGGCTTTATACGCAGCTCCCAATTTATAGCATCGTGTTTATAATTGCCATGTTTGCTTCAATGGGACTTCCAGGACTGTCAGGCTTTATATCAGAAGCGTTAATATTTTTAGGTATATATAAGGAATTTACCACCATCACGGTTCTTGCCCTTTTGGGGCTTTTAATAGGGGCAGCCTATTTACTTTGGATGTTTAAAAGAATGTTTTTTGGAGAAGTTTTGGATGAGGAGAAAAAATATACAGATATGAATATGCGCGAAGTTTTCTATATGGCGCCATTATGTATAGCTGTAATAGTCTTTGGGATTTTTCCAGCTCCAATATTGAATATAATGAAAGCTTCAGTTGGTGGTTTAGTCTCATTAATGGCGAAGTATCATTAATGTGGCAAGGTGGAAATTGATATGACGAATACCCTTGGAATGAATTATCTCGCTTCACTTTCACGCTTCGTGCCTGAGGTTTTAGCTAGTATCACAATGCTAGGTCTTCTTGTTATTGAAGCAAGCTTTAGCAATAGATCAAAGCAGATCAAAGCTAGAGTTGTCTATGGATTTGCCACAACGGGGTTGGTTGTAACTATACTGGCGCTTGTTGAAAACCTGCAGCTTCCTACTTCTCAAATATTTTACGGTTCTATTTCGATAGATACATTCAGTTCTTCCATGAAACTAATAGCAACTATCAGTACATTGGGAGTCATATATCTGAGCTCTTTTAGTAAGGAGATCTATTCTTTTTTAAAAACTGAGTTTGTGGTTATGGCCATTGGCGTACTTATTGGGTGTATGCTTCTTGCAAGTGCAAATAACTTTCTAACGCTTTATCTTGGGGTTGAAACGCTTTCAATTTTAAGCTACGTGTTAGCCAGCTTTAAAAAAGTTGATGAAAGATCAAATGAAGCCGGACTTAAATATGTTCTTTATGGCGGGTTTACAGCTGGGATAATGTTGTTCGGTATTAGTCATATCTTTGGTGTTGTCGGATCCATTGGATACGCAGAGGTAGCAGCAAAACTTGGTTTAATGGGGAATATGGACAAATTAATACTCATACCATCGTTCATATTATTTTTTGCAGGATTGGGTTATAAGATATCGTGTGTGCCTTTTCATATGTGGACTCCGGATGTTTACGAGGGTAGCCCCACTCCAGTGACAGCATTTTTTTCATTGGTTCCAAAATTTGGCGGACTTGTGGCACTAATGAAAATTAGTATCCTTATTGGTGTTGGACAGAATGTTGTTTCAATTACTTGGATAGGATTACTCTCTCTTGTTGCGGCATTAACAATGAGTGTTGGAAACATATCTGCCCTTGGGCAGAAATCAGTAAAAAGAATGCTGGCGTACTCATCTATTGCACACGCAGGCAATATGATTTTGGCAATAGTTGTACTTAAAGATGGTCTTAACGCCCTTGTTTTCTATGCCATAACATACACACTAATGACATTAGTAGCTTTTTACATTGTATCAATTATCCATGATAAGTACGGGAGTGATCATTTTGATCGATTTAATGGGCTCATTACAAGAAATCCAGCGATGGCCATAGCGTTTACGATTATACTTTTTTCACTTGCCGGATTGCCACCTTTTGGCGGATTTATAGCAAAATTTAATATAATTTCGATAATAGTAAAAAAATCATATTATACTCTTGCTGTTATAGCGGTATTAAACTCCGTTATTTCCCTATATTACTACCTAAGGCTGGTACGGTTGATGATATTTAAGCAAAGTGAAGATATTTCTGAAATATCAGGTTTCAATTTTTCAAGGCAGACAGTAGTTGCAATGATGACATTAACAGTGGTTATTTTGGGTCTTTTTTGGAATAATCTTTTTGATTATTTATCGAGAACAGTAGCAAGCTATTAACCTCGTATTAAAGGGTTAAAATGGATTTAGAGCCCTTTCTTATTGCCCTGGTTACTCTAATTCTTATCATTGAGATAAGCCGAAGGTTATTCAATTCGGTAAGGAAAAAAAGGCAAAACTCAACTCACCAATTAAATCAGTTTTCGCAGCCGAATAATGGGCAAATAAATGAAATAGGTAAATTATTAATGTTAACGATACCTATACTATTTATAGCTACTGATTTAATGCGAATGCCAGATCTTGAGAATTTCCATAAAAAAATAATATATGTGCTAATTATTTTTAGCTTCTATATATTTGGAAGGTAGGATGCAATTTTATCTTATGCTGACTTTGTTGTTTTATGCTGGAATAGTATTATTACTAAATCTTTTTAAAACAAAAGTTCTTAATGGCATAGACTCACGTCACTTGGCATTTGGATTCAGGCAAAAAAGTAACCAGCTGTCAGCAGGCTATAGCACAGCAATGAGTGGAAGGTTTGATGAAGTAATTTTTAGAATTATAGAAAAATGTATTCTTTTAGGCTTGATTGCAACTACGCCTATATTCTCTAAATTTTATGTTAATGATCAAAGTGTTTCAAATGTGCTTATTGGGGTAAGTGGTAACCTGGGAGCGATATTAGTATTATTGTCTCTGGGCCAGTTATTGCTTGGAATTGGTCATATGGCACGTGAGACAATTTGGAGCACGAGGATAGAGATATTCAGAGAACTAATTGTGACAATGATTCTTCTTTTTTTGTCATTTACACTGCTAATGATCGGCCACAAAAGTCCAGAGCTGAACAATATAATATTGGCGCAAAGTGAAGTAGTATGGGGTAAATATAAAATTTGGTCAGTATTGGTCTTCCCCTTTTCATTTCTATCTATGATATTGGTCTTTAAAAGAATCGTTTGGTTGTTTAGTCGTTCTGTTATGAAATTAATCTTTCTTGCGTGGTATGCCGTATTTATATCCCTAATATTTCTGGGGGGAATAAATGCATTTTCCGCATTTAATTTTGTACTAACACTAATGCCAAAAATGTTACCCGTAGTAGAAATAATTTCGATTATGTTTAGATCATTAGTGGTTGGAGCATTGCTATTTTTTTCTAGTGGTTTTCTAGCTCAATTTAACGCTAGTAACTCAGAGAAAAAGATTAAGAAATATCTGATACCAATATATGTTGTAAATTTAGCACTCCTTATTTTAAAAGATTATGTATAAATGATAAATTTGAGCAACAGAATTATTCTTAGTATATATGTCGCGTTGGTCGTCATGTTTTCTTTATATGCATTTGCAATGTTTGATAAAGTGAATGGACTTTTTCTTGCGGCTATTTATGGGGTACTATCAATTTACTTTTGGTTTAATCAATCTCAAGTATCATTCAAACTGAAAGGTTCTATAAGAACAAAGTATTTTGCAAGATATTCATTCTTTGTGATAGCGCTAATCGTAGTGAAGATTTTTGTCAGTATTGCGTTGTCTAAAATATCTTTGAATATTGATTTGACCTCATCGCTAAAGGGGACGTCGAGTGGAATGGAAATTGCTACCTATATGTTTTTTGTAATCTATCTTATGTTGATGAGAAAGTAGAAATGGAAAATTATATTTTAGATATATTAATTCTTGTAATAGCAATAGTGCTTGGCCCCAAGCATTCATCTATTTTATGGCTAAATATAATATTTTCTTCTGTTTTCGTCGCCATGAGATGGTCTTCTTCGCAAGGGATTGAATTGGAATGGGCGCTTGTGAATGTTACGGCCATAGTGGCGGCTATATTAGTTGCACTTGAAATGAAAAGAAAACACAATGATAAAATTTAATGTAAATATGATATTTGCGATTCTTTATTTTTTAATTTCTTCGAAATATATCTTAAAAAA
>Ga0066639_10002443_pt1 | contig 16277 bp, 18 predicted proteins | sample CryGeyCG2114_010_2_FD_59504 | JGI IMG/M metagenome (GOLD analysis project Ga0066639, IMG submission 59504) | Groundwater microbial communities from aquifer - Crystal Geyser CG10_big_fil_rev_8/21/14_0.10 | ecosystem: Environmental > Aquatic > Deep subsurface > Groundwater | place: USA: Utah...
CACAAAAATTTCCCACCAAAATTGAAGATACTCTCAGTTACAAGCGGGCGGATCTGTTGAGGGCTTGTAGCCTTTATCAGAGGATGATGTTTCTAGTTTGAGAACTCTATTTCCAAGCCTTACAAAAATTGGTCTGATCGTCCAACCAACAAAAACACCACAACTCACAGGAGCTAATAAGTAGTGAAAACAACAAAGTTTTCTTCAAAGGAATATTTTGCTTTTAAATTAGAGTTTGGCTCGCAAGCAATTATTTTTTAGACTTTAATACAGTTACAATTATGAGACAAGATCTCGACAAATCCTGTTTTTATTTTATTGGCTTTTTTGTTTGCTTATTTATGCTACGTTCGAAATATTTCTGAAAGTCCAACCTTGCTTGTCTTGTCACTAATACCTCTTCTTCCCCTGTACTCTTTTAATTGGCGAACTAGACGAGCCCGAAGTTTTCTAATAGCCGTGGGCAAATGTTTATCAACTTCATCTGCATAGATTTGTTTTCCAGGTAATACCATAGAAAAATTGATCTTATAACCCCATCTAGAACGCTTTTGTATATGAACGTCTGCTTTTTTTAAGTCCGAATTAAAAGAACTTAAATACTTATCCAGTTTTAAGCTCAGCTGTTGGTGTAATAGCTGTTCAATATGATCAGTTATTTCCAGTTTATCTCCTATCGTTTGTATTAACATACTCACCTTCTTTTTATTTTTAATTAAAACGTACTGACCGAGTAAAGGCTTCTGAAATTTTTTGGTATTCCTGATGGACTTGAAACCTAACCAACATTATTGTTCCAGTTATCCAGTTTCCTAGTTTCATACCTACTATCAGAAGGAAATTGAGGCAAAATCTCGAGTTGGGAGCCGAGAGCACTAGTGAACTCTGTGTATGATCAAGCGGAGACTCAGAGTGATTGGTGATATTTTGACCCATAGTATAAAAAGGTGTCTATATCTAATTGCCTGTCCATGTGCCTAATATATAGAGAAACTTTCTGAAGAAATTTAATCCTCTGTAAGAACTGAGTAAAGAGTATACGTGTATTTCTTTTTGGACTTTATCTCGTTAATCTAGAAAGTTTTTGAGATAGCCTACGTCTGAATCGACAACACTATGTCCAGGCAAATCATACAGATTAGTTACCAAGTTGGCATTAAGTTGCTGAAGCTTTTTAACAGTTAACATTAATCTTGATTCTGGAATATAAGGATCTTGTCGACTACAGCTGAGATAAAATTTTGTTGCACTTAAATCAACATTGTGATTTCTGACTTCAGCATCTTCTCCAATCAAACCTCCACTCAAGGCCATAACTCCATTGATTCTATTTGGATTTCGTACTGCATACTCTAATGACAAGCACGCTCCCTGAGAAAATCCCAGCAAAAAAATCTTCTCAATAGTTATTTGCTGTTTAAGGTCATTCACTAGACTATCAATTCTCCGAAGAGCAAAATCGAGTTGAGGTTGGTTTTGAGAAAGTGGTTGAGTAAAAGGCTGTGGGTACCACTGCGCATCAGTGGCTTGTGGTGCAATAAAATAGACATCTGTTGCATCAAGCATCCCGGATAAACCAAGGATATTGTCAGCACTAGACCCACGCCCATGCAACATAATTACAGCAGTCTCTGCTGTTAGTAAATTACCTTTGGTGATAACAGGTTCGTCTAAGTGATAGTCCACTATTAACTATTAACTATTAACTATTAACTATTAACTATTAACTATTAACTATTAACTATTAAAATCATTCTACATCTCTATAGGTTCTAATTGTGACACAATTTTTTCTCTCTGCTCCTCTAACCATGGAGGTAGTTTAAGTGTCTGTCCAAGAGTTTCTTGTTTTTCATCTACAGTAAAGCCCGGTCCATTGGTAGCCAGTTCAAATAATATACCGGCTGGAGTTCTAAAATAAACTGACTTAAAGTAAAACCTATCGATTACTTCAGTGGGATAAAGTCCCATTTCTATGATTTCTTTACGCATACTTTCAAGGTGTTTTTCATCTTCTACTTGAAAAGCTATGTGGTGAACTGTTCCGGCCGCATTGATAGCGGCATTGTGATTTGGGTCTTGGTTTATTTCAAGATAAGCCCCTCTAGATTGATTTGGTAGTTGATAAAGATCAATCGAACCTTCCTGATCTACTTTTACAAAGCCTAACAAATTAGTTACTATCATCTCCATCACTGGCATGCTGATCACCGACAACTGAGCACTATAAAAGTACCCAATTGCCTTATCTTTTTTTACTTCTTTAGTTTCCCAAAGTTCTCCGCTTGCTTCACCAAAAGCATCTTGAGTCACGGCTACCAATTCGAGTTTCTGACCATCCGGATCATAGAAAGTAACTCTTTTGAGACCAAATCTAGTTTCAGGAGTTTCATGTTTGATATTCTTGAGTTTGATTCGTTCAAGCCAGAAATTTAAGGCGTCTTCAGAAACGGCCAAAGAGATCTGGGTGACTTGTCCCGGACCTCGGGCACCTTGAAGAATTGGATCGAAGGTAAAAAATGTCAAATCCATCCCTGGTTCTCCAGTCTTGTCACCAAAAAATAGATGGTAAGCTTCGGTTTGGTCCTGATTAACAGATCTCTTGACTAAGCGCAAACCTAAGACCTTTGCATAAAAATCATAGTTCTGCTGTGGCTTAGAAGCGATGGCTGTGATGTGATGAATACCGAGCGTCTTTTGGTTCATTGTGAAGATAGTCTAATTCAAAGAAGGCATTTTTTATAGTCAGATATTTTGTATTCTAAAAACTCTTATGTGTTTCACATATTTATTGTAATAGAGTCGGCCAAGTTGATAAAATACTTGTGGAGGATGTTACTGCTAAAAAAAATAATAAAACACAGCAGTAATAAATTTATATGGCTAAGAAAAATTCGCCTCAACAAGGCTTGAATCAGTTGGAAGCTGTACTCGATGAATATCTAGTTAAAAAAGCCCCTGCGCTCCCAAATAATATTAAAGAATTAATCGTCCAATTTGCACCTTGGCTGATTGGCCTGGGCTTACTTATGAGCCTACCAGCAGTTTTGGCTCTTATTGGTGTGGGATCACTTTTTGGTAGCTTTTCTTATCTTGGATACTATGGATATAGAGTTGGTGGCTTCGGTGGGAGTTATATGATTTCAATGATATTTATGGTTATCTCTTTAGTTTTAGAGGCCATGGCACTTCCCGGACTTTTTGCAAAAAGTCGCAAAGGATGGCAAATGCTTTTCTATGCTACTTTGGTAAGTGCAGTTTCATCACTTCTATCTTTTAATATCGGTGGATTGATTATTGGTACTCTCTTGGGAATGTATCTTCTCTTCCAAGTTAAAAGCTACTATAAATAAAAATTAGTGCAGCTATTTGCTGACGAACAAAATTGCATTGGGCAAATTACGGCCAGGACCAGCTTTATAGCCTCCTGACCAAAGGGCTGTTGACCCACCAGCGTCAAGATTGAGAGCATACTCCATCCCCAAACCTTTCATCGCTCGAGCTGATTCAGCCACAGTAGCATTGCGTACCACACCGATGTACACTGTATTGCCTTTACTGGCGACAAAACTACGATTTGATTTACTGCCTTTCTTGGGATCACCATCACCACCAAAAACTACAGTTCCTCCTGACACTAATAGAGGTTGATTGGCAATCATACTATCGATACCAGTATCTCTACCCCACTCTAAGGATTGACTGACAAAACGTACCCAGCCTGAACCAAAAATAACCGCAGGTACCGTACTATAGACATTGTTGTCAGAATTAAAGTAAGTCTTATTTTTATTCATCAGCAACGTATCAAAACTATTTGATTTGCCTACACATGAAGGGTAGCTAGCAGGACAAAAGTAGGAACCGTTTATGCCCGCAAAGGCCCCATTGCGAGCCACATACTCTCCCAAAGATAAAACCGGGCACTCATTGGCGCAATCACTTTCCGAAGCAGTATCAACAATAATTTTGGTGCTCCCCAAATCTCCAGCGACAATATCCACTGTAAAAGTACCTATATCTGTTTGCACTGCTTGTCGACTATAACCACTTCCTGGTGGTGTGTTTGAAGTAGCCACCTGAGCTGTAGCCTGTTCTTGGGCTAATTCTTGAGCTTGTTTTTCTGCTAGAGCCTTAATTTCTTTGATAGTTTCGTTGTTAACAAAGTTCAGCTTTGCTTCAGCTGAAGCGTAGTTTCGCTCAGAGAGATCGATAAGGCCCTTAGCAAATTCACTATCTAGCTGATCTTTTTGGATTCCAATATCTTTTGCCTCAAGTAACTTTTCATATGTGGCTACAGCCAACTGGTATGTTGTATTGATAGCATTGATTTCTTTTTCCAGCTCTTGGTTAATTTGATACTCATCTCTCATAAGATACCCATCAAGCTGAGCAGTGAGAGAAGCTAGTTGTGTATCAAGATCTTGTTTTTCTGATTCGAAAGCCTGGCTTGTCAGCTGTGTTTCTTCATTAAGCTGTTCACGTTCTTGAATCAAATAGAAAGACAAAGCCATCCCCGTCACAAAGAGAATTAAAAATATACCGCTTATCAAACGACGAAGAGAAAATTTAAAAACTGGTACATGCAACTTAAAAGCAAAAATTGGCTGTTTACTCACCTGACTAATGTACCATGTTTATGTCTAGATGGAAATTTGTTTATAAAGAAAGACAGTCTCTAATTAAAGTGACTCCAGTTCATCGACTAAATCATCAAACTCTTTTTCTAAGTCATCTATACTCAAACCTGTTTCAAGATTAGAATTGATAGAGCTTTCATTGTTCAAATCTGGATTAGAAACTGTTTGAGCACTCACAGATGAAACAGCTTCTGAAGTTTCTGGTGAGTCTGAACTAGTGGCTACTTGTTTCTCAGTTTGGATTGAATTGCCAGGTTCTACCACACACCCAACAAGCAAAAGTACTACACAAGTTGTAAAGAAAAGTAGTTTATTTACTTTCATCTTTTTCAGCGCTTGCTACTGCTTGTTTAAGCAAAACAATACTTGAGCGGAAAGTAGACCGAGTTTCCAAAGATTGTTCTTTAGCAATCTGTATAAATTCCAAAGATTCTAGTTCATCTTGATCAACAGATCTGAGCGTTTTTACGGCTTCATGGCCAGTTTTTTTGGCAGTCTCCAGTTCAGTTCTCGCTTGGCTAATAAATTCGGATGCTTCTGACGATTCCCCCTTCAATTTTTCCTCTAAGCCATTGGCTATTCTACTGAGCTGTTGATAATAATACTCAAATCTTTCTTCAAGGGAATTGGCATATGATTCGATTATTTGAGTATCGAGCAAACCTGCTGAACTGGCTTGGGAAACGTGAGCAGAGATTGAGGCAGATTTTGTTGTTGAATGTATAGTTTCCTGAGCACTTGCACAATCAGCAAAGATGCTGGCCGTCAAAAATAAAATACTTATAACTAGAAATTTTTTTGTTCTTCGCATAGTTTTAGTTAATAAGACTTTCTAATGAATGGTCTGTTTCAAGCATGGAGTCCAATCTATCCAGCTCTTGGTCAAAAGTTTGTAAGTTTGATGACAGTTTTGGAGTACTGGTTTCGAGTGTTTGTATTCTAAAAAACAAAAGCAGAGCCAGCGTTGCTGAAGTAGCAAGTGGTAATAGAAATTGTAAACTAAAAAAAGGTTTCATAGACTGACTAAAGTTTTTGAGAACCTCTTGCTCTAATTCAGCTTTAAAGCTTGCCCTTATTTTTGGTGTATCAAAAAATTCTTGTTTCATATTTCTAGTCTTATAGTATATGACTGGTTACATTGTGGCAGCCAGACCTTGTAGTTGTCTCAAAGCTCTATGGGTTATGACTTTTACATTAGACTCAGTTACACCAACAGCAAGAGCTGTTTCTGAGACAGTGTAGTTACGCAGGAATCGCAGTTTAAGAATCTTTTGAGCTCGTGGCTTAAGATTGGAAATGATGTCGTTGAGCAGGCTAACCTTTTTCTCTTGTTCGACTGGGTCAATATACTCTTCAGTTTCAACAATGTTATCAAATAAAGGTGTCATGGTCGCATCGTACTTACGTGAGATCCATTTGTTGACTTGTCGTTTGGCAATTGTGTACAACCAGTTTTTAAAACTCCCTTCACCTTTGAAGTTTTTGATGGACTTGGCCATCTGAATAAATACATCTTGAGTCAAATCTTCTGCTTCTTCTTTGTTGCGGTTGGTTTGCCAATAACAATAACGATAAATCGCCTCAACATATTTTTCATACAGTTGAGCAACTGCATCTTGATGACCTGCTTGAGCTAGCTTAATTAACTGCGTATCAGTCATATGATAACTAATAGAGTAACTCCTTGGTTACAAATACGATAGCTAAACCTATAATTTGCTGATTTTACCTGAAAAACTATGCAATTTCGAGAAAGAGTGAAATAAACATAAATAGTACACATTTATTAATGGTATAAAATTTTCGGATGAGAGAAAGGGAATCATTGCTATCAGTGCAGGCCAAAAAGTGGACTTCTAACATATATAGACAAAACCATAGGTGGTCAGAAAAAAATAGTAGAAAAAGAAGCATGGTCGAATCAAAGTGGATTCATACGATTCATGTTGAAAAAGCTGGTCTTGAAATTGTTGATAAGTTGGGCTGGACTGATAAGAAGAAGGAACTGGCAATGATGCTTACCTATCTGCATGATGTAGCTAGACCTCTGCAAGCAATCATGACAGAGACTTTCTCTGACACGAGCGGTAACTTTAATCACTCTGAGATAGGAGCTAATATGGTTGCCATACAGTATCCAGAATTTCCTGGAAAAAGTGAAGTTGTTGAGGCTATTTACTGGCATGCTTGCTATAAACCAGAGATAAAGACAGATTTAATCTCTTTTATTCGTGATGCTGATAAATACGGGATTCTCAAACATCTCGATTTTTATATTAATAACAAGCTTTTCACCGACTATTTACCTCGAGGAGATATTAGTTCAGAGGTCGCTGATGCCTTTGAAATGAAACAGCCACTTAATTACCAAATGATTAGAGTTAAGTCTCCTGCTGATGTCTTTGTCAGTCGGATGGCTTGGATGTTTGACCTGAATTTTCCCGAAACACAACAGCTCTTTATTGAAAATAGTATTCCGAGTCAGATGATTGCATTACTAAATCAATACCAAACAAATAGTAATAACTTAGATCGAATTGTAGCGACTATGAGTGAATGGCAACATGAAGTTGTTACAACTACATAGTTTTACCAACTTCCACCGCCACCACCGCCGCCACCACCACCTGAAAAGCCACCACCTGAAGAAAATCCTGAGGAACTTGATGATCGAGATGATGAGGGATTGTACGAAAGGGTTGATGAAGCTCGAGAGCCAAAATTATTGAGTGATTGACTAAATGAATGCGAGTTCCACCCAGCTGCAGCCAAATACGTTGGAGCTTCGACACTTAAACTTTCCATATCTTTGGAGAGTTTATCAACCACGTTAAAGGCAACAGCAAAAGGTAAAACTTCGTCAAAAAACAGTCTCTTTTCATGAATCTTCTCTCTCCAAGCACCACGTTTAATCGTTTCTCGTAAGCCCTTTGCTTGCATGTAATAATTGTATCCCCGTGCTGATTTTTGAATTATTCCTCGTGCAAAAAAGACCGCCAGAATAGACTGAGGCACTGCTAAAATAGCCGGAAGAATTCCACTATTACTTAAAAATCGACCTAAAAAGTAAACCAAAGCTATTAATGCTGAAATTGAACCCACGTATTTCAGTCTTTGTTTATTGGGATCATTAATAAATAGCTTTTTTTTCATAGCCGATTCGTAAATCATTTTCTCAACAGTGGACATTGTAGTGTAGAAAGTACCTTTCAATTTTGACATTTTCACTTCTCCACCAGTCTTAAAAATTTTGTCGTGGAGATACTTTTGATGTGCAGGCAAAGTTTCATCACCTTCTTTTAGCTTTATAAAAACAAAATCTCTGGATTTAAAAATAAATTTACCGCTTGAGATAGGCACAATCTTCAAGTATTTTTTTCTTGCCAAATCTATAATCTCTGAAATCACATCTCGGCTATCCACCTTTTCGTCTAAAATTGCACCAGCTTCTCCTGGAGTTAGTTCAGTTAAGGGTTGATAAACCATCGGAATTCTTTCATGGAAAAATAACGGTTTGAGCTTAGTAGGTTTTTCTGACATGTCAAAGATATTTGGTGATAAAAACATTTGATCTCGACCTTTGGAATACCACAAGTAAAACATCACTACGGTTGGAAGCAACATGACAATGATCCATATATTTTCCTTGAAAGTTTTCAGCCAACGCTCAGTCTGAGTCGGAAAAACTAGTTGGTTATCTTTGTCGAGTGAAATTACTACAGTAAAGTTATTGCCATAGACCACTGGCTGTTCATGCCAGACTTTAACCATAGAATCTGAAACTAATTCAACCGAACAAGCATCGTCCTCACTACCATAACTACCAGAAAAACATTTGACTTGAGTTATTTTGGCAAAGGGAGAATTGATAATGGCTTCAGAAAACTCCACTGGAAGTTTCCACCCCTCTCCAGTTATGTCTAAATAGACTTCATCATGGTCTTCAAATTCTCTTGGCAGATCATAAATTTTGTAATCTAGTACATACGTATTAGTCCCGCTAATTAGAATGTCCGCATCACCAATTTTCCAGGTGTAATACTCTCTAGTCTTAGTTTGTTGAAAATTGTAAGGAAGACCTGATTCGTCAGTTATTTTTTCTAAAACAACATCATTGTTATATTTAAATCCTTTAAATGAGTAACGATATGGAACATATCGGTAAATACCATGATGTTGTTCGTCAGTTTGATACGTAATCGTCTCCTGAATTGAAAGAGAAGTGTCTTGATTGAGAGTAACTTCTGAAACAAATCTAGAGATGGACTCTTCAGCTTGTGCTAACTCTGAAGTTAACAGAAAAAGGATTAAAGCTACAATTATCTTTTTGATCACATCTATATTGTACAATTTAGGTTGATATATTGAAATATGGCACAACCACTTAAAGAAATCCTTTTTCAACCTAAGTTTTTTAGTGATCTGGTAGCAGAGATCAAAAAACAATATGCACCATTTGATGGTATGGCTTATTTGAAGGCTGTGTTTGATGATTCGTGGGAGTCTTTAGAGTTGAAAGCTCGAATGATTCAGGCCACTAGAGCACTAGAGCCGTATTTGCCTCAAGAATATGTTGTGGCGCTGGAGATATTAGTTCCTGTTTCTCAAAAATTTACTGGGTTTGATGCAATTTTGTTTTGTCAATTTGTGGAGGAGTTTGGCTTAGAGTATTTTGATGAATCGATGAAAGCTTTGGAAGTTATGACTGTTGATGCTACCGCTGAAGGAGCAGTCAGGCCTTTTATTAAACGTTATCCTCAAAAAAGTATGGAACAAATGCTCAAGTGGTCAAAACACTCCAACGAACATGTTCGTCGGTTAGCTTCTGAAGGGTGTCGCCCATTACTGCCTTGGAATATGCGTCTACATCAGTTTATCAAGGATCCAAGTCCAATTATTCCTATTTTGGAAAACCTTAAAGATGATCCCAGTGAATATGTCCGCAAAAGCGTAGCCAATAATTTGAATGACATTTCCAAACACCATCCAGATCTAGTCGTGGAACTTGCCTCGAAATGGTACGGACAGACAAATAATACTGATCGTATTCTAAAGCATGGGTTAAGAACTCTTTTAAAGGAAAGAAATTCCAAAGCTCTCAAAATATTTGGTTTTGACGATGCGACCGGAGTTGAGATAAAAAAGTTGTCGGTCATTCCTAAAAAGATCTCAATTGGTGCTAAGGCCTTATTAGAGTTTAATCTTATCTTGGAAAGTGATCGTGCCAAACTTGTTCGTCTAGAATATGCCGTCCACTATGTTAAAGCCAATGGTTCACATTCATCAAAAGTCTTCCAAATCATTGAAAAACAGTTTCTTCCACAAAAAATCCATTACATCAAACGAAAGCTTACTTTCCGAAATATGACAACTCGCAAACACTATCCTGGTACTCACTATTTAGAAGTGATTGCTAACGGCAAAATACTTTCCAAGCTCAGCTTTATTCTTGATAGCTGAGCTTGGAAGAAACAATGATCTTCACTTAGAGTAACTTGGCTTTTTTGGCATCTTTATAGATTAAAGATTTACTCAATACTAACATTCCAAGTCCAGCTAAAGTGGCAACGGCTCCAAATAGAGAACCAAATACTGGCAAAGTCTTGATTAGCTGAGTGAAGAATAAACCGATAATAAAGACTACATACATTCCCCAATTAGCTCCAAGTCTGTTTACAAAGACTCTCCCCATCCAGTAGCTGAAAACAACTTGAGAAATATAGAGCATCAAACCGTAGATAGCTAACAGCACCAAGCCTAAAGGTGCAAGGAGTACGGTTACAAAAAGTAGAATAGCAAGCATCGGCACTCCAAAGAAAGCTACAAAACCATAACCAAAGGTAGCCATCTTCCTGTGACCAAATTGTTTGATCGATAATACCAGGTAATTTGGAGCTAGTTTTATCATCAAGAAACCCACAACTAAAAGCGATAAAAAGCTAACAAGACTAAAGCCAAGTTTGATAGCCATCCAGGCTTTTTGGGCATCGGCTTTTACTTGTTCTTGATCGTAGTCAGTGTGAGGTACTTCAATTTCTCGAACTCCAGCTGAAATACTGGCATTAGGTGAAATTGAAGATTCAATGTCAGAGTTATAGGCAAGCTCTCCATTGATGATTGCAGTTGGAGCAACAGTTAGTTGTCCACCAAATACTTCGGTATTTCCACCAATTAATCCGTTAATGATGCTTGCACCAGAAGCTAGTAAGACTTGCTCACTGATTTCACCTTGAACAGTTACATTACCCCCGGCTATTAAACCTCCTCCATTTATTCTACTAGCACTTCCGAGGGTGATATTGCCTCCAGCTATCGTAGAATTGCCATCAACAATTCCATCAAGATTAATTGATCCTCCTGCTGCTCGTACATCTCCAAGAACTTCACCTGAAATGAAAACTTGTCCGCCGCCAACTATCAAGTCACCTTCAACTATGCCATCTACGTAAACACTACCTCCAGCTACATATAAATCGCCAGTGACAGTACCGTACATTTCGACAGTTTCACCACTAATAGCAATAAAAGCTTGATCTATAACTTCATCTGTCTCAACAACAACAGAATCACCTGAGCGTGCAAATTGTGAAAAGGCAAAACTGGGTGGGACAAATACTAAAAAACTAAAGACAACAAGAAACGGCAATAAGCGCTTCATACTTCCTCCTTTTTTTTCTTCGAAACTAGTATAGACTAAATTTTATTCGCGTGCATTGATTATTCTCACTGCTGAACAAACAGATCAATTACAACCTGTCACGTTTGTGGCAATCAAACTCTACTTTCTAGTAAAAACAACGAGACAATTAAGATCTCGACTATGAGTGTCTCTTTGTTTTTTATTGCATAGATAAGATTGTACAAGGGTGAAACCAGCTTTCTTTATCACTTGATCTGATTTATTCTTGAAATAAACTATAAGGATTGATTGCAATGAACCCCTACATCATTGTCATGAATTATTAAGATCATATGCATATGATTAGTCATAATAACAAATTCATCTATCTCGACGTTTTTGTGAATACTGGCAGTGGTATACCATACTGACTCAGCTATTTCTTCTATTGTTGTCAATTCAATTTCTGTGTCAATAATCTCACCAAAGATATTCTTTCTCTTATAACTACAGATTGTCACAAAATAGTACCCTGGTTGCGAGTAATCGTAGTTTTTGAGAGGAATGCGTTTCTATATCTCATAATAATGTATGGGCAGATTGAAATCTGCCCATACAAAGACTCTGAAATAATTAACTCCACGAACAACTAAATCGAGGTAAGGTCCAGGAGAAGAATCGACCCTGGATAGTTCTTTCTGTCCAGCTACAGGTAAGCGTTCTTCTTCTTGGCCATGGCCATGGGCGAGGTGTAGGGTTTACAGTAGGTTGTGGAGTCGGGCTCACACTTGGAGTAGGTGTACTTGTGGGCACTGGCGTGTTTGTAGGTTCTGGAGTCACTTCCGGCGTCTGAGTCGGTGTAGGTGATGGTGTAAGCGTCGCTGTTGGAATTGGGGTCGGAGTTATCTCTGGGGTTGGAGTAACAGTCGGTTCAGGTGTAGCCGTAGGTTCTGGAGTGCTTCCGGAGACTGGTTCCAGACCTGAACTACTATTCTGAGGATCTGGAGTTTCCCTGACTATAAAATCATTGGCGTTATTATCGGAGTCTTCTCCATTTCCCTGACTGATATCGGCACCAACTGTCATTGATACACTCGTGGAAGCTTGATTGGCTTTTCTTTCTATACTTTGACCTGCTAAAGGTTCAGCAGACGCCGTGGCCTCAGGATCAGCAGCTTCAATACCCATACCTACTTTGTCTACCAAGGTAAGACTTGCATCTGAGTAGAGTAAAACCGTGTTATTGGCAGAAATAGAGTTTGATGTGGCCGAGTACATCAAATCTGGCTCGACAATATTATTGTCGGGATGTGTGATAAGAAAAAATCCCTTTGCAGGAATAATGCCTGTTAAAGATGAAACTAAATTTGACTCACTGCCAGCAGAAGTTTTACGAGTCAATCTCCAGCCGTCCAGATCAATAGCTGAATTGGTTGGATTGTATAGCTCCACAAACTCGTCTCTAGCTACTCCTCCTTCAACTTTTACTTCAGAAATCACAACATGTTCTGCTACTGCTGAGTAAATACTCCCCGGCTGACGACTGATGGCAAACCCTGTGAGAAGAATAAATATACCCAGAATTCCTAAGTCTGTATAAATCCGCTTAAATTTCATGGCCCCTCCAATTATTTTAAATTTCTCTTATCTATACTAAATCGCATAAGAATGAATAAAAAATGAAATAAATCGAAGGCTAGTAGAATTAGCTAACTTTTCTGGAGAGAGAGTGAAGCCAGGTAACATCGTGTCTTCCTTTGGGGTTCCTCTCGTTCTCATCATACGTTTCTAGAATTATTGACTCAAAACCAGCTTCACCAAGCAATATGTTGAGTTCTTCTTTTTGAAAGAATCGATAGATACGTGGATGTTTATCTGGATTATCATCAAAAATTTTGATTTTTTGACTATCTTTTTGGAGTTTAACCAAAACATGTAAAACACCATTTTTTTTCAAAACTCTATCAAACTCCTTTAAAGCTTTTTTAACTTCCTCTTCAGTTTCCAGGTGAAAAAGAATACCATGTGCCCAAACTCCATCAAAAACATCATCTTCAAAAGGGAGCGTCAGCACATCTGACAAATGAAACTCTAAGTCTTTATACTGCTCTCGGGCATACTTGATCATACCTTCTGATAGATCAACTCCAACCGCATGGGCACCGGCTTTGTGCATGATATAAACATCACGACCCGAACCACAACCGGCATCTAACACCTTGGGGTTGTCTGGCAGCATGGCTAAAAAAGTGGAAATTTGTTCAGTAGAATAATGATCGTCTACTGACTGTGCGTACTCTTTGGCGTGTTTGTCGTAGTAGTCAACTGTTAATTCCTTATAAGTGGGGCTAGAGTTATTCATTGTGTACTAGTTTAACCATATAACTAGAACAGACGCAATCGCAAACTAGACTAAAAACACTAATCTACTAAAGAAATAATTTAGAATCAGGCATAGTTAGTACATTTTTGAAAACTAGATAGAGACAAAGTAACTAAATACTCAAGCTAGGTGCAAACCTCGGGCTTTGAGTAGGACCACTTCATTCCCGTCAGTTTCAATCACTAAGTATCCCAAGTTATCAATAGAGTGAAAGCCTAGCTGGCTCGGCCTGGCAATTTCAAGGTGAGACAAAAAGGCTCGCATGAGCGCTCCATGGCAGACTGTTAAGAGAGTTTTTTCAGGGTACTGAGAGTAGATCTTTTGAAAAAAACGATAAAAACGCGCTATCATTTCTGCCTCTGTTTCTATATCTCCACCTAATCGGAAGTTCATTCTTTCTTCTTTGGGAAGCTCTTTGGCAATTTCTGTTTGTGGTTTGAGAATACGATCAACTTCTGTCTTATTCATTCCTTGAAACTTTCCAAAGAATCTCTCTCGTATCAAATCAGAAGTATGCACCTCCATATGGTGGTACTGGGCAATTATCTCAGCAGTAGTCTTGGCTCTGCCAATATCCGAAGAGTAAATTGCATCAAAGGCAATATGTTCAAACTGCTCAGCTATAACATGGGCTTGGTGCAAGCCTTTTTCAGTCAGTGGCGAGTCCAGTTGCCCTTGGAGAACTTCTTTGTGATTCCACTCAGTTTCTCCATGTCTAACTAAATATATTGTAGTTGGCTTATCCACAGGCAGTATTACTTGCTACTTATTAGTTGTCACTTGAAATATCGTAGCTGACTTATAAGTTTTTGTGTACCAGGAAAACTTCAGTTGACTATTAAAAAGATAACCAGTAGGGATTGATTGGAATCAATCCCTACTCTTTAACCCAATAATATATGTTTACTCACAAGCGACGAGCTCTGCGTAGATTGCACGGAGATCGTAGCCATCAGCATCGTCCGAGTGGAGAGAATAATCAGTAGTGTCGGTTATGCGAATGTAGTTGACTTCACTCAGTCCAGAGACTGAAATATCAACTCCTCCAATGCCATCACCACCGTCGTTGTTAGTGACTTCACCGATAACAAACCAGTTACTACCATCAGCACTAACTTCTACCTGGGCTTTTTCTTCAGGATATGAACCTCTGTCGTTGGTTACCTCAAAGACTTTGATATCATTACCTACGGTATCTAACACCGCATGCTTGAAGCCAAACTCGACTGAGCCATTTTTCCCCAGGCTGTACCAATCATTGGTGTCACCTAAAATTGAATCAGGATTGATTCTTTGTGGGTCAGTAATTGGATCACCATTTTTTAAAGTACCTTGGTTAGCTTCAAAAATTTCATCGGCCCAGCCAGCTTTTGGAGTACATTGATCTCCACCACCATTGCAATCATCATCGCAACACAAAGATTCTGTGTATTGATTTGATCCACCAATGTTTAGTATTGACACCAAAGAACTGACGGAACCAGACTTGATCGAACTTGAACCACCGGTATTACCTTTTATTGTATTCAAACCAGTATTGGAACTGATCACTACACTAGAGGTGTTAGTGGTACTAGTTGTTTGCTTGACAGTTTTTGACTGGTGCTTAGAAAGATTGATCGAGTTCTTGCTATTTGCTCCATTATTTCTAATACTCAGGCGATTGCGAGCAGCAGAAGCAGGGGCTACTAGCGTCAAAAACATTAAAAAAGCTGAAAGGAAAACAAAAAATTGTTTCATGAGCAGGTATTCTAAATTATGATTATATACAGAATACTCTATTCTACTGAGAACGAAAAGCCCTATTTATATAGAGGTCCTACAGCTACTATCAAACTGATTATTAGAGTTGTTCTCTTCTTTGACGTGCGAGGACTAGCTTAATTTGCTCATAGGTAATTGAATCAGGAACCTTGTCTTTGATCGGCCTGAGTTTTTCTGAAGAACCAACTTTTTCAATGGCTGTTTTTATGAGCGATTCTTGGCGGACAGATAAAAAAGTGTCGTAGGGAAAATTTCCTCCTGCCCCATACCAGTCGATCAAATGATTCCAGACAGTTCGTACTCCAAGACTACGAATTGAAGCTATATCACTGGGACTTTTGCCAACTAAATATAGCTTCACTGTTTCCAAAACTGTATCACTGAGTTCACTTCGATTAGTTGGAACTGATTTTTGTTTTTTAGTTTTGACGGCACTAGTCCATTTGTAATCTAAACAGTGGTCACAGCCTTTGCAGTTTGCTTCTAGATCTTTGACTTGTGGATCTTCGAAATAATCTAGAATAAAACGGCGTCGACAATCTTGGGTATCAACGTATTGTTTTATTTTATCCAACATCCGATATTTACCCGTAATTAGGCGGTTTACTTCTTCGTAACTTTTGCCCTGTTTGAGCATAATATCTTTAGCATTACTAAAAAAGAAATGGTGTGTACCTGCATCGCGACCGTTGTGGAGCAAAATACAATAAGCTGTCTCGCCATCTCTTCCAGCACGACCAGCTTCCTGATAGTATCGTTCTAAACTCGGAGGCATCCCCGAGTGAATTACATAGCGAATATCAGCCTTATCGACTCCCATTCCAAAGGCAACAGTGGCTACAATAACTTGATACTCGTTCTCCATAAAATC
>Ga0066639_10002453_pt1 | contig 16227 bp, 16 predicted proteins | sample CryGeyCG2114_010_2_FD_59504 | JGI IMG/M metagenome (GOLD analysis project Ga0066639, IMG submission 59504) | Groundwater microbial communities from aquifer - Crystal Geyser CG10_big_fil_rev_8/21/14_0.10 | ecosystem: Environmental > Aquatic > Deep subsurface > Groundwater | place: USA: Utah...
TACCTTGCTTCACTATCTCATTTGCAAAGGGTGGTTTCCTTGCTTGATTCAACACAAGAGAATTTTGAAGCAAGGGCATTGCATTGTACTCACTTTGGAAGGCTTTGCCCTGTAGAAACTCCAGAGGGAACGCCAATAGGTCTCAGGAAAAATCTTGCATTAATGAGCGAGATTACCCAAGAAGAGCATAATGAAGAAAAAATTAAAAAAGTTTTGGAGGAAGCCGGCCTAGTTAAATAAAAATGATAGACGTGTTCTTGGATGAAAAATATATAGGGAAAGTAAATTCTGCAAATGAATTTATAAGAAAGATCAAAAGTGAAAGAAGAAAAGGAAAGCTCCCATCTTCTCTTAATATATTTTACGACGAAGATTTTAATGAAATATACATTCAAATATCTAGGGGTAGAGTAAGAAGGCCTTTGGTGGTTGTAGAAAATGGCCAGTCTGTGTTCAAAAAAGAATACGGAGAAGAGCTTAAATCAGGGAAGATTACGTGGAATGATTTAATAAAGCAGGGCATAATAGAATACCTCGATGCTGCTGAAGAAGAAAATGCATTTATTGCCTTAGACGAAAGCGAATTAACAAAAGAACACACTCATCTTGAAATAAATCCGGTTACTATGCTTGGTATTATCTCTTCTTTAGTTCCGTATTCTAATTTTACAAGCGGTTCAAGGCTTATAAGAGGTAGCAAAATTCAAAAACAGGCCCTTGGCTTATACGCCTCAAATTTTCTGCAAAGAATGGATACGGATGTTAGTATCTTGCACTATCCTCAAATTCCAATAACAAAATCTTTTACTAGTGAAATATGTGATTATGCAAGCCACCCAAGTGGGCAAAATATAGTTATTGCATTGATGAGTTATGAGGGTTATAATATGCAAGATGCAATTATACTCAACAAAGCATCTATCGAAAGAGGGTTGGTTAGGTCAACCTTTTTTAGGCCGTATACTACAGCAGAGCTTAGGTACTCTGGTGGCTTAAAGGATGAGATAATAATTCCAGATAAGGAAGTTAAAGGTTATAAATCTGAAAAAGACTACAGGAACTTAGAAGATGATGGTATAACCTACACAGAAGCAAAAGTCAATGAAGAGGATGTTATTATTGGCAAGGTAAGCCCGCCAAGATTCTTAACCGAGCTTGAGGAGTTTAGCATAGCAGCAAATATCAAGCGGGAAAGCAGTACAACAATAAAGCATGGGGAAAGGGGAACTGTTGACATGACAATTATAAGCGAGAATGAAGATGGAAATAAGCTTGTTCAAATAAGATTAAGAGAACAAAGAATACCTGAAATAGGCGACAAATTTGCATCGAGACATGGGCAAAAGGGAGTAATAGGTCTCATAGTCCCTACCGAGAACATGCCATTTACAGCATCTGGTATAACTCCAGACATAATATTCAGCCCACACAGTATACCCGGAAGAATGACAATAAGCCACCTAATAGAAATACTTGCAGGCAAAGTAGGCGCATTGTCAGGAGAATATATAGATGGCACTACTTTTGATTCAGTTCCAGAAGAAGAGCTTAGAAAACAATTGCTAACCTTGGGGTTCAGGGAAAATGGAACAGAGACAATGTATAACGGATTAACAGGCCAGCAGTTTAAAGTTAAAATATATATTGGTAGTATTTATTACTTAAAATTAAAACACATGGTGGCAAACAAGTTGCATGCGAGGGCGTCAGGAAAAGTTCAATTGCTTACAAGGCAACCCATAGAAGGCAGAGCCAAAGGTGGCGGTTTGAGGGTTGGAGAAATGGAGAAAGATTGCCTAGTTGCCCATGGTGCCTCTTTATTGTTGAAAGAGAGGTTTGATAGCGATAAAACTGTATTGTATGTTTGCGAAAGTTGTGGTATGTTTGCAGTAAACGATTATTTTAAAGACAGAAAATTCTGCTCAAAGTGCGGGGGTAATGTTGAGGTTAATGCTATAGAACTTAGTTACGCATTTAAATTATTGTTGGATGAATTAAAAGCTCTGTGTGTCTACCCAAGACTTATACTTAAAAGCAAATATAAATGAGGAAAAAATGACTGAAGAATATATTTATAAAAAGGTTGAATCAATTGCCTTTGGTTTACTCAGCCCAAAAATAATAAAGAAAATGGCTGGAGTAAAGGTAGTTACAGCAGAGCTTTACGATAAAGAGGGCTATCCTGTTGATGGTGGTTTGATGGATGTAAAGCTTGGAGTTATTGATCCAGGGCTTAGATGTAAAACCTGCGGCGGTAAATTAAAGGAGTGTACAGGCCATTTTGGTTACATTGAATTAGCAAGGCCAGTCATCCACGTCAAGTATGTTAAGCCTATCTTGGATTTTTTAAGGAGCATATGCAAGAATTGCGGGAAATTATTGATTACGCAAGACAAACTCAAGGAGCATCTTGCCTTAATTGACCAGGTAAAAAAAGAAAAAAGTACAGCTTCTGCAAAAAGAGCAGTGGATAAATTTGTCAGCAGCATTAAAGGAGTGAAAAAATGTGTGTATTGCAATGCAAAACAGGGAACTATTAAATTAGAAAAACCAACTATATTCATGGAAGATGGAATAAGGCTAACCCCAACAGAAATAAGGACAAGATTTGAAAGGGTTTCTGATGAGGATGTTATAAACCTCGGCATTAATCCACTATCCGCAAGGCCGGAGTGGATGGTGTTGACTATATTGCCAGTTCCGCCCGTAACAGTAAGGCCATCCATAACTCTTGAAACAGGAGAGAGAAGCGAAGATGATTTAACTCACAAGCTAGGGGACATAGTAAGAATTAACCAGAGGCTTTTTGAAAATATTAATGCCGGTGCTCCAGAAGTTATTGTTGAAGATTTATGGGATCTATTGCAATATCATATAACAACTTATTTTGATAATAATATTACGCAAATACCACCAGCAAGGCATAGATCAGGCCAGCAATTAAAAACATTAACAGAAAGAATAAAAAGCAAGGAAGGAAGATTCAGGTACAATTTAGCCGGTAAAAGGGTTAATTATGCTGCGAGAACTGTCATAAGTCCAGATCCAAAAATAGAATTAAATGAGGTTGGTATCCCTAAAGTTGTTGCAATGGAGCTGACAATACCTCAAAAAGTAACAGAATGGAACATAAAAATATTGAAAAAGCTTGTTGAGAATGGCCCATCCGTTTATCCAGGGGCAAATTATGTTATAAGGCCTGATGGCAGAAAAAAGCAAATAACAAAAGAAACCCAGCAGCAATTGCTTGAAGAATTGCAGCCGGGCTATGCAATTGAAAGACATTTGATGGATGGAGATATTGCTATATTTAATAGACAGCCTAGTTTGCACAGAATGAGTATAATGTGCCATAAAATAAAAATACTTCCCGGGAGTTCATTCAGGCTTAACCCAAGTACGTGTACCCCATATAATGCAGACTTTGATGGAGATGAAATGAATCTGCATATTCCTCAAACAGAAGAAGCAAGAGCAGAAGCAGAAATTTTAATGCAAGTGCAGACTCAGATAATAACCCCAAAAAATGGTCTTAATATTATTGGTTGTATAGAAGATGCAGTAACTGGGAATTACTTGTTGACAAAATACGGAAAATTCAGCAAAGAAGATGCTTATCAGTTGCTAATATCTATAGGGACTGATGTAAGCAAGTCTGATTTTGGAAAAGAGGTTGGTGGAAAAGAAATATTTAGTAATGTATTGCCAAAGGATTTTGATTTTATAGGCAATTCAAAAGACGGCTCAAATATTATTATTAAAAATGGAAAACTAATAGAGGGTATAATAGACCAGGCAACAATAGGGGAAGAAAATGGGGCCTTAATAAGAGCAATATATTCAAAATATAAGGAAGATGTTGGTTTGGAAGTCCTAGGAAAAATATTTAGGTTGGGCATAGCTGTATTGCTAAACAATGGATTTACAACAGGTATAGCAGATGCAGACCTTCCAAAGAGGGTGAAAAATAAATGTGAAGAGGTTATAACAGAGGCAGAAAAGACAGCCCAAAAATTGATTTATCAATATAATTCTGGAACTTTGTCTGCCATGTACGGAATGAGCATAAAAGAGACGCTTGAAGTAAAAATTCTTGGAGTTCTCAATAAGGCAAGGAACAGGGTAGGTAAAATAATTGCAGAAATTGCCGACAAAGAAAACCCTACAATAATAATGGCTCTATCCGGGGCCCAAGGTAAACTCCTTAATTTAGCGCAGATGGCAGCATGTGTTGGTCAGCAAGCCTTAAGAGGCAAAAGAATAAGCATAGGTTATAGAAAAAGAACACTTTCAATGTTTAAGCCAAATGATTTATCTCCAAAAGCCAGGGGTTTTATAAAGCGCGGTTACAAAGATGGACTAAAGCCTTACGAATTTTTTATGCATATAATGACCGGCAGGGATGCCCTTATGGATACAGCATTAAGAACCCCTAAGTCTGGATATTTGTACAGGAGATTAGTTAATGCCTTACAAGACCTTAAGGTAGAATATGACTATACAGTAAGAGATTCAAATAAGAACATAGTCCAATTTAGATACGGTGACGATGGCATAGATGTATCAAAGAGTTATGGTGGAAAGATTAATGTAGATAAGATAGTGAAGGAGGTAACCAAATGACAGGATACTTAGAAAAATTATCTCTCCTTATAATTAATGAAGTTAAAAAACTTGCTGAAAAGAATAATATAAATGAAGATAAGGTAAATAAAATTTTAGAAAGATTGTACGAAGAATATCAAAAATCCCAAATACAGCCAGGAGAAGCAATAGGTGTAATTACAGCAGAATCCTTTGGCGAACCAAGCACCCAAATGACATTAAGGACATTCCACTTTGCTGGAGTATCTGAAATGAATGTAACAATAGGTCTTCCAAGGCTTATAGAGATATTTGATGCTAAAAAGGAGCCATCAACTCCAATAATGGAAGTTTACCTGAAAGATGAATATAAAAAGAATAAAAACAAAGCAAAGGAGATAGCCGCAAAAATAAAAGAAACCAAATTGGAAGATATAGCAAAAGAATTTAGCTTTAATCTTATAAAGGCTCAGGTTGAAATAAAGTTAAACAGGGAGATTATGCAGGAATTGGAGATAGTGGCAAAAGATGTAATTTCTGCAATAAGCACTTCTATAAAATCTCTCGAGGTTTCACAGGATAGGGATAACTTAATCGTGCGCTTGGTCAATAAAGAATACAGGTTGAGTGATTTATACAAATTAAAGGAAAAGCTTAAAGAGGTTCACATATCCGGATTAAAAGAAGTAAAACAGGTATACCCTATGGAAACCGAAGAGGAATTTGTTATTTATTGCAGCGGTTCTAATTTAAAGGGAGTACTGCAGATTAGTGGGGTTGACGGTTCTAGAACAAAAACAAATAACGTCTTTGAAATAGCTGAGGTCTTAGGTATAGAAGCAGCAAGATCAGCAATAATAAATGAAGCCCTAAGCGTAATTGAGGAGCAGGGTTTGAGCATAGACATAAGGCATATCATGCTTTTGGCAGATACTATGACATATAATAGTACTATAAGGGGAATTACAAGAAGTGGTATTACTGGGGAAAAAGAAAGTGTTTTAGCAAAAGCATCTTTTGAAACACCAATAAAACACATTGTGAATGCAAGCCTTACTGGCAAAAAGGATAGTTTAAGAAGTGTTATAGAGAATGTAATGCTTAACCAACCAGTGCCATTAGGGACAGGCCTTCCAGGATTAATGGTTAAGATGAAGCCAAAAAAAGGAACAGATTAAAATGAGTGTTTCTGAATTAAAAAAAGATATAAGAAAAGAAGGAATTATCTTTGGAACAGAAAGGACTATCAAAGCCCTTAAAAACGGGAAATTAGAAAAAATTTACATCTCATCAAATTGCAGAAAGGATGTAAGGGAAGATATATTATATTATGCAAAGCTTTCTGGCACAAAGGTAATAGAGCTTGAAACAGATAACAAGGAGACAGCAACCATTTGCAAAAAACCATTTAACATCTCGGTATTAAGCCTGGTAAAAGAGAAATAACATGGGTATTAAGTATGATTTACGGACTATACAGTATAGGATAGCGTTTGAAAATCTTACCTCAGCAAAAGTTAAGGATTGTTTCTTATCTGACAAATTAGTTGTTATAGTTAATGAGGGTGAATTGGGCAAGGTTCTCGGAAGGCATGGAAAAAATATAAAAAGGATAGCAAATGTGCTAAAGAAAAATCTTAAAGTTATAGAGTTCAGCAATGACTTGAAAAAATTTATAGAAAATATCATATATCCGATAAAAGCGAAGAACATAGTTGTACAGGATGAGCTTGTTAGCATAGCAGTTGACGGCGTAAGTGAAAAGGGGAAGTTAATAGGTAGAAATAGCAAAAATATAAATGAAACAAAGCAGCTTGTATCAAATTATTTTAAAATAAAAGATATAAAAATAATATGACACTTGACAATAAAATAAAGATTGATGATGGTTCTCAAGTAATAAAAGAAATTTCAAATACAATTAAAAATGGCGATATAATAATATTAGATACAGGCATGCTTATTCCAAGAATATTTGATGTGGAAAACAATAGGTTTATGAAAATCCCCGAATTTATAAGAATATTAGATGGAAGCTATGATTTTATAAAAGAGGTTGGCAATTCTTTTAAGAAATACTATGAAAATCTTTATTATCTTTGTAGTTTGTATAATCCAATCTTAATCGAAGAGGTAAAACAAGAAATTGAACCTCTTTACGATATACTTACATCAATAAATAGAAACATGAAAAGGGGTGTAAAACAACTTAGTTTTAAAAAAGATAGAATTCATGGTTATCCTTACAATAATTGTGGTATCTTTTCAATTAAAAAAAGGATAAATTGTTTTAATGAAATTAGAAGATTTACAAAACAAATAAGAAAAAATATTTCCTCGCTTACCGAAAGATTTGTCAATAAGATTGTAGATGAGGATTTTTCTAATATCTATAAAAGCGTAGAAGATATTGTAAGAGATATGCATAATGTTAATGAGATAAGTCTAACTGATAAGGCAATAGTTTCATACGCTTTGTATTACTCATTGAAGGATAAATCTAAACCTTTAATTTTATCCGGGGACAGACACATCAAAAATATTATCGCAAAACTAAATGTTTATAAGAATTTGAACAATATTTTGGCATCAGCAAGGGCTATGGTTATATACGTCGGTAAAAATTATATAGAAAAAGCAGAAATGTAAAATAGTTAGTAAACTTTATAAACACAAAAATTACATATTTCAATTAAAATGGCTAAAGGTCTGTTTGCTGGTAAAAAGTTGAAGAAGGATAGAAAAAGGTTTAGGTTAAATAAACAGGCCTATGTAAGGAGGGTATTTAATTTAAAGAAAAAAAGCGACCCACTTAAGGGAAGCAGCCAGGCTAAAGGCATAGTTCTTGAAAAAAGACAGGTAGAAGCAAAACAACCAAATTCTGCCATGAGAAAGGCTGTTGTTGTTCAGTTAATAAAGAATGGAAAAAAAATTACAGCCTTTGTTCCAGGTTATAACGCAATTAAATTTATAGATGAGCATGATGAAATACTAATAGAATGTATTGGTGGTGCTAAAGGTGGTGCTAAGGGTGATATCCCTGGAATTAGATGGCAGGTTATCAAAGTAAATGATCAAAGCCTTAACGCTTTAGTTAAAGGTAAAATAGAAAAGGGTAGGAGATAATGTCAATAAAAATTTTTAACAAGTGGGATACAAGTATGATTAAGGTTGAAGATTCTGGTTTAAAGAGATATATAAATCTTCAGCCCATTGTAGTTCCGAGAACAGCAGGCAGACAGGCAAAATATAGATTCTATAAATCAACCGCAGTAAACATTGTTGAAAGATTAATGAATAAATTGCAAGTTCCAGGACACAGGGGAAAAAAGCATTTCAGGACATCAGGCCATTGTACAGGTAAGGCAGCAAGATTATACAAAACTGTGTTCAATGCTCTCTTGCTAATAGAGAAACAATTGAATAAAAACCCCATAGAAATTCTTGTTAAGGCTGTAGAAAATGCAGCTCCAAGGGAAGAAATTACTACGATAGAATATGGTGGAGCAAGATACCCGCAGGCAGTTGAATGTGCTCCTCAAAGAAGAGTGGATTTTGCCCTAAGAATGTTTGTCCAGGGAGCCTATACTAAATGCTTTAACACAAAAATTAAGTTGGAAAATGCGCTTTCAGACGAAATCATTAAGGCATATAATCTAGACCAAAGCAGCGTTGCTATTGCAAAGAAATTAGAATTGGAAAAGCAAGCTGATTCTGCTAGGTAAAATTAAACTAAAGAAGCATAATTGATTTTGTTTTAACAATTATAGATAATGCCTTGTATCCTTACTATTACTACAAAATTTTTTATTAATCTTGTTATATAACTTATGACCTAATTTATATCCACCATAAAATATTGAAAATGTAACAGCCCCAAAAAGTGTGCTAACAGTAGGCATAACCATTGGCTTTAGATACCCACTATTATTCAAAATTTCCTCCAAAGTTTCCCAATCCATATAATCTCAAAATTAACAAAATATATAAATCTATTGTCTTATATAAGTAAAATTTATAATTCTGCAATGATAGAAATAATAAAACAGCCGTATAATGAAGAAGAGGTTAAAAAAGTACTTAATCCTATCACAAATAAGTGGTTCTTTAGCAAATTTAAAGAATTTTCATTGCCCCAATTATATGGCGTAAAAGAGATTCATGATGGAAATAATATTTTAGTTTCAGCCCCGACAGGAGCTACTAAGACATTAACGGCATTTCTAAGCATATTGAATGAGCTGATTAATCTTTCAGAAAAAAATAAATTGCAAGATAAAGTTTATTGTATTTATATAAGTCCTTTAAAAGCGTTAAATCGCGATATAGAAAAAAATTTAATAGAGCCTTTGCAAGAAATTGAAGCTATCGCAGATAAAAAACTAGGTATAAGGGTAGTGGTAAGGACTGGGGATACAACACCAGCAGAAAAGCAAAAGATGCTTAAAAATGTTCCACATGTGCTAATTACAACACCAGAAAGTTTAGCTTTGATTTTAAGTTCTATAAAGTTTAAAGAGTTAGTTAAAGATGTAAAATGGGTTATAGTAGATGAGATACATGCTTTAGCTACTAATAAAAGAGGGGTTCATTTAAGTCTAAGCCTCGAAAGATTGCAAAAACTAAACGATTTCATAAGGATTGGATTAAGTGCAACTCTAAGCCCTCTAGAAGAGATAGCCAAATTTTTAGTCGGCTATGAAGATAATAAGGTAAGAAACTGTAAAATTGTTGATGTTCAGTTCATTAAAAATATGGATTTAAAAGTTGTCAGCCCGTTGTCAGATTTAATTAATACGACCCATGAAGAAATGCATAATGCCATGTACAACCTAATAGACAACCTAATACAAGAGCACAAAACCACCCTAATATTTACAAATACAAGAAGTGCAACTGAAAGGGTAGTTGATAATTTAAAAAATAAATTTCCAAAAAAATATATGGATAATATTGGGGCTCATCATGGAAGTTTAAGCAAAGAACATAGAATTAATTTGGAGAATAAGCTTAAGGGGGGTAAGCTAAAATGTGTTGTTTGTAGCACAAGCTTGGAACTCGGAATTGATATTGGTTATATTGATTTAGTAATTTGTTTGGGAAGCCCAAAAAGTATTGCACGCCTAACCCAAAGAATTGGAAGGTCAGGCCACAAATTGCATAATACAGTAAAAGGTAGAATTATTGTTTTAGATAGAGACGATTTAGTTGAATGTTCTGTCATGCTTAAAGCTGCATTGGAAAAAAGAATCGATAAAATAAATATTCCCAAAAATTGCTTGGATGTTTTAGCACAGCAAATACATGGCATTGCAATTTCTGATATTACAAACATAAATGACTTATTCAGATTAGTCAAGGGGAGCTATTGCTATAAAGATTTAACAAAAGAGGATTTTCTTGAGGTAGTCAATTACCTAGCTGGAAAATATGTAAGCTTGGAAGACAGGAATATTTATGCAAAGATATGGTATGATGAAGAAAATGGATTAGTTGGAAAAAAAGGAAGGCTAAGCAGAGTTATCTACATGACCAATATAGGAACAATACCAGAAGAGAGCTTTATTACAGTCAAGGTTGGAGACCAATCCATTGGACATATTGATGAGGGATTTCTTGAGCGCTTAAAGCCAGGCGATGTCTTTGTCTTAGGTGGCGATACTTATGAATTTTTGTTCAGCAGGGGAATGACAGCGCAGGTTAAGGCATCCTCCCATAGGCCGCCAACAGTGCCATCCTGGTTTTCCGAGCAATTGCCATTAAGCTTTGATCTGGCCTTGGATATAAACAGGTTTAGAAGGCTTATGGAAGAAAAATTTAAAGCAAAAAAATCAAAAGAAGAGATCATGCAATTTGTCAATGAATACCTTTATGTTGACGAAAATGCAGCTAATGCTATTTATGAATATTTCAAAGAGCAGTTTTTATACGCGGAGATCCCTTCAGATAAAAAATTGTTGGTTGAGCTCTTTAACCAAAATGACAAAAAATATGTCGTCTTCCATAGCTTGTATGGTAGAAGAGTTAACGATGTCTTAAGCAGAACAATTGCATTTGTAATAGCAAGATTACAACATAAAGATGTTGAAATTGGCATAAATGATAATGGCTTTTTTATAGCAACAGATGAAAAAATACAGGTGTTAAAGGCATTCAACTTAATAAAATCAAATGAGCTAAAAAAAATTGTCAGCCTTGCCATAGATAAAAGTGAAGTTCTAAAAAGAAGGTTTAGGCATTGCGCCACAAGAGCCACGATGATTCTAAGGCAATACAAAGGGGTGAAGAAAGGGGTAGGAAGACAACAGGTAAGTAGCATGATATTGATGAACGCCTTAAGGAGAATAAACGATAATTTTTGCATATTAAAAGAATCAAAAAGGGAAGTCCTAGAAGATCTCATGGATGTGAATAATGCTGCTATTATACTAAAAATGTTGGAAGAGGGGAAAATGGAACTTAGGCAGATGGCAACCTCTATGCCTAGCCCCTTTGCATTTAATATTGCTTTGCAAGGCTATCTAGATGTATTAAAGATGGAAGATAGAATGGAGTTCTTAAAAAGAATGCATAATATGGTCTTAGCAAAAATTGCATTAAATTCCAAAATTTAATAAAAAACTTTATAAATCTTATCTCCTTTATAGAAAATGTAAGAAGAAAGATGCAAGACATTGGGACTATTCTAAATGGGATCCAAGGTATTAAATATTTTCCAGATAAATCTGCAAATTTAAATTACCGACTAAAGATAATTAGAAAACCAAAACAAGGTACGATCGAATTTTTCGGTTTAATTCTTGATGATTACGGATTACTTAACAGAGAAGAAGAAGTTTATTTACTTAAAGAAATAAATTATTATAACTATAGAGTATATAAATTAATCAAACAAGACAACAACCTTAAAAATTTAATTGGGTTGCATAATCAAGCAAAAAGACTTGGCATGTTAGAAAATAGTCTTGATGAAGAGCAAAGTAAAACAGAACCGACTAAAATTATAAATGACTGTAAAGATAAGTTTTCTAAGACTCTAAGTCGTATTGATAAAGAAAAGATAAAAGAATTAAAATTACTATATAGTAAAAGACAAGAAGCAAAAGAATTCTTTTTTGGTAGCAATTATAAGTTAATTATAAATGTTGCAAAAAAATATTTGGGTAGCCATACAACAGAAATACAAGATTTATTTGAAGAGGGAGTTATAGGTTTAGATACTGCCTTTAAAAAATTTGATTTGAGAAAAGGATGTAAATACAGCACATACACCTATTGGCTGATTAAACAAAAAATTGGAAGGTATACAAAAAATAAATCCAGATTGGTGAGACTACCAGTATATTTACAAGAAAAAATGAAAAAATACGTAGAAACTAAAATAGAAGTTATTAAAAACAACGGAAATAAAACAGAAGAGGAGATATTAAAAGATATTAGCAAAAAATTACATATCTCAACTGGAGTTGCTAAAAGAATAGAGGAAATAATAAGCCAAAGATATTACTCACCAGATACCTCTGGGTTTGACTGGTTGGGTGAGGAACAGCCACTCCACGATTTAATTCCAGATGGAAAAGATTCAATTAAAGAAATAGAAACTAAGAATTTAAAAGAAGTAATTAAAAATGAAGTATGTAAAAGCTTACAAAAATTCAGTCCGAGAAGCCAAGAAATAATAAAGTTCAGATATTTAAATGGCGAAGCAAAAACATTAGAAGAAACAGGAAATAAATTTGGATTAACAAGAGAAAGGATTAGACAAGTTGAAAAAAAGATATTTCATAAATTAAAACATAATATGTCGTTAAAATTATTAAAGAGAATGCTCTAAGAAGTATAAGCGATAACTTTTGCTTTTTTAATAGGGCTTATTGCAGTATATTTTTTACTAAGTGCAAAAGGCTTATAGTTGATTATAATAAGTATTCCAATATATTTATTGTTAAACAGAAAACTATATAAGTAAGATATTTTTAATTTATGAGTAAGAAAAATGGTTGATATTGAAAAGAATATAGAGAAGATTATTCCTGGAATAATGAAGGCAATTAATAGCGTTTCTAAAGACGATGAAGAGGCGTTCAAAAAAGTTGTTCCTTCTTTAATTAGGAAAGGTATAGGCAATGTTAATCTGAGCATGTTCAATGAGGTAACAAGAAAAGCCCTATTGGATGCAGCAGGTGAAGAGCTATTTAAAAAAGGGCGTATACAAGAAGCAATAAATGCGTTCTCTATTACAGGAAACAGCAGCAAGTTGGCAGAAGTTGGGGATTATTATGCCCAAGTTGGTTTATTATCACAGGCAGTTGATAGTTACATTTTGGCCAAGAATAATGAAAAGTTAATTAAGGTAGGCGATAAGTGCCTAAAAGAATCTCATATTCAAGAGGCAATAAAAGCATTTTTAGCAGCAGGGGAAAAAGATAAATTAAACAAGGTAGGCGATGATTGTGTAGAAAAGCAAAAGATTGATTTTGCCATAGAAATTTTTGGAGCCTTGAATGATAAGGTAAGGTTGAATAAAGTCGGTGAAATATGCCTTAAAAATAATGAACTTGAGCCAGCTGCAAGAGCATTTAAATTGGCTGATAATATAGAAAAGCTTAATTTAATTGGAGATACTTACCTTAAAGAAGATTCGCTTCCAGAGGCGCTTCTTATTTATAAGCAAGCTGGTAATTCCGCGATGATCAATTTTATTAAAGAGAATTTTCCTAACGAAATAGAAAAAAGAGTAAAAAGATGACAACCTATTTTTGTAAATCATGCAACTTTAGGTATTCTCCAAAGGGGGCAAGAATTCCAAAGATATGCCCTGCATGCGGAAGAGAAACGATAATTAAAGATTACGATGCAAATACAATTCTTGAAGAAGTAGGAAAAGAAAATTTTTTTGACAGATAAATATTTCTAATTATTACAAAAGATTTATAAGTAAGAAAGTTATATAGCAAATATGGAAAAGAGCAGGGTATTGGAGGCTCTTGAAAGATTAAAATCTCAGGAAAAACCTAGATGGTACAAGGAAAAACCAATTATAATAAAAAAAGAGAGAAGTGAGCCGGTTAAAACACTACAGCAGCATAAAGTAAAAGAAATTTTGAGCGCAATAGAAAATATGGAGAAAAAGATGAAACAGGACAGCAGAAATTACCTGAGCATGTATTGGGATTTGGCAAAACTTGAAAAGAAATTTTTGGCAGCAGTTGAGGAAATGGAAAAGAGCAACATAAAGCCAGCAGAATTATTTGATAATGAGATCCAGAAAAGAAAGCAAAAAATAGAGACAAAATTCGGAAAGATGCAGGATTTATACAAGGACAAGATGGAAAGTTTATAGGACAAAACCTATACAAATAGAGCATAATTATTAAATAGTATTTAACATCTTCTTAAGCTATGAAAATTTTGCCGGAAATAGAAATAATAGATTTAGCATTGTATATTAAGAAAGAAAAAACTTTGGTAGTCTCTGACCTGCACATTGGTTATGAAGAGGCTCTGAACAAAAAGGGAATTTTAATACCAAGATTCCAATTTAATGACATTCTTGAAAAATTTGAAAAAATATTCAAAAAAGTAAATGTAAATAGGATTGTGTTTACAGGAGACCTCAAACATGAATTTGGAACAATATCTACACAAGAATGGAGGGATATTCTGCAATTATTTGATTTTTTAAAGGACAAAGAAATAGTTATAATAAAAGGAAATCATGACAAAACAATAAAGTATTTGGCAGAAAAAAGAGACTTAAAAATAGTTGACTTTTACAACATTAATAGCATATGTATTTTGCATGGGGATGTAATATTAACAAATAAAGAAATGAAAAATGCTGAAACTATTATCATAGGCCACGAGCATCCAGTTGTTTCATTTAGGGAAAAGAGCAATGAGAAATTCAAATGCTTCATGTCAGGCAGATGGAATGGCAAGAACCTGATAGTTATGTCATCCATGAACCCGATTGTTATGGGAAGCGACATTACAAGAGAAAGTTTTCTAAGCCCATTCCTGCATAACATAGATAATTTTGATATTTACATTATTGAGGACAGGGTATATAATTTTGGAAAACTTGAAAAAATGAAGAAATTACAATCACTACTACATAATAGATATATTTAGAAAGGTTTATATATAAGTTATTCCTAAAAAAGCTGGGGGTTAAAGTGAATATTAAAAAAAGTTTAGGAAAATTAACATTACCTATAATATTGTACGGAATCACTTCTTTAGTTGCTCCGCAGGCAAGGGCAGAAGAGCAAGATGAAACAGCATCTGTAAAAGAGCTTTTGAAAAATGCTGAAGCTGTGGAAAAAGAAGTTAAAGATACTCCTAAAGCCAGTAAATCTGAAAAGGAAATTTTTAGAGACGATGAAATTGGTGAGTTTATCGAATCTTTGGAAAATAGAAATCCAAGAATAGAAAAAGTCAAAAAATATTTTGGTGGAAACTTCTCTTTTAATCCAAGTTTTAGTTCTGAAAGGCAAAAAGTTACAGCTTATGATGAAGAAGGAGTTCCTATAATAACAAATACCAAGAATACTATTAACCAACTCAATACAAATATAGAATTAGAGCCAAAAATAAGCCATAAAAAGTTGCAGTATCATGGGGTAATCAATACTGGTTTTGGTGTTGGCTCTGGCAAGGTTGCTGGTGATGATTTAAACAACCTAGATAGCTTTGATTTGGAGCTTGGCGCTGGAATAAGATCCTTAGACGAAAGGTTAAAAGGCCTTAAGCTTGATGTTGGTTATAATAAAAATGTTAATAAGTTTGATATATCAACCTCTGACGATTTGGTTGACATTCATAAAAGCACCAACCTAAATGGTTTCTTTTCAAGAGTTTCGCTTGAGGACTTGCCATTGGACAGCAGGGTTATCTTTGATTATGCATATGGAATTGGGAAAGCAAAAGAAAGAGTTAAGATGTACCTCAGCAAAATAGGTCTTGAGGACTCTTCTGAGAGTACAAAATATAACGTTGAAAGAAATGTCTTTGCCTTTAATGCTGAAACCTACCCGTTTAACATCAAAAAAAATAAACTTGGCTTTTTGCTCGGTCTTGGAAGAAATGTGTTGAACGAAAGCGGGAATAAAACAAAAGTAGACAGTATGGCAGTCGGAATAAGCTCTGAAATTAATACAAGATACCTTTCAGCAAGCGGTTTAAACCTAAGGGCAGCAATTCACGATTCTATAGATTATGTAACTGTAGATAATTCTAATATAAGGCTTAACAGTGCTAACACGCTCAAAATCCAGTTGAGTATAGAGTTTGGAAAAAGCCCTAAAAACTACAAATGAACCTTACTTTTAAAAAAAGGAATATTGCATTGTTCTTACTAATCAGCATTATATTTAGCATTGGTGTTCTTGCTGCAAATGTATGGATAACTCCAAATCCAGCAGGACATAACCAGGATTTAACATGTAATACAGCCTCAGGAACAGGTTACACCTACAAATGGTTTAAAAATGGAGCGCTAACTGGAATAAATAGCAATTTTGTAAGCAATTCCCAAACATCTATAGGCGATAGTTGGAAATGTGAGGTATGGAAATACTATGGAACAAGAGTTGGTTGGGTAAAGTTTGGAGAGGATACAGCAAGCATAATAAATAATCC
>Ga0066639_10002454_pt1 | contig 16216 bp, 10 predicted proteins | sample CryGeyCG2114_010_2_FD_59504 | JGI IMG/M metagenome (GOLD analysis project Ga0066639, IMG submission 59504) | Groundwater microbial communities from aquifer - Crystal Geyser CG10_big_fil_rev_8/21/14_0.10 | ecosystem: Environmental > Aquatic > Deep subsurface > Groundwater | place: USA: Utah...
ATATACTGTTGAAGATCAATTTGGTGAGCGTTCCCAAGCTTGGGTGTTTGTAGTCTATCAGGAACTTCCTCAAAGTGCAGGAGCTACGATAGAAGATAATGCTCAATTGTTTAACGAGATACAGTTTGTAGAAGTAGGTTCGGAGGATATCGTTTTTGAGGAAGATGTATACGTATCAGTCGCCGGTGTCCACGATGTACACAATTCATATTTAGGGTCTACTGCTTCCTATCAACTTAGTGATGATCAGAAGTCTTTTACACTAAGTATTCGTGATGATTTTGAAGGGGTACTTTGGTTGAGCTACAATTTGACTAGTTATGATAGCAATACACAGATAAGCGAATACTTAGGTAGAAAATATGTGGGTATCGTAGTTGGCACCATTCCTCCTCAACCTGAAGATATCATCCATTATGAAACACTGGATACATACAATGACTGTCCAGATAATAATGACAACCATTTTGGCGTAGCGCGAAATTCATGTTGTTATGATCGCCCATACAGAACAGATGAATATCCTGTTTCAGACGCAGGGATTCCCGGCAGTGAAAGTCCGCAGGTCTGTCGCAATACATATATAGAGGCTACATTTAACAAGAAAATAGACATTGGTTCTATAGACGGAAATTCTGTCAATAAAAATATTTTCATGGTGAGGGGTTATGAAGATTCGGAATATAATTGTAGTGCGCATGGCGGTACAGACGTGACTGAATTTATGCTTGCTTATCTAGGTGGAGAGTCTGTTGATGATGTGCCTGGATTTTGGAATAAATTATGGCAGTCGGTAAAGAGTTTTTTTGTAAGACTATTTAATTTGGAAGTATTTGCGGCTGATAGCGCGGTTTTGAGTGATGTTTCCAAGTGGTGTACGACCGATATTTCTCTTGATCCACAGATAAGGTATGAATATAATGAAGATGATAGTGTGAGAGAGAGTATAGTGTCTTTATATATTAGTGGTATCTTGGATCCAGACGCTTATTATACAGTTTTGATGAAAGGTGGAGAAGGCGGCATTACAGATGTATCTGGCGTCGGCATCAAGTCTCCGACAGGTCCCGAGCGATATGATTTTTGGTTGTTTAGAACCGGTAGTGAGATATGCAAGATAGAAAGTATTTCGGTAGATCCAGAAGCCCAGCTGTTTTCTACTCCGAGTGAAGAATATCAGTTTCATGCCTCTGTTCATAGTACGGCAGGAGGCCAGATGATAGTTCCTACACCGGCTTATAAATGGGCATGGTCATGGCATCCGGGTTCTGATCCGTTGAAACCAATACCTAATATGTTGTTCTGGATCCCTGTAGTTGATACCCCATCTACTACTGATACCATCCTAATAGGATCAACAGGTGTTGAAGGACATTTGAATGGAGTCGCGCAAGCAGAAGTGACAGAAGATATTGATCAAAATAATAACCAAAAGGGTAAAGTATTTTCTGCCGGCTTTGATTTGCGCGCTATGTTTTGTGAACATCCTTGGCCAGAAGAAGAGACATACAACGAGAGAGGTGACATCACGACGGATAATTATTTATACAAAGATAAACGGTATAATTTTAGCCTAAGTTATTGTGCTGATGCGGGAAATGCTGCTACCAGAGATGATGACTTGCCATTTTTTAACAACATTATTTCTATTGAAGATAAATTTAGTGAAATAAATATTACTATACCAAATTCTGGCACATGTGCTATTCAGGGAATCACTGGTCTAAATATAGATAGCGGTTCATCAAGTGATGATAAGGACAAACCACTCGATTTTACTTTACAATCAAAAATACAGCAGTGCACTACAGATAATGATTGTGACCAGCTCCAATACCCGGTATATAATATGTTCTTTGGAGCTGAAGAGAGTGAATGCCGTGGATTGTCAAAATATAGAGAATTTATATCTGTGGCAAGGAATAGCGTCACCTGTCCGTTGGTCTACATTCCCAAAGGCGCTGGTATCTGCATACCAAACGGCGTTGTTTTGGAAAAATTCAATTTTGGTGGCAATGACATTAGTTACTGTGGAGATTCTAAGGATCTTCGTGTTTTGGATGCGAAATGTAAGGTGGATGAAATATGTCTGTATCCTTCTCAAGAGGCTTTGCTTGAAAATAATTTTTGTGCTGGTGAAGAAAATCAGACCAATACTGTTGAAACAAATGACGTGGTAGCGGAGGATACCTTGAGGAGACTGCTCATGTTTAATGACAAGAATGAAGATGTCATTGGCTTGCATATTTTGAAAAATGACAAAAAAGATGGAAAACGCCTCTCAACAGAAGAGTGGTATGCTGATCACTTTGGCAGTCTAGGCTCAATGAGAAGCACGGAATTAGCCGGATATGAAACTTTGACTGACGGCAATAATTATTATGTAAATGCTTTGAACTTTGTAAGATATGAAGGTTCAGACGAATTGTTTAATAATGTATATTTATTTAGTATCAACACCAACGCCCAGCAAGATACAAGGCAGGTTTTTGAAAAATTATTAAACTCTCTTGAATTTAATATAAATATTAGTGATCATGGCAGATGTTTTATGGAAGGTATTGGGCTTCCAGAAATCAACGACCGCGTGGATGGAGAAGTATCTGGCGTGAGAGATCCAAATAACTGGGATTTTATAACTGATATAAATTGCTATACCAATTTTGATTGTCGAGATGAAAATGGTGTTGCCCTGCCAGATACGAATGGGTATTGTTCAAATGCGAAAACCAAATTTTTTAGAGATTGGGATCGTCTAAAAGAGATTGGGCGAGTTCAGAGTTTGCTTGACAACTATTTCAATACAAACACTTTTGATCCATCATTCAAGGGAGAACTTTTGGGAGGTACATATGTTCCCGGGTATACGAATTCACGTTGGCCGTCTTGGGGAATGCTTAGTGAATATGCTGGAGGCGTACTTCCAACTGAAATGACAAATGACTGGCGGGGATGTCCAGAGCACGACGGTCAGACTTGTTGGAACGCCATTGATTCTACTTTCTTGTGTCCTACATATGCCGAGGTGTATGAATATGAGTTTTTTAGGCCTATTAGATCATACGTGTTTCATGGTCCTTTGGAATTTTTTACTCCCAATGATAACGTGGTAAATGAGTTTGTGGATGCATCTACATTTACGACAAAACGTTGGTGCCAACCGAATACCAGTTATAGTCCGTTTGGCGGCGTGTGTGGCGACAGTGTTATCAATCAGGAGACAGAGGAGTGCGATCCACCTGGGCAAGGAAGTATAACTAGCGCGGGTTGGAAGATAAATCTTGCATCATCTTTGGGAGAATGTCGTTACCACAACCAAAATAGTGATGGTGATTATTCTTGCTCCACTAATGCAGATTGTGGCCGCTTGGTTGATACTTTTAGAATAGATTCCAAACTTATTTATACAGACGCTGGATCAGCATTTTCTTTGATAGGCGGTCAATTTGCACGGAATAGCGTCTGTGCATATTTGGACAAGCCAATTTTAGATGCTGGTGTTGGTGGTGAGAGCAATATTTTTTATGGTTTTGGTTGTGCCAATGACATTCAATGTCTAGATGTAGGTACATACGCCTCAAAGGCCAAAGATGGTTTGGGTGGTGAAGTATCTCTTCCGTGGAACGATCCTTTTTTACAGAGTATAAATGTCCCTATTGACGGCGGGATAGTGATTGGTGGTCAGGAAATAATTTTTAGTAATTTTCTTATAAATTCGGTCGCTGATATTAGATGCAAGAATTTGTCTTTAGCCGAAAATGTTGAGACTGAAGATGTGCAGTGTGTGGGAGCTTCCGAGGTTCAAGAGTTCGGAGAATGCGGTGAAAATAGTTATGCCGTTGCAAGATGTGACGCCTCATGCAAGTTGATCTATGGTCGGTGTAGGCTTGGTCAATTGTGTGGAAACGGGTCTATAGAAGGTAATGAAGCCTGTGATGATGGCAATCTGAATGGTACTTATGGTCATTGTAATACAAGTTGTAATGGGCTTTATTCACAATATTGCGGCAATTATAACTCTCTAATTTATGATCCAAGTAATAGAGACACAATGTTAGATCACGATTCGGCCGGTAATAAATTGGAATTTTGCGAATTTACAAAAGATATTCCTCAAGGGGACAAAAAGGTTGCCATGGACGTTTTTTATCACCAATGCCAATCGGAAGATGTTGTCGTAAATCCAGACACTACATCCATTATGAATTCAATAAATAAATTGAGTTCAGATATATCGGAGGGGATGTTAAGATTTGGTTCTGATTTCTTGGCAGAATTAAATCCAATATTTAGTGGTCAAGGATGTCAAGTAACAGCCGGTACTCCACCGCGTAAATTGTCGGATAGAGATTGTGATGGTATTGCTGATATTTCAGACAATTGTTCAAAACATAAAAATATTGACCAAGCCGATAGTGATAGTGATGGTGTGGGAGATGTGTGTGACAACTGTGCTTCTGTATCAAATTCAGAGCAGATAGACAGTGATGAGGATAGCTTGGGTAATGTGTGTGACAATTGTGCTACCACTCCCAACGTTAGTCAGGCGGATTATAATGATGACGGTGTAGGAAATGCTTGCGATCGAAATTTATTGTTTGTTTTGCAGTCTTTAAGTAATATTGGCAACTTCCAAGCTCCCAACGACTTTTTGGGAGAACAGATGTGTAATAGCCATGTTGGTTATTGTAGTAATGATACAAACTATATTTGTAATGTGGATGAGGATTGTATTATTAATCAGAGTCCAATTTCAGTACAAGGTTTGGAAGACATAAGAGCCATAATGGCACAGGCAGCAGATGATTTTTTAGAAGGTCTAATTACGCCGGAAGAATTTCAGGATATAATTGAAAATATAGATATTCTCGATGAGGGCGATCTTGCAGTTACTCAAGGTATCTGTATTACTCCAATTACTCCTTATAATATTAATAAAGAATATTCGTGTTCATGGGATTGTCAATCATATGGTGGGTACTGTGGTGATGAAATTATTCAGCGCAATCAAGGCGAAACTTGTGACGATGGCAACGATATTGACAATGATCCATGTACTAACATTTGCCAGATAAATGAAGCGCCAGAGCTTTGTGGCAATGGTATAGTGAATGAAGGAGAAACTTGTGATGATGGCAATAGAACAGACGAGGATGGGTGTTCCTCTGCCTGTATTATAGAAGAGGCGCCGCCGACCTGTGGAAATGGGGAGATAGACGAAGAGGTGAAAGAAGTTTGTGATTTGGGCGAGCAAAACGGCGTGCGATGCGTTCCAGGATATGGTGAGTCTTGCACTTATTGTGCCCGCGATTGTAGAAGTATTTTGACTGTGGATGCAAATGTTTTTTGTGGTAATGGGAGAATAGATTATGATTGGGGGTTCCCTATAGAAAAGTGCGATATCAAAATAGGGGACGCGACAAAGATTGTAGTACCCATTGCGGTTTCCGATCGCAGTTGGAGCTGTGCTGACGAAAATCCGGTTTCTGACGAAAATATGTCTTCTAACACTAATTTTGGTGCTTTAAGGTGTGTGGATTGCCAGGCCATTGATAATTCCAACTGTATCCAGTGTGGCACACAAGAAGATGGAACTATATCAAAATTTTCAATATTAAATGCCGTATCAGGTTGGGAAGAATTAGTAGCAGAGGATTGGCCCAATGAAGGAGTTGTTGCTAAACTTGTGAATAAACAAAATGAAAGTATAATTTCTAGTCAAATAGTATCTTTGCCTTTGACACACGGTCCTTTTACCAATACTTTTGAAGAAACTAACATAAATACTCATCCATTGTGTAGTGAATATTATGGTATTAAATTTGAAAATATAACTTCAGCTGAGATGGGTTATGATCTTGGTGAGCCTGCCGGATTAAGCGCTTATATATATGATTATCCTGTAAATAGACAATCATTTGAAGTAAACAATGAGTATGTTATATCTCCTTCAGTACCTATTGGAAATTTTAGAATAGTAATAAAATGGCCAAAGTCAGCTACTGATAAAGGTGGTGATTTCGTGCTAAACGCGATTAAAGGACACAGAAATGGGCTTGTTACAGATTACAATACAGTGAATTCTTTGGTAGGTACATGTAATAGAGTTTTTGATTATCAAACAAGGTGCGAAGATTATAATGGCGTGTATATGCATCCACAACAGCATTCAGATAAAACATACATCCATGCGATGACAATAGATACTTATAATGTATTTGGAGATAGTTATGCCGTCTATGCGACCAATCTAAATGTTAATACCTCCCCTATATATAATTTTGCAGCAAATTCTGAAAATTATGGACTAGATGGGGACAAAGATATTGTGGTAGAGGTTTATGGATATCACGAAGGACAAAAAGGTTATAGTATATACGAACCAATAAAGACCTTTTCTATAAAAGGAGCTAGTGGAACTTTCTCGTATAGCGCGGCAAATTTTTGGCATATCTTTAATTTAGTCAAGAATGCCAATGGTGAATATGAAATTAGAGAAGTGGATCATTTGGATAATATTACTTTAGAACCGGATGGAAATAAACTTCCAAATGGCGCGATAGTGACTAGAGCTGATGGTGGTGTCAGAAGCGAAGACGGAGTCTTTTCTCCGGGAATAACGGAAAATATTCCAGCTCCGGAATATGGTGATTTAGTAATTCCAGAAGGGTATATGTCTGCATTTGAGGTACCGATGACAGAACAAGAACTTAGCAGGATTTTTATTCCAAATAATTATCCACCTACCAGTATCCGTGAAGGTGACATGATGACAGTATACTCTAATGACTATTGGAAGTTTAAAGATCAGACATCTTCTGAACATCCTCTAAGTGGACAAATGAATTTGGATCCCGTCATAGTCAAGGACGGTATGGCTCTAAGTCCCAACCAAGATATTTGTGCCAATTCTAATCCGTCTGCGTGTTATCAATCGCTAAGTAATAGTAATAAATTAATTAGGCATTTTTTTGTCTCTGACGGTGCCGGTGGCGCAATCCCCGGTTTCGGTCAAATGATAGATTTTATTAGAATGGATGCTGGTTTTGAATACAGATATGGTATAGTAGAGAGTACAGACAGATCTTTTAATGATGTTTTTAATGGTTCGCCGGGCGGTCGGACTTACATAGGCTTTGGAGATAGTAGCGAAACAGGTCGGCTACATTTATATAGATTGAATAACTGCAATACACCCAATAATACGAGCCAGTGTTATTTGCTTAAAGTAATAATGGATGAGGAAAACAATATATACTTTGAAGGAATAAATACGACTATGCAGGAGTTTTATTAAAAGATATAAATATGTTTGGTAAACAAAAAAAAATATTAATTATTTTATTTGTATTAGTTCTGTTGATAGCATCTGTAGTTTTATATTTCAAAAAGTTTGGGAGTCCCGGCAAGCTGGTAGAAAAAGTATTTGGTCCAAGCGTAGTTGAACAAGAAGACCGCGGTGTGCAGACTAAATTAGGACAACCTAAAGTTTTTGTAAAAATTCCAGAAATTGTTGATGATGCAGATAATGATGGCATCTCTGATACAAGAGAAAAAGAGTTGGGCACGAGCAATGAGACTTATGATTCAGATGGTGATTTATTGAGCGACCGATTAGAAGTGGATATGTACAAAACTGATCCTCTAAATCCAGATACAGATGGTGACGGATTTTGGGATGGGTCAGAGGTTGCAAAAGGTTATAATCCACTTGGAGAAGGGGTTTTAGAATAATTTAATATTTAAAATTTTCGCATATGTTTGATGACAACCAACCACAAACTCAAGGACAGGTTCCTGGGAATCTGCCTATAGGTGAGCCGGAAGATATTTTTGAGGGTACTGATGATACTCTAAATCAGGCGCCGCCATCAGATCCTGCGCAAATGGCTCCACCTAGCGCGGCACCCATGCCATCTACGGCTTTGGGCGCAGGAGTTTTAAAACCAATAATACCTAACGCAGGTTTAGAAGCTGGCAGGCCACCTTCAGGAGACAACTTCATGTCAGGTGGAGGTATGGCTTCAGCCCCAGCTCCGACTAATACATCTTCTCGGTCAGTATTTACAGATACTGTACCAGTATCTCCGTTGCCAGATAGATTTAATCAGGCAACGCCGCCTGCTTATAATATGGGAGCACAAATGCCCACTGCATCAGATGCGGGTGCACAACAGGTTGGTCCACAGGGCGCGGATATGTATTCCATAAAAGAACCGATAGGAAACAAAAAAACCATTGTGTGGATTATAGTAATTGTTATAGTTGTAATCTTAGGTGCTGGCAGTGCTTGGATTTATTTTTCTTTTATTCGTAATGCTGACACGACCGATGGGTTTGGTGCGTCAAATACTTTTACAAATTTAGATACAGCAGGTCAATTAACGGATATTGAATCAGATAGTAATTTCGAACCAACTGACATACAACCTGTTGGTTCAGCTGATTCTCAAACAAATACGAACGGTAGCGGTACGGGAGAATTAAATGTTGATCAGAATATTTTGTTTGGTGAGCCTATTGATACAGACGGAGATGGACTTTATGACGTTCGTGAAGCCGATTTAGGCACTGACCCTCTAAATTGGGATACGGACAGTGATGAACTTAGTGACAGTGATGAGGTGACAGTTTGGAAAACAGATCCACTCAATCCGGATACAGATGGAGACAATTATTCTGATGGAGCAGAGATAAGAAATGGGTATAGTCCGACAGGTTCTGGAAAATTATTTGATTTACCTACCGAAGAATCTTCATAAAGATTTTACCACTTTATGTGGCCTTTTAAAAAAAAACAAAAAAAGAAATTAGCTAAAGAATCCCTGGTTGATATTACAGCAATTCCGGATGTTTTTTATGGAGGACAGGATCCAGATATATATTACCGACACAGACAGGCGAGCACAGGAGAGAGCGTCTTGCCGGAAACAAGCAGTATGCAGGTAAAAGCGTCTAAGAAGAGACCGATTTCTAAGAGTAAAATATCATTTTTCTTCTCTAAAAAAAATATTATAATAGCAGGCGGTTCAATATTTTTTTTGTTGGCAACCGCTGGGATTTCTTGGTATTACCTGAGAGATTTGTTTGTAGTTCAAGATGTTACGGAGCCATCTACTGTAGAACAGCCAAAAGTGGATAGGCCATCTGAAGAAGTAAAAACCCCGGAAGTAATAGAAGTGGCGACTTCTACTCCAACTACAACGCCTTTTTTTGAAGAATTAGAGCTAGTACCAACCACGACTCCTTCTTTGTCAGATTCATTTTTTGATTTTCCTGCTTTATTATACAATAATACTGTTGATTTAGATGCCGATCAGCTCACTGATATAGAAGAGGAGCTCTTGGGTACAGACAGCGGAACTTGGGACACAGACGGTGATGGTTATTATGATGGCCAGGAAGTGGTAAATTTGTACAATCCGCAGGGAGAGGCTCCTGTAAAGCTTATAGATTCCGGATTAGTAAGTGAATATATCAATTCTACTTTTGGCTATAGACTATATTACCCGCTAGGTTGGGAGAGTGGTAGTGTGGATGCGCAAGCAAAACAAATATTGTTTAGCTCTTTTTCCGGAGAATATGTAGAGGTGCGTGTATCAGAAAAAGAGCCAGGTATGGAGTTTACACAGTGGTTTTCTAGATATGTAGAAGGACAACAACTGACCAATTTAGTTCCTTTTACCAACAGGTTTAAAGAATCAGGAATGAAGAGAAGAGATGGTTTAGTCGCATATTTTGAAACAGATAAATATGTATATATATTATTGTATCATTCCGAAGGACGCGGTCCAGTGCCCTATAGACATGTTTTGGAGATGATGATACAAAGTTTTCGCCCCCAGAAGACATTAGTTGAAATTCCCGATCAAGTACCGCTACCTAGTCCACCAGACATTCCCATAGAAGAAGCTGTCACCAGTACAGATGATATAGAAACGTAACTCAAATTTTATGGCAGTAGAGTGTAATATTTTTAGAAGCGTCCATCTCTCTGGTGTAAGTGAACGAAAAATAAAGAAGGTAGTTTTTTTTGTTCTTGAAAATTTAAAAAAAAATGGAAGTGTTAGCGTTCATTTCATAGGCGATAAGAGAATAAAGAGTTTGAATAAAAAATACCGTGGTAAAAATACGATTACAGACGTTTTATCTTTTGGAATGGGAGACAGCCGTGGAATTTTTTTTTCAGGAGATGATCTGGGTGATATTTTTGTGTGTGTTCCACAAATAAAGAAGCAAGCGAAAAGAAACAGGGTTTCTTTTCTGCAAGAACTATACCGCATACTTATTCACGGATTGCTACATTTATTGGGTTATGATCACATAAAAAAAATCCAAGCTAAAAGAATGTTTGGTCTTCAGGAAAAATTATTAAAAAATTGTTATGAGTTTTTTTAGATTTTGGCAAAGTCTTAAAGACGCAGCCAATGGAATTTATTATGCATTTTGTCATGAGCAGAATTTTCGTTTGCAGATCGTGATAGGTATCGCTGTGCTTTTGTCTGCTTTTATATTGGATATACGAACCCATGAAAAAATAGTTATATTGCTTTTGATTACATGGGTATTATCTCTCGAACTTCTAAATACCGCGATAGAAAAATTTTTGGATTTACTCAAACCACGTTTACATACCCATGTTGCTACAATAAAGGATATAATGGCAGCAGTCGTGCTTATATCATCTGTTGGGGCTTGTCTGATAGGATGTATTATTTTTGAACCGTATCTAGTTGAGCTCTTAGTTGGATGATGATATAATAGTATTGCTTTTTGGATTTTTTAGGAATTATTTAAACAATGGTCAATTATGTCGCGCAATAAAACACACACAGAAGTGATTACTGGTATAGATGTTGGATCTACCTCTGTTCGAGTAGCTGTTGGCCAGTTGACTGCATCTCCTCAAAATAGCCCAAGTCTTCAGATTGTGGGGGCGGTAGAGGTACCTTCAGAAGGAATACAAAAGGGGATAATAGGCAGTATAGAAGATACAGTGTCTGCGGTCTCACAGGCTTTGGAACAAGTAGAAAAAATAGTTGGTGTTCCCATAGAGCATGTCTGGGTTGGTGTTGCTGGTACGCAGATTATTTCTCAGGAGAGTAAAGGCGTTATAGCTATTTCACGCACTGATGGGGAAATTGTAGACGAAGATATAGAGCGCGCTGTGGATGCCGCCAAGGCTGTGGCCACGCCACTTAATTATGAAATATTGCATGTTTTGCCGAGTAGCTTTGCAGTAGACGGACAAATAGGGATAAAAGATCCTGTTGGTATGACCGGTATAAGATTAGAAGTGGATACAAAAATTATTCATAGCGTCAGTTCTCATATCAAGAATTTGAGCAAGGTTATATATAGAGCTGGTGTGGACATCGATGATTTTGTTTTGTCTATTCTAGCAGCAGGAGAAGTTGTAGCTAGTAGTCGACAAAAGGAATTGGGATGTGTGGTCGTAAACATTGGGGGGCCAACCACAACCATAGTTGTATATGAAGAAGGAGATGTTATGCACACAGCAGTTATTCCAATCGGTAGTTCTCATATTACCAATGATTTGGCTTTAGGTCTAAAGACTGCTATAGATGTGGCCGAGAGAGTAAAAATAGAAAGTGGAGATTGTGTTAGTAAGGGAATAAATAAAAAAGAAACTGTCGACCTGTTGGATTTCGGGGCAGAAAAGTCTGAAATTGTTACTAAACACTATATTGTTCAAATTATTGAAGCGCGAGTAGGAGAAATACTTGAAAAAGTTGATGATGAACTTTCTTCTATTGAACGCAGTGGTTTACTTCCAGCTGGGGCAATTTTTATTGGTGGTGGATCAAAAATAGAAGGATTAATAGACTGCGCCAAACAAGAGTTGAACCTTCCCGCCCAGCTCGGGTATCCTTTGAATGTTAGTAGTATTTCAGACAAGATCAATGACATTTCGTTTGCTCCAGCAGTGGGACTGGTGAAGTGGGGGAGTACCTTGCATAGCCAAGGTAGAAGGAAAAAATTTTCTTTCAATATTGGAGGAAAAGTAACAGACAAGATGAAGAGGATTTTTAAGAGTCTTGTGCCTTAGGTGATTGGAAATTAGTCCGACGCTAAGTACGGACTTTGTATTGAAACATCGGAGAGAGTAAAAATTACGAATAGAAAAACATGCTTGTGCGCGTGTTTTTTTAGTTCTACCCCAACACCAAAATGTAGTTAACCCGAATCGGAGGTAAAAAAGATTGTCACAGCCTCCCGGTGTACATCGGGAGACAAGCGATACCTTTGGTGTGGGGTTTACACAATGTTAAAATAGTCTTCTTGACACTTGTTATTAAAACAGATACACTATTATTACCAAACAAAATTATTATAGATTTATAAAGGTTTTGAATACAATTTGTATTCAGATAGACTTTAGATTTTTAGCTTTATCAGCCTATGGCTGATCCGTCTTTTGGCGGATACTTTAGACTAATATTATATGCCAGAAGTAAAACCAGATGTGGAAACATTTGCAAAAATAAAAGTTGTTGGTATAGGGGGATCAGGAGGGTCGGCAGTGAATCGTATGATGCAGAGTCGCATTAGAGGTGTAGATTTTTTGGCCATGAATACGGACGTACAGGCACTACACCATAGCAGTGCGCCACGAAAGCTGCATATTGGTAAGACTGTCACTAAAGGCCTCGGGGCTGGCATGGATCCAGAAAAAGGAAAGAGAAGCGCAGAAGAGTCTCAAAATGAAATCCGTGAAGCTTTGAAAGATACAGATATGATTTTTATCACGTGCGGACTAGGTGGCGGGACTGGTTCTGGTGCCGCACCGGTTATAGCAGAAATTGCCCGTGATATGGGAGTATTAACCGTAGCTGTTGTCACCAAACCGTTTTCTTTTGAAGGACCCCAACGTAATGCCATTGCAGATGCCGCTCATGATGAACTCTCCCGTAATGTTGACACAGTCATTACCATTCCCAATGATCGCATTTTACAAATTATTGACAAAAAGACTTCTTTGCTTGATGCTTTTCAGATAGTAGACGATGTGTTAAGACAAGGTGTGCAGGGAATTTCTGAACTCATTACAGTACCAGGACTAATCAACGTCGACTTTGCAGATGTAAAAACAATTATGCACAACACCGGCTCGGCGCTCATGGGTATTGGTATTGGTACTGGAGACAATAGAGCCGTGGAAGCAGCCAAGGCGGCGATTTCTTCTCCCTTGCTTGAGGTTTCTATTGATGGCGCGCGCGGCATTCTTTTTACAATTACTGGTGGGACAAATTTAGGCATGCAAGAAGTCTCTGAAGCGGCCAAGGTTATTACAAGTTCGGCTGATGATAATGTTAAAGTTATTTTTGGCGCTGTCGTGGATGAGAAGATGGGTGAAGATGTACGGGTCACTGTGGTGGCTACTGGTTTTGATGAACGTGAGAGACCAGTGACTATCAATTCCAGAGAGCCTGGTATGGAGGTATTCACAGCTAAACGACCAGTATTTAAGTCTAGCCTATTTGGTAAGAGACAAGAGGAGTTAAAGCAGGAAGAGGAACAGTCCGAGTCAGAAGAAAAGCCTTTGTCATTTACCAAAAAATCTTTTGATACCAAGACCCCCACGTCTACAATTAATGAAAAGACTTCTACAGCTACAGCTGCTAGTAAATCAGATGAAGAAGATTTGGAAATCCCGGCATTTATACGAAAGAAGATGGGTATGTAAAACACCGAAGCATTTTAGCGCGATAGCACTTGAGCACCCTCCTGTACGGGGGGTTTATTTTTTAGACAAACACTGATATACTTTAAAGTAAGAGCCTCATCTGTATTAAATAATTTTAAAGATAATAGGGTGCTATAAGTGCTGTCGTGCTAAAGCGCTCAAGTGATAGAGATATGTATTGTCCAGTCTGTAGATCAAAGGAAACAAAAGTAGTTGACTCACGTACTGCTCTTGATGGTATGTCTGTGCGTCGGCGCCGAGAGTGCAGTAAGTGTCAGTATCGTTTTTCCACAGTGGAAGAAATGGAACTTTTAGATATTGTAGTAGTAAAAAATGATGGTAAGCGCGAAGCTTATTCGAGAAAAAAATTAGAAACAGGTATTTCGCGTTCACTTACCAAGCGTCCATACACCAACGAACGATTCGTACGGCTTATTCATCTCATAGAGCGCGATATTCAGAAAAAAAACAAGCGCGAAGTGACTAGTGTAGAAGTAGGAGAAATTGTAATGAAATATTTGAAAAAATTTGATAAAGTAGCTTACATTCGATTTGCATCTATTTATCGGGCATTTGAGGATGTAAAGACATTTCAAAAAGAGGTCAAGTCGTTGCAGGATAACGGATTGAAAAAATTAAAAAATTTCGTCAAAGGCGGATCCGTCTCTGTTGAAAAAGACTAAAAAATTATTTTTAACGCTTTCTTATGGCTAATAAAAAAATTAAAAAGGCCGCTTCAGAAAATGATGGAGAAATTGAGGTTGAAGTAGAAGATGAGGTGAAAGACTCTCCACAAGTGGTTGCTACGACAACGAAACTATCTAATAACAATGATCTAAAGGATCTAATTGAGAAAAATATTAAGTGGTCGCAGGTAATTTACAATCAAAATAAAAAAATAAAGCATCGTTTGACCATGATGGTTGTGGGTAATTATCTTCGACTTGCTTTGATTATTGCCCCAATTATTTTAGGTATTATTTATTTGCCGTCTCTCATAAAACAATTTTCGGCTCAATATCAGGATGTGCTTGGCGGTATGGGTCTGCCAATAGGAAATATTGGCGACCTACTGGGTCAGTTGCAAGGTGGTGGGGCATCAATAAATATTAGTGATGATCAAGTGCAAGAAGTTTTGAGAAATATTCCAAGATAGCGTATGTCTTTTGCAGAGCGAGTATATAATGTAGTCAGTAATATTAAAGAAGGAAAGGTAATGACATACCGCCAGGTAGCAGAAAAAGTTGGTAGCCCCAAGTCGGCTAGGGCAGTTGGGAATGTACTCAGCAAGAATCGTGATTTTAAAAATATACCTTGTCATCGGGTCGTGCGTAGTGATGGAAATATTGGAGGGTATGTGAGGGGGCAGGATAAGAAGATTAGGTTGCTAAAGAGAGAAGGAATTATGATTAGAGGTAGGAAAGTTGTAGACAATAGATAGTGTAGACAATAAAAAGTTGAATAGATTCTGAACCTGCTTGAAGGAGCGGGTTTTTAGTTAATAATTTTTGTTTTTAATAGTACTATTGTTATAGATAGGTAAACCCCGTACCAAAGGTGTGGGGTTTACCTCCGACTCGGGTTAACTACATTTTGGTGTTAGGGTAAATTGTTATGTTTCTGACAGGTAGGAGGATGACATGTGTGTGCCGACGATAGTGGAGTTCTTCCCTGAGAACGAGTCATATACTGTAGGCGGAGATGTGATGTCTCCCAGCATCCGTGTTACGGTTGTGAGTTCACCTGTCATCGTCGCAGAGGAATTGAGTGTACCCGCTATGTTCGTTCGAGGTCTGAAAAAGACCCTTCTTCGATAGTTCCGTCGGCTTCTACTCATAGGTCGTAGTGGTATTATTAACTTTGTTTCTTCGCTCCTTTACCCCGGCCATTCTACTTCCACCACTGGCCGGGGTTCCCTTACATTCACCTTTGATAATGAGGTGTTTTTTATACTGTTTTTTATACTTGACATTTTTTTTAATATAATATAGTATAATATGTTCGAAGGTAATGGATGACACCATTCGGTGTTGTTCTGATTTTGTAGGATCGTAGACTTGTACGCGGGTATGCGCGTTATAAACACAAGGAGGTTCTCTTGGACAAAAAATTCAGATTGGTCAAGATCGTGGTTCGTGGCTGGTACGGGGACGGCGCGTACAAGAACGCTCGATTCGTAATTTGCGTTGGATACAGTGAGGACGACGTGCGCCAGCTGGTGGTCGCTCCTTCGTGGGAGGACGCTGAGGCTTTCCTCGACCCCAAGAAGATTGAGCTGCTGGGGTCGGCGGATGATCTTCTCTCGAAGGTGCGCGGAGCCATGTACGTCTCACATCAGGCCGGCTTGATCCATAGAACTCACAATGTCTTTGAGAGCCAGAGCGATCTTAGTTTTTACACGCACATCTTCTTCGGTCCGACTTCGTCATACCTCGCACCGCCTGATACAGCTTTGAATTACGAAACTCCCCTTTAACTTGCAAATCTGGTATAATACAAAAGACACCA
>Ga0066639_10002458_pt1 | contig 16206 bp, 16 predicted proteins | sample CryGeyCG2114_010_2_FD_59504 | JGI IMG/M metagenome (GOLD analysis project Ga0066639, IMG submission 59504) | Groundwater microbial communities from aquifer - Crystal Geyser CG10_big_fil_rev_8/21/14_0.10 | ecosystem: Environmental > Aquatic > Deep subsurface > Groundwater | place: USA: Utah...
AACTCACGAGGTCACTCACTTCGTTCGTTCCGCTCGTGCCACGCCTTGCAGGCTCTCGCTTCATTTCATTACGCTCGGGAAAATGAACAGCGATTAAAGAGAAAATCCTTGCAGGATTTTTCCCAAATTTCTCACTTCGTTCGAAACTTCCCTTAAGCCCGATGTTAAATCGAATTTTTTCTTCTGCTAGAAATTTAAATCTCTAAATACCATCTCCCACCCAAGATAGGAGATTTAAATTTTCTTAACGCAGAAGAAAAAACTCCTTCGCTTCACTCGGGGCTAAGAACAGGGCTTAAACAGAAGAATATGCATGTACTGATTTTTGGATTACTTATTTTCTATTCTTATGATTATTAAGAGTTATTCAAGTCCTAAATTAGATATAATTTCATCTACTTCGAATTTTTCGAGGTCTTCATAATTTTGTCCGGTGCCGAGAAAGAGGATTGGTTTTTTCGTTATGTATCCGACGGAAATTGCTGTGCCTCCCTTTTCATCAACATCTGCTTTTGAAAGTATTGTCCCATCAATTCCAAATTCTTCATTGAAAGTTTTTGCTTGTTCTGTTGCATCGTTGCCAGTTATTGATTCTGCGACGAAAATTTTGAAATCAGGATTTGTTACTCTGATTATTTTTTCCATTTCTTTTAGCAAATTATCTCGCGTGTGCATTCTTCCAGCAGTGTCAATTAAAACTGCTTTTATTCCATGGGCTTTGGCGTGTTTTATTGCGTCAAAGGCAACAGCTGCAGGGTCAGAACCATAATCTTGGGAAATGACTTTTATGCCTAAATTTTCTCCGTGTTTTTTTAGTTGTTCTATTGAAGCTGCCCTGAAAGTATCTGAAGCTGCAAAAATTGAATTAATTTTGTTTTTTTCAAGTAATTTTGCCACTTTTGAAATTGTAGTTGTTTTTCCAGCGCCATTTATTCCGAAGAAAAGAAGAATTACAGGACCTTCTTTTTCTTTTATTTTTTCAATTAAATCAAACGGAGGAATTAAAATGTTTTTTATTGAATTTTTTAGAGATTTTTTTACTTCATCTTCTATGTCTTCTTTTTTTATTTCAATGTTTATCAAATCTTTTTCCATGTCTTCTCTTATTTTATCTATTACTCCAAGAGCAACATTATTTTCAATTAACATCATTTCTAATTTTTCAAAAAATTCACCGAATAATTCTTGGTCTAATTTTATTGTCTTAAATTTTCTTTTTAATTTTGAGAAAAATCCCTCTTCTTTTTCTTCTGGAACTAAAGATGTTTCATCAACTCTTTCTTCAAGTTCTTCAGTTATATAATCTAAATCTTCTTTATTTTCCTTTTCTTTAGTTATTTCTTTAAGTTTTGGAAGAGGTTTTTTTTCTGTATCTTTTTCTTCTTTAACTTGTTCCTTTTTCTTAACAGTTGATTTTTCTTTTTTTGGGGATTTTGTCTTTTTTTCTTTAGATTTATTTTTTCCAACCTCTGATTTTTTAGATTCTTCAATATCTGGATTGTCTTCGCTTTTTAGTAATTTGTTTAGTTTATCTTTTAGGAATTTGAACATATTTTTTTAATGCATAGACACATTATAAATTTATCTTAATTTTAATTATTTTTGCTGATTTTTTATAACCATAATTGTTTTAAATTGGTTAAATTACAGAATTTAGAGAATGATAACATATAATGATCTTTATGAGTTTTTGAGGAAAGAAAGGTATGCTGAGCAGTTGCAAGATTTGCCTAAAAAATTCATTGGACAGGTTGCAGAATATATTAATGAAAAAAAGAGAGTTATTGCAGATAGCAAGGGGGATTTATTTTCAGAAGAAATTCTTAAGACAAAAAAACAATTGGAAAATGCTCATTCTATTTTTAGAGAACTTGTTCTTTTAAGAAAAAAGAAACTTTTAGGGTTGGTTTTTGTTGCGAGCGAAACAGGAATTAATAAGAGAGATTTTGAAAATATGTTGCCTTTTGAAAAAGAGCTTTTTGAAAATGTTATGGTTAGTGTTGAACAGGCAGAGAAATCATTGACAAAAGAATTTAGCAATGGCGAGAGTGTTTCAGAGGATGAAAGAACTTTGAGCTTAGTTTTATTTATAGAGGATATGGAGGAATTTGTAGGGATTGATGAGAGGTCTTTTGGGCCTTTCAAAAAAGGGGATATTGTCAATTTACCAAAAAAACTTGCAGATATTTTGATTGAAAGTAATCGGGCTGAGGCAATTTTTGATGAATAGATTTATTAATCTTAAGTTAGTTATTTTTTTATGGATAATATAAGATTTTTTACAGGGTTGGTTTTTTTAATTGCAGGTCTTTTATTATTAGTTGTTTCTTTTTTTATCTGGCCTTTTATTTTTTATGCTATTGGACTTATAATCTTTGGAGTTTTACTTTTGTTGAATGCTGGGAATGAGGAAAAAATAGAGCAAGTAAAGACGAAAAAAACTAAAAGTATAAAAAAGGAGAAGAATTAGTTTTATTATGGAAGTTTTATTAACAACTACTGCTGAAGTTCCTGGGAGAAAGGTTTTTGAAATTTTGGGAGTTGTTAGGGGAAATACGGTTAGGAGTAGAAATATTGGTAGAGATATTGGTGCGAGTTTTAAGAGTATTGTTGGGGGCGAGATAAAAAGTTATACTGAAATGATTTCGCAGGCAAGAGATGAAGCGTTGAATAGGATGATAAATGAAGCTGTTGAACTTGGAGCTGATGCAGTTCTCAATGTTAGATTTATGACAAGTGGAGTTATGCAGGGAGCTTCTGAAATTTTGGCATATGGTACTGCGGTGAAGTTAAAGTAATTAACTTTTTAGATTCTGTTATCTAGTTCTGAAAGATTCACTTCCATATCTAAAATATTTTCAAAAAGTCCGCGAACATATACAATATGATTCTTGATGTATTGTTTTTTATGGGCACCTTTCCCTTTTTTTGTTGACTCTTTTATTATTTTTGATTCCCACTTTTGAATTATTTGGTAGTTTGAATTATCTTCACTCCCGATATTTTGGCTTTGGCTATAATCATATGTTGTTTTTCTTTCTGCATATTGTTTACTCATCATGTTATCAACATATCTGCTTCTTGCTTCTTCAGCATATTTCCAATCTTCTGGAAATTTTTCTTTATGGTTTTCAGCGATTAAGCCTAATTGGGAGCTTGTCCCGTACTTTACCATTTTATCCAAGTCCATTCTTGATTTTTTTAATTCTTTTGATAAGTTTTTCATTTATTAACTTTTATATTCGAGGATTTTAAATTCATGTTACAACTCTTTTTTATTGTATGAAAATTTGGATTTTCCTTTTTATTATTTGTTGTTCTTTATTATAACTTTTATCTAATTTTTTATGATTTTTAGAAGAAAAGCCTGCAGAGGCAAAAGACACCAAGGTTTCTTTTGTAAACTTCCTTCAAACCTTGTTTCACAAGCCTGCAGAGGGAGTCGAACCCCCGACCTACTGCTCTCATGAAACAAGTTTCCTGAAGAACTTCAAGATACTTGAAGTTTACAAGGCAGCCGCTCTACCACTGAGCTACGCAGGCAATATATTTCCTATTGAAATGGGGTTTAAAAGTTTTTGTGAGAATTTATTTATAGTTGTTTGGCTTTGTTTTAAGATGGTTTATCGGTTTTTTCTTGAAGGCGAAATTGAGGATTTTGAAAAGTCGGCACTGTCTGAAGTGTTAAGGAAAAGAGATAATTATTTTTATAAAAACCATGAGGGGTGGAAGGAATTGTCTTTTTCTATCTATGATAAAACTGGCAATTATTTTTTCAAAGCAGGAATATTTAATGAACTGGGTAAAGGGGGGATTGTTCTTCAATGTTATGGAGATAAAAAACCTCAAACAGAAGGATATATGGCAGAATTTATTTCTTGGATGGAAGTTAGAAATGCAAAAGATTTGAAAATTTATATTGAATAATTTTAATGCACATTAAAAAATATGTTCTTCGTGGGAAAGTTTGTAGTTGTGGATTTCGTTTATTGAAAACCAGAGAGCTAATTCTTTTTTTGCATCTTCTTCGTTTTCAGAAGCGTGGACTAAATTTGGCAGGGCTTTAGTAGAAGCTCTTGCATATGCCTTTGAAGCGTGAGCTAAATCTCCTCTTATTGTTCCAAGTTCTGCATCTCCCGGGTAAGTTGTTCCAACAATTTTTCTTACTAAAGCAATAGCATTTGAACCCTGTATTGCTAGAGCAATTATCGGGGTGCTTGTTATGAAATCTAATAAACCGTTTCTAACAGCTTCTCCGTGTTTTTCAGCAATTGATTCAGAATAGTGTTTTTCAGCCAAACTTTTTTCAGCTTGAACCATTTTCATCCCAATTATTTTTAGCCCTCGCTGTTCAAATCTTTTTATTATTTCTCCGATTAATCCTCTTTGAACTCCGTCAGGTTTTATTAAAACAAGTGTTTGCTGAATCATTTATATTCTTCCTTTTTGTTTTCTTCAGTTTTTTTATCTTCTTTAACAGTTTTTCCTTTAGCATTTTTCTTCTTCTCTTTTTCTTCAGCCTCTTTAGCTTCATTTTCTTCTTTTAGTTTATCTTCTGCTTCTTCTTTTTCTGCTAAATCTTTTCTTTTCTGTTCGTAAATTTCGTGTTCTTTTAGGTCTTCAATTAGTGCTGATTTTATTTCGCAAACACTTAATGGATAGATTTTTTTGATTTTGTGTGAAATATCTTTTTGTATTTTTCCATTAAGTATGTCTGACACTATTCCGTCGAAAGTTTTTGATTTTGCATATGCAATTAATTCTTCTTTGGCTTTTTCTCTTATTGCTTTCCTAACTTTTTTCGGAACTTTTTTTCTTGCTACGAGAAATGGTTTTATTCTTATTCTGTGGTCTTTGCACTGGACAAGAAATGAATCTTCAACATAATCTGTTCCTTTCCTCACAGAACGTCTAATTTGATGTCCGAAAAGTTGGATGCTTAGGGCTTTTCCTTCTGCTTTGTTTCCTTCAACAGACACAAGAAATCTTATTTCCATTGATTTTCCTTTTAATTTATTGCTTATGTCAAATTTGATGAACCTTCCATTTAATTCTCCAATTTCTGTTGCATAAAGTTCAACTTCTTCGTTTATTAGTGGAAGAACTATCGGTATGAACTTTTTCTTGACTTGTTTTTTTAATTTTAAAACCATTTTATTCAAATACTACTTTACTTGTTCTCAGTCCTCGTTTAGATTGGTGAGCTTTTCCACATTCTTGGCAAGTGTAGACAAAGACAGCTTTTTTAGTATTTTTCGTTTTTCGTTTCCAGCTACCTATTGGTGGTTTGCTGTATCTTCCGTGATTTCCTGCGCCTCGATTTAATCCACGTTTTTTAGCCCTTGACATGGAACCACGAGTAAGAGTTCCTCTTTTTATTCCTGTTGATAATTGTTTTATTTTGTGATTTGTTTTCTTTTTACAACTAGGACAATACCTGTTTGTTGCTTTTGGCTTTTTCATTAACAAACCTCCAGCGGGTTTCTTAGAGTTCCAGCAACCATTATTTTATTTTTCATATTAATCAGTTTGGTTCTGGGTTTAAAAAGGTTTTTATATTTGAGGTCCCGCAGTTATTTGATTAAAAATGGTTAGAGTTAAATTTAAGAAAAAAGGTGAACAGAGAAAATTTTTGCAAATGATTTTGAGGAGAGTTAATTGTCCTTCGCTTAGAGCATTTGAGCAGTTTGGTTTTGAAATTCCTTATTCAACGATGAAGAATTATTTTTCTGAAGAGCGATTAATTCCAAAGGATTTATTTGATAAAATGTGTTATTTGGCGAAGCTTGATTCTAAAGAGTTAAAGAACTTAAAGGTGGAATTTTTAGAGGATAATTGGGGGAGAGTTAAGGGCGGGAAAGTTAAGAGTAGAAAAATAGGACTATTCTAATACTTCTACATTATCAACTATTCCATCTGAATCCAAGTCTTCTCCCTCTACCACTTTACTAAATATTTCTTTATTGTATTTATTGCCTTTTTCAATTTCCTGAAAATTTTTTAAAAAAGAAATTATTGCAGCCTTGGTTCCGGAGTTTCTTAAACCTTGGATTAATAAAATTTTCTTTTCTTTATTAAATGGATTTTTTGTTTTATTTATTACACCTATTTCGTCGTGGAAATATATTTTTTTTGAAATTGTTGAGTAAAATCCTTTTTTGCTTTCGTCAAAATAAATTGGCATCTTTTTATTTATTTTTTCAGTTATTTTATTGACAATTGGGCCACCTAAGATTATTAGGTTGTTTTTTTTGAGATCTTCTTCAATTATTTCTGTGTCTAATTTTACTTTGCTTGAGTTAATATTATTAAGAAATGTTCCTAAGAATAATGCAAGGTCCATGCCAAAATATCCGTCTTTACTTCTTGCTTTTTGTGGGCCGTGAGGGTCTGGACTTCCGACGATTATCAAAGCATTTAACTCTCCTTTTTCAATGAAAGGTGTTAAAAAATCTGAACCGCTTTCTTCTAATTTTGAACTTTCTTTGAAGTCCCCTATTTTAAAGAAAAAAGAGTCCGAATTTATTTTATAAAATTTTGCAACAGTTCCATTAATATTTTCTTGTTTTGAAACAGATATGATTTTTGCTTTTTCTAGTTTTTTAATATAATAATAAATATTTTGTTCGTGAATTTTTAATTTTTTTGCAATTTGTTTGGGATATAATTCTGAATCTTTTATAATTTTTAATATTTCTATTACTACTTTGTTGTTTAAACTTGATAATTCATTTATCTTAATTTCTTGTGTTTTAAGTGTTAAAGATTTTTTATCTTTTATCTTGAGTATTTTCATTGTATTTGCTATTATTTTATCTTTTATAAACTTTTTCATAATACTATTAAAAATTTATTAAAAAGACTTATTAATAAGGTTTATTTCTGTAATTAATGAAAACTAAAAATAGAGAAATTCAAGAGATTTCAAACCAATTTAGCTTGGGGAGTGTACTTGAAAGCAAGGAATTGCATGATGGAATAATTAATAGTTCCTTTTCTGTTGAAACTTCTAGAGGGAAATTTATTTTTCAAATGCTTAATGATGTTTTTGATGAAAGAACGGTTCAAGATTATCAGGATGTTCAAAGTTATGTTAGGACAAATGGACTTCATGTTCCTGTTTTATTAACTTCTGTTTATGGTAAGCCTTATTATAGGAATTCTAATCTTTGGAGGGTTTTTGAATATATTCCCCATGATGAAAATCCAGAATTAAATTTAGATAATGTTTTTGAATTGGGGAAAACTTTGGGAAAATTTCATAGATTGATGAAAAGTTCAGGGTTTAAACCTAGTTTTTCTTTGGAGGGGTTTCATGATGTTGAAAATGTGATTGAATCTTTAAATAAGTCATATATGGATGATAATGACTATGTTAAAAGAGGAAATGTAACAAAAGAATATGATTTTATTTTATCTAGAATTTATAATCATTTTTTACCTGAAAATTTAGAAAAGACCATAATTCATGGAGACCCTAATTACGAGAATTTTTTGATTAAAGATAATAAAGTTATTTCAATTCTTGATTTAGATACTTTAATGGAAGCGTCGCCTTTGATTGATGTTGGCGATGCATTAAGAAGTTGGTCTAAAAAAGATGGAAAATTTCAGCCAAGTATTTTCTATAGGGCATTGGAGGGCTATAGGCTTGAAAATGATTTACCTTATGGAGATAGTTTGTTTATGAAAGCTACAGGTTTAATTACTTTAGAACTTGCTTCAAGGTTTCTTACAGATTATTTTGAGGAGTCTTATTTTAGCTGGGATAATTTAAAATATGAAAGTTCTGCGGAACATAATTTGGCAAGAACAAGAGAATGTTTGAAGTATTATAATGACTTTGCGCAAGAGTTTGCTAAGGAGAATTTTTGAGAATGGAATTTAGAAATTTATTTTTGAAAAGTTCTCCTGACGTAATTTATACTATGAGGCATTTTGAATCTGAGGGAAATGCTAGGGGACTTAATGACAAATCTTTATCAAATATAGCTAATCACAAATTTGATTTAACGGTTGAAGGATGTGAACAACTTGAGAAATGTGCTAATTACTTTTTAGAAAATAAATTGTTGAATGTTGATACTAGAATTTATACTTCTAATTTTTTTCGAGCACAAAAATCTATTCAAGGAATTTTGGATAAAAATAATTGGGATTATTATGTTGCTATTGATTCTCGTCTTGATGAATGGTGGCGAGGAATTTTTCATTCCCTTCCAGAAGAATCTCTTGAAAAACACTATCCTCTTGAGTGGAAAATACAGAAAAGAGAAGGAAAACATCATTATCGTGCTCCTCAAGGACAAGCTGGTAAAGATGTTGAAATAAATTTAATGTCTTTTCTTAGAGATGCTTATGATGGAGAAATTTTTATTTCCGGACATGGGAGGAGTTTAGGTTTTCTAAGAAGATTGATTACTAATCAGCCGGTTAAACATGATTGCGATTATCCAATTCCCAAAAATGGAGAGATTTGGAAGTTTGAGAGAAATTATATTTATTATAAATTTGAGAGTTTGTTTGCACCATGAGGTCTATTCAAATTAGCTATTTTCAAAGAGATTATAGTCGAGAAGATGTCCCGCGAGCAATGATTTTGAGCAGTGGTGCGCGCTTTTACAATCCTCCAGAGGAAAGTGAAGAAAAATTGGCTTATGATTGCCTAGATTCTGAAGAAAGTTTGCCAATTGTTGGACCCTTTCAGATTCATTTTTTTTAATTAATTTATGTGTCTAATTCATCTGGCCCTGCTAAGAATTGAACTTAGGTTTCATCCACGTCAAGGATGCGTCTTAACCATTGGACCACAGGGCCTTGAAGTTTTAATTTATCTTTGATATTTAAGCTTTTTCGGTTTAGATAATTTTTCATTACTAACTTACTAACTAATTAACTAAATTATTAAGAAACATTTAAATATGTTTAATTTGTTTAAGATTTATGAGGTGTTTTTGGAAAAAGTGAAAAAGTATTTACTTCTAATTGAGGACGAGAAGCTTTGGGAAAAATTTAAGGAAACTATACAAAAAGATATTAATAGCGAGATTATGGATTTGATAAAAAAGAGGGCAGGTGAGGTGAAGAAAAAATGAGGAAGATTGATTTTTTGAAAAGTAAGCGAGGACAAGTTACTATTTTTATAATATTAGCAGTTATTATTGTTGTATTGATTGCAGGATTTTTTATTTTTAGAGATAATCTCCCATTTGTGAATAAATCAGGCGAATTTGGAGAGGTTTACACTTATTTTGATTCTTGTGTCGAGAGCGCAACTATTGAAGGTTTGAAAATTGCAGGAAGTGGCGGAGGTTATATTGAAGTTCCTGAATTTGAGCCTGGAAGCGAGTATGCTCCTTTTTCTTCACAGTTTGATTTTTTAGGAAATCCTGTTCCTTATTGGTATTATTTGTCGAGGAGTGGAAGCATTAAAGAGCAAGTCCCGACGAAAAAAGAAATTGAAAATCAGTTAGGAGATTATATTGAATCAAATATTCGGACTTGTGATTTTTCGGTTATGAGACAGAGAGGATATGATGTAAATGTAACAAAACCAAGTGTTTCTGTTTCCATAAATAAAAATACAGTTGATGTTAAAACAAATATGGTTCTTTTAGTTAGCAAAGCAGATAAGTCAGAAAGAAAAACAAGTCATGAAGTTGAGGTTAATAGCAAGTTTGGAGAGTTTTATGATACTGCCTTGAAGATTTACAATGAGGAGAAGAAGCAGGGATTCTTAGAAAATTATAGTGTTGATGTTATGTACAATTATGCTCCTGTAACTGATGTTGAGATTTCCTGCGCGCCGAAAGTTTGGGATGCTAAGAAAGTTTCAGAGGACATTAAAGAAGGTTTGAGTGCAAATATTGGGCAGGTTAAATTGAAGGGAGATTATTATTCCTTAAGCAAAAAGGAAAATAATTATTTTGTCGTCCCTGTTGACACTCAAAATGAAGTTAGGTTTTTGTATGAACCGAGTTGGCCTAGCAGGATTGAGATTTGGCCGGCAGAAAATAATTTATTGGTTGCTGAACCTGTTGGACTTGAAGAGGGTTTGGGAATTTTGGGCTTTTGTTATGTGCCTTATCATTTTGTTTATGATATTTATTATCCTACTTTGGTTCAGATTTACGACGGCAATGAGTTGTTTCAATTTCCTGTTGCAGTTATTATTGACAAAAGTGTTCCAAGAAATGCGTTAAGTTCTAGTGAAGAAGTTCCTGCTGAAATTGGAATTTGTGAATATAAGAATAGTCCGATTTCTGTTTATACTTTTGATTCTTCGCTTAATCCTGTTGAAGCACAAATTAAGTTTCAGTGTTTTAATGATATGTGCAATATTGGGCAAACAGAGATTAGTGGCAATGATGCTTTGCTTAATAGTAATTTTCCTAGTTGCATTAATGGAAAGATAATTGCAAGTGCAGAAGGTTATGTAACAGGCGAATATATGATTTCAACAAATGAAGAAAGTGTTGCAAATATTTTAATGGATAAACTTTACGACGTTGATTTGAGTGTTGTTGCTGGCGGACTTGATGTGGTTGATAGAGGAGGGCAAGCTTTGGTTTCTTTCCAGGGAGAAACTTATAGTGCTTATGCCTTTTATCCTGAACAGAGAAATATTAAACTTGCTGAAGGATTTTACAATGTTAGCGTCCAGGTATTTTCAGATTCTTCTCTGACTATTCCTGCTTCAACAGTTAGTAATTGTGTTGATGTTGCAAAGCCGGGAATTTTAGGATTTTTGGGAGGAACTTCTGAACAGTGTTTTGAGACAACAATTCCTGCGCAATCTCTTGGAAGTGCCCTGTCTGCTGGAGGAGAGAGTCAGGAATTTATTTTGGAAAGTGATTTAAGAGGTGAAAGATTGAAAATAAGTGTTTCTAGTTTTCCCCTTGTGAATAGTTTGGAGCAGTTGCAAAATAATTATCAATTAATTGAAAATCAAAATTTGATGCTGGAGTTTGGATGAAGAAAAATAATTTATTTTTAGTTGGAATATTTTTGCTAGTTGGGATTTTTTTAATTACAGGAATTTTTGCGCAAAGTTCTGCAGGAATTGGTTCGCGCGGAGGGGAGTTCTCGTCGGGAGGAAGTGCTTCATTTGCAAATGTTCAAACCTTCCGCCCAGGATTTTCTTCTGGATTTGGCGGAGGATATGATGGTTCTTATGGAACTGGAGCAAGTATAGAAGAGTTTAATGAGGTTTGCAGAAATCGACAGGATTTTGTTGTTCAGATTTTGCCTGGAAGTTGTTCGCCGGCTGTTGTGAGAAGTGATTTATTGGCTGAACAAAATGTTCCGGTTTTTTGCAAATTAACAGCAACACAAGTTAATCCTTTGATTGATACTTATAATATTAGAAATATTAGATTGACGCCGATAGGTGAAATGCCTGAAGGGGTTGTTGGAGTTTCTTATTATCGTCCTAATAGGAATATTTTTTCACAGGAAAATCAGAATGGTTTTTTGACTTTTGATAATATTGGTTATGCAGTTATAATTTTGAAAAAACAACCGAATGAAAATCTTCAGCCAGAATTTGTTGCAGGTAATTTAACAGTTCATTTAGATTATGGTGCTTCGGGCGTTACAGGAGTTGCATTGAATGAAGAATTAATTTCTGTTTTAAGTGATGCAGATTGGCAAGCAAGGTATCAGGAATATTCTATTTTAGACGGCAGAGGTTATTTGAGAGTTGAAGATTTGACAGGTGATAGGGCAAGGATTTCAGTTTATAGAGATGCGAATACAAAAATTAATACTTTTAATGTTGATAAGGGAAAAACTTCTGGGGTGATGTATTTAGGAGGAGATTATTGCAATGCAGGTTATACAGTTAGTTTAGTTGAAAGTGTTGATGTTCAGGATAGGGCGAAAGTTTATTTTGATGGTAATGAATTTAACGTCTATAAAGGGAGCAAGTTTGGGGAAGAGTGCGTTGTTTCAAATGTTATTAATAACGGTTTTGGAACAGGAAGCGTTACAATAAATTGTCCGCAAAATTCTCAATTTAGTTTAGAGATAAAAAATAAACCAGTTGTTTTAGAATATGAAAGCAGCACACATACGCAAAATGTCGGCGATAAAATATTTGAAAATGTTTATTTAGCGGGAGCTGGCAGGGAGAATTATAAACAACAGAATGGGGCAAATAATAGAAATTTTGTTGTTTTAGTTGATTTAGGAAGTCCAGATAAAACTTTGGCAAGTGTTCAGAGGAAGGTTAATGATTTTATTGGATTGGTTGCTTCAAGTGGAGATGTTGAAAATTCTAAAACGGAAGTTAATTTTGGCGATGGAATAGGTGTTGTGGTTGTTTATGAAAATTATTTGGTTGTAAAAGTTGGAGGAGATAACGGTAAAGAAGTTAGTTTTGTTGAGTATGCTGGGCAGGAAGATTTTGTAACACAAAGTGCTGAGTTTGAGAAATATTTCAAGGCAAGCGTTGATAGTTATAGAAATTTGGAAAAGGATTATGGTGAGGAGAAATTTCCAAATAGTTTGAGTAATAAATTAGATGTGGGAAATAATTTAGATGTTTATGGCGAGGCAGCTGTTAAAAAAGCTATAGAACTTGCGAAGTCGCGAGGGCAATTTGCAACTGAAAAAGAATTTGCGCAACTTGCTGAAAAATATGGTTTGAATTTTGGCTCTTCAATTGCAGATGTTTATAATTATAACGATGCTATTCATTCAATTAGTATTGATGGTTTTGAGCATAACATAAGGCTTGAAAGAATTGAGGGTGTTGATTCTTCAAAAGTTGGCGTTGATGTTTTAGTTAATGATGGGGAAGTTAAGAGTTTATCGAGAAAAGGGGAGACGATTATAGTTTCTGGAAATAGTTTGGTTATTTTGAAAGATTATAATGATAATAGTTTAACTGCTGAAGGAAGTTGTGGGGAAAATCGGGTAAAGCAGACAGAAACTATTAGGATTGGCGAGAGTAGTGTTGTTTGCGGGAATAAAATTTTTGTGCGCCAGATTAAAACAGAGCAGTTGGCGAGATTAAGAGTTGAGCCAGAAGTCAGGTATCTTGATGGTGTTGCAAATATTAGTTATGCAGTAGGAATTGAGCAGAGAGCTATTCAACTTTCTCCTGAAAGGTCGCTTGAAAGAATTAGGCAGTTGAATGAGTCAATTGCGAAGTGGAAAAATATTAATGAGAATTTAGATAAGATTGTTAGAGCTGGAAAGGCAGCGTGTTTTACGACGTCGGCAGTTTTACAAGTTAAGAATTTACTTTCAGGTTTAGGTGGAGGAGCGATTGCAAGAGAAGTTGTGATGAAAGGAGAAAATGGTTGGAATGATTTTTGCGCTGAAGAATCTGCTAAGAGTTCTGAAAGCATTAACAAGTGTTTGATAAAACATTCTTCAGATATTGAAAGAGATGTTAAGGAAGTTACAGATATAATAAAACAGCAAAATCAGGAAAATAAGGCAATTGATGAAAAATTTTCAACAGATAATGGAGGAATTTTTGGAGGAAAAAGCATTGATAGCCAAAAAGCTTATGATGAATATTTGGCGACGATAAAAGGAAAGTATAGGGATTCAAGTGATAAAATTCTTGGCGGGGAAAATGGAGAAGAAACAATTAAAGTTGGAGATTTAGTTAACAAATTAGATTCTGAAAATAAAGTTATGACGCGGGAAGATTTAAGAGAGTTTGATTTGAATATGAGATTGTTAAATTCTGGAAGTGATAGATTGAAGGAAATTGCGAATAAAGAATTGTATAATAGTTTAAGTGTTGTGCAGACAGATGTTCAAGCGTTTAGTGATAGAGAAAGTTATGCGAGTCAGTTGAAAAATGCTGGAATTATTGGACTTGGAGAGGTTGAAGTAGTTAATACAAATAGAAGAGCTGTAAGTGGTTATTATGATGGGGCTATTAATCAGGGGCAATTTGGACAAATTCAGAATGGGCAAAATATTAAGCCAGTGATTATTGGTAGTACTGAATATATTTTGAAACTTAAACCTACTGGAACAGGAGATGTTTATTATGTTGAAAATGTTTATGATAAAGATGGAAATGTTTTAAATTTCAATAGTCCTCTTTCTGAAAAAGAAATAAAAACTATGTTCGGCGAGTTTAGGAAATATTCTGTTGGAAGTTATAGTAATAGTTATCAGGTGACGCCGGAGGTTCGGTATTATGAAAGTGGAGAGTATAAGGGCATGCCTGCGATGGTGCCGTTTGATGTTGCTAATGGTTGGTATGCAGCGACTAAACCTACTTTGCCTGTTTTTAATAATGTGGCGACTTTCGAGGATAGTGGGAGAGTTTCTAGTTTTTGGCTTTGCAATATTGGAAGCAATGGGCGGCCGGAATTTGATTCTGGTTTTGGCGACGATATTTGCCAGCAGTTTAATTTGAATACAGGACAACCCTTGGATCAATTCCCTGGTTTGCCTTCTCAAACTACTACTGGCCTTGTTTCTAAAGCAGTAAAAGCTTTGGAAGATGCAGGTAGGGGATATAAGTCAGGAGTTACTTTTGTAAATATCTTGGGAAGGAGAATGAAAGTTGGCAGTCCTGCTGTTGCAATTTCTGGAACGCAGTGCACTGATTTTATGTCTGTTAAAGATTGTCAGTTGATGTTTAATGTTTGCGATCCGTTTATTTGTCCGCCTTCGCGATGCGATTTGGGGGGGAAGTATCAGGTTGATGATGTTATTCAGACAGGAATTGTTGGAAGCATTTTTATGTGTTTGCCGAATGCAAAAGAAGGAATTGCAGTTCCGATTTGTGTTACAGGAGTTAATGCAGGTGTGGAGAATTTTGTTTCAATCTTGGAAGCATCTAGGGATTGTTTGCAGGAAAGTGTTGAGACTGGAAGGTATGTCGGAATTTGTGATGAGATAACTGCGATTTACAAGTGCGAGTTTTTCTGGAGACAGATAAGTCCTGCGATAAATGTTATTATTCCTAAACTTTTGGAAAGTTTGAGCGGTAGTGGAGCGAGAGGCGGAGGAGAGTATTCAAATGTTGCAGCTGCTTGGCAAAATACTCAAGGTTCTATAGATTATTTTAAGGACCAGTATGCAGTTAATGCTTTGAAGGCATTTAGAGTTCGTTCGACTCAAGAAGTAGGCACTCCGATTTGTAAGGCGTTTGTTTCAGTAAGATTTGCTAATGATTTTAAGACACTTATAGAGCCAGATTCTCCTTATCAATTTAGTGCGTGGTTTGACGAGATTCCTTTAACGACGGCAACAACGCCGAGCACTAGCCAGTATAAAGTGTTTTATCATATTTTTGCAGGACAAGATCAGGGAATTTATTATAGTGTTTATATGAAAGAGCCGACGGGAAGTTCGTTTGTCCAGTCTACTGGCATTGTTCAGGTTGATACTGGTTATGTTAATAGAGGAGAGTATGTTTCTGAAGCAAAGGACTTTACAGCTCCGGCAGGGTTTAAGCAATTATGCGTTAGAATTAATGGGCAGGAGAAATGCGGGTTTAAGCAGGTTAGCACGAGTTTTGCGATAAATTATGTCAGGGATAAATATGTTCAGAATCAGTTGACAGAGCAGGACATTAAAACAGAGACAGCTTGCGTTGCAGGAACAGCGTCGGCATTAGGACTTGTTAATCCTAATTTGCAGGCAGGAGTAGAAGATGCAGCGCTTCCGCAAATTTATGAAAGAGGAGTTATAAGAATTTGTTCGAGCGATAATCCTGGAAGCGCGGTTGATAATACACGCTGGGTTAAGATGGGATATTGTGATGACCAGAAAATAGGTTGCTGGTTAGATTTGGAAAGCGTGGATAATTCCATAACTCCGGAAAATATTGGAATAAAAAATAAGACAAAAGAAGAATTAGATGCTATTGCTAAACAACTTTCGGGAGAAGGAATTATTGGAAATCAAGAGGGTGTTTTTAGTGAGGTTGAAAGTACAATTGAGAAAATAAGAGATACTCCTGTCGGAGATAGCCAATTTGCCGAAGCTGAAGCTAGTGCGAGAGTTGCTTTGGCAATGTTACAGGAAATAGAAAAACAGAATACTTTGCTTGGAACAGATTATGCTAGATTATTTTTTGATAAGGCATGGGCTTATGATGAGTTAGCTAGAAAAGCGCCATGGCCTGAAAAGAAGACGATTGAGGTTGATAAGAGAGGAGGTAGTGGTGAGGAGAGTGGAAGTGAAGAGGAAGAAGGTGAGGAGAGTGGAAGTGAAGAGGAAGAA
>Ga0066639_10002459_pt1 | contig 16206 bp, 20 predicted proteins | sample CryGeyCG2114_010_2_FD_59504 | JGI IMG/M metagenome (GOLD analysis project Ga0066639, IMG submission 59504) | Groundwater microbial communities from aquifer - Crystal Geyser CG10_big_fil_rev_8/21/14_0.10 | ecosystem: Environmental > Aquatic > Deep subsurface > Groundwater | place: USA: Utah...
TCCACATCCAAATCCTATTCTAGCGATATTATTGATAAAAATAAACGTCAGTTAATTCTTGATTCTATACCTAAGTATAGGCGCTATAATTTGCATAGATAGCAAACGCCAGCGACTTTCGGGTAAGAAATGAAAAGGAGAAAATATGACTAAACGAAAAGTAGAAGTATTCACTTCAGGATGTCCTATTTGCGAACCTACAGTTGAGTTAGTGAAAAAAACGGCATGCAGTTCATGTGAAGTGGTAGTTTATGATCTCAATAAGGGATGCGATACCAATGAATGCCGAGAAAAAGCAGAAAAATAGGGTATTACTAAACTACCTGCTGTTGCAGTTGATGGAAAGCTTTTAGATTGCTGCCAAACAGCACCTATAAGCGAACAAGCTCTAAAAGCTGCAGGTGTTGGATCAAACTAAGAGTTGGTTAATAGTAAAGGAAGACTTGACAAAAGTTCTCCTTTACTAAAATTTAAATAGAAGGAAGTCTCAATGAAATATCTTTATTTCGCTTTTTTGTTGTTAATTTCCAATATTATTTTCGCCGCGGAAACCAAGTTTTTTGTGGATGGTATGACTTGTCCATCTTGCGCAAGCAGTGTTGAAAATGCTTTCAAAAAGGTTGATGGCTATAGCGTTGAAAGTGTTCAAATAGTCTCCCTTCCAACAGGCGAGGTGATAGTTAAAACAAGGGGTGATAAAATATTGTCTGAAAATACAATTAAAGAGGAACTCAAGGAAACTGGGTTTACACTGCGAAGCATTTCGATTTCGCCGGAAAATTAATATTTGATAAAAATAAAGGCAGCCACAAATCTCAGCTGAAAGAAGCTCTAAAAGCGTTGACAGAGTCAAAGACTTGACTTGAGATAGTTGGTCATTGGTTCCTCGGTTAAGAATGTAATTGAACAAACAACAATCGAAACCAAAAGGAGAAACCAATGACTCAACAAGAGTATATTATCAGAAGAAAACTAAATATTATAGAGCTAGGAGAAACGCTCGGAAATATCAGTGATGCGTGTCGAAGGATGGGCGTCAGTCGACAACAATATTACGACATCAAACAGGCTATCAAAGAAGATGGCCTTGAAGGGTTGATCGAGAAGAGCAGGAAGAATCCCAGAATAGGAAATCGTGTGTTGCCACAGATTGAGAATAGGATTTTAGATTACAGTCTTGAACATCCCACGCATGGACAGGTGCGAGTAGCGAACGAGTTAAAGAAGGTCGGCATTCAGATCTCAGATGGCGGTGTCAGGAGCGTTTGGCTGCGACACGACATGAAACTCAAAGCGGATCGCCTAAAACGCCTTGAAAAGCACTCAGCAGAGCAAGGCGTGGTACTGACAGAATCCCAAGTCCAGGCCCTTGAGGACGCGAAAGAAGAACGTCAAGCCCACGGTGAAATTGAAACCCATCATCCAGGGTACCTGCTTGGGCAGGACACGTTTTACATCGGTTACATCAAGGGTGTCGGAAAACTCTACCAACAAACCGGGATCGACACGTTCTCAAATGTCGGGTTCGCGAAGATCTATCTAGATAAGACTGGAATCACGGCGGCTGATTTTATGAACGACAAGGTGTTGCCATTTTTTGACAGTTACCGAATCCGGTTGCTTCGGACTCTGACGGACCGAGGCAGCGAATACGGCGGGGCAAACGACGCCCATCCATACCAACTCTTCTTGCACTTGAACGACGTCCAGCACTCGCGAACGAAGGCTAGACACCCTCCAAATGGATGCACGGGAAAAACTCAACCAGACGATCTACAACGAGTTCTACAAGGTCGCGTTCAGAAAGAAGCTCTACAAAAATGTCGCTGAAATCCAGGCAGACCTTGATGAGTTCATGGATAACTACAATCGTGAACGGACGAACCAGGGCAAGCGCTGCCAGGGTCGGACGCCGCTTCAGACATTCGAGGACGGCCTAGAGCTGTATCAGAAATTTGTATTTGAAAATCAGGAGTCGGTGCAGTAAAAGTCTAAAAAATTCTTGGCCGAGGGGCCGAACTGTCAACGCTTTTAGTTCCTATTGCATCTTAATCTACTAACGAAAATCTTAATCGTTTCCTGGCATATGTTCATGTGTTAGCCTGACATTAGGTAAGACTTCATAATTTTTTCTTATTCCGAAGAAATTTTTTTCATTTGTGATGAGCTCTAAGAGCATTAATCGAACACACCAGATTTGTTTCTTGTCTATTATTTTGAGGATTAAAAGACTCCAGAGCTTTCAACGATCGATCATTTGGATAAATAATCTCTCCCAGACGAACAATAGATGTGTTTGATCTAACCGGATCATTAGTCAGTAAATACTCTATGAGAAAATCTTGATATTTTTTTAGAAAGAAGTTCTCAATGATCAAAACATTAGGCAAAAGAGAGACTAATTTTTTATAGTCTTTTTTTCTCGTTGGTACTAGGTAGTAAAAAGTGTTTCTGCAATAATGAGTTACCTCTTCAAAAGCATCTGAAATGTAGCCAGGAAATAATTCCTTAAACAGAGAAGGAGCGTGTTTCTTTGTTGGAACGAGCCTTCTACCGGCCCAGTTAACTAAGCCAGTGCACATCCATCCCGTTAGGACGACAACCTCTTTAATACTTTTAACCTCTTTTCCATTTACTTTTAGATCTCTCCAATCATATCCTTTAAGTTCTTGATTCTCTACAGGGTACTTTAAAGGAAACATATAGGGCTTCTCTTTTCGCGTAAGAGACATCCGCATATAACCACCATGCATTCCTCGATATGCTTCATTTTCAATACTCGGAGTCGGAATTTCATCAGAAATATCTTTCCCCCAAACATGAAGAAATGACTCATTTAAGCTTGGCATCCCTACCTTTTTAACCTGGTCTAAGCCATATGCTATTAAGTCTAGATCAATTGAACAATTTAGATTTTTGTTAAGTGCTTCAATTTCCTCATACTTTTCCCTATTGATATCACGGTCAAAAAATAAATAAAGGTCGATATCAGAAGTCGGAATAGAATAATCATTGGCGTAGCTTCCGCCTACATAAGCAGCGATAGCTCCATCATGTTTTGCAATGACTAGATCTATCCCTTCTTTTATGTATTGGTCTACAAGTGCATTTTTTGTTGTATTTATAAGCATTACTTTTGCCAGTTAGCTAAACCATTCAAGATTCTTAAATACTATCATAAAAATCAATGATCACAACTCTAAACCAAAAATTGCTCATTTGAGCAGATATTTTGAGTGTGCATAACCTGAGCTAGGATCGCTAATTGAAAATCTATGAAGACTGCAACTTTTCGTAACTGGTATCGTTCGCGAAGGGATTTGCAATTGGTTCCACCTTTCTATTCTTATCGTCAAAATATCCTAGATCATATTTTAAAAAGCTTACGACCCAGATTCCGTCTTTCATTTTCTTTATTCCAACCTCAACACCTGCAAAAGGTCGATTTAAAGACACGTTCAGACCCTTGGTACAAAATCTTTTACACTGGCCCACTCACTTTTGAAGTCTCAAAAGAAGTCAATCTCAATCGCACCGAAGTTGACCCACTCGCCATCTTTACCTTTGAACCGAACTGTATAAGATCCTGGCTGTAGATTGTTAGCCGGAATAATATAGGTATTAGAAAATTTCTTAATCGCCTTTACACAAACTGAAATTAGATCAACTTCTGCCCATTTAGAAATGGAAATTTTAAATTCATTTTGATCAACATTTAATTCTGAAAAGCTATCCGAGTAACAAAAATCAGGAAAATTTCCTTCAGATTCAATTTCAACAAAATTTTCACCGCGAATGACGCTAAATTCAGATTGAATCGAGTCTGGGATAATTAACGTCTTATTTCCCGTCGTCAATAGGTCAAAATCTGCGTAAGACTCTACGAAAAAAATGGACATAACAAATATAATTAATAAAAGCTTCATCTTCAGGTGCTCCTTTTGTTGGTTTCTTTGAAATTTCCCGTTTTCTTTGCATCTTTAGTGCCAAGGCGGTACCCTTATTGTCTCTAAATTTCAAACATGAGTCCGTTTGAGCTTATTTTAGTAAATAAAGCATGGAGAAAAAATGGATTGGGATCACTGAGATCAATTTTCCTCAAGCAGACAAAACAGGCTAACCAGGAAAGATGCGACTCGCGACCAATCATGCTCTTTATTCACTGTAGCATCTAATGTCTGGCGCCGTGAATCGCCGTTGCAAGACTGGCGCCGATGCAGACTAGCGCCGCACGATCTTTGACGGCTATGGGTCCTTTTCCAGCCCGGGCGCCCCCCCGATCATGGCATTCGACTGTTCGGGTCCGTGAACGTCATGGACGGTGTTTATTTGAATCTTCATATGGCCCACCACATGTATTAGCTCAAGTCGTGCTCTGAATATCCTCCCAAATTCTTATTTAATTAGGAGGTAATAAATTCACAAGTATCAGGACTCATTTCGTGTCATAAACTTCCTAGAAAACTGGGTCCGACAAAAATTATAAGCGATCCAAACCGATTTTGATTACCGGCCATTTCCAGGAATCCCGCGATCTTTTTTGAAAGATCAATCGTATTTTATTCAGATGGCCCGCCCTCCTGAGAATGGCTGTGTCGGCTAGATCCAGCGTAGCTAAAGCTCCGCCCTGGTCAATCAGAACCCTGTTCATGATCTTTCATCCGTGCGCTCGGATCACTGAACTATTGTACGAGCTGAGCTGCCTTTTTCAGTACGCCCTCATAGTCTTCTTCGTCGTTTGTTTTCCAATCAAAGTCTAGTCCACTGTCTCGACAATGATAGGCGCAAAAAAAGTAGCGTTTTCCATCGCGTTCGGCGTGAATCACAGTTGCTCTGTCCACAGTCATTCCGCAGATGGGGTCTTTAGTCTCAGATTTTGATTCTTTTATGCTCAAAACGGTTCCTTTCTTCTTCTGGTCAACGTGCAACAAATGAAAGGCAGTATTTGTTCACATCGGTCACACGAGACGGTTCTTGCTAACTAAAATAACGATGAGCGCAATCAGGAAAACTGTACCCAAACTTACTCCCGGGAAATAACCCCAGTTGGCACTGTGAGGCCAGATTGGAAAAACTCCGAACAAAAGCAATACAAAAAATACGATCAGGATTGTTCTCATAGGTAGGATCTCCTTCAATAATTAAACTAATAATGCAAATATCGATCCAAAGTGAGTGTGGTGGGAACGAAACCGTTCAAAGGACAAAATAAAGGTGCCATTCAAGCAAACCGTCGATTTCATCATGGGATCACTCGTTTAGTTCTGCGCTTTCGCCATAATACCAAAACGATCAGCGACATCAGGCCAAGCCCGGAGCAGGGAAATCAAAACTGCCACAAATATGGGGCCTAAAAATACTCCCATGATTCCAAAAAAACCAATGCCACCAATAATGGCAAAAGCACCTACAAGCGGGTGGAGGTCACTTCTTCCTTTAAGAACAAGTGGCCTCACGATATTATCAATAACTCCTGCTGCGATGCCAAAAATAACCATCGCGATGACTCTGCCGGTGAACCCATTTATTGCGAGATAAATCGCACCAGAAATCCAAACAGGTGAACTTCCCACGAACGGAATCCATGAGAAGAGAAATGTAATACCTGCAGCTAAAAATGAACCAGGCACGCCGAGAAAAAGGTAGCCTAAGAATATCACGACACTTTGGGATGCTCCTGCGGCAACAGTAGACCAAATACTGGCAATGGCCGTGTCTCGGAACGCAATTTTAACGCGTTCACCAACCTTCTTGTCGAAAGGGATTTTATTTCCGATCCAAAGAGAAAATCTACCTCCGTCGACAAGAATAAAAAAATACGACGCCGAAGTCAAAACAAGTTGCAAAAGAATTTTTGGAAACATTGCCACAAGACTCATTGAAAGTGTGGTGCCGAATGAGACACCAGACTGAATCCAGTCATGAACTTGAACGGTGATCTCCTCAGGAGAGACTCCAAGGATTTCGACAATAGGAAAAGTGCTAATCTTCGAAATCAAAAATTGAGAAGAAAAGTATTCACTGCTTCCGATCGATTGCCCAATTGTAATAGCCTGTTTAGCTGCAAGAGTTATAAAGAGAAACACGGGCGCAAAGACCAGGACAATGAGTCCAAAAGTAAGTAGTCCTGAAGCAACCTTCGGGCACAAGCCTCGTCGAACAAGTTTTCGAAACAGACCTTGGGTTATGAGAGTCAGTAGCGCACCCATGATTATGGCCAAAAGATAGGGCACGATCATCCAGATTACACAAATGGCAAATAAGCAAAGTGCTATCAAGAAAGTAATAAGCGTCGTGTATTTATGCTCAGGATGTTTATAACCACCAGGCTTATTCATTTGTGTTTGGGCCGTTCGTGAGCGCTTAGGCCATCTATAAATCCCAATGCAAACTGTGCGACAAGAACTTGTAAATCGATTTCAGCAGGATGGTGATCTACCGGCGAAGGCTTGTCACTAGAAACTCCGAAGTTTTTATAAAATAAAATAAAAATAAAAATGAAACATGCAACCAAAACCGTTCCCGAGATCAAAAGTTCAATAATAATTCCGTTTTCAATGGTCGCAAGCCATGCATGAAGTGCACGTCCAAGTTGTAAGATCGACAAAATCATGGCCAAAACAAGCAGCACGCCCATAAGCAACTTAAAGCCGAGTGCAAATATTTCTCGTTGGATGGATGCCAATACATTTTCAGACCGGACTTTTTCTTGGGTAAAATTCGAAAGGAATAATGCTAAAAGTTTTAACATGGGCTCAACGACGACCTCGCAAAATTAGGGTGAATAGACTTCCGGCAAGAAGACCTACGCCGGCAGCGATGGCCAATGTCTTCATTGGGTTTTTCTCAATATATTCCCTTCCCTCTTCGAGATGATATGAAGTGGAATCGTTAAAACGCGCGGCGATCCTTCCGAAGGTCTCTCCTGTTTCGCGTGCCAACGATTCTAAATCAATTTTGGTATTCGGGTTAGAGTCATTGCCTGCCGTGTCTTCGGTTATTTGTTTCATAGAGCTCCATTTAGTCCAAATTCTCATTAGTCCAAATTCTAAGGTTTTTTCAGATCATGATTTACCTGAGAAACCCTAAATGTGCCAGACTAATTCGCCTCTAACAAAGAGGGCTTACCCGAGCAATCCCGAAGGCCAACGAATAAGAAATTCAAAACATAAACATACGGTATCATTCGGGGTTATTGAGCCTATTTTTAGGCTTTGGGCGGGCCTCAGCCCCAGAGCAAGGTTTTACTCATTCTATAAAACAGTTTGATCGAAACTCTAAGACGCCACTTAATATCTTAGAATTCGTTCGATCACGGTCGTTCCTGAAAAGTCCCCTCCTGTGTCGTCGCGCTCGATATCGTAGTTAATGAACCACCCATTTCCGAGGCTTCGGCTTATGCCGAGGCTTTTGACATTCTTAGTATCGCCGCCCAATTTCAATAAAGTTCCTTTGGCAATTCTAAATCGGACACGGAATTCAGAGTTTTCCGGCAGATAAGAAACACTTTCAATTGGTGTTGCTGCGAGGAGGTAGAGGCTTGAAAAACTAAAAATACCATCAGCCACCGCTGATTCCATACTTTGAACGGATCCATTTTCTTCGGGGCTTAACGCATCAATGCTTTTTCCGAAGATCAAAACAGAGTAGATTTCTGTCTGGCTGAGCGGTGGATCGCTTGTTAAAACCAAATTTGGACTATCAACAGGGCCCACTACTCGGATATTGATTGTGTACTCGCCAAAATAAACTTGAGCCGTACCATCGACCAAGTCTGTTTCTCCTGAGTTTATAGAAATTCTTAGGTGCTGGATCTTTGCGTTTCGCTTGAAAAATTTAATAGGTGTATCTTTTATAACTATCGCGGCACTTTCGAGACCTTCCGATTTGATCATTCCTTCTACCGACATTGGAATTAAATTTTCAAACCACGGCGTTCGGACTTTTACGACAGGCCGATCTGCTGAGCTAATTTCCAAACTAAAATCTATATTTTTACGTTTTGAGCTACTAGAGAGGTCGCCAAAGCGTTTATCCGGAAATACATCTTCGGGGCGAAACTGCGGGGATACGTTGGGAAGATTTATGAGTACGACTTTAAGCTCCGCTTTCGCTTTTATTGACTTAACAATATTTTGTTTACCAAAATAAATAACCGCATCACCGTTTGCCAGAAGCTTCTGTTCTCCACTGTCTAAATCAATCTCAAAGATAACCTTTCCACTTTCTTGGATTTCCCGTGTAAGAGTTAAAGTTAAGCTGCCATCTAAATCGTTGAGTGGGGCTGGTAGTTTTGGCAATTCAGGTACTTCTTTTGCAAGCTCTTTGATTGATTTGAAGGTTAATTTACCGTTTATTGATTGGAGACTTTCGTTAATGAAGGCATCTAAATTAAATTGACCGTCTTCTTCGAGGCTACTTTTTGTATTGAGCGTAACTTGAAGGAGATCATCCTCGAAAGGACCAAGTTGAGCTTCGATGATTGAATTATTAACTTGTAGATCAATTGGAAAAGTTACTTTTCTGTAATCCCGCGATCCTATTTTTGTCTTGTTAAATATCAAATTTGCGTCACCATGAACAAAACAACGAAGGCGTTTAATGAAATACTCATGAGTTAAATTACCTTCAAATCGACACTTGTCTAGCGCTATTAGTTTTCCGTCCAGAGTTAAATTAAACTTTCCTTGGGCGTTAAATTTATATAACCCAGATGAAAGTCCTTGAAGAGAAGATTCAATTAAAACATTTTTAAGCTTAATTTTTGTCTCGATCTGAAAACGATTTGAGCTAAACTCCAGATCAACAGCACCGCCAACTATTGGTTGTTTGATTTCAGATTTATCCCACACTTGAAATGAGGCAGCACTTAGGCTTAAAAAATTAGTTTGATCACTTTTTGTTTTTAAAAGAATTGGACCCTTAACCGTAATCGGCGGGGCTGTAAATTCGTTGATTTCAATATTCAATTCTTCTGAATACCCAAGGACGGCAATGATGCTATTTAGGAGATCTTTGCGATTGGACTCGATAGCTTTGAGGCCAGGTGATTTGGAAACCGATTGAAATGATTCAGGCAGGGTTATGTTTTCGAATCTTCCCTTAAGGCTTAAGACATTTACTATTGGCAGCCAGTTCTTAATTTGTGCAGAAAAAATTATCTGAAAGTCCTGCGTGCAGCTCTGTAATGTGTTAGGAATATTGATGCAAAACCGAGCGCTTTGGAGAGTAATCGTTTTTCGTAGAGCACCGTGGCTTACCTGAATCTGAAGCTCATCTGCTGAGACCGTTGTTTCTGTGTGTTTGTTAATTTGTCGGATAACGCCTTGCGCACTGCTTTGGTTGAATAATACCTCAGGGCGATAGAGAAGTAATAGAAAAAGACTACTGGTAAGAATTACGATCAATAGTAGCGCAATTCCGACTCCCCAACCAAATATTTTTAATATCTTTACTTGGGTTTCTCTTCTAAGCATCAAAAGTCTCTTCCAAAACTGAAGTAAAGCTGAAATCGTTCAATTGGATCGGCAAGATGAGGTGCGAGGTGTTCTACGAAGCCGTGGGCTAATGAGAAATTAAAGACTCCAAACGAGGGTGCAAACCCAATTCCTATTCCCGGAGAATAATAAAACGGTTTATCAAGCTCAAATTTTGAGTTCCCAGTCCATCCCCCATCTGCAAATAGGTACGGTTCCAGAAATAATGGTAATTGGTGGGTAAAGCGTAACTCAATTGTTGAAAATGCCGATGTGAGGGCTCCAAGTCCAGTAACGGGTAGGCTCTTCCGCTCAAATCCTCTTAGGGTGTTGACGCCACCTAAATAGGCTTTAAGCTCCGGTGGTAATATTTCAAGCGGGTTGTCGGAAGGATTTATAGTCGAATTCGCTCCAGCCCGCAAAGCGAGAATAAAGCGCGAAGGATCAAACGAAAAAAGGTTGAAAAACCCCTTTATATCCCCACTCAGCTGCACAGCAGTAAAAGAAGAGGCTATTTGCTTTGATACGAAATTAGACTCAAGGTTAGCACTGAGCCCACTGTAGGGTTTTTGCAAATTGAGCTCATAGTTGTGTGTCATCGCAAGAAGAGCAATTTTCCAGGACGCATAGCCTGACGTCTTCGTATCATCTTCTGAACTTTCTCTGAAGGTAAAGGTGTGGTTAAAGGATGGGCCGGACAAAATTTCGTAACGAAAAATCCCAATGTCGTCGTCATATCCGAGGAGCGTTGCTGCAACAGAATTTAGAGTTGAAAAATGTTTTTCCTCGGACCGTTTAACTGTAATTTGTGGTTGAAAAAAATGTTGGTTAAACTCTGGCCAATAATAGACTTCACTCTTCGCACTGATTTCCTGCTCAATGAGACTAACCTTTGCAGAGACTTTAAGCTGGGAGCCGGATCGTCCGATTCGATTATGACTCCAACTTCCGCGAAGGATCGGGCCCAGTTCTGTATTAAAACCTATCCCATATCTTAGGATTCTCGGTTTTCCCGGAAAGATATGCTCATTTACAGTCAGTACATTGGATTGGCAAGTGGTCGAAAAATGAGCCGATTCAACAATTGAATCGTCGATCATCCTTTTTTCAGTGAGACGAAATAGCGCTTCATCGTACCAATTTCCGACTTTAAAAGCATCGTAACGGCGAATTGCACCTTCTGTTAGGAGATTGGTATTGGGGCGCCGAACTTCCGGAAAACTGAAATGCTTTTTTGTTTCAATACTTATACTTACGATTCCGGATTGAGTGTTGGGCGTGACTTCATATTGATAGCAAGGATAACCCAGGCTCTTGAGGACAGACGAGAGTTTAAGTTCGATTTGATTTAAGAGATTAGGAGTTAGCGGTTGGCCGTAGAGTTTCCAAAACCGTTTTGGAAATAGCTCTACAGGTGATTGCTTTACCTCGATGGACCTAAGGATGCTTTGAGTTCCTAATCTTACAATAAGACCCTTTGCATTACGTGTGATATTCGGATGGTGATAACCTTCCGATTGAAGAATTGCTTTAAGGTGATAATTCTTTTGATAGCTAGGTATTGTTTTCCAGGAATCCGAATTAGGGTCGCCACAAATGAAAATCTGACGTTCCTTTTCAATCTTAAAATTTCCATCATCAACATAGATATCGGCACAAATCCGGAAAAGACCATCTTCCGGGCCATTGGATTCTATTGCTATACTCAGTTTTGGCAACCAAAATAAAAAGAACCAACTAATTGAGAAAAAAGTTATTGTGCGAATGATTGTTCTCTCCTGACTATTCTTTCGGTAGTTGGTATAGCGCAATTTCAGGACTAATTCCAAAACGAATTTGGGGCTAAAGTCCCTCCCCTTCCCTTCCCAATCAGTCGCGCTTATCAGTTGGCTGTTTTTGTGATACTTTCGTGGTACAAAGTGACCAAAATGGTAAAATATAAGTTAGTTTATTTCAAAGACTGCCCCAATTACCCTCCATTTACTGAACTGCTGAATCAATTGGGGGTTCAATTTGAATCGGTTTGCCAGGATGACTTGGAAGCTGGCAATCCGTTAAAGGGTTATTCATCGCCGACTTTAATTAAAGATGATGATATCGTAATTGGTTCCAAGGCAAACGGTGGTGGCTGTTCGATTTCACTGCCCTCACTTGAGGAATTGAAAAACTTGATTGCTATATTCTCAATGTAGGTCGGAATGGACGAAACTGACGTCAAAGGCGGGTAAATATGACCCGTAGCCTTACAATTAATGCCCATACTTTCCCCGTAATGCTCAGGCGCGGTAAAAGAAACCTCACACAAGTCTCTGCTTGATTATCTCGTTGATTATCTCATTCATTATCTCCCATTATTTCAAATTGTGGACCCGGACTTGCATACCCTACCTGGGTAGCCGTTAACCCCAACCCCTATGGGGCTTATAATTTTGAAAATATAGACAGAGGGAATGAATTGAAAAAAAATCAAAAAAGCGAATTAAAGCGTTCAACTATTGACCACAGCAAAGAGCTTCTTCGTTTTAAGAGGATCAAGGGACAAATTGAGGGAGTAGAAAAAATGATTAGTAGTCAAAGGTATTGCAGCGACATCCTTCATCAACTTCGGGCTATTAAATCTGGTATTTCCTCTATCGAAGCATCAATTTTGGAAACACATGTAAAAGCGAGCATCATCAATGCCTCTCAAACAAAGGGTGAAAACCAAACAATCGAAAAAATTGACAAGATTATCGCTTTATTCAAAGACGTAACAACAAAAGGGGGGTCTTTCGGATGAGTTTAGCATCTAAAGAGACTAAACAATTAACTATTAATCCGCTAATTTTTCGCGAATACGACATTCGAGGAGTTGCCTCGGTTGACTTATCAGATGCTTTTGCGAAAACCTTAGGACTTGCATATGCCAAATATCTTACTCGAAAATTGGCAGTTGAGAAATCGACAAAACTCACCGTCGCCGTTGGAAAGGATTGCCGTCTAAGTAGCGATCGCTACGAAAAGGCCTTGATAGAGGGACTGTGTCTGGGGGGCTTAAATGTCACCCGATTAGGCCTCTGTCCCACGCCTGTGACTTACTTCAGCTTATTTCATCTTGATTTGGATGGGGCAATTATGATTACAGCCTCACACAATCCTCCAAACCAAAATGGATTTAAAATTTGCGTTGGACAACAATCAATATATGGAAATCAAATCCAAGAATTGAAAACTCTTATGGAAAGCAATCCCGAACCCGCTCGAGAAAAGGGTTCGATTTCAGATTTTGATATAATTTCGGCTTACTCAGTTTATCATAAATCACAATTCTCTGCTCTAAAAGGGAAGAAAATCGTAATTGATTGTGGAAATGGAATGGCAAGCGTAATTGCCTCAAAACTACTTAAAAGCTTTGGCGTAAAAGTCATTGAACTGTTTTGTGAACTTGATGGCACATTTCCTAACCACGTTCCTGATCCTACAGTGATAGATAACATAACGTCTTTGACTAAGGCGGTAAAAGAAAACCATGCTGATTTTGGCGTGGGGTTTGATGGAGATGCTGATCGCATAGGCGTTGTAGATGAAAATGGGAGATTAATACCGGGCGATGAGCTTATGGTTATTTTTTCTCGAGAAGTATTGAGTGCGAATCCTGGTTCAACCATTGTCTCTGAAGTGAAATCAAGCTCTCGTCTATTTGAAGATATAAAAAATCGGGGCGGCACCCCCCTGATGTCGAAAGTTGGTCATTCTCTCATAAAAGCAAAGATGAAGGAAACCGGCGCACTGCTGGGGGGCGAATTGTCGGGCCATGTTTGCTTCGCTGATAGATATTTTGGTTTTGACGATGCAATCTATGCGACTCTGCGTCTGTTAGAAATTTCAAATAAAACATCAGGTCCACTGTCTTCGCTGCTGAATAATCTTCCCGCCTCCTTTTCAACTCCAGAGTTACGGTTGCCATTTAAAGACGACATAAAGTTTAAGTTAGTAGAAAAAGTAAAATTAATCTTGCTGAATAATCCCTATTTAGACAAATTTAAGTTTACAGATATTGACGGCCTTCGAATTGACTTCGAAGATGGCTGGGGACTCATAAGGGCCTCAAATACCCAACCTGTTCTTACTTTTCGTTTTGAGGCACAATCAAAAAATCGTTTGTCAGAAATTAAACTCATATTTGAAAATGCAACAAACGAAGCATGTAAACAGATTGAGCAGCCATTACCTAGGTTCAATTAGTATGAAGTCAGTCATTACTATCACATTAAACCCCTGCGTCGATATAAGTGCTCAAGTTAAAAATGTCGAACCAGAGGAAAAGCTCCGATGTAATAACCCACAATACTATCCTGGAGGTGGCGGAATTACATTTGGATTAGCAAATGACTACACTTTATTGGAAAGTGCTTTTTTGGGTGTGGCGGCCGGAACAGCTACCGTACTGACTGAGGGCACGGACCTTTTTCATGAAAATGATGTTTGGCGATTGTACCGAGAAGTTAAAGGGCAGAAATGAAACCAGAACGAGAAATTACTATTCCAAATACCGGTAAAGTAATTTCCGTGCGCGGGAGCGTTATCGATATTGATGTTGGAAAATCTGTTTCACGCGTAGGCGGCAATGCACAACGTGCAGTTTACCGGGCAGTGACGGGAGACCTTAAACTTGCTTATGCTCAATTTGAAGAGCTAGAAACGTTTGCTCAATTTGGCGCCCGCATGGACGACCACACACGTCATGTGATTGAACATGGAAAGCGAATTCGTGCCTGCTTAAAGCAGCCGGAATTCTCTCCGGTATCGGTCCCAGCCCAAATCTTCGAGTTACTGGCTTTGTCAGCAGGTCTATTAGATGACGTACCACTAGAAAGAATGTCCGTGGCCGAAAAAGCCCTTTTGGAGGCAGCCGAAACTTTATCACCAGAACTACTCGAAGAATTAAATAACGGAAAAAAACTCAAAGACGAGCATCGTAAATCTATTATCGAAAGCGCAAAAAAAGTCCTAAGCTCTTTCCCAACTGAACCGACGAAAAATCCATGAGACAAACCATCGCAAGTTTGGAGAGAAAGATTAAAGTAGCGGGAGACCTCCAAACGGTCGTGCACACGATGAACGCTATGGCAGCTTCAAACATAGGGCAATATGATAAATCGAAGAAGTCTCTTTCGGATTACTACCGCAACGTAGAACTGAGCCTAGGTCTATGCTTTCGCGAAATTTCAATCAAATCCATAACAAACGATCTGATATCTTTAAAAAAAGATTCCACCAGTAAAAAGTCCGGCGTAGTTGTCTTCGGATCTGACCAAGGATTAGTAGGACAATTTAATAATATTATAACTGAATATACTGTCAAGACTCTCAATAATCTACCTGGCAATCATCGCGTCTGGTCAGTAGGAGATCGCGTGCAGGGCCATTTGCTAGACGCCGGCTTAGAGCTGGGGGGAACATTCGATCTGCCAAACTCAGTGAAAGCAATCACTCCACTTGTAGGCCAGATACTAGTTGAAACTTTGGGATACGATACCGAAAGCAATTTTGATGAACTCTATCTAATTTATAATCATATCACCGCTGGGGCGGCCTACGAATCAACGAGCATGAAACTTTTTCCAATCGATAAGACATGGCGAAGTAATCTTACTCAACAAGATTGGCCTACTCAAAATTTACCTGAGGTAATTGGAATGGAAAAAGCCATGGGTTTACCAACGTTCAAGGCCTTGATACAAGAGTATCTATTTGTCTCAGTTTTTCGTGCATGTACCGAATCACTTGCAAGTGAAAATGCTAGTCGCCTGCGTCAAACTAGCATAAACGAAGAGCTCTTCGATGTAATATCCGGATTTGAGGCCTTGTCGAAATGAAAATAAATACAGAACAATTTCAAATTCCGAATGCAAAATTATTCAATCTCAAAAAATCACCCACGTGCATAAAGCCAATCTATGCATCCAAGAAAAAATACCATAAAATCCTCAAAGCACAGGTCGACGAACTCAAGAAGATGCAGCAAATTCATTATGCATCCGACCGCTATTCAGTCTTATTGATTTTTCAAGGAATGGATGCCTCAGGAAAAGATGGGGCCATTCGTCATGTCATGTCTGGAGTTAATCCACAGGGATGTCAGGTATTCAGCTTTCAACACCCTAGCTTGAGAGAACTAGAACATGATTTTCTTTGGCGCACTACTTGCCGATTGCCAGAACGCGGGCGAATAGGAATTTTTAACCGCTCTTATTATGAAGAAGTCCTTATTACTCGTGTCCACCCAGAGATCCTTCACAGTCAGGGAATTCCAAGGGAATTACTTAATGAAAAAACAATTTGGAAAGAAAGGTATCGCTCGATTGTCGACTTCGAAGCACATCTTCATCGTAACGGAACACGAATCATAAAATTTTTCCTTCATCAGTCGAAAGAAGAACAAAGAAAGCGCTTTTTAAAACGAATTTACGATCCAAATAAAAATTGGAAATTAAGTGCCGCAGACATCAAAGAGAGAGGGTATTGGGATGACTACATTAAAGCCTATGAAAAATGCCTGATCGCTACTAGCACACATGATGCTCCGTGGTACGTGGTCCCCGCAAATGATAAAAAAAATGCTCGGCTAATCATTTCTTCAATTATTTTGGATGTTTTTAAGGGACTGAAATCGCATTTTCCAAAATCTAGCCCAGAACACAAAAAAGAATTGAAATCCATACGCAAAGAGTTGATGAAATGATTAGAA
>Ga0066639_10002463_pt1 | contig 16194 bp, 13 predicted proteins | sample CryGeyCG2114_010_2_FD_59504 | JGI IMG/M metagenome (GOLD analysis project Ga0066639, IMG submission 59504) | Groundwater microbial communities from aquifer - Crystal Geyser CG10_big_fil_rev_8/21/14_0.10 | ecosystem: Environmental > Aquatic > Deep subsurface > Groundwater | place: USA: Utah...
TATGAAGGAACTTTAGTCATCTCAAAAAATAATTAAAACACCCTGATATCAGGCGACAATAAAAAAACAGAATCATTTTCTGACCTTATTGCGCGGTAAATTCTCTGCAAAAACTCGCGCTTTGCCTTGTCTATGTAAAAAGAATTATAATGCTCTGGCTTTGTTCTTTTCAAAACTTTCCAGAAAAGCGAATCAACATTAGGATAAGGATATTTTGTGAGAATTATTGAATTGCACATGCTTCCTGGAAAATCTGCCCCTCTGTTGCACTTTGTAGAGTATAGTACATCAATTTCTCCATTCTTGAATTTCTGAACCATCTCACCATGCTTGTCATTGTCCTGAAGCTCTAATAATTTTTCTCGCGTCATAATATTTACATTAAAATCTCTGGCTTCTTGTTCAGTCGGCAAATCTTTAAATGAATTAACATGAACAAGAATTGGCTTGTGTGCAACAGTCAGACAGCTGTTCAGACTAAGAAGATACTGCTTTCTTGAAACCTTATTTGTTTTGAAATTCGAATATTTGCAGTTTATCTCGCATCCAGTCATTATTTTGTTGACTTGCCCCGGCATTTGTGTCTCTGCCTCTATAATCTTGAAATTTTCTATTCCAAAAATTTCCCTTAAAACTTTATCTGAATGAATAGTTCCTGACATCATGACAATCGCCTTGTTTTTTTCAATCAATTCCTTAAATCTCTTTTCAAGATTTACAGTAACTAGTCTGACAAAAACATTTTTCTCCTCTTTATGAAAAGAGACAAAAGTCTCATCTAAAAAATTCTCAAACAGCCTTGCAACTTCATCGCAATGATAGCAGTAATTTTCATCATCGCACTCAACATAATTCATAAACTTTGAATCTAGAAATCTTTCTATAATCTCTATGATTTTTGTATCCTTTAGCTGAACAATATCCCCTTTTTCAATCAATTCTGCTGTCTTTTCATCTTTCAGCATGTTTGAAATAATTTCTGCAGTCTCTATTATCTTGCTCTGAACAATTCCATCATTTGAAAATACTGCGGCTAAAGCTCCTACAAGCCTGTTCAAATTTATTCTCTCGACATTTGCAAAGCTGTCAAGAAATTCATCGCACTCATCTATAATCTCAACTTCTGTTTCGGGCTTTCTGTTCATAAAAGTTTCAAGCTTGTATTTTAACGAGTTAAAAATCAAGACATCAGCATCAATATATGACTGGTACTGGTCATAATATCCGCATCCGCTTTTTCTGTGATAAAAATTGTATTTTTTTCCTTTCAATCCAGTATACTCTTTTCTTTCTGCATCTTTCAGAATGCTTAATTCAACATCTGCCGGAATAATAGGGCTCCAGTACGGGCATATTGGCGCAATTGAAATTCTCTTGACTCTGTTTATGTCTGTGAAATAATCAACCTTTACTTTTGGATTTTCCTTCAAATACTGCCTGATTATTTTGTAATTCCTGTCTTTAAGCTCTACAGTGCATGGAAGAAAAGGATTATCGCATGAAAAATCTTTAATTGCTTTTTCATCTTCTTTTATATTAAAAAAATCATCAATTTTTGCATCTTTCTCCTTTTTAATCTCAAAATCTTTTCTTTCATTCAAAAAAGGGCACAAAAAATTCTGCCTTCCTGTAAGAACCTTAATCTTAAGGTTTTCCCCATTATTCTTCACTAAAAATTTCTTATTAATATAGTCCTCTTCATATTGCTTTTGCAAAGCCTTTACAGGAACAACAATGCTTGTTCTTCCAAGCTCTTTGGCAATATTCAGTGCAATTGCACTTTTGCCAGTCCCGCAAACTCCTTTTATGAAAATAACTTTTTCTCCGGATTTGATTGCAGAAACAACTTCATTTGCAATATCCTCCTGAGTTTTCCCGTTTGAAAACCTTAAAGGTTTTAATGCTTTTGGCTCTAAATTCTCCCCTTTTCCTCTTTCATACAGGCTCCACATAAATATAGTGTATTATGTCTGTTTATAATATTTTATGAGGTATAGAAATGATTAAATACCTGGAAAAATTAAAAAAAACATGAGAAAAGGAGTGAAGATAGCATCAGTTTTTGTTTTTTTTATGTTGATATCTTTAATTTCAATTTCCTTTCTTTCTTCTAATGTATTATCAAAAAATTCTGTCAAAATAAGCCAGAATGTTCTTTCTGCACTTGAAGAAAAAGAAAAAGTAAGGGTAATTATCCAGTCAGATAATAATGTTAAAGGAACTAAAATAGCAAAAGGCGTTTTTTCAGCAGAACTTACAAAAAAAGAAATAGATGATTTAAGCAAGAACTCAAATATCAAGGCAATTTCTCTGGACCAGATAAAGCACATTTTCCTGCAAGACACAATAAATATAGTAAATGCATCAATAACATGGCCTGTTCAGATTTCTTCAACCGACTTGACAGGAATAGGGGAGACAATATGTATATTGGATACAGGATTAAACTCAAGTCATCCTGACTTGCTTGGAAAAGTTCTTGATGGATATAATTTTGTAAGCAATAATTCTAATTATTCTGATGACCACGGACACGGAACTCATGTGGCAGGCATAATAGCTGCAAACGGAAATATTACAGGAATAGCTCCAGACGCAAACCTTGTTGCAATAAAAGTATGCGATGCTGCAGGCGCGTGTAATGATGCAGATATTATAAGAGGAATAAGCTGGTGTGTTGATAACTCATTAATTTACAATATTTCTGTGATAAGCATTTCTCTTGGAGGCGGAGAATTTGACTCTTATTGTGATAATAATGAAACTGAAAGCGCATATTCTACGCCAATAAATTCAGCAATAGCAAAAAATATTTCTGTTGTCGTAGCTTCTGGAAATTATGATGCTGGAAACGGATTGACTAATTATACTAAAATATCATCTCCTGCATGCATCCAGAATGCAACTGCTGTAATATCTGCAGATAAAAGTGATTTAATTTCCTCTTTTTCAAAAAGAAATTCATTGGTTGATTTAGTTGCTCCTGGAACAGAAATAAATTCAACATTTATGGGAGGAACTTGCCCATCAGGTTGTTCTTGTTCAGGCAATTACATGATTTGTTCAGGAACATCAATGGCTGCTCCGCATGTTGCGGCAGCAATAGCAATTCTTCAACAGGCAAAAAAATTAAGAAATGACAGAAGTTACTTGCCTTCAGAAGTTATATCAATTCTTCAAAGCAAAGGTAAGCAAATAAATGACACTACAGGAAATGGATTGAATTATTCCAGAATAGATATTTACTCATCAATTCTTACTACATTCAATCCAACCTATGTGAATCCTTCCACTTCAATAAATTATTTGGATAAATTTAGCATAATATGGACAGATGAATTAAACATTTCAGCAGTAACTGCAGAATTCAATGGCACCAATTATACTGGCGAAAACATAATTCGATTAGGAAATACTTACAGTCTCAACAAAACATTTGCAGTGGGCAATCATACTTTGAAATGGTATGCAAATGACACTTCAGGAAATTTAAACCATACAGATAATTTAAATGTTATAATTAACAAGGCATCTCCGCAATTAAATCTTATCTTTAACTTTTTAGGAATGCAATATTCGTCTAGTATAATAGTTGATAATCCAACAGAAGTCAACATTTCTGCAACATCATCAGGAGAATCAAACATCCAGCTTTATCAGGATGGAATATTAATAAATAATGGAACAACACCAGTTTCAAATACTTTAATCTTTAGCACAGGAATATATAACATAAGCGTAAGTTATCTTGAAACACAAAACTACACTGCTTCTTCTGCTTCACATATTATTTCAGTTGAATATCCAAATCAGCCAAGTAACAATACATACTCAAACAACACAAGCGTAACATTCTGGACTAATATGACTGATGCTTCTCTGAAAAATGAAACTATTAATATTTGGAACTCAACAAACTTTAATGTTTTTACAAATACTACAAATATAACAGGAATGTCCAGCGAAATAAACTGGACATATACATTGCCTTATGATGATAAATTTAAATGGAATATATATGTTTGCGACAATTCAAATAACTGCGGCTGGACAGGCAGCAATTTGACTCTAATAATGGATACAACAAATCCAGATGTATCTTTTGATGATACTGACTATAAAACAGATGAGGGTGATGCAATAACAATAACTTGCTCAGTTAATGACGCTAATTTAAACAGTGTAGCTATTTATGTGGATGATGATTTAAAGAAAAACTTCACTACTTCTGAAGTCCCATATACTTATCCTGCAACCATACTAGGAACACATCCAGTTGACTGCATAGCATATGACAAGGCAGGAAATAGTGGTGAAGAAAGCGATACAATTACTGTTTCTCCTAGCTCTTCAGGCACAACATCAGGAGGAACCACTACTTCAGATGATGATTCTGGAGGCAGTGGAAGTACAGAAACAACATCACACAGCAAGAGTTTTCCTCTTTTAAGAGTAAGAGAAGCAGCAATTCTTACTCCTTCATCTGACTTAGTTGAAAAAACAACTATTCAGGAAATTTCAGTGTCTTCTGTTGTTGAAAACAAAAATGTTATAATGGGAATAGGCACAGCAACGGCAGCAGATGCAAAAACTCTTTCAAACAGCTATAAATTCTTTTCAGTCACAGTATATAACATAGATGAGGAATTTATAGCAGATGCAGGAATAACATTTGAAGTTGCGAAAAGCTGGATACAAAACAACAATTACAACAAGACAACAGTAAAATTAAACAGATATCATGATAGTGATTGGCAGAAATTAAGCACAAGATTCTTGAGTGAGACAAACACAAGCTATGTGTACAGGGCAGAAACACCCGGATTCAGCATATTTGGAATAAATGCAGACAAAGCAGAAGTTATTCCTGTTACTTCTACTCCTAAGACAATATTAGATAATACAACAAATGACAGAATTACAGGTGGGGTAATTAGTATTGATAAAATAATAAAAGAGCTGAAAAAAATAAAACTAATTTATATCTTGATTGCTGCTGGAGCCATTTTAATAATGTTCATCACAAGAATAATAATTGTCAGAAGAAAAAAGCTGTTTGGAATAACAATAAAAAAGCAGGAATCTCCAAAGCCAAAGATTTCATCTTCTCCTGCTTCTATTTCAGCTCCTGCGACAAATCCTGTTCCATCTCTTCGTCAAACAAGCACTCCTCCTAAGCTCAATTTAACTCTAAAACAAAAATTTCATCCTAAAGTCATTATAACTGATTCTTCCGAACCTTTCAAGAAAATAGTTTGAAAAGGAATAAGATAAACAAAATAATAAATATAAATTACTTTGTCTTAATCCTTTTGGAAAAAGGTTTAAATCCGCATAAAAACACAAATAAGCATGGCAAATGAAACTGCAACAGGATTTAGCTCACATGTAGGTGAGTTTATAGGTTTGGTATTTGTGATTATTATTGCACTAATAATATTTCTTCTTATTATATTTGGATTCTATAGGTTGGTAAAATATCTTTTTTTCAGAAAAACAGAGCACAAGGAAAAAGAGACAGAAGGGAAAAGAAAACTTTCTGCAATAATGTTCACAGATATGAAAGGATACAGCAAGGAAATAGGAAATGATGAGGAATCAACACTAAAAAAAGTTTGGAGATACGAGAAAGCGATAAAATCAATAATCAAAGAGCACGAGGGAAGAATTGTAAAGACAATTGGAGACGCCATAATGGGTGATTTTAATTCTGCTGTAAATGCAGTAAAATCAGCCATTGAAATCCAGAATTTCTTGAAAAAAGAGGACATAAAGATAAGAATAGGAATTCATCTTGGAGATGTTATACACAGGGGCGGAGATATTTTTGGCGATGGAGTTAACATAGCAAGCAGAATAGAGTCAATATGCGAGCCAGGACACATTTATATTTCAGAGGATGTTTACAGCCAGGTAAAAGGAAAAATTCATGCAGGATTTGAAAATCTCGGTAACAGGCCATTAAAAAATATAGATTCTCCTCCACGAGTTTACAAAGTTAAATAAAAAATGGCTGACTCCAAACTTTCAGTTCTTGAAAATAAAATTTTGGAAGTAAATGGCATATCTGCAAAAGAATGGCTGCATGAAAACTACGTAAACCAGAAAAAGTCAACGCACGAAATTTCAAGAGAGCTCACAAAAAAACCTTATAGTCTAAAAATAAGCGACACCTGTATTGCTAATTACCTGAAGCATTATAGAATTACATTAAGAGGAATTGGAAAATACGTGACAAATTAAATCTAACTCCTATGAGTTAGATAGTTTGATATAAACTCTGTTTTGGCAGAAGTGTCTTTTGGATGCTTTTCAAGATATTTAAAATCGTGCGTTACCTCCCTTCGTGAAAGGGGGTTATATTTTAAAGCCAGGCTGTAAAGTTTCCTGATGCTCATTTCAGGCAAATCAGATTCAGTAACGGGCTTTATTTCCTGCTTTTTCATTTTATCTTTTTATCTCTTAGCGATAATAAACGCTTTTTTACCATTTAAATAAATTATTGTCCTAAAAAGATAAGAATTCCTTTGATAATTTCAATTCTTCCATTCAGAATGCCCAAACTGAATCAGCAAATCAATTTTTGGCTTTACTTTGTCTAAATTAGGAATATCGCAGGCGCCAAAGCATGTTCCAAGCCAGATAATGCATTTTGCAGAAGTATTTCTTTCAATGATTGATGAAATTTCAGTTGCTTTGTTTTTCAGGCCGTCAGGCAGCTGGATGCACACAAACTTTGCCTTTTGCTTCCTGATTGTCCTTATAACTCCCTCTAATTCCAAATCATATTCACTATCTACACTTTCAGTATATTTCATTATATTTTTATCAGAATACGATTTAAATATGTTATTAGGAATGTGGCTTTACTAATTTAACAAGTTCGTCAATCACTCTCTGCTTTCTTTCAGCGCAATTCTGACTTACAAAATTGATGACTTTGCATGCATCAAAGTTTATCAACCTGTAATGGGTCTTATCAAAATAAAATCCCTCTCCATTCTTTTTTTCAGCTAGCTTGTATATCTCACCCAAATCAAAGCGTTCATATTTCAATAAAATTTTAACGAGAGTGCTGCAATCATCTATGACTAGTGTATCTATAAGAGGAGTTATTGAAGTGTCGTCATATATTTCTTTCCTATCCATAAAAATTTATGCATAAAATGCCTTAACTAGATTGTCTATATATAGTATATAATGTATTTTGCATTAATAATTCTGGCTCTATCGTCAGTAAAATTTGCCTTAAAATTCTAATTCCCTAAAATTTTAATGAATTAAGGCTTAATTACTGCAAAAGGTTTATAAACAAAAGTTGGTTTTTTAGTTGAAACTGAAAAAATGGCAGAGCAAAAAACCAAAGAACAGGCAATAAAAGATTATGGCGCAGAGTCTATAAGAGTTCTTGAAGGTCTTGAAGCAGTAAGAAAAAGGCCTGCAATGTATATTGGTTCAACAGGCAAAGATGGTTTGCATCATCTTGTCTATGAAGTGGTTGACAATGCCATAGATGAAGCTCAGGCAGGATACTGCAATCTAATCAACATAACTATCAATAAAGACGACTCTATAGTCATAGAAGACAATGGAAGAGGCATACCTGTTGAAAAACATGCAACAGGCAAGTCAGCCATGGAAGTAGCATTGACTAAACTGCATGCTGGAGGCAAGTTTGACAAAAAATCATACCAGATTTCAGGTGGTTTGCATGGAGTAGGTGTTTCTGTTGTAAATGCGCTTTCAAAGAAAATGATTGCCCAGTCAAAAAGGAACAATAAAATTTTTGAGCAGGTATACAAGAATGGAGGAAAGCCAGAAGGTAATGTAAAGGAAGTTAGAAAAACAGAAGGCACAGGAACAATAATACAATTCTGGCCTGATCCTGAAATCTTCACTATAACAACAAAATTTGACTATGATGTCCTTACAGCAAGATTCAGGGAATTGGCATTTCTTAATCCTGGAGTAAAAATAACATTAAAAGATGAAAGAGATGACAAAAAAACAGATTTCTTTTCAACAGAAGGATTAATGGAATTTATCAAGTGGCTTAACCGTTCAAAAAATGCATTGCACAAGCCAGTATATTTCAAAAAAGATTTTGACCATTCTACAGTTGAAGTTGCAATACAATACAATGAAGGATATAATGAAGGAATATTTGGTTTTGTAAACACAATTAACACTGTTGAAGGCGGAACTCATATTTCAGGATTAAAAACAGCATTAACAAGAGTGATAAATGATTATGCTAAAAAAAATAAGATGATGAAAAATATCTCGGTTCAAGGAGATGATGTAAGAGAAGGATTAATTGCAATCATATCATTGAAAATACCAAATCCCCAGTTTGAGGGACAGACAAAAACCAAATTAGGAAACTCTGAGATAAAAGGATTTGTTGACAGCATAGTTACAACAGCTCTTTCAGAATTTTTTGAGCAAAATCCTGCAATTGCAAAAAAAATAGTGCAAAAATGCTCTTCTGCAGCAGAGGCAAGAGAAGCTGCAAGAAAGGCGCGAGAATTAGTCAGAAGAAAAACTGCAATGTCTATCGGGGGCCTTCCAGGAAAGCTTGCCGACTGCTCATCAAACAAATTAGATGAGACTGAATTATTTATTGTTGAAGGAGAATCTGCAGCTGGTTCGGGGAAACAAGCTCGTGACAAAGAATTCCAAGCAGTCTTACCTTTGAAAGGAAAAATACTGAATGTTGAAAAAGCATCACCTACAAAAGTGTTTTCCTCGGATGAAATAGTTAATTTAATCACTGCAATAGGAACAGGAACAGGAGAGACATTTAATATAGAAAAATTAAGATATGGAAAAACAATAATCATGACAGATGCTGATGTTGACGGCCAGCACATCAAGACTTTATTATTGACATTATTCTTCAGATATGTCCCGCAATTAATAGAAGCAGGCAGGGTTTTTGTTGCTGTAGCTCCTTTATACAGGATAAAAAAAGGAAATGAAAGCCATTATGTTTATTCAGATGAAGAATTGAAAAAGAAAATTGAAAAATTAGGTGGAAAGCCAGATGTTCAGAGATTCAAGGGATTGGGGGAAATGAATCCTCAGCAATTATGGGAAACCACAATGAACCCGAAAGAAAGATCATTAAAAAAAATCAAGATAGAAGATGCTGTCGAGGCAGACAATATCTTCAGCATGCTTATGGGTGATGAAGTCGGCCCAAGAAGAGAATTTATTGAAAGCCATGCAAAAATGGCAGAACTGGATATTTAAAATGTTAAACATACGCGCGCACCATTTGCTATGCATACCAAGATATTACAGCAAGGGCTATAATAAAACATTTGCTGATAATATGAAAAAGATTTGCCTGTTTATCAGGAAAAATCCAAATATCAAGATTAAAGTGCTTTCAGGAAAGCCTGATGACTTGTGCGCAAAATGTCCTTATAGAAAAGGAAATATCTGCATTCAAACACCAGAAATGCAAAAATGGGTTGTCTGCCATGATAAAAAAGTATTAAATCACTTAAAATTAAAGAAAAATTCAGTTCATAAAGCAAGAGATGCTTTTAATTTATCAATGAATAAGCTTGAATCAATTAAGAAGTTTTGCAAAACTTGCATCTTTGGAGAAAATTGCGTTAAAATTGGAATAAACAATTCATTCAGGAGTGATTTAAACAAATGGAAAATATATTCAAACTAACATGGAAGAAAACAGCAATTGCGCTGATATGCTTTAATGCATTTGTATTAATTCATAACTTGATATATGCCATCTTCAAATATGAAGAGGCTGTTTTTTCAATAACTGCAACTATTATTATTCCGTTGTATTTTATTATTTCAGGAATTTACTCAATTTTCAGGAGAAAAAAATAAAATGGCAAGGCTTGCAAAAATACATTAGTGCAAGCCCAAGAAACACAATCAAATTATCAGATAAAAAATGACAAACGAGAAACCAGAAGAGCAGAAAAAACTCTTCGCAGATGAAAAAGGAATCATCAGGGCAGAAATATCTGACGAGATGAAGAAAGCATACATAGATTATGCCATGTCAGTTATAGTGGCAAGAGCCCTTCCTTCCGCTGAAGACGGATTAAAGCCTGTTCAGAGAAGAATTCTTCATGCAATGAATGAAATGGCGGTTCACTATGATAAGCCGACTAAAAAATGCGCAAGAATTGTCGGAGATACTATGGGTAAATATCATCCTCATGGAGACGCGTCTATTTATGATACTTTAGTCAGAATGGCCCAGAATTTTTCATTAAGATATCCATTAGTTGACGGCCAGGGAAACTTTGGAAGCATGGATGGAGATCCTGCAGCAGCAATGAGATACTGTGTTTCAGGAGATTCATTTGTTATAACTAAAAATGGATTGCAAAGAATAGACGAAATTTCAAAAGATGAAAATATTAATCTGAAAATATTGTCTAAAGACAAAAGAATACATAATGCTTCAAAATGGTTTGATTCAGGGGAACATGAAACTATAAAGATAACAACAAATAAGGGATATTCCCTAACTGGATCAAAAAATCATCCCCTCTTAACCTTAACAATGGATGAAAATGGCAAACCTGTTTTTATGTGGAAGCTTTTGGAAAATGTAAAAGAAGAGGATATTGTGATTATTGATAGAAAAGAGGATAATTTTTGGCCTGAAAAAGAAATTGACTTAGATGAATATTATCCAAAAATAAAAAACACTACAAAAGTGAAGATTCTGCCCAAAACATTGAATGAAGATATCGGATTCATTCTAGGTTTATTGATTTCTGAAGGGAGCATTACAATTAATAAAATAGAATTTTGTAATACTGATGAAAAGCTTATATATGAATTTGAAGAGAAATGGAAGAAACTTTTCCCAGACAGCAAACTGCATAAATTCAAAAGACAGCCCTCATCTTATGGAAAAAAAGAGTATTTCAGATTAGAATGCCATTGCAGGCATACTCTTGAATTTTTGAGAAATATAGGGCTCAGTGCAGTTAAGTCTGGCAAAAAAACAATTCCTTCTTTAGTATTGCAGTCTCCTAAAAGTATTGCTATTTCATTTCTAAAAGCTTATTTCGAAGGAGACGGCAGTATTAGCTATTCTAAAAATATGAATGAATTAAGCTGCTGTTCAGCTAGCAGCCAATTAATCAGGGAATTGCAAATAATTCTTTTAAGATTTGGTATTGATACATTCAGAAGATTTGATAGGTATAGAAGCATCAATAAGCTGTATTTAAGGGGGAAAAGAAATATTTTAAGATTTTATAAAGAAATTAATTTCATTTCAGAAAACAAAAAGAGGAAATTGGAGTTTGTCTTATTAAATTACAAAAAGGATGCAAGCGCCACAGATTTTGTCCCATTTTTATCTGATTATATCAGAAAAATTGCAGGTTATTCCGGAAATGAGTTTGTTGTAAAGCATAACTTTGACAGATATGGGAATATGAGCAAAAATTATCAGAGAATTGTGTCTATCATCAAGCAAAAAACTAATGAAGACTATTCTTCTATTTTTGAATATTTTTTGACATATGACTATCTGTTTGATAAAATAGTCAAGATAGAAAATGCAGGAATTCAGAAAGTCTATTCAATCAAAGTAGATAGCGATTGCCATTCTTTCATATCAAATGGATTCATAAGCCATAACACAGAGGCACGTCTTTCAAAAATTTCTGAAGAATTGCTTGCAGACATTAATAAAGAAACAGTAAAAATGCTTCCTAATTTTGACAATTCTGCAGAAGAGCCAGAAATTCTTCCTGGAAAGCTTCCATGCTTGTTGCTGAATGGAGCGCAAGGAATTGCAGTCGGCATGACAACCAATCTTCCTCCGCACAATCTTACTGACACTTGCAATGCAGTAATAGAATATATTGAAAATCCTGAAGTCAAGATTGAAAAATTAATCGATACTATCCAAGGCCCTGACTTTCCGACTGGCGGACAAATATCAAGAAGCGGAATATCTGACTTGTATCTCACAGGAAAGGGCTCATTTATAATAAAAGGAAAATACACCACAGAAAAAGTCAGAAACAAAGAAGCCATTATTCTTACAGAAGTTCCTTACCAGTGCAACAAAGCAGACTTGATAAAAGACATTGCCGAGTTAATGAAAAACAAAAAGCTTCAGGATATTTCTGATATTCGCGATGAAAGCGCAAAAGGAAAAGTAAGAATTGTTCTTGAATTAAGAAAAGAGGCAAATCCGCAGTTTACAATAAATAATCTTCTCAAATCCACTAATTTTCAGGTAAATTTTGATGGAATAATGCTTGCCCTGGTTAATGGGCTGCCAAAATTGCTTGATTTAAAGCAAATTATCTCTACTTATATAAAGCACAGGCAGAATGTTGTCTTGAAAAGAACAAAATATGATTTGAGGATAGCCACTGAAAGACAGCACATAACAGAAGGACTGCTTATTGCACTAAAAGACATTGATGCTCTTGTCAGCATGATTAAAAAATCTGCAAATGCGACAGATGCTCTTGAAACTCTGCAGAATAAGCTAAAACTTTCAAAAAGGCAGGCAGAAGCAATTCTTGAGATGAAATTATCAAGATTAACTCATCTTGAGATGGAAAAACTAAAAGAAGAAAATGAAAAATTGAAGAAAATAATGAAAGAGCTTCAGGAAATAATTGACTCTCCAAAAGAAATATTGTCTATAATAAGAAAAGAGCTTCTTGAATTAAGAAGGGAATATGGGGATTCCAGAAGAACAACAATATTTGAAAGAGTAAAAGAAATTTCAGAAAAGGATTTAGTTGCAAAAAAAGATGTCATCATAACAATAACATTAAAAGGATATGTCAAAAGAATGGACATAAAGTCATACAGGGAGCAGAAAAGAGGAGGAAAAGGAGTTGTTGGCGCTGATTTGGCAACAGGCGACTTTGTCAAGCAGATGATAACATGCTCAACTCACGACACCTTATTATTATTCACAAAAGGCGGAAGATTATACTGGCTAAAGGCATACGAAACTCCTGAAGTTGCAAGATATGGCAAAGGCAAGCCAATAATCAATCTCCTCAATATAACAGACGAGATAACAACAGTCATGCCTGTAAAAGAATTCAAAGGAAGCTTGGTCATGGTTACTCAAAAAGGAATAATCAAAAGAGTAAATATGGAAATGTTTGCCAATCCGAGAAAAGGCGGAATAAATGCAATAAATCTTAATGGAGACAAGCTGATTGATGTTCAGCTCATAGAAGGAAATGAAGAATTAATTCTTGCAACCAAAGAAGGAATGGCAATCCGCTTCAAGGCATCTGAAGTAAGAGAAATGGGAAGAAATGCTTACGGAGTTACAGGCATTAAATTAGAAAAAGACGACATAGTCACAGGAGTTGAAGTTATAAGCCCTGATAAAATAAAGAATTTAACAATATTAACAGTCACAGAAAATGGATTTGGAAAAAGAACAACAATTGAAGATTACAGATTAACAGGAAGAGCATGCAAAGGAGTCATTAACATCAATACATCAGACAGAAACGGCAAAGTTGTTGGTATTGAAATGGTTGACAACAAAGACAGTGTTATTGTCACAACAGCAAAAGGCATAGTCATCCGCGTCAACATGAAAGACATTCGTGAAATGGGAAGAAACACCCAGGGAGTCAAAATAATCAAGGCAGCTGCTGACAATAAAGTCACTTCAGTGACAAAAGTCCAGAAAACTGAAGAGGGCGATGAAGTTGATGCTGGATAAACAAAACATGAAAAAAGAGCTGATAATAACTATTCCCGGATCCAAATATATATTCTCTAATAAAAAAGCGTTGGAGCGTGTTATTCTTTTTTTATACGGCCTTGTTAACATATTCAAGCCAGCATCTTACAATTATGCCAAAACGTTTTCCAAAGAATTTAAGAGCAAAGACAGGGATGTAAAATGGCTTCACTGGAATAGAGGTTTTACATTAATTTCAGAATGGCTTGGAGAAAAGCATTTGGAAAAAGAAATAGAGAAAAACAGGCATAAATACCGCAAAATAAATTTAGTCGGAATAAGTATAGGGGGAGACATGGCATTGAAAGCCGGGAAAAAATTTGATGATGGCACAATTGACAGGATTATCTTAATCTGCTCGACTAATACATTTACAAAATTGCCGTTCAAAACAATAAAGGTGATAAACATATATTCCCCTTATGATTTGTTTGCAAAAATATTCTCCAAAGTCCTGGCACCATTGCATGGCGGAACATTCATAAAAGGGAAGAATGTTGTTAACATTTCAATAAGGCATTTTAGCCATAACGAATTCTGCACCAATGAAAAAATCAAATCTGGCAAGTACAAAGGAAAACGAATAAGCGATTTAGTAAAGAAGTTTCTTTAGGAAGTTGACGAATAACAATAATTCTTAAAAAGCTATAAGCCATTCTCAAAACATGGAAGACTGGCGGAAAGAATTCATATTTGAAGAGCACATAACTAAAATAGACTATTCTCAATATATTAGAAATCTTGAGAAAAAACTGAAATCTCCCTTCACATTTAGAAAGCAGGCTTTGAAGAAAAAAATCGAATCATACAAAAATGACCAGAAAATAGTGGACAACCAGTATTATTATTTTAATAAGCTATTCAGAGAAATAAAAAATCAGAATAGATGCAAAGCAGGTTATGTAATCTTTCCAGATGGCAATTTACAAGTATTTATTGAAGGACAGGGCATTGAAAAAATTGCTATAAATGGAAGGCCTGAGTTTGAGAAAGATGAAGATGAAAAAACAACAACAATTTCAGTAACAATTGGAAACAATGATGACTGCAAGCTTATAATTCCCAGCCAGCCACAAGTTGATCTGCCTATTGTCGGCAGCTTAAGTGTATATTATAAATTCAAAACAGAATTTTATGCTTTTCAAGAAGATGACGAGACAAAAAATATGCTAAAAGAGCGTAGTGATTACTCCAAACGTTATTTTTATAAAAAAGATGGAAAAGTCTGCTTTAGAGCGAGTGATGCTTTATATGAAAGTCTAGAAAAAGGAATAATGCCTATATGGCGTGATAATAAAAATAGTAACTTTGAAATGTATGGCCAGATGCACATCCAAGACACTTTATTCTATCAGGGCAATTTTGGATGCACAAGCTATTGGTTTCCATTCTGCATAAATCCTGATGATAATGACAATAGAAATCGTGAAAAATCACCGACTCCAAAACAGCCAGAGGCTGTTAAAGCATGAATCCCGCAGAAATAGCAATAAATCTTCTTGACAAAATTGATAATATTTCAGTTAAATTAAAAAATAAATCATAATCTGAAAAGCATATTTCTATTTTTCAAGCCAATTTTCATTTAATGATTTTTCTATCATTAATGCTTCGTATTTTCTGAAAAATTCAAATTCTTCTGGAAATTTTGATTTAAAGCTTTGTTTTTGCGATTCACTTCCATAATAGTTTTCAAAAAGAAATGCAAAATACTCCGGGTAATTTTTTTCAAGAATAGGCTTGTCTTTTTCATATAATGTTTTAAAAATAAAATAATCTTTAAACAGGTCATAAGTATCAAGCCCCTGTGCTTCATCATCAAATGCATCGTCAAAAGCGTGAGCAAACTCATGAACTGATTCATTTGAATTGCAGTCTGGCACTGAAAGGTATATATGTCTATCTTTATGAAAATAGTATCCTATAGCTTTTGGATTTTCATTATGAAAAGGGCTCCCTGGATTGCTCTTGTCACATAATATAATAGACACGCCATTATTTTTCACTTTTGCTTGCAGCTGGTCAGGAATTTTTTCAATAAAATCCACCAGTCTCTCTATATTGGGGCTATCTTTTGAAACGCCGTCAGTATAATCAGCATACAATTTAACTTTATCAAAAGTTGCTTTTTTACCCATTTCCTCGATGAATTGCTCATTACTATATCCTGAACATTTAGAGCCTTTCCAATTACTTCCAAAACCTTTAATTTTATCATACATAGACTCCCTAAAGAGGTCTCTCCAAAGGTTTGGTCTTTTTTTCGGTTCTTTCTTTTTGAAAATTGAGGGTATTTTTATATCAACATTTCTTAATGCTTTTTCTTTTAAGATTGTTAAATTTCCTTTGACAGCGCCTTTAAAATCGCCAAAATCCAATTTTTCTTTTATTTCAAAATCTTCCACCTGCTTCCAGAGCTTGACGGCTTCTGGAAAATCCAATATAAA
>Ga0066639_10002468_pt1 | contig 16172 bp, 15 predicted proteins | sample CryGeyCG2114_010_2_FD_59504 | JGI IMG/M metagenome (GOLD analysis project Ga0066639, IMG submission 59504) | Groundwater microbial communities from aquifer - Crystal Geyser CG10_big_fil_rev_8/21/14_0.10 | ecosystem: Environmental > Aquatic > Deep subsurface > Groundwater | place: USA: Utah...
CCCCCAACGAATTCAGAATTTTTGGCGCGCTTGCGCGCACTAATTTTTCGCCAAGAAGCACAATCAGACTAGCGCTTAGAATGATTTTTTTCATATCCAATTTAGCTTAATAATTAATTTTTAATAACCTAATCTAGCGCCCCCACTCAATCGAGGACGCTTCTCTCTAAAATGAAAGAACTATAAATGCCTTTTTTCGACCTTTGGCCCAAAGACAGTCCGCGAAAGTCTAATGAAGGGGAGCGCTTTGAAACCGATTAAAATCCGTTCCTAAAGCTAGTATGGCAAGCCAAAAACCTTCTGTTAATAAGGTGTTAATATTATGTTGAGAAAAAACTGTCGATGTTTTATCTCTTGATGTCAAATGTCTTATAAAACACCTTAAAATAAAAGCTTAAAATCATGTCTTTTATAAAATGCAATATAATGTCTTTTATGGCGAGACTCTCCAGAAAAGAAAAAAGTTATTCATAAAGGACTTTTTATAAAAGACATTTTCTTTAGATTAAAGGACATTATTTATTTTTAATTGATATTTGAGAAACAAAAAATACGCCGCTATTGCGCTGGCGCATTTTTTGTTTCCTATTGTTGTTTTTTTACTTTACTCGCAAGTGAACATAGATACCCTCCAAGGCTCGGACTCCGTCGCCGGCGGCAATATTGTTTTGGTGGTATAAAGTGTCGGTGCAGTCGCCGGCGGCCCAAATACCGGAAACGGAAGTTTCTTGATTGAGCGGATTAACCTTTATTTGATTATAATTATTCATTTCAACCAGGCCTTTAACAAAGCCGGTTGTTGGCAAAAGACCAATTTCAACGAATATCCCTTCTGTCGGCAATTCAATCTCTTTGCCGCTTGCATTGTCTTTGTAGACGATTGAAGTAACAAATTTATCACCCTTAATTCTAACTGGGATGCCGTTTTTTATGGCTTTCATCTTTGAATTAGAGAGTACTTTAGCTGTGGTAATTTCATCAGCTCGAAATTTTTCGCTTCTATTTAAGAGAGTTACGCTTTTAGCGTAGGCCAGAAGCTGAGCGGCTGTTTCAAAAGCGGCATTTCCTCCGCCAATAACAGTCGTGTCTTTGTCTGCAAATAATGGTCCATCGCAGGAAGCGCAGTAAGTAATACCTTTATTCTCATATTCGGTCGCCCCGGGAATTTCAAGCTTGCGCCGGTGGCTGCCGGTGGCAATTAAAACCGCCGTAGCTTTGTAGAGTCCTTTATTTGTCTTAACTTCAAAAACGGACGAGTCTTTAGAGATTTTTTCCACCTTCTCACCCTTTTTTATATCAACTATTTGGTCGGCGTAATGGCGCAGGTGAGCTTCAAAATCGCTTGCCAACTTTTCTCCGGGAATGGAGATTGTGCCGATCCAATTTTGAATATCCTCTGAAACCAAGCTTTGGCCACCAAACTCTTCGGTTATAAAAACAGTTTTGAGACGTTTACGCGCTGCGTAAACGCCGGCAGCTACTCCCGCCGGCCCGCCGCCAATTATTGCCAAGTCGTACATAAATTATTGCAAATTATTAATTAAGGATAGCAGAAGATTTCAAAAGAGCCAAGCTTTCAACTTGGCTCTTTTGCTAAAATAGCGCTTTAGTAAGTTATTACTTTAATTTTGAGCGGCGCAAGAAAGCCGGGACTGCGCTCCAATCGTCATCATTATCGTCTTCTGCTTTGGGAGCGGACTCTTTTTTCTCTTCTGAATTTGACGTATCTTTACTGAGGCTTGGCAGGGCATTAAAGATTTTGCCTTTCTTTTCTTCCTTTTCATCGCTTCCCATGTGAAAAAGTGTCTTCTTGATTGCATTCTCCGGGAAACCCGAAGCAATAACGGTGATTTTAATCTCACCCTTTCGAAGTTTAGTGCTGTTAACGGTACCAAAAATTATCTTTGCTTCCGGGTCAACCGATTCGGTAATAACCTTGGCGGCGTCTTGGATTTCAAACATTGTCAGGTCGTCTCCTCCGGCAATTGAGAATAATACGCCTTTGGCGCCGGCTATTGAAAGCTCCAGAAGGGGCGAATTTATTGCGTTTTTTGCAGCTTCTTCGGCACGTTTTTCTCCGGTTGCCGAGCCGATGCCCATTAGAGCTGAACCGGCATTTTCCATAATTGCTCTGATGTCGGCGAAGTCAATGTTGGCTATTTCTCCGGGAGTGGTTATCAAATCGGAAATTCCTTCAACGGCTTGCTTCAAGACCTCGTCGCAGAGAGCGAAGGCGTTTTTAGCCGTGGTTTCTTTGTCAATTGCTCCGAGCAAGCGATCGTTCGGAATGATAATGATTGCGTCAACGCACTTCCGCAATTCATTTATTGAATTCTCGGCAATTTTGCCGCGCTGCTGGCCTTCAAAAGTAAATGGCTTGGTGCAGACCGCGACAGTCAAAGCGCCGGACTCTTTTGCCATCTTGGCAATAACCGGAGCGGCTCCGGAAAATGTTCCGCCTCCGGTTCCGCCGGCAATAAAAATCATGTCAGACCCTTTGATTGATTCCTGAATTTCTTCGGCTGTTTCTTCGGCCGCTTTGCGTCCGATATCAGGATTCATGCCGGCGCCCAGGCCGCGAGTTACGTTTTTACCGACGTGGATTTTTTTCTTGGCCAGGGAATGATGAAGGTCTTGAGCATCAGTATTAATGGCGACAAAATCAACACCACGGACTTTGGAATTTATCATGTGGTTGATGGCGTGTTTGCCGGAACCGCCGACGCCCAGGACTTTAATGCGAGCGAAGGCTTCAACGTCTGGTTTGACTTGTGGCATAAGGTTTTTTTTGACTTAATTCTTAAGGTCTATGAAATGTGCCTCTATCATATCAAATGGTTTTAAAAAGTAAACAAACTTGATTTATAAAAAATATTATGTCCGAATTTGACCTGGAAATTTATTATTTTTCAAAAAAGACTCGGAGTCAGGCCAGAATATATTTTTTCTTCAGAGTTTTTTGTTACGGCAGAAACTGGCGAATCCAAGTTAGAGCGCTCCGGCGAGCGCCGCGCGCCAAATGCCTGATACCGATTGTTTTCTCGTCCTCGGAGTGAAATCCCAAGATGCAAAGTCCGTAAGCGACTGACCAAGAACCGTCCTTGATTTGATTTTTAGGATTATCTCTCAAATGAAGAGAGGCGATTTGCGAAGGCAGGTTCAAAGAAGCTTTGGCCAGGTCTTCAATCGTTCCGATTCCCGAGCCGCCGCCGGTGATGATAATGCCGGCCGGCAGGAGACTGTTTTTGCCGATTTTTTTAAGATGGGCTTCAATCAATTCAAACATATCGGATAGGCGCGCCGAAACAATTTCCTCAAGTTTCTTGCGCGGATAAGAAGTGCTGGTTATCCCGCCCAACTTAATCTGTTCGGCTTCTTCAAGCGGGATTTTAAGTCCCAAGGCGATGTCGTTCGTTATATCGGTTGAGCCAATCGGAAAGACTTCCAGAGAAATGGGAATGCCGTTTTCAAAAACGACGATGGAAACCGTTTCGGCTCCGATGTTGGCTAGGACGGAGCCGGCGATTTTTTGGGTTTTGGTCAAAGTGACAAAACTGGCGGCAATCGGTGAGGCCATAACGTCGGCGACATCAATGTCGGTGGCGACAATAGCGTCTATCATGTCGTTTAGATGATGTTCCAGGCAAGTAATGAAAAGTATCTTGGCCTCAAGCCGGACACCTTTCATGCCAAGCGGCCGGCCCAAAACCGGTTTGCCGTCGATTTTATACTGAAGTGGTATGGTGTGAAGAATTTTTCGATTGAGAATGTATGAAGAAGGAATGTCACTCTCGGCGACTTCAAAGACTTTGTTGATGTCAAGCTCGGAAATCTCGGAATCGGCGCGGGAGATGACAACGGTGCCATTTGAGACAATGGAGCCGAGGCCGATACCGCCGAAAGAAACATAAGCTTTTTTTATTTTGACCCCGGACCTTTTTTCAGCTTGGTCTATGGCGCTTCGGATGCTTTTTATCGCATCGGATGAGTTTATGATGTAGCCGTGACGCAGCCCCTTTGATTCGGCAAAGCCGGTTCCAATAACACGAGGGACGCTTCGGGCTCCATCCCGAATCATTTCTGCGACGACCACTTTAACATGGTGCGTCCCAATATCCACTCCAGCTGTGATGGTGCGGGCCACAAAAATTAATGATTATACTTGCCGGTTTTTTCTTTTAGAAATTAAAAAATTAAGCGCCTATTTTCATCTACGCGCCAAATATTTTTTAATTGTAAAAAACCGCTGAGAATTAAATCCCGAAATATTCGAGCATTCGCTTCTCTTCACTCTCCATTTTACTACTATGTGCCATACCTTTCAAATGAAGTAAACCGTGGATAAAGAGAAAGCCGACGCGGCGACGCAAACTGTCAGTGTTTTTTTTGGCTTGTCGACGGGCTTCGCTCAAATTTATAAAAATTTCAGAATCTTTTTTGTCTAGAGGAAAGCTTAAAACATCCGCAGCCTTATCTTTCCGGCGATAGGTTTTGTTTAGCGCTCTAGCGCGGGCGTCGGCTATGAAAACCAGGCTCAAAGAATGGTCTCGCCCCAAAATTTTATTTTTTATAGCTTCAAAAGGCAATCCGGGAGGATTGCCTTTTGTTGTTCTGGTTACTTTGAACTCCCCATTCTTCATTGGTTTCTTAGCGCCGCTTTCTTGGCGGATTCTCGCTCATTTTCCCGAGTTTTATTTGTTCGTCAACAAATTTTCTTCGCTCGATTTTCTTTAGAGTTTTCTTCTTTTTGACGTAATCAGAGACTTTTCGTGAAGCGTAGCGTATAGACCGGACACGGCGAAGAATACCAGAACCTTGGACGCGTTTCGTAAAGCGTCGGATCAAATTGGTATTATTTTCGTTGCTGTTTTTCTCAACCTCAATATTTATGCTCATGGACAAAGATACTATCACAGAGCAGTTCCTTTTTCAAGTATTTTAAGCGGTTTTATTACTTGCACAGAATACCACGAAGCAGAGATTCGGGGTATTCTGTGCAAGAGCGGAGGGGGTCGGGCATGCCTGCCGGCAGGCAGGGAACCGTGTTCGGTTCCCCGTGGAGGAGAGCAGCGAGCGTTAGCGAGCGCTGAGAACCGACGATTCTCAGAAATAAACCATCCTCGTCAGCAAGCTGGCGAGGATGGTTTATTTTGGCAGGACTTTTTTAAGATAGGAAACCAGATGGGGGATTGAAACCGTGTCTTGCGACCGAGTGCTCATATCGCGAACCATAACGGTTCCCTCTAAAGCTTCTTTTTGCCCGACGATTAAGACGTAGGGAAGATGGAGCTGTTCGGCGACTGCCATCTGTCCGATGAGCTTGTCGCGAGTCAGTGAATGGTAGAGCGGAATGCCGGCTTGGTGCAGTGATTCAATTATATTAAAACTTTGGAGCTTGGCTTCAAAACCGATATGAATGACATAAAGCAACGGCGCGAATATTTTTTTTCGGCGCCTCCGGCGCGCCGCCGCCGAGCGGTTGTACAAAAGTGAAATCCCGACAATCGGCAAATCCTTGCGAAAGCCAAGAGCGCGAGAAAGCGAATGAAAGCGGCCGCCGGAGGCGAGGATTTCAGCCGATTCATTTTCGGGATTGCCACCTCTAATTTCGAAAATTGTATGAGAGGAGTATTCACTCGGGCCCATTAGAGTGTGATTTATTCTGTAGGGAATCTCAAAATGTTCAAGATATTCCAGAACCTCTTTCAGATGATGCCGTCCGTAGTCGGAGAGAAAATTGATTGCCTTGGGGGCTTCTTCGTGAAGGGCTTGGCATTTGTCGTGAGTTTGGCAGCAGAATGGAGCACGGCAGTTTTCCTTGAATGATTGTCGGCAGGTTGCCGGCAGGTCGGAGAGATATTTTCTGTAGTAAGAAATCAATTCATGCTCAAAACGGTTGTTGGTCTCGCGGTCTCCTATATTATTTATATCGATGAAAATTTTCGTGAAGCCGTCATCGCGAAGGATGGTTGCGGCGGCGGCAATGACCAGAGCTTCCGAGATACTTCTGTCCGAGCCCAAAATATCAAGATTGATATGCCCGTGCTTTGAAGTTCCTTTCCTGCTTTTGCCGCCGCTTTGGTAAGAGATAAGAAGTGGGTCCGTATTCTCGTCTCTCTTTTCATTGTATTTACGCAACAGGGTGATTCTTTCTTCCGGAGCGGCGACGAAACCCTTATTTTCTTTATTATGAGTTGTGATTGCCGTCAACAAGACTTTGGCCAGGGCGCGGTCTTCTCGAGAGAAAGAAGGCGTTTCAATATGGTTAAAACCGTAATAACTTGCAGTCTCGGCTGTCGGATTGGAATGAGAAGCAAGACGTATGGATAAGCTCTGCAATATCTCTTCAGCGCTTTTTACTCTCTGCAGTTCTGTCATACTTTCTTGCATAGGACCAGTTTATTATTTATAAAATTTTTGACCTTGTTTAGCCCGCCCTCTCTCACTCGTTGTAGGAACCGGGAAAGAAGGAAATTTTCGAGGGAGGCAGAAGCCGGATAAATGGCCGTCCGATAATCAACTCTTCGGAAAGGGCTCCCCAAATCCGCGAGTCGGAGCTTCCGGCGCGATTGTCTCCCATAACAAAGTATTCGTCGTTATCAAGTTTAACCGAGAGAAAATCGGTTTTGGGATATTTTATGTAAGGTTCATTCAAGACCAGGCCCTCCGGGTTGGCGTCGTTTTTAATCGTGACTTTGGAGTCGTTTATTTCAATTGTCTCGCTCGGCAGGCCGATAATTCGCTTGATAAAGAATTTTGTCGGGTCCTTCGGGTACTTAAAAATAACCACTGTCCCGCGCGAGGGCTTTTCAAAGTGGTAGCTCAACTGGTCAACGATTAAATAATTGCCACTCTCAAAGGTCGGCTCCATGGAAGCGCCGCTTACAATGAATGGCTGGGCTATAAAAAGACGAATCGGGAGGACTATAAAGATGGAGATGAGAATAAATTGGAGAAGATCGGCGAAAAATCCGGGCTTCTTTTTCGGTGGAGGCGCTTGGCGAGGTATTTCTTCTGGAGTGTACGATTGAGTGTTGCCGTTTTCATTCATAATTATAGTCGGAAGTTTTGGCTCTCTAATTTTTTGATAAAAGTTTTATTAATATTAGGAAGAACGTTTCGTTACTCTCTATCTTAATACAAACATCAATTTGACACAAGATTTTTTAGCGTGTTGTGTTAGTTTTTCAGTTTATCTTCAGTTTATCTTTCGCCGGTTGCACTTTTTTGTTTGCTCCGTACACTTAAGATACATGCACTACACGATTATTGGCCTCGGCAACCCCGGGCCGGAATATGAAAACTCTCGCCATAATAGCGGAAAGACGATTGTAGAAAATCTGCGGCGGTCTTTCGGCTTTTCCGATTGGAAAATGTCCAAAAAAAATCTGGCGGAAGTCTCGGAGGGCTTGGTTGGCAAAGAGAAAACAGTCCTCATCCGTCCGGAAGTTTTTATGAATGCTTCCGGCAAAGCCGTTTTGCCTTTTTGCACAAGTAAAAAGGCGGCCAAGAGTCTGATAGTTGTCTATGACGACTTGGATTTGCCAATTGGCGCCTTTAAAATTTCTTTTAATCGCGGTTCCGGCGGACACCGTGGACTTGAGTCCATAATTCGCGCTTTGAAAACCAAAGAGTTTTTGCGAGTTCGAGTCGGAATCTCTCCAGCTACGCCTTCGGGCAAGATTAAAAAACCGGCCGGCGAGAAAAAAGTCATTGATTTTATTCTTGGTTCATTCCGGCCTAAGGAAAATGAGCTGATTAAAAAAGTCTCTAAACAAATAATCAAGGCGATTGAAGTATTGATTGCCGAAAGCAAGGAAAAGGCGATGAGTCTCCATAATTAATCGACTGTTGCTCTCGGCAATCTTTTTATTTATGATGGTGTGGTAATTGTTCATTTCACTCTCTAACAAGGAGGTTGTCTTGGAAATACCAATCGAATCAGAAAACCCTTCCGGCGTTTGGTTAGTTGTCTCTTTTATGGTTTTTCTTGTTCTTATTGTGATTTTCGGGATTGCGTTTGTATTGTTGCTTAATTCCGGTGCTATAGTACTACCGCAAGCCACGCCATCTCCAATTGTCCGAACTAACCTTGAAGAAGGAAAGACTTTTTTGAAAGGTAGGATTACCGAATTGCCCAAGCTCTGGGATGAGAATTTTGACACCGGAATGGCGTATGCCGCGGTTGCCGGCTTGGGAGAGCAGGAAGGCACGACCTACGAAGTTATCGTTCGAACTGATGAGGAGTGGCATCTCGGCGACGAGGTTCAGTTTGACGCAAGTTTCTTAATCTCCTGGCGCCGTGACGAAGGGCCCTACAACAAACCCCCCAAGCTTGTATTTGTGGGGAGAAAGCCAAGATGAAATAAGGAAGTGAAATAGGGAAGTTTTCAAAATGCCGAGCGGCTGCCCGGCATTTTTTCTTTTTACATAACGAAACTCTTTCTCATCACCTCCTCCACAACCTAAGAGCCTTTTTCTTCCGGATGAGTTTCCATATAAGAGAGAGCCATTTTTTGCTCTTTGGCGTCAAAGAGAGTTATTTTGAAAGAATATCTTTTGCCGAGCTCCAATGTCTCCCGAAGTTTTTCTTCAATTCCAAACTCTGAAATATGAATCAAACCGGCTACGCCCTCCTCAATGCTGGCCAAGGCGCCATGCTTGTTATATTTGATAATAACTCCTTCAACACTGTCTCCGCGTTTATATTTCTTTTGCGCCTCAACCCAAGGGTTCGGCTTCAGGGCTTTAATAGAAAGAGATATTTTATTATCTTTAATTTCAATAATTTTAACCCTCACTTTATCTCCAACTTTGAACAAAGCTTTCGGGTCTTCAACCAGAGCCCAGTCTATCTCAGAAATGTGAACAAGGCCCTCAAGTCCTTCTTCAAGCTTGACGAAGATTCCGAAATCAACCATGCCGGTGACCTCGCCGTCTAAAATATTACCAACCTCGTAGCGGTCTATGATTTTTTCTTTGTCTTTTTTTTCGGGATTTTTTTCAGAGAAGATAAGCTTACCTTCCTTGGGCGATGCCGAAATAATAGTAACTGAAATTTTTTCTCCAATCAGCTTCTTTAGCTCCTCCAGGATTTTTTCTTTGTCGCCGTCTTCAACTCTCGGATAGTGTTCGGTCTTGAGCTGAGAAGCTGGCAGGAAACCTTGAATGCCTTGCCAAGCTAGAATTAAGCCGCCTTTGTTGGCGTCTTGAACCGGAAGTTCAAGAAGAGTTTTATTTCTAATAATTTCTTCAGCTTCTCCCCAGACAATGGCCTGGCGGGCTTCTTTAAGAGAGATTTCTATGTAGCCGTCTTTGTTGTAAAGCTCAACGACTTTTCCGGCGACTTTGTCGCCCTTATTTATATTTTTTATTATGTCGCGAGCGGCTATGTATTCTTTTCCGAAAATGATTCCGGTGCCAAACGGACTAAGGTCAATAAAAATGGCATTTTTGTCCATGCCAATAACCGGCCCTTCTACCAAATCGCCGATAGAAGGCGGAGTCGCCGATTCATTGAGAATCTTTGACATTGGCGTGTCTTTTTTGCCACGCCCCTGAATTGAGGCCGATTTCGGCGACTTGATGTCGGTTAGAGTTTGTTCGCTAGATTCTGCTTGGTTTTCCTCTTCAATTTCATCTTCTTCAACGGCAATAAGCGATGTTTGTTCTTCCATGGTAATTGCGAGTCGTTCGAGTTCCGTCCCAGACCGCATTCAGCCATATTCCCCGGGACGGGGCTACTCAACTCCTCTATTTATAAATCAGTGTTAGGTAAGAGTATACATAGATTAAAAGTCTTGGCAAGCCTCCTCTCCTTGCCGCCGTCACGCCTTTCTAATGAAGACTCATTTTGCTATACTGACTTTGCTATGATTATTACTCGACAAGGCTTGGATTCTCTTAAACTTCAATTTGGCTCTACTACTATTGCGGTTAACCCCGTTTCCAAAGAGTCGTCCCTAAAAAGTGTTCGCTTTGGCGCTGACATTGTTTTGGAAAGCCTTAACCATCCTGATTTCAACGGTCATGAGATGATGTCTCATGGCGACCGTGAACCATTTGTTATCTCCGGGCCCGGCGAGTATGAAATTAAAGATGTTGTTGTTCGAGCGACGGCCTCGGTTTCTCACTACGGCAAAAGTAAAAAAATCAATACAATCTACTCGGTTATTCTGGAGAATATGAATGTTTGTTTTTTGGGAGCTTTGGACTCCACTGAATTAAATGAAGAAGTCAAGGAAGTTTTAGACGGCATTGACGTCTTAGTGGTTCCAATCGGCGGCGGCGGCGTCTTGGACGCCCAAGACGCCAACAAACTCTCGGTAAAACTTGAGCCAAAAATTATAATCCCGTCTCATTATGGCGAAGCCGGCGATAAGAAAGCGCTGGAGACTTTTTTGAAGGAAGAAGGAAATGATAAAGTTTCTCCGATAGACAAGCTGACCTTGAAGAGGAAAGATTTGGAAGGCAAGGAAGGAGAGATTGTGGTTTTAGCTTCTTAAATCCATGTGGCGATTTCTTGACAAGATGCGTGCCAAACCTGAACCGGAACGCCGGCGCTTTGTCGCCGGCGTGTCTCTTGCGACGACTCTTATCTTATTTATTATTTGGCTTTCTGTTGTTTTACCCGATTTTACCGGTCGGCGAGAAGAGAGTCAGATTGCCGCTCCCGAACCAAAAATGGAAAGTCCGACGGCCAATCTCGGCTCGGGTTTTTCTAAAGCTCTGGAAAGCGTCTGGTCGGGACTTGCCGGCGCCGGAGAGGGAATCGGCTCTATTTTTGAGGGAATTGGAACGGTTCATTATGATGCTCCAAATTAGCTCTAAAGACCTGGTATTTTAGTCGTAAATATGCTAAAATATATTAGTAAAATAGCGTTTTAGGGTCTTTTGATTTTATTATGGCAGACAAGAAAAAAGAGGAAAAAAATGGCAAAAACGAGGCTGGAGAGCCTCGCGCTAACGTTGTGTCTAGAAGCATAACCTCCGAAATGAATGAGTCTTATTTGGACTATGCCATGTCGGTCATTACCGCCCGAGCTCTGCCTGACGTCCGCGACGGCTTGAAGCCGGTCCACCGCCGGATTCTTTTTGCTATGCATGAAAAAGGATTAACCTTCGGTTCAAAGTTTAGAAAGTCGGCAGTGGTGGTCGGAGACGTTCTGGGAAACTACCATCCTCACGGCGACACTTCGGTTTATGACGCTATGGTCAAAATGGCCCAAGACTTTTCAATGCGTTATCCGTTGGTCGCCGGCCAAGGGAACTTCGGCAACATTGACGGCGATAGCGCCGCCGCGATGCGTTATACCGAAGCCAAGATGTCCCGTCTCTCAAGCGAGATGTTGCGCGATATTGAAAAAGAAACAGTGGACTGGCGGGCAAACTACGATGGCACAAAAAAAGAGCCGACGGTTTTGCCGACGGCAATTCCCAATTTACTTCTAAACGGCACTCTTGGTATTGCCGTTGGAATGGCGACTAACATTCCGCCCCACAATCTTGGCGAAATAATTGATGCCTCCGTTCACTTGATAGACAATACCAAAGCGACAACCGAAGACCTCTTGGCTTTTGTTCAGGGGCCTGATTTTCCAACCGGCGGAATTATTTTTAATGAAAAAGATATTCATCACGCCTACGCCACCGGCCGCGGCGGAGTGGTGACTCGCGGCATTGCCGAGATTGTGGAAAACAAATCAGGCCAATTCCAGATTGTCATCAGCTCTATTCCTTACCGAGTCAACAAAGCTGATTTGATAGTTAACATTGCCGACTTGGTCCGCAACAAAAAAGTTGACGGAATTAAGGGATTGCGCGATGAGTCGGCCAAAGATATTAGAGTTGTCATTGACCTCAAGGGCGGAAGCCATCCGCAAAAAATTCTCAATTATCTCTACAAGCATACTCAGCTGGAAGACACTTTCCACTTTAATATCGTGGCTCTGGTTGACGGCGTGCCACAGACTCTTTCACTCAAAAGCATTTTGGAGGAGTTCCTGGTCCATCGCGCCAACGTTGTCCGACGCCGAAGCGAATTTGACCTAAGAAAAGCCCAAGACCACGAGCATATTCTACTTGGCTTGACCAAGGCGCTTGACCATATTGATAAAATCATCAAGCTGATAAAAGCGGCCAAAGACGCTCCGACAGCTCACGTCAATTTGGTAAAAGAGTTTAAATTCTCCATCCGCCAGGCAACCGCCATTCTTGAAATGAGGCTTCAGCGTCTGGCCGGACTGGAACGCAAGAAAATTGAGGACGACCTTAAGGCGACCCAAGCACTTATCAAAGAGCTAAAGGAAATTCTCGCTAATCCCAAGAAAATTCTTTCTATAATCAAGAATGAACTTATCGACATTAAAGCCAAATACGGCGACCCAAGAAAAACCCTTGTTATCAAAGGCGGCGCCAAAGTTCTGTCAGTCGAAGACATCGTGCCGGACGAGGAAAATGTTTTGGTCTTGACGGCCGGCGGTTATGTTAAGCGAACCAATCCTGAAGAATATCGGCGGCAAAGGCGCGGCGGGGTCGGAGTAATTGACTTAAATACCAAAGAGGAGGATTTTGTGACGACATTTTTACCGGCAAGCGCCCACAATGACCTTCTGTTCTTCTCCGATATGGGCAAGGCCTATCAGATAAAGATGTACGATTTGCCGGAAGGACGACGTGCCACCAAAGGCAAGTCAATTATGAATTACCTTTCGCTCTCGGCTGAAGAAAAAGTGACTTCGGTGCTGGCTATGCCCAAAGAAGCCAAGGCGGTTAAAGATTTGTCTTTACTCATGATAACCAAAGAAGGAGTTGGCAAAAAAGTCAGCGCGGAAAGTTTTCACGATGTCCGCCGCAGCGGCCTGATTGCCATCAAACTGGCCAAAGGCGACCAGCTGATTTCCGCCGCAATGGTTGAGAAGGGCGACAGTTTGGTTCTGGTAACTTCTCGCGGACAGTCAATTCGTTTTAAGGAATCAGATATCCGCCAAATGGGACGAACGGCCGGTGGTGTCCGGGCGATAAAACTCGCCAAAGGAGATTTTGTTGTTTCCGCTCAAGTTGCCAAAAAGAACGAGCCGTCGCCGGTTTTGCTTGTGGTTAGCCAAAATGGTTTTGGCAAGCGTACCGACCTTTCAGAATACAAAATTCAAAAACGCGGCGGCTCAGGCATCAAAACTGCCAAAATAACGGCCAAAACCGGCCAATTGATTGCCGGCGTGGTAATTGGGGCAGAAGAGGCAGAGGTAATCGCAATGTCAAAGAAAAGTCAGGTTATTCGGATTGACGTTAAAGAGATTCCGGTTCTTGGTCGCCAGACCCAAGGCGTCAGAATTATGAAACTCCGAAGCGGCGACGCCATTGCTTCGCTGGTCTGCCTCTAGCTATTTTGAGGCGGAAGTTTTTACTGGACTTTGTTTTGTTGATAAGGCCCTCTTTTTACTATGGAGATTGAGTTATAATAATCACATTGGGGTAAAAACTTCCGCCCCCCGATTTTTGTTCGGTTTGCCGCGCGAGCTATTTTTTAATGTTTTCAGACCCACAAAAAAATATTGAACAATTCGGACTTCATTCTGGAATGCATGTTGCCGACATTGGTTCCGGTTCGGGATTTTATGTTTTGGCGGCCGCTCGAGCGGTGGGCGAGAGCGGTCGAGTCTATGCCATTGACATTCAAAAAGAGCTTCCGGCTCGGGTTAAAAATTTGGCCGAGAAAGAAGGATTTTTCAATGTTGAAGCGCTATGGGCCGATGTTGAAGTTCTTGGCGGAACTCGGCTTGGTGACGCTTCTGTCCATGCAGTAATCGCTTCCAATATCTTTTTTCAGATAGAAGACAAGAAAAATCTTATTGCCGAAATCAAGAGAATTCTCAAGTTGGGCGGCCGGGCGCTGGTTATTGACTGGACGGATTCTTTCGGCGGCTTAGGTCCGGAGAAAGAAGCAGTCGTTAATAAAGAGACAATAGAGAAACTTTTTGCTGATGCCGGGTTTAGCAAGGAAAAAGAAATAAAGGCTGGCGAGCATCATTTTGGAGTCGTTTTCACAAAGAAAGATTTGAAAGCAAACGTCTTGTCAAAACAACAATAATTCAATGGAAAACACAAGCAAATTTCAAATAATTCTTCTAATTGTTTTCGGGGCTTTTATCGTTATTGGCGTGCTTATCTTCGCTCTCTATCGCGGCGGCGGCTCGGGCAGAGAAAAAACCGGCTCTGTAACTGTCTGGGGGACTTTTTCTGCGGCTGATTTCAACTCAATCTCTCTTCGCGCCGGGCTCGACAAAGACGACACTCTTGACCTGACTTATGTCCAGAAAAGCGAAGCCAATTTTGATTCTGACTTTGTTGACGCTTTAGCCGAAGGCCGAGGCCCCGACCTCATTCTCGCTTCTCACGAGCGCATCCTTAAAAATGAAAAGAAATTGACTTTGATTCCGTATCAGAGCTATCCGGAGAGAACCTTCAAAGACACATTTCTTGAGGAAGGCGATCTTTTCGCCCGCTCCGGCGGCATCGTCGCCCTGCCTCTTGTTGTTGACCCTTTGGTTATGTACTGGAACAGGACTCTCTTTTCTAACGCCGGTCTTGCTTTACCGCCGGAAACTTGGGTCCAGTTTTTCTCGCTCTCTACATCTCTGACCAAAAAAGACCCGGCTCGAAATATTTCCCAGAGCGCTATCGCTTTTGGCGAATATGGAAACATTAACCATGCCAAGGAGATTTTGAGCACCTTGATTATGCAAGCCGGCAGCCCGATTGTGGCAAGAGCCGGAGACCGGTTTTCCAGTGTCCTGGACACTGTCTTTGATCCGCCGATAAATCCGGGCGAGGAAGCTCTCAATTTTTACGCTGAATTCTCCAATCCGATAAAGTCTTTTTATTCCTGGAACCGCTCTCTGCCACGCTCGCTCAATTTCTTTTTGTCAGGCGACTTGGCCGTTTACTTCGGTTTTGCTTCCGAACTCTTTGCAATCCAAGAGAAAAATCCCAACCTCAACTTTGACGTCGTTCTCCTGCCGCAGTCTCTTGACTCCCCCAGAAAGACTACCTTCGGTCGGCTTTACGTAATTGCCCCGGTTAAAAACAGCTTAAACAGCGCCGGCGCCTTTAAGGTTGCAAATGTCTTGACTGGTCGAGAAGGAGTTCTTGCCGCCGCCGACATCCTGAAGCTTCCGCCGGCGCGCCGCGACCTTTTGGCCTTGCGTCAGACGGACGCTTACTTGGCGGTATTTTATAATTCGGCAATCAGGGCCGAGGGCTGGCACGACCCGGATACGAGCGCCACTAACCGGATTTTTCAGAATATGATTGAGTCGGTAACGAGCGGGCAGATGAAGACCAGTCAGTCGCTTCAGCGGGCCAGTAGCGAGCTTCAACAGCTTTTGAAATAATAAATATGAATCGTTTAAACCGAGTCCGATATATTCTCCCCTTTGCCATTAGCGCTATGCCGCTTATGGTTTTTGCTCTGACACTTGTGCCTTCTTGCGATACCGATTGCACCTATAGTCATTTATTACAATTGGCTCAAAACATTTTGACTTTTCTGATTGAAATCTCCATTCCGATTGCCGTGATTGTCTTTGCCGTTGCCGGATTTATGTATATGACGGCCGGCGGCGATGAAAGCAAAATAAAGAGCGCTCACAAAATATTTCGCAATACCATCGTTGGTTTTATTATTGTCCTGGCCGCCTGGCTCATAGTTTACGCTATTACCGAGCCGTTACTCAAGGAGGGGATATTGACCGACCCGACTTAATAGCTTTATTGAAATAGTTGATTTTATTAATTATTATGAATATATGAAAACCACCATTTTCCGCTTCTCAAAATTCTTTTATCCTCTTGCAGTGGTTTTTTTATCGGCATTTAATTTTGCTTATGGGGATGCCGGGACAAACCCAACTCTCGACAACCCCTTAGGAAATAACATTGTCAGCTTTCCGGCTCTGGTCCAAATTATCATGGACAAAATAGTCCTTCCGATAGGGGTTGTCGTAATCGTATTCCTTATAATTTATGCCGGCTTTCTTTTTGTGACGGCGCGGGGCAATGAAGAAAAACTCAACGTTGCCAAGCGCAATTTTACTTGGGTCTTTATCGGCGCGGCGGTTCTTTTGGGCGCTTGGACGATTGCCCAAGTTCTTCAAGCGACTGTTGATTCAATT
>Ga0066639_10002472_pt1 | contig 16160 bp, 11 predicted proteins | sample CryGeyCG2114_010_2_FD_59504 | JGI IMG/M metagenome (GOLD analysis project Ga0066639, IMG submission 59504) | Groundwater microbial communities from aquifer - Crystal Geyser CG10_big_fil_rev_8/21/14_0.10 | ecosystem: Environmental > Aquatic > Deep subsurface > Groundwater | place: USA: Utah...
GGAAAAGCAAAAAGATGATTGAAAAATTAATTAAACAAGGCCCGTTCGTCTAGTGGCTAGGACGCATGGTTCTCATCCATGTAACGGGAGTTCGATTCTCCCACGGGCTACCAAATAATTTTTACTATTTTAATCAAGAGTTAGAGCAATCATTATTCAGGATGATAAAGTCATTTTGATTAAACATATAAAAATCAGTGAAACATATTATTTTTATGTCTAATATCGATTTACACTTTCATTCTTCTTACTCCGATGGTAAATTGCCAGTTTCTACTATCGCAGACTTAATCAAAGAAAAGGGTCTTAAATATTGTGCTCTAGCTGATCATGATAGTGTTGCAGGTATTCGTGAGTTGCAAAGGTATTTAGATGGTACGGGGATTACTTTAATTCCTGCTACAGAGTTAACAGCTCTTTATAATGATACTGAAATTCATCTTTTAGCCTATGATTTTGATATTAGTGTTATAGAAAAAGTATTACAAGAGAGAAATGATATTGTAAGGAATAAAAAAATAGAGGAGATGAAAAAGACTATTTTATTACTTAAAGAACATGGTATTGAAGTAGATAGCCCTACAGTACCTGAAGAGAAAAAGCCAGTTGGTTACACTTTGTCAGTAGCTATTTGTAATAATGAGAAAAATCAAGATTTATTCATGAAAAAATATGGTAAAAGATTAAATCGAGATGATATTTATTATGAGTATCAGGCTCCAGGAAAATCTTGTGTAGTTGAGCGTAGCGGAGTTACCGTGCAGTGGTTGTTGGAAAAATTGCGTGGTACAGTTAAAGATTTTATTATTGCTCATCCTTTTGTTTCTCCCAGTGTTGCCATAAAGCCGCTTAATGAAAAGAGTATCGTAGCATTATTAAGTTTAGGGGTTGATGGTCTTGAGGTGTATCATAATGGTACTTCTGATGAACAAGTGAAATGGTTGGAACAAATTGTGCAAGATAAAAACCTTAGATATACAGGTGGTTCAGATTCTCATGGGAAAAAGGAAGATTTACCTCTTGGCTATTATAGTCTTAATAAAACCGTGCCAGTATTCAGATTAACAAATTTTAGTTCTAAGTAAGTAACATGACAACAATTAATTGGCTCTTACAAGGGCTACCAAAATAATTTTTAGTTGAGAAATAAAAATATGTTTTCCAGTCTGTCAAAAAATCCAACTAAACTAAAATACACGGTTTATCTTATTGCGGCCACAATCTTAGGTATTCTATTAAGCTTTATTGCCCATGCTGTAATTGAAATAAATTATTTAAACTGGGCGGAAAAGCAGGGGATAGTAGTAACTTTTTATAACAGCTGTTCTCTTTTACCTATAATTCAAATTGGGCTTTTGCTTCTTGGCATAATCGGCGGCTTTCTTTTGGGACGGGTTTGGTGGCGAATGATTTATATTGAAAGAATTTGGGCTAAAAGAAATAAATAAAATAATATAAATAACATACAAAATTATTAAAACTGTGCCCTACCAATCAACCAGTCGCCAATTAGGCGGTTTTTTGATTGACTTTGCGGTTGAAAAATGGGAAAATTAAACTTAATCTTGAGATAACCAAGCAAAAAATAACGACATGAACCAAGCTGATGCTTTTGAAATACTAAAATTAGGTGAGAATATATTTTTAACTGGTCCTGCCGGCTGTGGCAAGACTTTTTTGTTGAATAAATATATTAGACACCTTAGAAAAAATAATATTAGGGTTGGCGTTACCGCCTCCACCGGCATTGCGGCAACTCATTTAAACGGTCGGACTATCCATTCCTGGTGCGGAATAGGTATCAGTGAAACAATGACCAATGCTCAAATTAAGGCTTTGGTTAAAAAAGAGCAATTAAAACAAAGGATAACAAGCACGAAAGTTTTAATCATCGACGAAGTATCAATGCTTAATGCTAAAAGGTTGGACCTAGTCGATTATATCTGTAAAGCCATCAGACAGGATGTAAGACCCTTCGGCGGTATGCAAATTATCTTATGTGGCGATTTTTTTCAATTACCGCCAGTTTCAAGAGGTGAAGAAGATAATCGTTTTGTGACCGAGTCCAGTATATGGAAAAATATGGACATAAATATTTGTTATCTCGAAGATCAACATCGGCAAGGGGATAAAAGTTTCTTGCGAGTTTTAAACGATATTCGGGGAAACTCGGTAACTAAAGATACCAGCACAATACTCAGAAAAAGACTTAATAAAGAAGTCGCAACTAAAATAAAACCGACAAAATTACATACTCACAATAGGGACGTTGATTCCTACAATAATTCCGAATTGGATAAAATAGAAGAAGATGAAGTGGTATATGAAATGAAATCAAACGGCGACAAGCATTTAATTAAAGGCTTAAAAAATGGTTATTGCCTGGCGCCTGAAATTTTAAAATTAAAAAAAGGTGCGGTTGTAATGTTTGTTAGAAATAATTTTGGTAAAAAATACGTGAACGGTACCTTGGGTAAAGTCATTGGTTTTGACGCTGACGATAATTATCCTATTGTTGAAACAATATCCGGTAATACAATTGTGGCGTCCCCGGAAAGTTGGAATATAGAAGACGGGAGCGAAGTTGTCGCGTCTGTGAGCCAAGTCCCGTTGCGTCTGGCCTGGGCCATCACGGTTCATAAAAGCCAAGGCATGAGTTTGGATTGTGCCGAGATAGATTTAAGCAAGACGTTTGAATACGGCATGGGCTATGTGGCACTTTCTCGAGTGCGCTCCTTGAACGGTATAAAATTAGTCGGTATAAATTCAATGGCATTGAAGGTAAATAAAGAAGCTATAAAGCTAAATAAAATATTATTTGCAAAATCAAAAAAAGACTTAAAAAAGTCTTCCGGGATGGATAAAAAGGCAATGGAGAAAAAGCAAAAAGATTTTTTACGAAAAAATAAAGACGACGATAATTACAATACTATTTTTGAATATCATTTTAAATAATAAACCAACAATATGAAAATTATAATTCTCGACACAGAAACTACCGACCTGGGTGACAACGCCAGACTCATTCAATTAGCTTATAAAAATATGGAAACCGGTGACGTTGTTGACGAGTTTTTTAAACCGCCTGTTCCAATTTCTTACGGCGCCTTAGCTACTCATCATACGACCGAAAAAATGCTTGCGGACAAACCGGAATTTATTAGCAGTAAGTGCCAAAAAACTTTAATAAAATTACTTAAGAATGGTATTTTAGTTGCTCATAATGCTTTATTTGATATTAACATCTTGAAAAATGAAGGGGTAAAAACAAATAAATATATTGATACTTTGCGCGTGTCCATGCACACGCTTGAAAGTGAGCAATATAAACTACAATATTTAAGATATGCGTTGAAGTTGGACGTGGAAGGGTTGGCCCATAATGCATTGGGCGATATTGCTGTTTTAGAATCTTTATTTGAGTATCTTAAAAACACGATTAAAAATAAATTTTCTCTGGGCCGAGATAATGAAATTATTGAAAAAATGTTGGAATTAACCCAATCGCCGATTATGCTGAAGGTTTTTGCGTTTGGAAAGTATAAAGGAAAGACATTCGAAGATGTGGCCAGCGCGGATAGGGGATATTTAGAGTGGTTGTACGACAGTGAATTCAAAAAGCCGCAGCTTAATCAGAATGAGGAGTTGATTTATACATTAAAGGAGTGGTTACATTTATAATTGACTCTTTGGCTTTAATAGGGGAGAATTAAAGAGCAGTTAGCACCGACCGTTCTCGCGAAGCGAGGCGAATAAGTCCGCTTGGGGCTACCAGATAACTATAAAATTATAAAAATAATATTAATGATTTATGGATGGTTTTTTTGTGTTTTTGAATCACAATGGGTCCGCCATTCAAGTTATTTTGACAGCGGCGTTAGTGTTTATAACTCTTTTATACGTAATATTACTAAAGTGGATATTCTTTCTGCCGATATTAGTAATAAAAAAATATCAACCTACTTTCCAATATTTATGGATGAGTCCTGTGGTCCTTTTGTTTTTGTTAATTCTTATAAAAGTAAAAGGATAAAAAATGAATTTGAGTTCTGGAAAGATAAGGCAATCTTTTTTCCATCACGTAAATTTTTTAACTCCGTTTTGGGCGGTGATAAAGTTTTATATAAAAAATTACTAAAAAGGTATTGGATCAACAAATTAAAAGAGGTTTTTCCTACTTTTTATTATTTATTAGGTTTATCCAGGCATAAAGATAACTAACTAATATAGCAGCTACCAAATAAAATAAATTCATTATCAAAAATACCGCTTATTCCAGCGGTATTTTTTTATCCTAACTATTACTTTTTAAAACTATAATTTTTCCAAATCAAGGTAGTCGTCAACATGAATCTCACTGACAAATTCTTCCATGTGGCTGATTAAAATCAACGCCCCGTCATATTAGATAAATAAAAAATCGTCACTTAGCCTTTGCATTTGTTTTGGTTAAGTGACGATTATTTTTTTTAACAAGTTTAAGTTAAGGTAAAGGATACATGTTTTTCTCTAATTTTTTTATGTTATCTCTTGCATCTGATCCGATTGGAATGATGAATTTGAATATTGACTCACCATTCACCTGGCCATAACCAAAAAAAGTTAAAATGCTGGTAAATGACATCGCATTTTTATGTCCCCAGCTGTTATAAGTGGAGATTCTGGTTCGAGAAAATAATGGTGCGAAGCTTATGGCATGAAATTCTTTGGCCTGATGTCCCCATATATCAAATTCTGATCCGTCAAGATGCCGGTAGCCGAAACCAATAAATGGAACCGGTAATGTTAGGCAACTATGCATTTTAACCATAGTGCGATTATTGTTGGCGCCTGAGAGTGATTTGACGTTCATAAATAATATCGGAATCCAGATCATTTGGAAGTCGTCGCCTTTTTTTTGATAATATTTAACTTCATTTGGGGTTAAATCTCGGTTAGTAACCAATGGTCCTTTAAACCTACTACAACCAGATAATACGCTAGCTATTATTAATAATAACATCAGTGACAAATATCTCTTTTTCATATCCTTTTTCTCCTGGCAAAGTTTATTTGCTAGCACTAAATCTGACTAGCCCTATTTTTATAATTTTTCAAGGTTCATGTACCTAAATATAGGTTAAAATTACTATATTAAGTAATATATTAGGATAACATTTATTTAGCAAGTTGTCAAGTTGATTGTTCTATGGGGTAATAAGTTGATAGTTTTCTATTGACTCGCTAATTAGTTTAGAGGTAAGCTATATATATGAGTATAATTATAATCTATAATTCTTCAAATTTAATTTATTAAACCATAGATCTATGGAAATCAAAATTTCAACTAAAACTAAAAGCAATGTAAGAGTTAAGATTTCTCAAGTAATTTTGTTCATGGTTATAATTTTCACCGCTTCTGCTTTTATCGGTACCTTTGCATCATATGCTTCTATGGGTTTGTATAAATTATCAGGGAAGGGATATATGACGCCGGAAGGGGAAATAGGCTGTGGTTTCAACGTCGGTGGACCTTGTTATTCTGCCATGTATAGATCTGAGGCTGAAAGTAAAAAACTTTCATTTTATCCTGGTTCGTGTTTGGATATGGATTTTTGTCAGTCAGGAAGTGATTTGTTTAAATTTGCTCAAGCTGATAGTTATTGTTCAGACTGTTCGCCATTTTGTGTTGGCAATGCTGTTCAAGCTCGAGTCTGTGAAACAGATGAATATAATGATTCGGCTGTTTGTGTAAATTCGGGCAAGCCAAGCAGTTGCGTCGATAGTAACCCTTGTACAATTGATGGGTGTAGTGATGGAAAATGTACCCATAAATTGTATGTCTGTGACAATATTTGCACTACTACTCAAAAAAAATTTAGCGATGGAACAATCAAGACGGTGCCAGCAATTCAAGTGATGGAATGTGATGGTGTTGGCGGATGTAAGCCTTCTTCTGATCCATCGTCATGTGATGACGGAAATGAATGCACCAATGATGCCTGTATTAAAGTATCTGGAAAACCAACATGTGATCATTCTAAAGTTGGCGACGGAACTAATTGTGGTGATCTTTGCCAGTGGTGTATTAATGGAAGTTGTGCGGAAAAAAGTTGTTCACAAATTAATAATCAAATAGATTGTGATGGTTGCCAAATAATTAATGGTAAAGAGGTTATGGATTGTTGTGGTAGGGGTCAAACTTGTGGATTTTCTCGAGGTGAAATGGAAGATAATCCTGACAGTATATTGTGTTGCGAAGCAGGTGAACAAGGAAAATCGGATGAATATGTTGATACGGGAGTTGCCTTAGGAATTGGTAATAATGAAAAGAAAACAAATTATTTTTGTTGTGAGAATGATAGTGGCCCTGTTTGTCTGGACGGCTGTTGTGAGTCAGGCTCACAATGTTGTAGTGAAAAAATAAAAGTTGATGGTGTAGAGTATGATTCTCCATCAGGAAATTGTTGTGGAGCCGGCACTTCATGTTGCGGAAATTATTGTTGTGATTCTGCTTCTCAAATTTGTTGCTTTACCATCATGCCCCAATGTTTCTCCTGGAGTTATTTGTCTGACTTTATGCAGAACAATTGCGTTAACAACTCCGCGTCTAAAGCTACTTTTGAATGGTTAATTTCTTTACCTTTATCAGTTTCATCTTTTGGCATAACCCCAACCATCAATTACATTAATCAGTTAATTTGCATCGGTCGAGCCGATTCACTCCCATCAGAACCATCCGAAATTACCAGTTGTGTGGCGAGTGGAGGTAGTTACGAGTCCTGCTCAGCTAATTGGTGTAATAGTCATCCAACGGAGTGTGCGTCCGTTCAAGAAAATTTCAATAGTACATATTCTAATAGTGTATTAGGTACCTGTCCAGTTGAGTAATTAGCCTAAAACTGAAAGTAGATTTTTTTGAGTTTCTTTAAGGTTTTAGCCTCGGCGTATTTGCGTTAATTTCTTGTTTATCAAATGCTATCTAATTTGAGCAAAAAAATATTTTTTATTGCAATTGCAATACTTGTTGCTTTTGCAAATTTTTTTATTTGGCAATATTTTCAGAAAGAAAACGTCCCCTTGACTCAGCCAATTCCTTATCAGTGTGTAAGTTATGATCCTCATTATCATTTTGGAACTAATGATATGGTTGATGTTTTTTTCACAGAAGAAATGATAAATAATGACTTAAAATTAATTTCGGAAAAAGCCAAATGTGTCAGAATTTATCGCACTACTAATGGCATGACGTCGGTACCTAAAATTGCTCAAAAATATGGATTAACTGTAATAGCTGGTGCCTGGCTAAGTAAAAACGAAATTCTCAACGAAAAAGAAATAGAAATTTTGATCCAGATGGTAAATGACAATCCAGGAACGATAACACACGCGCTAGTCGGTAGTGAAAGTTTATTTTCTTTGACGATTCCAACTAATACATTAATAGGCTACTTGGATGAAGTTAGATCGCGAGTGAATGTGCCGGTTGGAACAGCTGAGCAGGAGGATGATTGGTTTTTGAATCCGGAGTTGGCGGATCATATTGATTTTATCGCCGCCCATCTTTTACCTTATTGGTATTCAATTTCTAATGAAGATGCCGTTGATTGGGTCTTTGAGAAATATTTTTCTCTTAGTTCATATTTTACCGGTAAGCCAATAATGATTGCGGAGGTTGGTTGGCCTTCAATCGGTTCTCAAAGAAAAGGAGCCATCACCGGAATTTCCGAGCAGGCAAATTTTATTAAAGAGTTTGTAGAACGAGCGGAAAAAAATAATATTAATTATAACCTGATGGAAGCTTTTGATCAGCCGTGGAAAATTAATTCAAAAGAAGGTCGGGCTGGTGCCCACTGGGGAATAATAGATACGAATGGAAAATTTAAATTGTCTTTTGGTAAAAGTTCATTATTATGGGCTGAAATAGCTACTTTGTTGGGATTATTGCTAAATTTTATTTTTATATTTAAGTTTTTTAACATAAATTTAAAAGGGCAACTATTAGGACAAATTATATTGCAATTAGTGGCTAGCATCATTGTTTTATTTTTTCAGACGTTAGTACAGGAATACATGATTTGGAGTTGGTTTGTCTGGATTTTATTAATACCAACCTTAATTATTTTATTTTTTATTGTTTTTGTTCAGACATTTGAGACGGCTGAAGTCGTTGGCGACAGGCCACTTTTAAAATTGAAGAATGTAGCCTGTAAAATGCCCGACCGGCTACCTTTTGTTTCTATCCATTTACCCTGTTGTAATGAAGATTCGTGTATGGTAATTGAATCAATAAAAAGTTTGTTAAATTTAGATTATCCTAACTTTGAAATAATAGTTATTGATAATAATACTATAGATAAAAATTTGTGGCAGCCAGTTGAAAAATTTTGTAAAGAATATTCTGACAAAATAAAATTTTATCATTTAGAAAGATTGGCGGATTTTAAGGCCGGAGCGTTAAACTTTGGTTTAGAAGTTTCAGATCATAAAGCCAAAATTATTGGAGTAGTCGATTCTGATTATCAAGTTAAATCAAGTTGGCTTAAAGAAGCCATTCCTTTTTTTAGTGATCATCGGATAGCGGTTGTTCAGGCTCCACAGGCTTACAATTACCAGAATACGATATTTGAAACAGCTCTTAATGATGAATATGATGGATTTTTTAAGATTGGCATGGTTCAAAGGAATGAAAAAAATGCAATTATTCAGCACGGTACAATGATGTTGGTGCAAAAAAATATTTTAGAACAAGTCGGACGATGGTCAGAAACCTCTATCACCGAAGATGCTGAGCTCGGATTAAAAATACTGGAGCACGGTTATCAAATTTATTATTTGAACAAAGAGTTTGGTCGAGGGATTATTCCAGCTTCATTTACTGAATATCAAAAACAGCGTTTTCGTTGGGTCTATGGTGCCATTAGAATTATTATTAATCACGCTAAACAATTTTTTGGTAAAAGTAAATTAACATTTGATCAGCGTTATCATTTTTTAGCTGGCTGGTTACCTTGGGCAGGTGAGGGTCTGTATCCAGTTTTTTCAGTTTTGGCGTTAATTGGCACGGGGCTTATCTTGTGGGAACCAAGGTATTTTCCACCGATTGTGTTTATCTATCCATTGTTCATGCATATGATTGTTCGAGCCTTAATGATTTTTTTAAACTACAGAAAAAGAATGAAAATTGGTTTAAAAAGAACATTTTTTTCAATGATAGCTGGAGCGTCTTTAGTTACTGTCATTGCTAAAGCATTTTGGATCGGATTGTTTCAATTCAATCAACCATTTCGAAAAACTGAAAAAGTTTTAAATAAAAAAAGACTAGGATTTTTTAATTATTTAGTTTCTGTTCGATTTGAATTGGTAATTAGTAGTACTCTCGTTGTCGGAGCAGTATGGCTTTTAAGTATTCATGGATTTTTTCATAAAGAAGCAGTAATTTGGTCTTTGGCGTTACTTATCCAGACAATTCCTTATTTTTGCACCATTTATTTGATGTTTATTGGTAATTTTATGCCTCAAAGGTGTGTAATTAATAAGATAATAACTAAATAGTGTTAACACATGATGAATCAAACCAATAGAAAACTAGAGCGAATTTTTCCCAAATTTAGTAACTTTTTAAAAAACGATTATTTTTTTATTATCGTTCTTGTTTTTATTACTTTAATATTTGCAATTGGATTTTTTTATAATTATCACCATAATTTTGTTATTGGTGGCTGGGACGGAACAAGTCATTATGCTATGAGTAAGCATTACAGTGATTCAATATTTCCGAAACCATTTGGTTGGACCCAAAATTGGAACGCTGGCATGCCCTGGCCGTTGGGTTATCCACCATTATTTAATTACACCATGGCTGTTTTAGATCGTTTGTTGCCCTTAGATTTTATTGATATTTTTCGTTGGTTGTTTACCTTATTAACATTTTCTTTTCCCTTATTAATCTATTCTATCTCCAAGAAACTTGGTTATTCAAGGTCGGAATCATTTGTTACGGGGTTATTGTCCATTGGTTTTTTGATTGATTCAAGTAGGGTTAGTAAATATGGGATATCGATGGGTGCTACTTTTGAAAACGGGCTATATCCCCAGTTTTTTTCAGCTATAATGCTATTAATTTGGTTTTATTTTTTCTTGAGTGCTGAAAGTAAGCGACGTAATTATTTTATCTCCATAATTTTATTTAGCTTGGTTATTTTATCTAATATTCACGTTGCTCAGTCTGGTTTGGTTATTATAGGTGTTTTTGCAATCATTCGTTCTATATTTAATAAAAATTTGGCAATATCAGGTAAATATATTTTATATTTTCCAATTTCTATTTTATTGATTGCATTTTGGACGTTTCCATTGTTGTATAGTATCCAATATTTTCTAGCTATAACATTTAATCCAATAGGCTTTTTTTCCCTTGGGTATACTTGGGTATTAATATTTTTTAGTGCTATCGGTGGTTATTTTTTATTGTATCGCTCGCCGAATACTCTAAAGCCAGCTTCGAGGTTGGATTTATTCAAAGAATATAAATTAAATTTAGTTTCAATATTATTTAGTGCATTTTCGATATTGATTATTGCCTTATTGCCATTTAATAAAATTGTATCCAGCTTACCATTGCAACCTGGCCGCCTGGTGCCTACTAGTATTATTTTATTTATTTTATTAGTGCCATTTGTTTTATCAGAGATAAAAAAAATACTGAATACTTATTTTATATCGTCAATAAATAAGTATTTCATTCCAGCAGTAATAATATTTATAATGATAATTTGGTTTAGGCCAGCTGATAGATTTTTGAATAATCCTTTTATTTTAGCCGATGATTTAGATGTGGTTAAATATACTAAAACTCTCAATGAAGGTCGTTCGATTTTTGAATATTATGGCGGCAGATCTTACCCCTTACATTTTAATGTCAGTAGTTTGGTCGGTTTGACTGGCGATCACCAAACAATTTGGAACTTATTTCGTGAATCTAGCCTTAATGCGCCGTTTATTCAACCCTTAAGGAATTCTTTTTCTTTGATGGGTCACGAAAGTTTTGGGGTGACATGTTTTCTTTGCCTTGATAATTTAAATGAAGATTTTTACGGTCAATCAATATCTAACCATTTAGAACGGGCAAAATTATATAATGTTAAGTATCTTGTAGTTCGGTCTAATTTAGCCAATAATGAATATTTGGGCTATCTATCAGCTGAGAATGGTTATGAAAATGAAAATTTTAAATTACTCAATCAATTCGGAGACTGGAAGGTTTTGTCCATTAAATATGATCTGCAGCCTGTCATATCGTTGTCCCATGAGCCAATTTTAGTTTTTACTGATTTAAAAACAAAAGACCGTCCATATCAAGGGCTGAATGCTTATGATTGGTTTAGAATTTCAGAAGAATGGTTTTCTTATGCAAATTTTAATAACATTTTGGCTTTGGCCAAAGATAAATATATTGATACCAGTAACGATTTAGAAAAATTTAAGCTGGCCATTCTATTTAATTATAAATATAAAAATTTAAGTCAGGCCGTTGAGAAATTAGACAGCTATACTGAAAATAATATATTAATAATATTTGATTCCGGTGAGCGGGATAATGAATTGATAAGCAGAATTAAAAATAATAAGAATGTTATTTTTCTCCAGAAAACGGGAAATGTTAAAAATGATATGGAGAAACTTTTAATTGTTCTGGACGATTTGAATTTAGAGATTACTCAGCCGGTTCAGGTTGGTAATATTAACATCCAACAACAGCAAGTTTCTTTCAGTTTAGATGATTCTGGTAGTGAATTGAAAAAAATATATGTAAAAATGAGTTATTTTCCTTTTTGGCGAGATGAATTTGGCGCTGATGTATATTTGGCTAGTCCGGGTCAAACCCTCGTAATTACCAGTGGCCATACAGTTGATTTACAATTTAAAGCCGGCAAGATATTGTGGTGTGGGGTGATTACTTCGGTTTTAACACTAATTGGTATTTTGTTTGCCATATTCAAAAAAATATCGCCAAAAAGTATTACAAAAACCCACTGAAGTGGGTTAATTATTTATAACATTGTCTAATTGGTGTCTTTTAAATTATAATTTTCCCAAATCAAGATAGTCGTCAACATGAATCTCGCTGACAAATTCTTCCATGTGGCTGATTAAAATTAAGGCCCCGTCATATTCGTTGATTGCCTTGGCAATTATCGGGATGTGGCGGAAGTTGATGTGGTTGGTCGGTTCATCAAGCACCAACAGCCCTGGTTGCATCAAAACCAATTTGGCAAACGACAGCAATCCTTTTTGCCCTTCGGACAGATGTCCGACCTTGCGCGGCATTAAGTCGCCGGTAATTAGAAAGCCCGCTGCGATTGATCGCATTCTTTGTTCGTCGGTGCCTTCGATCCGAACACTGGAAAGAGAATCAAAAACCGTTTGTTCAAAATCAAGAGTGGCAAAGTCTTGGCTGTAGTAGCCAATACGTACGCCGTCTAAAATTTTTACTCCCTCATGGCTGTTTTGAATCAACGACCGCAGCAAAGTGCTTTTGCCGATGCCGTTCGGTCCGGAAATCAACAAGCGGGAACGCCGAGTCAAAATTTTATTGACTTTTTTGGTTTCCGGCTTGTGGTTTTTAATAACTTTAACCGAAGAAATCGTGACGATATTACCGTAGATATCCTGGGCCGGAATTGTGAAATCACGAATGGTTTTGTCGTCGCGGCGCACGTCAACTTTTTCATCTTCCATCTCATCGGTTTCTTCACGAAGTTTTTTTGCCAGTTTTCTCATTTTTCCGCCTTTATTGGAAAAAAAGTTTACTTTATCTTTACGATCCTGAATATGCTTTTCCAGCTGGGCATTTTTTTTACGTTCGCGTTCAATTCTGTTTTTTATTTCTTCAACTACCGAATAGTAGTCGCCGACATAGGTTTCTAATTTTTTAGTGAATGCATCAAGATAAATAACGCCGTCGGTAAAGCAGTTTAAAAAGTTGGCATCGTGCGAAATGACAATCACGGTTTTTGGATACATTATTAAGAATTGAATCAGGTGGTCAATGCCCGCTTGATCTAAATTATTGGTCGGTTCGTCAAGCAGTAAAATATCCGGGTTTTGAATCAAGGCCGCTGCCAAAAGTATCCGCGCCTGCTGGCCGCCGGATAATTCGCCGACGATTCTATCGGTTGGGATTGAAAGATTGACAACCTCAAGAATTTTACTGATATTGCTTTTTAATCCCACTGGGACAATTTCAAAATTTTTGGCAAAGTATTGTTCAATTGTTAAAGGAAGATCAGCTCGGGCAATAACCTGCAACGCCGAGCCGATAGTGGCGTCAAGGGCCACTGAGACTGTGCCGCTTTTGGGTTTAAGTTTGCCGATGATTAAATTAAATATCGTTGATTTCCCGGCGCCGTTTTGACCCATCAGCGTAATTTTTGAGCCTTTACGTACACTAAAACTCGCTTCGTTTAAAAGCGGTTTTTTATTTTCATATTCAAATGTAACATCTTGAAAGCGGACAATTACTTCCTGCGCCATTTAATTTAAAATTTAAATAATAAATAGTGAAATATAGTAGTAGAGTATACAGGTAATTATTAATAATGTCAACCTTTGTATCTGCGAATCTAAAAAATTATTTTTAGTAAAGTCTCTTTATCTGTCATTATCTGTCATTGCGAGCCCCCGACTTAAAGTCGGGGGCGAAGCAATCTCTGACCTGTCTGCCGACAAGCAGGGATTGCCACGCTCACTTGCCACGCCCCGACGTAACGTCGGGGCGGGCTGCGTTCGCTCGCAATGACAGATTCATAGGGCGGAATGTGCCGCGAGACAATGCTTTTTTGTTGATAAAAAAACAACTCAACGAAAGAGTCATCGGCAGAGATTAAGCTAGGCTAGCGGCTTAAAAGCTCGTTGATAATTTCTTCGCTGGGGAAATAATGGTCAGGTATATCCAGCCGGTATAAGGCCAGTCCGTCAAAGTAAGGGCTGCTTTCAAACTTTATAGTATTAGTAAATGAAGTATTGAAATAATCAAAAATTGAGATTTCCGCGGTTTCTTTTTCGCAGCTGGTTTCCGTGATTAAGATGCCGGTTTGGCAGTTGGCGTTATTTTCCGCGCATACTTTAAAAAATTTTTCATTTGAATAATAAACATCCGATTCGAAGTTTTTTAAACTTTTGGCGCAATGGGCATAATTCATTAAAACGACTCGGTCTAATTTTGAGAATGAAGGCAGTTGTTGGTAATTACTAATCGCGACGCTAACGGCAATACCGACTTCGTCGTTTACGTTATTTATTACGTCGGTAAATTGGTCGTTGATAGGTTCAAAATCAAAGTGGACGCCGTCAATATATTGGTTGGCCTCAATCGTCGTTATTAATTTTTGTTTAAGAAAAGCTAAGTCGGTTGAAGAAATATTTTGGATGTCGGTGGCGGTTTCTCGATCGCTTTCAAACATGGCGTGAATTTTTACGCTTGGCAGATTATTTTTAAAATAACTAAGATTGACGCTGCTGTAAAAATAAGCTTCCGGAGTTTTTCCATCCCGAACAATAATTTCCCCGGCGTTTAAATAAATTGAATCGATTTTTTTATTGAATTTCTTACCGCGCTGGTTAAAGTCATTAATAAAGTCGGTTGTTTCTTGCAAATTAGTCGCGCCGCCGGTGTAAACCCACAAAGAATAACTTCTTTTCGGATAATAATTATCAACGCATTTATTATTTTCACAAAGTTTGTTGTCAGGACAGTCTAAGTCAGCTACGCACTCCGGCCGACTAGGGGGACTTTGGTTTTCTATTGGTTTTTCTGGTTCAATCGGTTCAACGACTGGAGGTTGGTCCGGAGCCTGGTCAATCGGTTCAACCGGATTTTCAATTACAACATCCGGCTCATTATCGTCGTTATCATTATTGGTCGGCGGTTCATTGTTGGTATTGTTTTGGTTGTTGATATTTTCTTCGGCAGTTTTATCGGTTGACTCTTTTGACTCAGTCGGATTATCGTTTGCAATTTTATTTTCTTGAACTATTGAATCGATGGCAGCAGCTAAATGATTTAATGGATTATCTAAAATGCCAACAACCTGGTCATCGGTGGTATTTTTTTGGGAATCAGTCGGGCGATTTTGATTTTCATCATAATGTTTAAATACTAAAAAAGAGGCGGTGCTGGTTGTTATAAATAAGACAATAATTAAGAAAATATGTATTTTTTTCATAATATTGCGCTGCTTTGTTTATCGCTTATAAAATTTATTTTTTTCTCGCTGCTTTGGTGCGGTCGGTTTCTTTAAGAATTTGTTTTCGCAGTCGGACATTTTTTGGCGTGATTTCCAGATATTCGTCGTCATGTATAATTTCTAGGCCTCGTTCAATTGATATTGGAACAGCCGGAGTTAAGCTGATGGCTTCGTCAGCTCCCGAAGATCGCATGTTGGTCAGTTGTTTTCCTTTGATTGGATTGACGGCATAATCTTGGCCCTTGGAAATATTTCCAATTACCATACCTTCGTACACTTCAATATTCGGCCCGACATAAAGCTGTCCCCGCATCTGCAGATTAAATAGTGAGTAGGCCGATGTTTTTCCGGTTATCATGGAAACCATGGCGCCGGTACTTCGTTTTTCTATTTTATCAACGCAGGGTTTAAAGCCGATGACTCGGGAAGCGAGTATACCTTCGCCCTTAGTATCAATAATAAAATCTCCCCGGTAGCCTAGTAATCCGCGGGTAGGAATTTCAAAAAGCATGCGAACTTGGTTATCAGCTTGATGCATGTTGGTCAGCCGTCCGCCTCGCCTAGAAAGTTTTTCAATAATTGTACCGGAAAATTTATCCGGCACGTCAACCGTCACTTCCTCAAACGGTTCGGATTTTTCCCCGTCAATTTCTTTAGTAATAACCTGTGGTTGGGAAACTTGAACTTCATAGCCTTGTCGGCGCATATTTTCCAGTAAGATTGCGATGTGCATTTCTCCGCGGCCGTATACTCGGTAGCGGTCTTTTTGAGAGAAGTCAATTATTAAGCCGACATTAACTTCCAGCTCTTTTTTTAGTCTTTCTTTAATTTGGCTATTATTGACCAGTGTTCCGTCTTTTCCGGCAAATGGAGAATTGTTGATTAGCAAGTCCAAAGATATCGTTGGCTCATCAATCGAAATTGCCGGCAATG